>Ga0265780_10009014_pt1 | contig 12034 bp, 8 predicted proteins | sample P1T30metagenome_FD_192432 | JGI IMG/M metagenome (GOLD analysis project Ga0265780, IMG submission 192432) | Plant litter microbial communities from East Loma Ridge, Irvine, California - P1 T30 | ecosystem: Environmental > Terrestrial > Plant litter > Unclassified | place: USA: California... | reverse complement strand
CGAACAGGTCGCCGTCCTTGTCGAAGTAGCCGGTGTCGCCCGTGAAGTACCAGCCCTGGCGCAGCGCCCTGGCGTTGGCGTCCGGACGGTTCCAGTAGCCTTCGAAGGATTCGTCGCCCGCCAGGTCGGCAATGATCTCGCCTTCTTCGTAATGCGCCGCCGCCAGGTCCGGGTCGCCGCTGTCCAGGCGCACCACCCGGATGCGCTGGTTGATGCCGCCACGGCCGGCGCTGCCGGGCTTTTTCAACGGGTCCGGGTCGATGCTGACGGTGTAGACTTCGGACGACCCGTAGTGGTTGACGAACAGCTCCGGCTGGAAGATGGCATCGAGTTTCTTCAGCAGCGCTTCATTCATCGACGCGCCGGCAAAACCGAGTTTGCGCACCGACGACAGGTCGGTGCTGGCGCAATCCGGATGCGCCACCACGTCGTGGTACAGCGTCGGCACCAGGTACAGATTGGTGATGCGCTCCGCAGCGATGGCCGCCAGCACCGCCGGCGGGTCGAATTTCGGCACGCACACGAAGCAGCCGTCCACCAGCGCCATGGCCAGCAGAGAGCGCACGCCCATCGTGTGATAGAGCGGCATCACGCCGAGCGTGCGCTCGTTGCGTCGATACAGGTTTTGCGCGACGTGCGCCAGCGCGGCCGCACGCTCGTGCCGATGGCGGCGCGGCACGCCTTTCGGTTTGCCGGTGGTCCCGGAAGTGTATAGCATCAGCGACCAGTCGTCAGCGCCCGCGCACAGCAGCTGCGCCGGCGCGCTGCAGTCGAGCAGCGCCTCGAAGGTGACCGTGCCGCCGGCAGCGCCACCCACCGCGATGCGCGGCAGCGCCTGCGCCACTTGCGAGGCCGCCACCGCATCGGCCGACACGTCCTGGAATACGATGGCGCGGGCATTGGCGTCGCTGGCGCAGTAGTCGATTTCATCCGGCTTGGCGCGCCAGTTGAGCGGCGTGACGATCACCCCGGCAAACTGGCAGGCCCAGTGCAGCGTCGCCATTTCCCAGCGATTTTGCAGCACCACCACCAGGTGGTCGCCCGGCTGCAGGCCCATTGCCTGCAACGCGCCGGCCACCGATTTCACCTTCTCGAACCATGCGGCGTAGGTCAGGCGCAACGAGCCATCGACCAGCGCCAGCTGGTGCGGACTGCGCTCCACCGACGCCATGAAACTGCGGCCAAGATCAAGCATGGTCGGCCCTCCCGCTGCGCAGTTTTGCCCGCAATTCCGCCACTTCCAGCACGGCGGCCACGATGTTGGTGTAGCCGGTGCAGCGGCACAGGTGTCCGGACAGCATGTCGCGCACCTGCTGTTCGGTGGGCGATGGCACCTGCTCGAGGAAGTGGCTGGACGACATCAGGATACCGGCCGTGCAGAAACCGCATTGCAGCGCATGGTGGCGCATGAACGCTTCCTGCAGATCGCTCAGGCCGTCGACGCCGCGATTCAGACCCTCGACCGTATCGACCGCCCGGCCATCGGCCTGCACCGCCAGCTGCATGCAGGAGCGCTGGGCGACGCCGTCGACCCGGACAGTGCACGCGCCGCAGATGCCATGTTCGCAGCCGACGTGCGTGCCGGTGGCGCCCAGTTCATGGCGCAGGAAGTCCGACAGCAGCATGCGCGCTTCCGCCGGGGCGCTGCGCTGCACGCCGTTCAGGTTCAGCGTGATCGGATACGCCGTGTGTTTTTCATAGTGTTTCATGCGCTTGCCTTATGAGTTTCATCCCGAGTTGACGGACCAGGTGGCGCCGGTACGCGGCGCTGGCGTGCGCATCGTCGCGGGCGTCGAGGTCCCATGCGAAATCGTTGATGGCGCCTTCGAGCTCGGCGCCGGCCAGCCGCGGCCAGCTTGCGCGCTGCGGCCGGTCGGCCACGCCGCCCACCGTCAGTTCGATCGCGTTGGCGCTCACCACCGCCGCGACCGCGACGATGGCGTAATCACCGTGGCGCATCGCCACTTCCTCGAACGCGTAACGTGCGTCAGGCCGGCGCAGCGGATACCGCACTTCTTCGACGATCTCGCCGGGTTTGACTGCCGTCATCAGCATGCCCTGGAAGAACTGGTCGGCCTTCAGCACGCGTTGGCCTGATTTTGAACGCAGCACCACCTCCCCTTGCAACGCCGCCAGGCACAACGGCAGCTCGGCGCTCGGGTCGGCATGGGCAACCGAGCCGCACACCGTGCCGCGGTTGCGGATCTGCACATGCGAGATCCACGGGAACACCAAGTCCAGCAGCGGGACTTCCGACGCCAGCGTGGCACGGTGCTCGACGCTGGCCTGGGTGGCGGCAGCGCCGACCACCAGGTGCTCCTTCTCGATGCGAACGTAATCGAGGTCGCGGCAACGCGAGATATCGACCAGCATGGCTGGCTGCGCCAGGCGGAAATTGAGCATGGCCATCAGCGACTGGCCGCCGGCGAGGATCTTGGCTTCCTCGCCATGCTGCGCCAGCAACGCGACGGTTTCTTCGGCACTGTCGGCGCGAATGTAATCGAATGCGGCCGGCTTCATGGCTTGCCTCCAAATACCTGCAGCAGGCGTCGCCACCACGAGACGTGCGATGGCGCGGCGCCAGCATCGCCACCGCTGGCCTGGCGTCCCAGCTGCTCGAACAGCTGGCGCAGCACGATGCTGGCCGCGCCTTCGAGCATGCGGCTGCCCACAGCCGCCACCTTGCCGCTGACGGCAGCGCTGTAGTCGTACGATAGCCGCGTGCCGGCGTCAAGGGCGTCGAGGCGGATGCGGCCCGCCCCTTCCGCTGAACCCAGCGCGCTGACACCGGTGCCGCCGAGCGACAGCGCGTGCGGCGGATCGAGGTCGGACAGTCGGATTTCCGCGGCATAACGCGCCTTCACCAGCGCGATGCCGATAGTCACATCGGCGCGGTAGTGATTCGGGCCGATCCGCTCCAGCGCATGGCAGCCTGGGATGACCTTGGCCAGCGCGTCGGGATCGAGTAGCACGGCGTACACCTGTTCGGGCGTGGCCGGCAAATCGACCGCGCCCGACATGGCCAGTGCGTGGCCGCCAGGCGCCGCCTTGACGGCCGGCGCCGCGCGCGGCTTGGTGGGCGCCGGATCGTCAAAGGCCAGCAGTGCGTGCAGGCGCGACGGCGTGATCGGCAAACGCAGGTCGATCACGCCAGTGGCGTCGGCCACGGCGTTGGCGATGCACACCGGCGTGCTCATGTTGTTGCCCTCTCCTAAACCTTTGGCGCCCAGCGGCGTAAATGGCGACAGCGTTTCGAGGTGGATGATCACCGGCTCCGGCACTTCGCAGGCAGTCGGCACCAGGTAGTCGGCAAAGGTGCCCGACTGGAAGCTGCCGTCGCTGCCGTACGCGAATTCTTCCATCAGCGCCGCGCCCAGGCCCTGCGCGAAGGAGCCGCGGATCTGGCCGTCGGCCAGCGCCGGATTGAGGATGCGGCCGGCATCGTGCGATGTGATGTAGCGGTCGATGCGGACCTTGCCGGTGGCCTTGTCGATTTCCACTGCGCAGATATCGAAGACAAACCCGTACGCGCCGGAACTGTTGATGACGTCGTGCTCATCGGGCGCCTCCAGTTGCACCGGCGTCCAGAATACGGTTTCGCGCACGCCCGGCGCCATCCCCTCCGGCAGGCTGGCGGGCGACCAGTGCGCCGCACCGGCCACGCGGTGGAACGGCAGCGTGCGGGCCGGATTGTCGCGCGCAAAAATTTTACCGTCCGCGAACACGACCTGCTCTGGCTGCGCATCGAGCATGGGTGCGGCGATGCGCGCCAGCTTGTCACGCACGGCCAGCGCCGTCAGGTGCACGGTGCCGGCCACCGCGCCGGCAAAGCGGCTTGAGTAATTGCCGGCGGCGATGGACCACGCATCCTTTTGCGTATCGAGTTCCGTATTTACCATGATGACTGAAGGCGCCAGGCCCAGCACATCGGCCACGACCTGGCCGACCACGGTGCGGTGGCCCTGGCCCTGCGGCACTGAATCGATCGTCACGCTGACACTGCCAAGCGCATCGACCGCCACGGTGGCGCTGGTGTTGGCGCCGTTCTTCGGCCCCGCCTTGGCGCGCTCTTCCGGCGTCAGGGCGGTGGTGATGTATCCCATGTTCGAAATCGACGGCTCGACGATGGCCGCGTAGCCGATGCCGTACAGCCGGCCTTCAGCGCGCGCCTGGTCGCGCCGCGCCTGCAAATCGGCCAGGCCGCCCTGCTCGATCGCCAGCGCGATCGACTGTTGATAGTCACCCGAGTCGTACAGAGAACCGGCGGGCGCCCGGTACGGAAAGGCGTCGGCGCCGATCAGGTTGCGGCGAATGACGTCAAGCGGATCGAGGTCCAGTTCCACCGCGATGCGCTGCATCAGTCGCTCCAGCGCGAAATACACCTGCGGGCCGCCGAAGCCGCGCACCAGGCCAGACGGCGTCTTGTTGGTCAGCACTACCTGGTTGTGTACGGCCAGGTGGCGCGTTTTATAGGCCCCGGTCAGCATGCCGTGCATGCGGTAGAAAGTGGCTGGTTCAGGCGCGCGCAGGTAGGCGCCGCAATCGTCGATCTGGTGGTAGCGCAGCGCGGTGATCTCGCCGTCAACAGTCAACGCCGCCTCGATCGTGGTCACGCGGTTGGTCGACGAGACCGAGCCCTGCAAGTGCTCGAGCCGGTCTTCGATCCATTTGACTGGCGCTTTTGCCTTGCGCGACGCCAGGCACAGCAGCACAACATACGTCGACACCGCCTGTTTGGTACCAAAGCTGCCGCCCGAATCGTGCGTGGCCCGCAGCCGCAGCTGGTTGCCACGCACCTTCAGCGCACGCGCCATCACCGGGTGCAGCGCGAACGGCCCCTGGAAGTTCGACAGCACGTCGTATCCCTCGTCGCCGGCCAGGTATTCGGCCACCACGGCGAAGCATTCGATCGGCGTGCAGGAGTTGCGCGGATAGTGCACCTTGATCGACACCTTGCGCGCGGCGCAGGCAAACGCTGCTTCCGGGTCGCCGTATCTGAAATGGCGGTCGTTGACGAGGTTCGAGCCCACGGCGTCGTGCAGCATCGGCGCATCCGGCGCCAGCGCCGCTTCCGGATCGACCACCGCGGCCAATTGCCGGTAGCTGACCTTCACCAGGTCGAGCCCGTCTTCGGCAAGGTAGCGGCTCTCGGCCATGATGACGGCAACCGGCTCGCCGACATAACGGACGCGGTCGATGGCCATCGGCCAATGTTCCATCGGCTGCTTGACGCCGACCGCGAACGGCGCTGCCCACGCGGCTAGGTCGGCGCCGGTCAGCACGGCGCGCACGCCGGCCAGCTTGAGTGCATCGGCAACGTCGATGGACAGGATCTCGGCATGGCCATGCGGCGAGCGCAGGATGGCCGCGTGCAGCGTGCCGGGCTTGACCCCGGCGTCATCGACAAAGCTGGCGCGACCAAGTAGCAGCGCTGCGTCCTCGACCCGTGTGGCGGCCCGTCCGACGTGTCGTTCCGCGGGCAGTGAAGTAAGTTGATTCAAGTGATGCCTTTTTGCCGCATTGTTCGTGCAAAAAGTGTACGCCCTCCGCACCCGAAAAACCTTACCGCGCAATGCGCCTATTTACCCTGGAGTCGGTTTATTCAAGGCGCGGTGGGCTGCATGTCCACCACATCGACTACCTTACGGTACTGGCTTGGCGGCGCGCCGAGATGCTGCTGGAAGAAGCGCGTGAAGTGGCTCTGGGCACGGAAACCCAGGCTGTCCGACAGGCTCGCGAGCGGTTTCCGACTGCGGGCCACGCCGCTGATGGCGGCCTCGATGCGCAGCACGTTGAGATACAGGTGCGGGGTCAGGTGGGTGTCGTGCTGGAACAATTTAAAGAAATGCGCGCGCGACAGGCAAGCCTCGCTGGCCAGCCTGTCGATGTCGAGCTCGGCGCCAATATTGGCGCGCATATACGACAGCGAACGGCGGATGCGCGCATCCGGCGCCTGCGGCAACGCGACCGCGCCCATGCCGTTCAGCGAGCGCCAGTCGGAAAAGGAATCGATCACATGGAGCATCAGGTCGGACAACAACGTTTCCAGCGCCGGCGTGCCAAGTGCTTCGCCGTGCAGCATCTGCATGGCAAGCCGGTGCGCCAGGCCGCTGACCTGCGGCGAAATTTGCGCGCATGTTTGCGGAAAGAAGCCCGGACTGCCGCTGGAAATGAAGGCTTTCTCGATGTCCGCCAGCCACACCGGCTCGATGTAGAGCGCCAGAATGACGGTGCCGGGTGCATCCGGTCCATGGTGGGCGTATGCGTGCGGCTCCCAAGAATTGACGAGCAAAACGGTATGGTCGGTCAGTGGATAGACGCGGTCGCGGACCGAAAAAAAAGTGTCCGCGCCGCTGACCTTGATGAGGACATGGCACTGCGAATGGCCGTGCGTGACCAGCGGGCGATCCATGTCGAGCAGGGCAACCCTCCCGAATTTTCCGTGCAATATGCGTACCGCCGCTGACATGTTTTCTCCTGAAGCTGGCGCCGGGCGCCACGAAAAGGACGGTCATCATCGCACAGATGGTGCGCGCAGGAGGCGCCCGCACGCGCACACAGCAGAACCACAGCAGAACCCCAGATCGCTGATTTCACAATCGTAAAGCGACAAACCACGCGCCGCCGCCCGGCGCCGCGCACATTACCAAGGAGACGAAATGGCTGTCAGCATTAATCAAGGAATATTGGCCGAACGGGAGAACAACCGGCACGTGCTCCGTGCCGTGGTGGCATCGTGCATCGGCTGGTCGCTCGACCTGTTCGACCTGTTCATCCTGCTGTTCGTGGCGCCGGTGATCGGCCGCCTGTTCTTCCCGTCGGATAATCCGATGTGGTCGCTGGCGGCGGTGTACGCGTCGTTTGGCGTTACGTTGCTGATGCGCCCGCTTGGCTCCGCGCTGTTCGGTTCATTCGCCGACGTGCATGGCCGCAAGCGCGCAATGATCGTGTCGATGGTCGGCGTGGGCGTCTCGACCGCGCTGTTCGGCGCGCTGCCCACGGTGAACACCATCGGCGTCGGCGCGCCCATCCTGTTCATTATCCTGCGCCTGGTCCAGGGTGTGTTCGTTGGCGGCGTGGTCGCGTCGACCCATACGATCGGCACCGAATCGGTAGCGCCACGCTGGCGCGGCGCTGCATCGGGCCTGATTGGTGGCGGCGGTTCCGGCCTTGGCGCACTGTTGGCGTCGCTGGTGTTTTACACCATGTCGGCAATTTTTCCTGGCGATGCATTCGACGGCTGGGGCTGGCGATGCATGTTCTTCACGGGGATCATCAGCGCCGTGCTGGGCATCACGATCTTCAGCAAGCTGGAAGAATCCCCGATGTTCAAGAAAATGCAGGAGTCCAAAAAGCTGGCCAGGGCAAAGCGCTCGCCGATCCGCACGCTGTTTTCGCGCGACTACCGTTCGATCCTCTTTGCCAACCTGCTGCTGACTATTGGTTCCGGCAGCGGCTACTACCTGACGTCGGGTTTCCTGCCAACTTACCTGAAAGTCGTCAATCACACACCCGGCACGACCGCTGGGTTCATCATGATGGTGGCGAGCGTGGCGGTGATTGTTGCTGCGGTCGGCGCGGGCCACCTGAGCACGCTGATTGGCCGCAGGAAGACCTTTCTGCTGACCGGTGTGGCGCGGCTGATTCTGCTGCCGGCCATCGCGCTGGCCATGCCGGGCGTGACCGATACCACGGCACTGGCGCTGTACGTTGTCCTGTTCAGCATGCTGGGCGCCGCGGGCTATGCGCCGCTGCTGATCTTCCTGAACGAGCGCTTCCCCACTGCGATCCGGGCCACTGGCACTGGCCTGTCGTGGAATATCGGCTTTGCCATTGGCGGGATCCTGCCAACGTTCGTCTCGCTTACCTCGCCGATGGCCACCGATGTGCCGATGACGCTGGCGCTGTTCCTGGGCGGGATCAGCATCGTTTTCCTGATTGGAGCACTGATCGTGCCCGAGACGATCGGCAACCTGGATGCGCCGGCCAGTGAAGCATCCTGAGCACGGCCCCGGCGCCACTTGTGGCCCTGCGCCGCAGGTGGCCAGCGCATCGCCAGGGTCAAACCTTCCTGCGTTTCATGGCCGCGATGCCGAGGCAACCCAGGCCGATCAGCGCCAGCGAATGCGGTTCGGGCACCGGCGTTTCCGGTCCGAAAACCTCATCGCGCACGGTTGCGGCGATATCCGGGAAATTCGTGAACACGCCATCGACGCCCAGATTGTACGCGGTGACATAGTTCGCAGGATTATTCAGGAAAGTGTACGGCATGACGCTCAAGCCGGCGCTGTGTGCGGCCTGCACACAGGCGGCGGAGAGCTGGCCTGTGGAAGGACCGATCCCATCGGCAATGGCAGCGACCGACGCGGCGGCCGCTGCGGTGGTCGGGCACGCGCCGAGGTAGGTGACTGGAATGGACGAGTTCGTATTCAGGTAGCCTACTTGCTGCGCGTCGAACGATTGCGTCAGGGCCCGGCCGGTCGTGGTGAAGTAGCCGTTGTACTTCGGATCGCTCAGGCCGGCCAGGATGGCTTCCGCCACGCCGAGTCCGGTTTGCTTGGCTTCGGGGAAGACGCCGACGGCAACGCCTGTTTCCAGGTAATGCTCGTAGGCGATATCGAGGAAGGTGTCGTACGACGTGAAGGTGTACGACGTGGCGGGATCGAAGTACGTCTTGTCGGCGCAGTAGCCCGTCTGATTGCGGCACGTGACGGACAATTGCTGCAGCTGCGCCAGCGTGAATTTCGTCACGTCGTAGATGCCTTTGCCGGAGCCCAGCGCGGCGATCTCGGGATGCGTTGCCGCGTACGACACGACATTGGTGGTGGCGTTCAACGTGCCGTCATGCAGCATCACCGCCTTGTGGTCCGCAGTCAGGTACACATCGCCCTCGATGTAATCGGCGCCCATCCTGATGGCAAGCTGGTAAGCCTGCACCGACTCTTCAGGCAGGTACCCGCTCGCGCCGCGGTGGGAGACCACGACCGGACGGCCGCCGCTCAGTGTCGACACTGGCGTTGCATGGACGGCAACGGACGCGAGCAGCATGGCGGCGAACGGGAACAGGTAAAAATGTACAGGCTTGTTCATGGGAGCGGATCCTTTCAGGGAAGTGCGGGTTGTTTCAGGCGCAGCGGACTGAACGGATGTTAGTAAAGTTTTATGACAACGACATGAATACATACAGCAATTCGTTGTTATGGATACATCAGCCTCGCTGGCGCCAGGTGTGCCAGCGAGGCCAGGTACGCCATGCTCCCCGTCTACCCCAACTTCGCGCCTCGGCGTTCCTCCCTGCTCCCTGTCTTATGGCAGGGGCGGTCCGCCTCCGCCGCGCGCAGAATGTTGGCAGTGGGCGTCAACGCCACATCATTTCGACGACAGGAACAATCATGCATACCCGTCCCAGGCATTCCCCTGACATTTCTTCAGGCATGGTGCGCCTGCTGGCCGTTGCCGCCGCTCTGATCTGGAGCGGTGAAACGTTTCGCGCCAAGTCGCCAAAGACTTCCTGAGGAGAACGCCATGGAGCAAACACCGGCACCGCGCGCGCTGATCGTCGGCGGTTCGCTGGGCGGCCTGTTCAGCGCCATTGCGCTGCGCGGCATCGGCTGGCGCGTCGATATGTTCGAGCGCTCGCCCCATGCGCTCGACAGCCGCGGCGGTGGCCTGGTGCTGCAACCGGACGTGCTGAACGTGTTCGCGTTCGCGGGCCTGGAGCAGCGCATGCCGCTCGCCGTCGCCTCGGGCGACCGCATCTACCTTGATCGCGCCGGCAATGTCATCCAGCGCGGCTACCAGCCGCAAACCCAGACGTCATGGAACATGCTGTACAAGACCATGCGCGACAGCCTCCCGGACGCGTGCGTGCATCCCGGCGAGACGCTGCGCTTGTTCGACCAGGCCGACGGCCAGGTACGCGCCACGTTCGCCAGCGGCCGTGTCGAGACGGGCGACCTGATGGTCGGCGCAGACGGCGCCCACTCGACCGTGCGCAAGCTGCTGCTGCCCGGGTCGGAGCCGCGCTACGCCGGCTACGTCGCATGGCGCGGCCTGGTGCCGGAGCTGCAGCTGGACGCGGACCACCGCCAGGTGCTCGATGGCACGTTCGCCTTCCAGCACGAGGGCGACAACATGCTGCTCGAATACCTGGTGCCGGGTGAGGATGGATCGACGCAGGCCGGCCACCGGCGCTGGAACTGGGTCTGGTTCCGGAAGATTCCTGCGTCCGGGTTGCCCGCCGTGCTGACCGACCGCGGTGGCCGCCAGCACCAGTTCTCGCTGCCGCCAGGCGCACTGCAGGACCGCTACGCCGCGGCGCTGCGGAGCGATGCCGACCACATGCTCGCGCCTCCGTTCCGCGCGCTGGTCCACGCCACCGAAGAGCCCTTCATCCAGCTCATTCTCGACCTGACCGTGCCGCAGATGGCGTTCGGCCGCGTGGTGCTGCTTGGCGACGCGGCGTTCGTGCCGCGCCCGCACACCGCCGGCGGTTCGGCCAAGGCGGCGGCGAATGCACTGGCGCTGGCCCAGGCCTTGCAGCGCCCTAGGCGCCCGATCGAACAGGCACTGCGGACATGGGAAACGTTTCAGCTTCGGACCGGTCGCGCGATGACCGATGCCGGCCAGCGCATGGGGAATCACATCATGCAGATCGAGGGTGCGTAGCCAGGTCGCGTCTGGCAAGGCAGTAGAGACGGCCCAGTCCGGTAAATCCTGCTATTGCGCTAATCAAGAGCGCAGGCGAAAAAAAACCCATCACAAGGATGGGTTTTTTTACATTCTGGAGGCGAGGACGGGAATCGAACCCGTCTAAACGGCTTTGCAGGCCGCTGCATAACCTCTTTGCTACCTCGCCAGACTTAATCTTACTTCTTTGTCATCCGGGCCATCACAGCGCCAGATCAACAAAAAGGGAAGCCAGGCTTCCCTTTGGTATTCTGGAGCGGGAGAAGAGGCTCGAACTCTCGACCTCAACCTTGGCAAGGTTGCGCTCTACCAACTGAGCTACTCCCGCTATGTACTGCACTTTTACTACGCCACTTGCTTGACTACTTATTGCTTCGAGCTACAGACTATTTGCCAATCCAGAGGACTGGAGCGGGAGAAGAGGCTCGAACTCTCGACCTCAACCTTGGCAAGGTTGCGCTCTACCAACTGAGCTACTCCCGCTTTGCAAGAACAAGATTATCGCAGAAACCAGCTGAATTTCCAAGACATCGTTACATCACGTTGACCCTGGAGCGGGAGAAGAGGCTCGAACTCTCGACCTCAACCTTGGCAAGGTTGCGCTCTACCAACTGAGCTACTCCCGCTTGGTTCTACGTGCTGCTTCGTTCACAACAGGCACGCATTATAGATGATCCTGGACGCTTGTCAAGGAAGCGGGTGGACCGACTTTTCCTTGATCAATGGCCACGCCAGGCGCATGTAGTAGAACATCGACCACACGGTCAGGATTGCCGCGATGTACATCAGCCATCCGCCCAGCTCCTGCGTATCGAAGGTGCGGAACAGGATGTCGTGAAACAGCAGCAGCGGAATCGCCGTCATTTGCGCCGCGGTCTTGATCTTGCCAATCGAACTGACCGCCACCGAGCGCGACGCGCCCAGCTGGGCCATCCATTCGCGCAGCGCCGAGATGGCGATTTCGCGGCCGATGATGATGAAAGCGATGAAGTGGTCGACGCGGTCGAGATGCACCAGCACCAGCAAGGCGCCGGCAACCATCAGCTTGTCGGCAACCGGGTCGAGGAAGGCGCCGAATGCGGACGTCTGGTTCCAGCGCCGCGCGAGGAAACCGTCGAGCCAGTCGGTGATGGCTGCCACGATGAAGACCAGCGTGGCAGCCAGGTCCTGGTCGGACCGCGGCAGCCAGTGCACGGGCAGATAATAAACGCCTACTACCAGGGGAATCAGTGCAACCCGCAGCCAGGTCAGGAGAATCGGAATGTTGAAAGGCATAGGGGCAATCTGGTCTGACCGTTAAGAATATATGCGGCAACAGTCTACATGGCTATTGTCGTATAGACCA
>Ga0265780_10009013_pt1 | contig 12034 bp, 11 predicted proteins | sample P1T30metagenome_FD_192432 | JGI IMG/M metagenome (GOLD analysis project Ga0265780, IMG submission 192432) | Plant litter microbial communities from East Loma Ridge, Irvine, California - P1 T30 | ecosystem: Environmental > Terrestrial > Plant litter > Unclassified | place: USA: California... | reverse complement strand
TGACTCAAACCACATCGAGAAGCATGCCCTTCATCCATCTGGTGTACAGAAATCCCCAGGACAACGTACAGCAGAGCGATCCAGGTTGGTTCGATGGCAGCCCAACCTCTGCCTTCGGTGTTTCCTGCGTCACCAGACATTGCGATCCAGAATGTCTCTACCTCTTTGTTGAAAGAAGGGGGGTGCAGGCAGCAATGTTGCCATAATACATGGGACTCCGCATACGCTAATATCGAGTTCATTGTCGGCCGGGGGAGGAGCGCATCGATCACCGATTCTGGGACAGTAAAATCGGAGTCTGGATCGACCATGCTTGGCCTGGACTTGTACTCAGCATCATGCCAAGATTCACGCGTTCAAGTGTTGTACAGGCGCACTCACGGGCTGTACAACGCCCAAGTCAGGCCGTCCGTTGGGCAGCATTCCGCCATCCCCCAGCCTGCGATCCATACCAAGTGCAAGATACTCCAATGTTGTTCCTGTACATGATTAGCCACACGCACCAGTCTCTACGACATACCTGCATCTGAGGAACGCCCCTTGCTCTCCTCTTGATGGACGACATCTTCCGGTGTCTGGTTGGCCTGTTGGTCATGAATAAGTGCGTCACCGCTAGACCTTGATGAGCGCTCAAGGTCACTTATTCGTCGTCTCAGTGAATCGATCTCTGCAAAGATATGAGAGGTCGCGGAATCCCTCTCCATGATTATAGTAGTATCCGGTGATCGCGAAGAGCTGCATGATAATAAGTGATCATGTACAAAGCGACACGTACCTGGTGGGTTCCACGTATTGGCTCTCGAGGCGACACGAGTGACCGACCTTGCGTCTCAAGCAAGGCTCACATGGTATTTGCTTGTTGCATCGGGTTTTCCTTCGGATACACTCGGTGCAACTACTACGTCAGCGCGACTGAGCGGGTGTAATAACAGATATGCTGTGGTAGATGCTCACCTTTTGGGAGGTCTTTGACTGATCTTGATAGTCGGCCGGGAGTGATCATTGACGAGGGGCTCGATACGAGACCTTTTGGGATTCTGCTTCGACATGTGAATGGTGAATCATCAAGCGCGTTTGCTGAAGTTGCGTTCGCCCTTATCTTTCGGCGCGGGAACCTCGGCGGTATCCGAAGCAACGCCTACTACCGACTACATTGTATTCATTCGTCTGGCTGACTGGATAATCTCAACGTTCCTTCCTAATGGTCGACCCTTCTCCTTAGGTTACTAATCATGTCCAGTACTCTCCATGCGAGCACCACTTGCCCGACGACGCAAGCTCCAGGTGTCGCACCGGAAAGTCATGTCACTCTTTGCGAGAAAGTATGGGGAATAGCACACCAGAAATGTCGGCACGCAATGTTGCTCATATCACTGGGAGGAACAAGAGAGATGGACTGATTACGACTCGGGATTGCATATGAGCCATATATGCACAAGAGCGCCCATAGCGCTGTATCTCAGAGCGGCCTTAAGGAGAGTCTTGAGCACGGGTGGGGGCCCTCCGGAGTGGTAAAATCCGGTAATTGTAACCTCCGGAAATATCAGCTGGTCACTCCGATACAGCTCACCATTTGATCATATCCCTTACCGATACTGAGTATCCCACTTGTTATACCCGCGCGTAAAACCCTACCCATATGTCCGAGCAAGCCAGTGGAAGTGACCCAAGTGTTCAAAATGCCAAGAAGCGCAAGCGAAATACAATCTCTTGCTTCCAGGTGAATCATAGATGAGGATTGAAATGGGCAGCAGTGACTGACCAGTGTCAGTGTCGAACCCGGAAGCGGAGGTGTACTGCGAATTACATTGAGAAGTGCGAAAATTGTGTCCGGGAAGGACTGGATTGTCGAAGACCCGATATTGATGGAAGAAAAATGCGATGGAAGAAGGGTCAAATCGGCTTAGAGCCAGATGCGGACAAGGCGAGCCCCCTAGAAGGAGGATACAGGGAAGGGGCGCCCCCAGCTGCCGAGCTGGGCGATCTAGATGGGCAGTACACGGGCGGTCTGTTCAACCTACTGATGGGTGAGTTATCTTAAATGGTCGATTGCTGAAGCTCTAGGTCCTGATTCGTCTCGTCCTGAAATACGCATGCCAGCATCAGAACCTCGCGGATCGCCTTTTGGGTCATCAGCCTTCCATGGCCATCACCTCCCACCTCAGTCGCTTCCTGGCGCTCCAGGTGCCAACACCGACGTCAATATACTGGTAAGTCGCAAGTACCCCGCACGGGCAGACGTCAGGTCCTGACATAGAACCAGAATGCTGGAGCACCGCATGATGACTGGACCCGGCTCTTCGAGACAGCCTCGCCTGATCGATCAAGCAATGCGCATCCGATCCTACCATTTCGTGCCTCACTCTCGCCAGGAACTTTAGCCCAATCTGCTGCTGTGAAGAAGGTCGTCTGGTGGAGATTTCATGGTCCATCGGCGATAGCTCCTGGTGAGATCCTGCACAACACCGTTCAGACAAGCCTAGGCTGACGTTCAGGACTGAAGCGCATTACTCTTAAGGTCCGTCTGGACGACAAGATCGAACCACCTGCTTTCACAACCCAATCGTCTCTCAAAGGGCATACTAGCAACGCCCACGCATCTCAGGAGAATCTGGTAGATGAGGGGGGCATGCCTCGACATGATTTGATGCTGCATCTGTTGGATGTCTTCATGATTCACTTTGGATGCCAATATCCAGCATTGAGCAGATCACAATTAGAACAACACCTGAATCATAGATCTGGGTCGACCTTGCTTTTCAACTGTATAGCAAGCACAGCGAGTCGGTGAGACCATCTTCTCCGTGGAATGCCTGTCGCGGACGATCAAGCTCACTCTTCTACAGGTTCTCCAACCACCCAGATATCGCTTTGCCGCACCTGGAACCTCACTCTTACGGTCTCGTGTTTCTGAAGACAGCAAAGAACATGCTAGGGAACGAATTGGCCGTCCCCTGCAGAGAGACTGTCATAGCTTTGACACTACTCGCTGGTATCAGTCACGGAATAGGTGAGATATCTTTCGCCCAGTAATTGTAGACTATGCGTAAGAAGGCTGACTGGCTAGATTCGGAGTCGGAGGAATGGATGGCCGCAGGCATGGCGGTCAGAATGGCCATCGACCTGGGGTTGCATCTGGTAAGTACTCCCAGAACTGGTATCAATCTTTCGCGCACTTACCTTGCGTATCGTGAGCTGAGAGTTATAGACTCCTCCGCCCGACTCTGTCATGTCGCAGGAAGATCGCCGCTTGGATCGCCTGACTTTCTGGTCGGTATACCTCCTCGATGTCTCCCTCTCATTCGGGGTCGGCCGAGAGACCGCCTTCAGGCTTGCTGCCATTACGCAGACACCGCCGAGTGACGCCGACTTCAAGACTGCCTTGACTCATGGCCACTATAGGGAGAGCTCATCCACACCGCCAATCCGAAACGTCTTCTCGTATGCGGCCAGACTAGCATATGCATATGGCCCTGTAGTCAACGTGGTCAATGGCCCTTGGGATACCCAATCAGAATGGGAAAGTCAGGCTCAACAAATCACTCAACAAGCCGTGGAGGTCTACAATGCTCTCCCTGCCGACATGCAGTGGTCTGCTATCAAGTGAGTGTTTACAGCCTTGTGCGTCCAGATCGAGGTCGCTCATCGGGTTAGCCTGCAGACACATTCGCGTGCAGATCAAGGCTCGACGTTTGTTCAAATGCATCTTTGGATGCACACTATACTGGTAGGCGATTTCGCTAGTCAACCGCATGAATATTCCGTTTGCGTGAATCACAACTGAATCGCAGGCATCGGGTTATCTGATTGGGACCGACGTACTTCGCCCCGACCGGAGAGCTTATCTACATGGCAGCATGACCCCTTCAACAACCACCGCGAGTCGATTATGGCAGAACTCGGCCCGGACTATCGGCGATATTCTTATCCTGTCCGACATCGTCAATCCTTTCGTCTATCATGCTTTGCCCTTTTCCAATCAACCATTCGTAGTGGCTGGCTGTTGCTACATCAAGGATGCAGACGCGCAACTGCAGAGATCCAAGCTCCAGGACGACACCAACAATGCTGTCAATAGAGATCTCGACGATAGTAGCGAGAGTCAGCCCGCAAGCTATGCTCATACGTCGAAACCAATCGCAGGCAAGGCAAGTGTCAAGGAGGAAAGAGCAGAAATGTTTAGGACACTCTTGCAGTCCGTCACCTCGAATAATATCCAAGCTCTACGACAAGGTCTGGTCCGACAAACGCGATATTGGGCTGGCGTAGCTTGGGTCGCGGAGGTACTGGCACAAAGGATGTCGGGTATCAAGATGGACGACATCGATTTAAAGGTTGTGACAGAAGGTCTCGAATCGACTGTCGCGACCACGGACGCGAGGATGTTCACCGGGTCATGCGAAGATTCCCTCGCCGGAGGCAATGTGTCATCAAGCTCGGGGGCCGGCCCATTGATAGAATCGTCCACGACGTGGTTCGACATGCCATTATCACTCGAAGCGGACTGGCTGGCCGACACAACGTTCCTGCAATCTCAAGGATATCCCGTGGTGGTGGAAGATTTCTCGTCAGACTGGGCGACCAATCTGCTGTGACAGATAGAGGACGAAACAAAGCGTCCCAGTCGGAATGCCGTGAAGAGTTCGGAAATAGCGGTAATAGACAGCTACATGCATATCGAGACTAGACGAATGTCGCCTGAAATTGGTCTGGCCCAGTGCAAGTTCTGCATTCGCAATCGTTGATCCCAACCCTGCACATCTCCCCTTACTTCAAAAGGGGGATTAGCCTCTAGTACGACTTCACCACGATTTGGGTGTTTCAAAAACATGTCAATGGACTGAAGCTGAAGAAATGTTCCACGCCGATTTAGGCTCACCGTCAGCTCAATGCGTTTGTATCCTCGTCTCTGAAGGAGAACACAGTGCCGCTTCGGTCAGGCGTAGACGTAGGCAGATCGTTACATGGTGAAACGGTCTAAAAAATCTCGGCTAGTCAAACTTCTTCCCTCTTGGTTCACCGTCTAAAACATCCTCGTCCATACTCCACTATGGCGCTTATAGCTTGTGAGTCGGAGCGTTCTTCTCCTCCTCGAAGCCATACGCGTCCTTCGTTGCAGTAGTGCCGGCTCCACCATGAGCGATTTCCGGCATTTCCTTCTTCAGTCGAGCGAACGTCGCTTCGGCGTCCCAAACCCAAGGCGTATGGGCGGCAAACAATAGATTCATCTCCTCTAGGGTTCTTTGGTTACTTTCAGGGTAGAGAGCCCAAACGAAGGGGATACTGATGGCATTGGCGATCCCGAAGAGGTAGTAAGTCTTCTCGCCGATGCTGGCGAAACAGACCGGCAATAGAAGGGTCTGGGCGCCCGTTAGCTGGCTGCTTTCTGACGGTCGACAAGTCACTCACAAGCCATCCGTTGCCGATACTCCATCCGACGACACCCCAGGCATTGCCCTTGGCCCGTACGGCGAGAGGGAAAATCTCCGCCGGGTACAACCAAGGCACCGTGAGCCAAGTAGCACCAAAAGTGAATGTAAAGATGAAAATCATGCTAGCGGCTGCGATACCGTATCGGCCCGCCGCAGCGACGTCGCCGGCAGCATCGGCGTTGAGTCCGAGTCGAGTGAAGCCTCCGCACAGGAACATGGCAATCCCTTGAACTGCAGACCCCCAGTAAAGTGTCCACCGTCGTCCGATCCGGTCCAGCGTGAAGACACATATAAGGGTGGAGAACTGGTCATCAGGTTGGTTCTCAGTGAGCGTGTTGTCTGATCGCTCGAACATACCATATAGAAGATGTTGTTCAGTCCACTGATCCATTGAGCCTTATCGGAATTGAAGCCTGAAAGTCGGAAGATTGTAGGGGCGTCTGCACGTCTCGTTAGCTTCCAAGACATCTAGCAAGGAAACAGACTCACAGATGGTGACTCCTGCGATACCGACCCATTCCTGGAAGATCTGCAACCATACGACCAGCTGTACCCGTCGGCCAATGTGCAAATCCCCACTTCCTCGGCCGAGAAGCATGGACAAGTAGGATGTGGGAAGGGCTTCGACCTTCTCCAGTCGCGCTACCGCTTTGATTTCAGACAATTCCGTGTCGGCCTTTTGCGCATCGGCGCCAGACTCGCCTCGAAGTCGTCCAAGGATGTACCGGGCTTCGTCTTCCCGTCCGACCTTGACCAACCAACGCGGCGACTCCGGGAAGAACCAGACGGCGCCGAGAAGCACGAGCAGAGGAATGATCTGGAAGCCAATTGGAAATCGCCATCGGATCGGGCTGGTACCGCCATCAATAAAGGACAACCCGCTGATTGTTAGCCTTGACGAATCTCGAAGCCCGGCCCAAAATGTCACTCACTACTCCATCCAATACGCGACGACCACACCGAAAATGTTGAGCGTGAACTCGATGGCGATGAATTGACCTCGGGATGTATGCTCGGCGGTCTCGGTGGCCCACACGGGCACAATCGAATTCAGGATACCGGTCCCCCACCCATTGATCAATCGAGCACAGATCATCCATTGATGATTCTGAGCTGAAGTTTGTAGCGAAGCTCCTAGTATTCCCCAGGCTGCCCCGATAGCAATCGTCTTGATTCGTCCGAAACGTTCGCCGAGAAGACCACCCGCCAATGCGCCGACCAAGGTGCCCAGATAGTAGACCGAGACGATACCTCCCTGTAAGAGTGAGTCGGTGATGACTGGAGTCGGGTACCCGTCCACATCTTCGGTGTAGCCGAATCCCATGAGTTTGATGTAATTCTGAGCATTGTTGACGCCTCCCATCATACCCCTGTACCCGTCAGGTCGCCGGCCGTCGTCCATGCTGTCGTGCGACTTACTGGTCATAACCGAAAAAGAAGATACTTAGTCCAGCGATCGAGTTGATAGCAATTAACAGCGATCGTTTCGATAGTCGGTTGGCGACATTGTATTTGGAGAATGATTCTGGTCGCTCCATCGTGGTAGAAGACAAAGTGGAAGTGATTTGAAAAATATGTGGGCAATGTTTCCTCCTATTTATTCATCTGTTATGGCCGATTCACTAGCGCACGCCTCCATGGAGACCCATTGTATAACACTTCCGAACGAGAGGCTGATGAGCAGCAACGAGACACTTCCGGGGGAACAATCCTCCACCAAACCCGAGATTGATGTAGCCCTGAACGGATATTAATAAAATAGCCAAGCGTGCCGGAAGTAACTCTCGGATCTACGTAAGTGGCGCTAGAACTTCCGGTAATGCTGCCAATTCCGCTGGATGATTGCTGATCTCAGTTATCTTCGTTCTATCTGCAATTGCTTGCCAGCGCTTGCAAAGCCAGGGTCCAATTATTGAAGACGTTCATATCCCGATTTGCTTTGCAAGGATTTCCAACAATTCAAGAGTCGGTTGTCACAACCGGTCAAAGCTGCAGAGGACGGACAAACGGAGGGAAACAACATAGGGACAATGTTTGTGCCTTAGCACCGTCAGATCGTACTGAAGACTCACTGGCCGTTGGGTCAGATACCCTGGCAATATGGTGGGCATGAGTGCGGTACGTTTGTGGAAGCCGGACAAAGTGAGGAAGTGTTAAAAGTTGAATTTCTCCTGGATAGGTCTAGTACCCATACCACCTGAGCCTCTGAATGAGAGAGAATCAGGTACAGCACACCATCTCGCTATCATCATGACAAGTCGTATCGCGGGAGATTATTTCCGAAAACGAGAACGAGCGAGCCCTGCACAAGTAACTGCAGCACCACTGGCCGTCATAGGAAGACCTAGACGAGCCAGGACAGGTACGGGACTAGGCTCCCAAGGGGGGAGCTAGGGGACTGACTGAATATAGGAGGAAGAGGAGAGTAGGGTAGTACTTAGAGGTGTCTAGGATGTGGTTCAGTAGGGTTTCAGTAGGTAGTAGTAGATAGTTGTATAGTAGACTACGAGGCCTCCAGTAGGGGTAACCTGAGATCGGTGAAATGATCATAGTAGCTCTAAAACGATGAATAAAATACTTACCTTTGGGCGACAGATGGTAGTCATGTCAATTCCAAGTTGGACACCGGGGCGGCTAGCACTACGGCCGCGGTCGTAGGCCAGTCCACCTCCACCTACGCTATGCAAGGGATGGTCACGACCTCTGGTCATGGAGAGCTCTTGGGACTTGTCGCAGGACTACATGCCATCAAGCTGGAACGACCGACAGGTGAGTCTCATCTACTGACTGACTATCTGAACGGGATCACGGCTATCGAGCGAGCTCGGGCGCCCAATATGAAAGTCGCACAGTGGGCATATCGGCCCCAATCGGAGCTATACACATGGCTGGGTATGCTGGTCAAGGGTCAGCGTGTGGCTCCGACTAAGGTCCGCCATGTCAAAGCTCACACTTCCGGGACCGACCCCGACAGCATCCTCAATGACGCCGCGGATGCCGCTGCCAAGCGCGCCCATGGCCCACTTGCTCCGAGTCATGTCACCCTTCCGCCACCGACAGGGTACATGAGGGCTTATGTTCCATACGATCATCTGCAGGGTTACGCGCCAGATGCTTGGCAAAAGATCCTCGATGAAAGGTTAGCTGATCAGCAGTTCGAGAAGCTCCCCGCCAAGCATCAAGGGAGGTTGAAACATGGACGGATTGGCCCAAACACGCTGGTCAGGCCCTATTTCTATACTAAGTCTCCAGCGAAGCTGGTACTCAAGGTTCAGTATTTGGCTCGGGCTGGACATCTGGAGAGTGACTACCTACTTTGGAAGAAAGGTAAACGTTTTACAGGAGGATGCTCCCTCTGCTCATACAGCGTGGGTAATCACCGACACCTTTATCGTGACTGCCCTGCGACCCAGCCCCACCGGGACAAAGCGATAGAGGAAGCAGTTAAGAGATTCCGACCGCACCGACTTCGGAACTTGTCAGGCGATGGCCTAAAGGCGGAGCTCGATCGACTGCGACCTGCATTTAGACAGTACCTTGTGGACCTCATTCACAACAGCAGTCGTCCGGAGTATTGGTGCGGCCTGACAGGGTTCCCGCCAGACCCGCTGGAAGACGACGATGCGAGCCATGCCCACGACTGTGTTATCAAGCTAGCGTCTCACATCTATGGGAGATGGCTCAATGGCAAGAACGATGGGTCCAAGGACCCAGGTTCGGGTTCCATCGTCGTCCTAGAGGACGATGATGAGCCTACGGGCGGTGGCTCGTACGCGAATGATGCTGACGTCACAGATTACCTCGACAATCCGGAACTACATCCCGACATGTTGCGCTCTACCCCTCGTCCTATCAAATCCCTCCCCCCTAAACGACAATGGGTCCATTACGGGGGACGACGCCACACTCAGCTTGCGGAAGTCGGCGGCGACCCATCCGCCAATTCATCATCACCACCCTCACGACCCGTATCACGGGATGTTGACTCCGGAGTGGGACCATCACGAAAGAGGGAACGAGCAAAGCAGGGAGACAGAGAGGAATCCACCAAGAGAGGGAGAATGGAAGAGAGAACGGGAGAGGACGAAAATGGAGGAGGAATGGAAGACACTGATCAAGGACATGGAACAGGAAAGGGGAAGGGCAAGCGGACTAGAGGGGAGAAGGCGGCAGATCAGGATCCAACAGGGGATAAGTCAGATGGTTTTACCAAGAGGAGACGGACTCAGGGCAGTCAGCCATCGCTACCAGATCCATCCACCTATATAGATAGCTAGGTATATAGGTAGATAGGTATATAGCACTCAAGTACTAAGGAAGGAGGTCGCCACTAGTGGTGACCTTAGGTTCATAAACCCAACTTCCCCAGAATGAATCCTATACTTACCTTGCTTGGATGGTTTAGCTCTCTTCACACTAGGGCCCATCAGGTTTGATCTCCGCCCATTGCACAGCGACACATATGGTTCTTCAGGGGGAGATCTTGTCTTGTGCTTCCTTCGGGGGGTTCACTCGCTCAATAATTGGCTCTGTCCGGAAGTCCTTTCGAGGGCGTCTGGACTACAAAACAAATCATTGTTTTTGTTGCTACCCAATACAGGGTTTGTGTTGACGCGGCGGAGTTCAGCGGTGGGCACGAGTTCGATCCGGGCTGAGGTCATTCAACAACCTTTATGCATGCTCGCGATGCATGCGTGCAACGAGACGCGAATCAGTCAAGATGCATGCATGTTATCCACCCTGGATGGAATGGGATTTGTTACGGATATGCAGCATGCATACGCTCGTACTAAACATTATACGTTATCCTCAATCTGCTAGAGCTACATGATGAACTAGGACTGCCTAGTCGCGATTCGGGATTGATACTATAGAAAATAAGAAAATATGTATGCTATATCAACAGAGTACAGGTACACTGGTTCCTATGTATTGAAATTACATCGTTGAACCAGATTGAGGCATCATCGACATTGGGATGGTCGATGACGTCGAGTTACTTGGATTTGAGTTGGGGTTGATAAACATCGATAGATCGAATCCATTCATTCCAGTGCTCATATGACTCATTGAAGATGCCCGAGCGTGGTTTTGACCGTTCCCGTGAGGCTGAATAGGTTGAAAAGACATGTTGGGGAAACCATTCCATCCAAACGAAGATTGTCCATTATCTTCACTATCTCCCAATTCACCCTCATCAGCTTCATCCCACACTGAGAAAGAAGCTGATCGTTTCTTTGCTTCCGGGCCTAGAGTCTGGGAAGGCATCCTCTTGTTTCCTGGTCGGGCAGTTGCGGAAGTTCGAGCGAGTTTAGAAGGTGTTCTCGACCAGGTGGAAGTAGGGTTTGGTTTCTCGCTATTTGGGGTTGAACCGAATGAAGGTGCTCTTTCAGGACCTAGAGTCTGATTGAGTGCTCCGGAAGATTGCATGATACTGGCCAATGGGCGACTGTTGAATGGCGGGGGAAGCATTGCGGTATTGCTCGATGATCCTGCGTTACGACCGAATTTGTTTCCCATTTGGATATTGAATGAAACTTGTCGTTGAGCAATCAAGGCATCCCATGTCTCTCTTGTCATTTCACCAGAAGGAGCCGTTTGACCATGTTGCATAAGTTGTGCTTGTGGAAGACCGTCGTCGCCAGAGTATGGACCTAGCTGATAAATGAGGGATGGCGAAGTGAGATCGGGGGCTGAATTCGACTTTGACATGGTTCGTCCCATCGCTGGTCGAGTCGATGTCATGGCGGCATTCGCTTCCTTCTCTTGAGCGGGAGTCGCACCATTTGGATCTTGCATGTACGCCTTCCAAGCATCCTTGAGATCCGATGAACTAGCCACTTTGGTCGGTTCAGTCCCTTCTTCCAGCGTTGCCATAGGGAACAAAGGTCGTTGAGCACTGAGCTGCTGAGCGAATTGAACCGCGGTGTATGGATCGGGTACCATGCCGGAATTAGCGATGGACCCATCTTGCAGGGTCATTTGATTAAAAGCATTCGCGTAAATGCCCAAACTCGATCGACGGCGAGCGACGACAGCCGGTTCTTCGACCTCATTAAACACGGACGTACTTGATGAATGGATTTGATCCGCTTCGTCATCCGAATTAGCCGTTTGCTGTCGCATTTGATAGGTTGGATCAAACATGTAACCTGAGTTTTGAAATTGGTATGGATCGGCGGTATTGATTTGCAAAGGAAGCATGACGGACTTGGTTTCGGGCGAGATCTTCGGTCCGCCCATAGACGTATCGGAAGAGAACGAGTGGCCTTTGTGTGGAATGATGCCTCTTTGACCACCAAGACTGGAGACATTACTGATCAACGACGGTTTTCGTTCGAGTTCGTCAGAGCTTGATGGGCTAGTCGCATGGCTGATCAATGACGGAGTCTGTACGGGAAGGGTATGAGGCGATTGGCTAGTAGATTCTCGACGGTTCATGACCTGACTTGAGAATCCGTTAGCGATGGGCACACCGGTGTGGAGCGAAGCCGGCGCCATTTGAGTAGCGGACGTAGGCGAAACGTACATCCCCAAAGCGTAGGCTTGCTGTTGCTGATGCTGTTGAGTAGACGAGTTGGATGCTGGTTTGAGGTAATTAT
>Ga0265780_10009012_pt1 | contig 12036 bp, 15 predicted proteins | sample P1T30metagenome_FD_192432 | JGI IMG/M metagenome (GOLD analysis project Ga0265780, IMG submission 192432) | Plant litter microbial communities from East Loma Ridge, Irvine, California - P1 T30 | ecosystem: Environmental > Terrestrial > Plant litter > Unclassified | place: USA: California... | reverse complement strand
TGCACCATTACTTCGGACAATCGGAGTCGTCTCGAGCGTTGATGACGAGGACATCTCCATGGACGGAAACGTGGAGGATAAGGACTCTGCCAAGGAGAAGATTACAATCCTGCTTGGTGACGACGATGAGACGGTCATCAAGGCACTTTACAGTCATCTAGAGCAGTCTGCCTCACAGTTTCTGGAAGCCATCGGTTCAGCCGAGTATATCCAGTCGATTGTATCGCAATTCGACACATCCAAGCCGGTCCCAGCTGTTCGAAGCCAACACCTCCGATTCATCTCTACCCTTGATCCTGTCGCTCTCAACGATGCGGAATCTGTGAACATCTTTACGTCTCTCATTTTGCCCAGTCTTCTCGCGAGCGCGAACAGACCTTGTCTTTCTCAAGTCGAATGGACCATCCTCGAAAAGGGCGACTTCTTCAAGACACATGATTTGACGAGCTCGGCCGAATTCAGGAAAGCTGTCGGTCAAGCCAAATCTACCAATACGAGCTTGAAGCAGGAAGGAGCTGCCTTGAATCCTGTCTTGGCTAATGCTGTTGCTGGTGAGTCGTGATTTCTCACTCTAAATTTGTCAAATAGCTGACGATCTACAGCATCGCTTGTATCGTCCAAGTCACTCGCTCGTTATCAAACCTCATTGGTCGGATGCGTTCATAGCTCCGTTCCTACCACTCGACTCATGGCGCACCTCGTCATCGGTCGACTTTTGGAGACTGTATCAGGCCCATCAGCCGTCGAGCTCAACGTCGCAGTGCTTTCGGCTTTGGATGGTATGCGCAAGTCGACCTTAAACGACATCGAGAACCCAGAGGAGCCGTTGTCCGATAGATACCTTCGAGCGATCTACACCAAGCCCGATGAACCGAAAACTCACGCTCAAGCGACAGTCAGCCTGTTCGCCTCGTTCTGCAAGATCACTCGACCGAGCTCGTCCGCTGTCAACTGGTTCAGCAAGTCATCACTGTCTACACTTGCCACTACCCTCTACAGACATGCCAACTCTGATGTCCTTCCGCCTACTCTCGCTAAGAGCCTGCTCAGATCTCTACTCGGTTCATTGCGCGAAGATGCACTCGTCTTTTTCGCTTCAATCTGGACCGATGTCAATCAGGTCACTGGACTCAAGATCGCCGCTCTACGACATGCTACTGCTTTCGTCAAGTCTTATGCCCTTGGTACAGATTTCCAGATGGTCCTTCCCTCTATCTTGGTAGCATTCACATCCTCAAGCGGGGGTATCAGGGAAGCGGCAGTGGCTTTGTTGAAAGTCGTCAACAGGAGTGCAAGTAACGAGACTAAAAGCTACTATGCTATTGACACTTTCTACGCCGAGTCTACCGGTAAGTGTCACAAATCACATCTTCAATTTTCTGCTGATCGCCCTAGACAAGGTGCAGCTACTCAAGCATGGTGATTTGATCCGATATCTCCAAGCTATCATTCCAGCTCTGGATGAGGTCTCGGTCGACGCTACTCGACTTGCTGCTGTGCACTCGTCAGCTCTTTCAATGAGCCATGGTCGAGGTCGAAAGGAGTCTGGGTAGGCGACTTTCTGGTCGTGTGCGTAGCCTTAGCTGATATATATAGACACCGACGATCCGTCATCGGCTCCCTGTTCTCACATATCTCCGCGATCCCATCTTTCGCGACTCGATTGGCCCTTCTCCAGACCCTGATCAGCGTGCACGACGTATCGGTCCTACGAGGTGCTCTGCCCCTTCTTACGCCTCTTCTTGATGATAAGTCCGATGAAAGCCAATGGCTAGCAACCCAATCCACTTTCGAACAAGAGGCATACCTTCAGCTCGTTTTCAGGGCTTTCACCGCTCAGAGTGTCGCTCTACTCTCCGACAAGGAGAGTGATGCCGGTTCCTTCGTACGCAAATTGCTCAATGGCAATGTCCAGTCGCTCGTCGCCCCTCGACTACGTGAGCTTCTATTGGAACGTCTCGCCTCTGATGTATTCGGAGCCTTGCCATCGGAAGCAAAGGTCGCGTACTTTGGTCTCATTGTGCAGGGTCTGCAGAATGTAGAGGACTCGACTCAGTCAACGGCCGTCAAATCCGCTCTCAAGCGGTTCGAGTTGGACGTCACTAGCCTGATCTTGGTCATCGATGACTTGTCGAAATCCCTTCACGAGCCCACTGCTCAGCCTAAGAAGCAGAAGCAGGATGGCAGGTAAGTACACCGTACACAAGCTATGAAGTGGGCTGACACTTAGCCAATCTCTTGGTAAAGCCGAGCAAGCCGTTGCGGACCTCACTGTCCTACTTGAATCTCGAGACTGGAAGTCGATCTCAGGCGACGCGCCACTCGTTGCTGCTCTTATGTCGGTTCTGTCCGCTCTCCTCGCCAAACGACAACATGTCAAAGAAGGAGTCGATTATCTCGAACAGGAGATCTTGGGTGCTATCTTGACTGTAGTCGAAAAGATCCAGAGTACCGAGGACATTCAAAAAGCCCATATCGGTGTCGAGGTCATTATCAAGGTCATCAGAGGTATGTCTACTTCTGTTTCCAGGGACCGACGCTCATGTTTAGCCTCCACCAATCCCAGGACTTCCCAGCGTGCTCTGCTCGTCGCATCTGAATTAGCGAGGTTGATCCCCGATGCCGTTCTACACAACATCATGCCAATTTTCACATTTATGAGCGCCAGTGATCTTCAGAGAGACGATGCCTACAGCTTCGGCGTCGTTGAGAAGGTAAGCCAATAGACCTGATCGTTATGAGCGGAACTGACTTGCAGACTGTTTCGAGGATCGTACCTGTCATGACTCGATCGCTTCGAGACAAAGCACAAACCAAGTTGGCACTGTACAATGGTTCGTCTCGTTGTGCCGACTACGTGATCCAGACTGACGAGTAGAATCGCTCACTTTCATCAGCATCTTCACAGATATGGCTGGACGTCTACCTCGTCACCGAACCATGCCGTATGTTACACTTATTGATTGACCACTACCGTGCTGATTCCCAGATTCTTCCGACATCTCACGCATTCGCTCGGACCCAGCGACTTCTTGGCGCCAGTCTGTATGCTCCTCATCGATCGAACAGTCACCAAAGCCGGTCGATCCGCAGGTCTCACATTGGATCTCCCACTTGGTGTCATTGGATCGTATGACGTCTCGATCCGAATGGAGGTCATTCTCGAGATTGTACAGGAGCTTTCGCGATTGGTAGCCGATACCTCAAGCTCGCAAAAGTCCGCGTTCCTCAGTAACCTGTGAGTATTCCCTGCTCATGGCGTGTTTTGCACGGGCTGACTGGGCAGACTCGGTGATCAGGGTGACGTAGAGAGAACTGTACGACAGATCTCATCGTTGCTGCGATTCGTCACTGCCGTCACTGCCCAATTGGCTGGTCGACCATGCGATCAATCACAGGTCGAGTCGCTTGTCCAGCAATTGATCCTTGTGTCTTCGGCCGTCAAGTCAGCTTCACTAGACCAGACCGAAGTCGGTCAGCTGGTCTACAGCGCCACTGGAGGTGCCATGCAGCTACTCTCAGCAGAGAACTTCCTGTCCATCATTGCCCGACTGCTCGCTTCTGAAAGTGCTCAAGTAAGTTATAACCACTCTAGTAAAAACAGAATAGCTAACCGCCAGGATATCAAGGTGGCATTGGAGATTTTCGTCGACCGATTACCGCTCATCAAGACTCCCATTCGAACGAAATGCGCAACAAGCATGGGCACTATCGTCGAAAAGACCGCTGGGCTACTTGTTACGCAATCAAGCCTCGTCCCTGATGCTCTTGCTGCTCTTCGCGCTGTCGCTGCTACTGCTGTTGCATCCGAAGACCCAGCATTATCGAAGGCTGTTCCCAAGATTGTCGAAGTCGTCAAGTCTGCTTCTGACAACACGACCACCATATCAGCAATGTCGTTGCTCGAGCTTTCTGCGTATGACTCCTTTCCTCTATTACAGAATTGAACTGACGATCAGTCGACACCTGTCGTCTCGACTTATCCCCCATGCCCAGGTCCTTTTCACTACCTTACTCTCAGCTGCTCAGTCCGCAACTGCAGTCTCTGCTCAGGCATTTACCACTATTTCAGCGATCATCGAAGCGATCCCGACTTTCGTCGGCCCCAAGCAGCTCATGTCCATTCTTCGAGCATCAATCGAGCAGAGATCCGAGAACGACGTCTCCAACAAGCTGCTCACGACAAGCGCAAAGAAGGTACCTACGAAGGCCCTGTTCCCTGTTGTCATGGACCTCTGGAAGGATATCCAGAACGCTGATGCATCTGTAAGCTACTAGTGTCCCGGACATTGTGACAAGCTGACGTTGTAGGCAATGGAAGGGTTCTTCCACCTTCTCCGGGTTACTCTCAGACATGCCGACAAACAGAACTTGCCAACTATGGTCAAGCCTATCTTTGCTTTCTTCCTGGATGTCTTTGACCTGAGACACAGGCTTCAGAAGCGAAACTTTGATCAGGTCGTGAGTCCCATCCGACACAGACTCCGCATATCTGACATGTAGGTTATCAACGAGATCGAGGAATCGGCGATTACGTCTTTCCTTGAACTAGTTGTCAGGCTGAATGAGGTCACGTTCAAGCCTCTGTTCATCAGGCTTTACGACTGGGCTGTCATCGACCTGTCCGAGGGTGCTAGTGAGTCTTCTCCGTTCATCGCATGTAGTACGTTTCTCATCAGCAGGTGTTGATAATGCTCGACTTGTTGAGCGAAAGCTGGTTTTGCTTCATGTCATGATGGGTCTGTTGCACAAGTTCCGAGTAAGTCACGCATCAATTTCAAGAGGGTCCCACTGATCTTTAGCATCTACTCTCGCCGTACATCGGTATTCTCCTTCCACATATCGAGGAGCTACTACCTGCCTACGCAAGTGGATCGATCGAAGATGAGGCTCTATGGACCTTACTTCTCGAAGTCCTAGCCAAATCCTACGAAGTGGACGATGGAGGTGAGCCACTCTCTCCAGTGTCATTTAGACAGCAGCTAACAAAGTAGCTTTCTGGACAGACCAGCATCACCTCAAGATGATCCCGCTCCTCACCGCTCAGCTGCCGCTCTTCCCTGCAAGCCCAACACCAGTAGCTTCCGCCTTCGCATCGCTTGCGGGCTCGACGACCTCTACCCAAGTCCTGAAAGCCCTCAACACCTCATTATGCTTGGCCACTCGATCAGATGAATCAACAGTCAGGATGGCGGCACTGAAGTGCATCGATGGTGTATGGGAGAAACAGCCTGATGAGATGATTCAGTTCGTTCCAGAGACTGTTTCTGAGTTCTTGAGCGAGCTGTTGGAGGATGAGAACAGTGATGTCGAGAATATGGCTAGGAAGGTACTGGCTAGAATCGAGGGTTTGACGGGAAGTCTGAAAGAGTATCTAGAGTAGACTTTGGCTGGTATTAGCCAGTGGAGCACGATTCATTTCATATGCATAGTCTTTATTTCACATCATCTCATCATTCCCATCACTTTGCCAGGCGCCTTACTAAAGACCATCCGAACTCGGCAACCCACGACTGACGGTAGACCAACCTCTATGTGCTCGGCAGTCTTGCATTACTGCACAATTGTTGGTAACCTTGGCTAGTCTCGTATGAGAAACCCGAACTCAATGTAAAGATACCCACCTCTCACCATCCCACCAATGCGATGGCCTGGACGACATCGGATGTGGAAAGTAATATTCGACTTGGTCCGTCAGCTGTGTGCATAGCAGGTGCAAGAAGACAGTCTTACTATGAGGTACCGTATTCGGTGAAAACGTCGATTGATGGTGAGAACTTGTAGGAACAATCTGTGTCGATTCTGGTCGTGTCACCGAGGCTTCTCTCCGGGACCGTCGAGAGCTCGGCTCCCGGGACGGAGACCCAGGGGGGCGACTATTCCTTCTGGGATCACTCGTGCGATGACTCGGACGGTCTGTGGGTTCGTCGACCGTAGGCCATTGCTCGCGATGATCGTCTGTTCGCTTCCGGGCGTGTTTGCCTTTCTTATGAAGGGAGACAGTTGGTTCATCCCGGGTCTCTGCATCTTGTGAATGGCGTGTTTGACCAGATTTGGACTTAGGTAGGCCCGTCCGAGCAGAACCACGTCGTCGCGACCGCGACCTCGAACGCTCCACAGAGGGGTCTTCATAAGACTGTTGTGAAGGTTTGGAGTTCGAAACTTCGCGCGATGTCAATCGGGGTCGGTCCGACGACCTTCGAGTTCGGACCCCTCTCGCGATTTCATCTCGCTTCCTTTGCTGCCTTCTCTTGACTCTCCTGACTTCGGGGCAATCTTTGAATGCTTCGCCATCCAAGCCCTCATCACTCTCTGATATTGACAAACTCTCGTTGATGTCGAGTGTACCCCCGACAGGACTTCTTCGACCCACAGCAGTGTCCCGAGCCTCTGTCAGCTGCATGGATTGCATCTGCTTTATCACGGTGTCTGGGTGGCATGACGCTCGTGTCTCATCAACAGGCGATCGAGATGTTTTGTGTTGCCTGCGTGAATGTCTTCCAGAGCGCTCGGTGTGCCCAGTGCCGCTGATGTTGGTTTGTCTGTGGCGATCTCTTCGCGTTGCAACCTCTCTGGTGCTTGATTCTGAGGCGCGTTCCGGCGATCTGGGTTCCGTGTTATCGATCCAATGACTGATGCCTTCCTTCCATTTCGCGAGCCTCTCGCACGAGCTACACTCTCCCGAATCGGCGGTCGTGCCGCCGTCACCACGTCGAGTCGACCTCGACCTGCGTGTGTCGTCTTGACCATATCTGTCTCCGCCGTCCATTGTTGGCTTTCTGAAAGGGTATAAGGCAGATGTCAAAAGTGGGATCGTAAGGCGAGATGATTCGTCAATTTTTTCCGTCTGAGGGCAAAATAATGTACGTTCTGTGACAGATAGAGGGCTCCCAAACCAGTGATATAGGAGCAACGTTGATTCTCCGCTTTGATGTGCGCCGGGCATAAAGGATGAATGCCCCTGATGGCAGGAGCCTCGGCTCGAAAGGCTCGGAAATCCTTTGTCCCATCGCAGTCGCAGGTCTTCTCATAGAAAGCGCCCTTTGTTCAATCCTTCACCATAACATCTGGGCGTCTTCGTGAGCTAGTCCCTTCCGGGAGTGGCCTCGTGGGAACGGGGCGGAGCTGCACATCACCTTGCTAGGCATGGAATCTAACCATCGGGCTTCGCACTGATCTCAGATCACTGGTATATCGTGATAACGTACATATTCTCCAGGATTTGGCAGTCGTGACAGATAAACGCTACAATGATGAGTACAGAACCCACACTACTTCGTTCTCCCAGCCACTGCCTCCTACCCCTAATCAGCGATATTCCACCAGCTGACATCTCCCTTTCTTGCCCTTGTCATTCTCATCGCCATCGCCATCATCACTAGCCTCGGAATTTGGTATTCTAAGCCAATACTAATCGCCTGGATATGTGATTGACACAAGCTGCCTCACCTTTTCCTTGTGGAACGGCATGACAGTATTGCTTGTCCTGCCTTTGACCTGGGTTGTGTTACTCCCCGTTTTGGCATTTGCGGTCGTCGCGGTACACATCTCCAACCATGCCACCGATAGGATGGTTTAGCTGAAAGGGAGTCGTGAGGTAATATTCGACTTTGTCCATCAGGTGTGGCCAGACACGCAGCACAGGTCGAGCTCACCGATATGCACCGTGACTAAGCAGCTAGTCCAGTCGAATGATCCGTAACGTTTGGCTCATTCAGAAATGCGCACAAGCGTTGGAGAACGTCGTAGTCTGATTCGAGCATGGGCAGCGCTTCCAGATTGCTCGACGAGGACTCGATCTCCGACCCTTTCTGCAGCCGTGCGGCTCGATTTTCGTATATACGAGCCATCGATCCAATGAGGTCGCTACACATGGCCGAGACAGTGTTCGATCGGGTGCCTTCCATCAAGCGCAAGGTCCGGGAGACCTGTCTCATCATGTACGCCCTTCGTGACATAGTATGGGCTTGTCTACGTGAGTACACCGGGCCCGTGTTGACTAGATGTGCGGCCTGCAGGTCGAGAAGGACGTTGCTCCCTTCGACTAAGATGGAGGCAATGAACTGCCATGGCGCTAGAGGTGGGTCGCTTGAAGGGTCGAGTGCCCCAAAGGCCACAAACATCTCTTCTATCCCTTCGATTCGATCCCGGGCCCATGTGTTGATTGTGCAACAAGCATAAGAGTCACGATTTCGTCGAAACCACTCTGCAATGTTATGTGGATCGCTGGCCAGAGTCATGGCCGATTCGTACTGTTTCTGTTTCAACTCCTCTGGAGTACACATCAAGAATTGATGCCCGTCATTGAGGTCGACTAGCGATTCTTGGATTAACGCTGCAGCGATTAAGCTTATGTTGGCGCATCGCTGCACTTTCCCCTCTTCGAAGAGTCGTCGGATAGTGAAAGGCGTTGCACCGACCGGCTGTACTATGCTGTGATCCGCGATACCTCCAGTCAGCGTATGAGACGTCAATGAAACTTACGGTGCAGATGTTTGTAGCGCTCATCTGTTGCTCCAAAACACTGTTTGGCGATCGACAGGGTCTGAACAATGGCGCTTTGGGCATCATAGAACATGTTGTGGATGGAGGACTGGACAGCATTTTTGAAAGAGGTCAACGCGTCGAAGACTATGGCGAGTCTTGCAATCCGCTCACAAAGCAGCCATTGGGCTATGCATTGCGGCTCGTCCGTGAACGACAGCGTCTCTACAACAGCATCTGACAACGTTCGGGCTTGGAATATTTCGGGGCAATCGTAGGATGCGTAGTCCTCCAGTCTGTACGTTGCAGAAGTAGCGCAGACACTCAGCCACGTCCAGATATCGCTTTTTGTTTGACTGTGGAGTCCGATTGAACGTGCGAGGAATAAGGCGTTGGTAATGTGACCTCGTGCTACAACGAGCTTCTGAGATGATGCAGAACGACAAGGCAAGATACCAAGGGGAGCGAAGTTCGCAAGAAGATCTAGCGCTTGTACCGCACTGATCGTCGGAGTTTGAGAGAGATACAAGAGTTCGCAATACGTGGCAACACCGTCTGCGAGGTCGTCCAGAAGTCGAGCGTCTCTCTCCGAAGATCTCAAGGCGAGTGCGGATAGATAGGCAGTGGCGAACAGAAGAAGAGCGTCTGGAATGGAATGTTCACGGGTATGTCGTAAGTAGAGCGTCTCCAGCGGTAGGACATAAGGGACAGTCGACAAAAGCTGTAGCCGGCTACCGTTAGTGACCAGTTAGTTCAATGTCACATACCCTGGCTCGAGCCGATCCAGCAGTTCCTCATCCCAGTCGATCGCCGATTCAACTCTTTGCTTGTGTTGAACCTTCCCACTAATGGCCATCCTCAACATGACGACTGACAACTCCAGTGGACGGCCATGGTATCTCATACTGTTTCTTTCCCGTGGTTCCGGACTTTCCACCTATCGTCAGAGAGGTATCCTGACATACTGGTAAGTCTCACATCGTTTTCCTGAGCCACTCTAAAGGTTCTGAGAATCGGAAGGTCATGATTGATTAGCGGAGGCGGTGGGGAGCTGACTCTCGACACAGCGGTCGACGCTGATCCGGGGAAATCCAGACTTGGAGATTGTGTCCAATCCTGTTCCCCAACCGATGGCGCTAGCAGGGATACGGCACGTGGACGACCTTTCTTCGTTCGTTTCGCTTGAGCGGGAAGGAGGATGCACTCAGCAGAGAGTACGATGCATCTGTGGCAGGCGTGGTGCGTTGGTAGTGGATCCGGACCAGCGGGAAGCAGTAGACTTGCCGTGGGGAGCTCACACCGTGTCTTGCGTTGACGACATAGAGCACAGCATCGCCTGGCATGCGGTCTCGATGACATTTGGTGGTCTTGATCTACTTGCAGACTAGCATGAGCTTGCGTTACTTGAGAAAGCGGGACAGAAGAGCTGCGGCGAAGTCAGAGTTTATTCTTGTTACCGGGGAATTTGCGGCCGGATGCCCGATGGACTGTAGGAGACATAAAAGGGGCGGAGATAATAATAGTGCATCTAGGGAAGTGGCGTCTCTGTCTATGAACGGGTATTAAGCCGGCAGATTACGAATCAAGAGCTGTCCAATCAGTTCGTGGATGATGATTGGTTTTGGAGCCAGCTAGACTTACCCATTTGAAACTCTCATCCATCGCGTTGGTCCGCTTCATTTTCCCTGAAGCCATATCCTTCGCGGCTTTCTCTTGCGTCTTCTGCTGACTTCTGGAGGACAGCGCTGTCCCCAGCTGAGCCACCAAGTCCGACCGCCCGACTCTGACCGGGGGAAGAGTTTCCAAAGGGGCTACTCGAGAGCCGTAGGACTGCAGCTTGTCCATGTACCCCGCCCCGGCCGGCAAGTTGACGGCAAAGCTACTTGGACATCCCACCGTCCTGTCGATATCTTGGGTTTTGCAAATCCTGTCTTCAGCTACAATCGCCCGTGCGACTCACAGTACTTCCAGGCCCGCCGGGGCGAAGATCATGCGATTTGCCGTCTGCAGACAATTGGCTGTGGCTTGTTTGAGATGCATGGCACCTCCGATCTGACTGCCAACCTGCACCAAACCCAAAGCTATCCCTCCCGCGCCTGGACTATCATCAGCAGCACAAACAAGCGGCACTTACACGAACCATCCAGCAATTCCAGCCGCCTTGTTCACTATTTGTGTCTCGGGGTTTGGTACTACAGTCACATTGAGAGCATCGAGAAAGTCGAGAAATATCCGCCTTGAGATACCGGCTTCCTCGAGCTGATCGCTGTATGCTCGAATGAATGGCACTCCCTGCCCAAACCCGGCCTGGGGCAATGCGACCGGTACAGGCAGTCCTGACCATACTTCTGTTTCGTCCAATCGGTTATCCTCTTCTTGATACACTGGTAAAGCTGGCTCAGAAAAGGAATAGCACAGTGAAGGAGGCGGATCGCCGGATGTCTGGCTTGATTTGTATTCTCCAACCAAGGGATACCCCTTGCCAGAAGGACCAGAATCAGTGCGCAAAAGGACTGAATGGTAGACTCGACCCGAAGAGTAGGTATTCCCGCCCTGTCTAGGTGGAAGTCTAGGAGGGAAGTCTTGCGGACGCTGCTCGATTTGTCGCCCGCCAACGTAGCCGTGGTCCAGTGATTGCTCGACATCCATGGTTTGAGATCTAGCACATTGGCGATGGAGCGTGTTTCCTGAGCGAGACCAAGACTGTTGTTGGCATGTGTCGGTGGGGTAGGTTTGATACTGTTCACGATCGGTTCGTTGATTCGAACCCCTGGAGTTTAAACCTTGTTGAACTGCACCACCTATAAGGTCTCGTATAATTCCCATTTTTTTGTGATGCTTGTGAGATCAGTGGCTGAGTAATCGAGACCCACTTCCAGTTGCGTGCTTTATATGCCAGTCGCTACATCAAGTTTAACGCGTCGGACACCGCAAAACGACCAATGGTTTCGGCGATCTTTGTCCCTATGGGCCGGCGGAAGTGCTTGCATTGCCTCTCGGCCGGTACAATCAATACGCGCGACGGTCCCTCAAACAAGATCTTGCGCGCTATGGTTCTGTTCACTCGGGTCCCTGTAGTAGTACGGATCCTTGAAGATTGATGCAACCAACTTCACAGCCAATGAACGACTTCGGCGATCTTTCTGTTCCGACGGGCCGGCGGTGAAACCTTAATTACCCTTGGGACACTACTAGCACCTTGTATACCGATTCCCAGCCTGTACTACGAGAAGTATGGGTCCCTCAGATCACAGTACCGGACAATTCGGACCAGCAGCCGTCGCTGAATCCTCGATCCGACGGCCCGAGTCCTCGAAAAGTTCTCTTATCTACTCTAGCATCCTGCTCGAAGAAGAGTTAAAAGCATGGACTATGGAAGACAAAAAGGTCGTCTAACCAAGCATTTCAACAGCGACAGTAATTTTCGAATATGTCAACCAGCGAATTCCCTCCTATCAGCGGTGGCATCCCCACCAGATCCCAAGACCTTGCTGCCTCTATCGTCTTCTCAGCGGTCTTCACCCTGTGAGTGAAACCCTGCCATTTCGACTA
>Ga0265780_10009011_pt1 | contig 12037 bp, 10 predicted proteins | sample P1T30metagenome_FD_192432 | JGI IMG/M metagenome (GOLD analysis project Ga0265780, IMG submission 192432) | Plant litter microbial communities from East Loma Ridge, Irvine, California - P1 T30 | ecosystem: Environmental > Terrestrial > Plant litter > Unclassified | place: USA: California... | reverse complement strand
CACCGTCAATGTAAATTAAAGGAACTGACAACCTCGTCGTGATCTTCCAAAAGAAATTGGCTCTAATGAAGCTCCGGGAGCTCCATTTCGGTCTGTAGCTGCTGAATGGACTGTCTTAACTTCTCGTGCTCATTATTTACGGTACCCGCGACGTCCTGAACGAGGACAAGAAGGCCAAACTGTGGCGCCGTAGTTCCGGATGATAGCTCGGTCTGGAGAGGATCAATCGTAAATGGGGACATCATACTAGGTGTGACAGGTGTGATATAACCACTGGTCATGCTGTCGTGTCGTATGGACAGGCCATTTTGGAAAAGACTTCGATCCATGCGGTTGATCAGGTGCATCAAGAGTTGAAGCACCATAACAAACTGGGCTACCGCTGACGGACCAACGTTACATGATTGCCTGGAATTACTTTGTTGTCGATCGTGGTGCTTGTACCCTGTCTTCGACTGCAGACACAAATGTATGTCGTCGCAAATAGCTCGAAAAAGGGCTAGGATTTGTTGGTGCGAGGCGAGCGCAGAAAAAGCCAGACCAAGATTTGTCGTGGCTGGGTCAAGGAGGGCATCATTCTGATGTGATGCGGTGACATTATTGATAATACTCGTCAGGGAGTTTGTCGCTTCTAATGCCACATTCACCTGGGGCGATGATACAGTCAGGGGCGTATGGCCCTGGCTAGACCGGGTGAGACAGCGCACGGCCTGCGCGGCTTGTTGGCTCAAGGTCGTTAGCTGCAGTGCCAGAGCATTGTTGAAGTGTTTTTCCACAACGATGTCTTCACTATCGTCGCAGCTGTCTGCCGTGCATGCAGCGGGCGGCAGAGAAGCGGGGTTTGCCAAGGATGATGGCTGAATGCTCGGGTTCCAGTCACTGAAGCTCATAGCAGCGCCGTCCCCAGTAAATGACCCAGTCAGGCCTCCATAGTCAGCGCTCAGGGGCGCTAGGTTCGGTCCACCCGTCTGCAGCGTGCCGTCCGCATATAATGACCCCGTCACACCTTGCTCGAACCACGTTGTTGAACCGCTAAAGTCGACAAGCCCTGTGTCTGTGTCTTTGCGTATCGATTTTGCAACAGAACGACGCTCGGAGCGCGATTTGAGTGCGACTCGAGTAACTGTAGTATTTGTGTCAATAGGCGCTCAATATGCCGTTCGTAATCTGAAGCGTTAGGTACGTACAGCTGTAGACACATTCCACAGACGCTTTCGCGCACCGTTCACACCGAGGAAGTTGGGTCTGTTTTGGAGAGGGAGTGAGGTCGTTGTTCTTCTCCCTCGAACTTTCAACTCGGAGACATCTCACTTTCTGTTGACGGCAGCGATCGCACGATTGTCGATGAGACATTTTCCGCTTTTTCTTTTCGCAATCCCGGAATTGTTCTATTGGTGGGTGTTTGGTCAACGAGATTGTTGTGAGGCTCGTTGCGCGGCTCGTTGCGCGGCTCGTTCCGCAGCTCTTATATATGGTGAATTGGTATCCGTCAGTTCGTGGGGGCTCATCCATCCCGGACGCTTATTGTGACATTTAAGTGTAGCGATCCAGTGCTAACCCATGGTATGCTCGCTTTCTATGTACCGGAGTGGGGTAACAGTAACTCCGATTGGATGATGATGTCGCACGTAGAAGGCTTGCTGACCGTGTCTCGCAGGCTGACTACCTATGGTATGGTGCAGCCCGCTTATGTCAGATGGGAACATCTCTTAGGCTGGGCCTGCATCCACCCTCGAGGGCGTTTGTTGGGTCTGTAGCCAGCTCAGCACATGCGTAGTCAAACATACAGACCAGACGTGCGAATCGCAATGGCTTTGGTGCTACATAAAACCCCAGGGGCTGTCGAAAATACAATTTTTACACCGTAAGATGGTGCTATTCTCTCGTCTTTATCGCTTCCCATTGAGTCGCACGCGCCCTGTTTACCACAGGGAAGCAGTGCCACATAGGGACGTGAACTGTAAGGACCTAATCCGTATAGCCCGAGGGCATCCCAATGGTGGATCAGATCTATACGTAGAAGGTTCTCGAGCGCGTCGCACCGATTCGCACGCCCCATACATACACAAATGCGCCAAGGCACGAATCGGGTGATTGTTCGTCCTCTGCTGGGTAAGCCGTCAGACCTGCCGATTAAGCACCCCAACATGAGATTATGGCTGTGTCACTGGAAATCTGTCCAGCCTCGCACGTGTTTGCTCAAGCCAATTTTGCGATCCTGTGTTACACCTGAAGCAATGAGGGCTTCCTGGAATTCCAAGTTGGTTCCAGCACTGCAAAAGGTACTGCGTGATGTACACCAATGTCACGCGATCATGGAACCTCCACACGCGTGATGCGACAGCACGTGAGGCAATCTAGTCCTCGCGTCCATGTTGAGTTCGACCTTGGCCGACGATGATAGCACTGACATGACCTCAAAACCTGCGTCTGCTTCAATTCTTAAATGGAGCGCAACCCGGCACTAAAACAATACCTATTCGCAAATGCCTCTCGCTGCGACAACGTAAAAGCTTTCGTAATCAGTCATGTGCGACTTGCGCAAAGATACTTGCACTCCGCGAATTCTGACAAAATGCCTGCGCGACGAAGTCATGATAAAAGAATGTCAGCCAGTGTGTTTCTAGGAGGTGTTCTACCTCTTCTGCTGCAGGTCACCCTCTTGGGTTCGACTATTGAACGACTCTTCCTTCTTGTCGAAAGCGACCAACCTACTTGACAATGGCCAGGATCCCAGAAAAAGGCGAGAGTGATACACCAATGCATGGATCTTCTGTCAAGCACGTTGTAGGCGATAAGCCAGAAGAAGCCATCAAGTTTGAAGATGCGGGCCCGCCTGGTGGTGGCACTGCTGCATGGCTAGTGCTGTTGGGGGCGTGGTGTTGCTCCTTCACCAGTCTAGGCTGGATCAATTTCACGTCGCACTTTGGCACCGCGTATCCCTCGCTTGAATTTATAGGCGTGAGAAGCTTTCAGCAATACTACGAGGTCGGCCCGTTGAAAGAATACTCCAGCAGCACTATTGCCTAGATTACTTCACTTCAACTATTCCTGCTCTTTGGCTTGGGTCCATTCGTCGGCTGCATCTACGACAGGTATGGGCCACGAACGCTCGTAATTGGTGGGGCATTTCTCCATGTTTTTGGACTAATGATGGCTTCCTTGGCCAACACATACTACCAGTTCCTGCTATCACAGGGCTTGTGCAGTGCTGCCGGAGTTGCATGCTTGTACTCGCCTGGTAGGTCCAGCTTTTCTTCTAACGTGTATTCCAATCTGATATTGGTACAGCCCTTGCGTGTGTATCAACCTACTTCGCAAAGAAGCGTGGCTTAGCTATGGGCATCATGCTGACTGGATCATCCGTCGGTGGTGTCATGATTTCCATCATGATGACCCGCATTATCAAGAGTGCCGGATATCCATGGGCCATCAGGACTGGAGCCATCCTTATTCTGGGCCTGCAAATCGTTGCAATCCTGAAGGTCCGTCCAAGGGTCCCGCCCCTGCCGAAGAGGATGCCTGTCGGCCGCCTTGCTGCTCCTTTCAAGTAACTGCCGTTTGTGATTTTACTTGCCATCTCAACTTATGGGATCTTCATACCTATCACATATCTGGCCTCCCAGGCCTTTCAGGAGGCGCACATGTCGGACGAGATATCGCAGTACTTGATAGCCATCTTTAACGGCGCGAGGTTAGTTCCCATACTCAGAGGGCATTTGCAAAATACTGACCATGATATCTAGTCTCTTCGGTCGTCTGGCTGCCGGCTGGGGTGCTGACAAAATTGGCAGATGGAACATGTTCACCATCGCCTGCACAGTGTCTAGTGTTTGCGAGTTCGCCGTCTGGATTCCCGCCACCAAATCTTCTATCGACAGTGGTTTCGCGATCATGTTTGGATTCGCGTCAGGAGCCTTCGGCTCTTTCTGGTGCCCTTCACGTGTCTGTTTCGCCTCTTCCTGAAATTGGATACAGGCTAGGCGTATTATTTCTTGCGATTTCGACTCCTGCCCTGACTATAACTCCTGTCGACGGCGCCATCCTGCAGGCCTCTGCTACCCATGGCTGGCGGGACGTCAAGATCTTTAGTGACGTCATGTGCATCGCAGGATCATCCATTGTCTTAGTTTCTAGATTGCTTTCTACCGAGAATAAGCTTCTCAAGATGTTTTAGACATTCATTTGGCAGGCTGTAGAGATGAAGATACAGTCGAAAATAAGAAGTGGAATTGACTGCAACATTTGGCGCTGTGCGTAGTGCAACTACACGCAGTGGGAACTCCTGGCCCAGAAGGGTTTTGGTTGGTCGCGAAATTTAAAACAACTATGTCAAATGGCAACCTATAATTCTAGAGATGTGAACGGTACCAGGACGGAATGTTGGTGTCGTGAACAGGTCAGCCGTCCTCGGTGCCGTCGCGGAAGCTGCGGAATAGTTCCGTACCCCCGCGCTACGTGGATTTGCTTCACGGTACTTAACTCAAAAGCTGTCGCATGCGAATTAATGTTACGATTGAAACTCAGAAATCTATCATCTCATCGATATAACTATGGCAGCCGTCAAAGTCGCGCTGATAACCGCCAGCTCCGCGGGTTTGGGCGCCCAAATCGCTCGCGTCTTCGCGCCAGACTTCCGCGTGGTACGTTCTCACTGTTTCCAAAACCGTCAGAGAACCTGGCACGACCCCTGTACTTTCAAACTGACACCGTGCAGGTCATCAACTACTCATCAAACTCTGACCGGGCCAATGCTTTGATAAAAGAACTCTCCTCCATTCAAGGTAGCTCCTCACAGTCAAACCCGCGCTTTCACCTCGTCCAAGCGGACATGTCATCGAAAACATCTGTGCAAAATCTCGTCAAAGAGACCATCGAGACAATGGGAAGATTAGATGTAGTGGTATCGAATGCGGGCTGGACGCGCATGACCACATTCACAGACATCGAGCAGCAAGTCAACGACGAAGACTGGGACAAGTGCTTCACCATGAACGTCAAGACGCACTTGTGGCTTGCTTATGCTGCCAAAGACGCCCTGGCCGAGACCGAGGGCGCATTCATCAGCACGGCCAGTGTTGCCGGGGTAAAGCCTTCGGGGTCGAGTGTGCCGTATGCAGTCACCAAAGCCGCGCAGATTCATCTCGCGAAGAGCTTGGCTGTGATCCTGGCGCCGAAGATTAGAGTAAACAGCATTAGCCCCGGTATGCTTCTGACAGAGTGGGGACTCAAGTTCCCGGAAAGCAAGAGGAATGCAGCAATTGGGAATACGAGGTTGAAGCGCTTGGCGACGGTGGAGGATTGTGCTGAGCAGGTCCGGGTTTTGGCATTGAGTAGGAGTATCACGGGTCAGAATATCTGTATCGATGGCGGAAGCTCGGTATGAATATGAGCAAGTAAAATTGTTCCTGCTTGGCGAAGACATGCATATTTCTGGCTAGTGATGAGTAAGGGTCTGCGGGCTTACAGCGATCTACGCTCCCTGCTTATTCATGCCTAGTAAGCAAATCCGCGGGTCTTATTGCCGTTTCGGTATACCGAACCAACCGTTCCAGATAACACTCCAAATGCGCAGTCGCCGGAGCCAGCCAGGCCTGTGTCGCGCTGGAAGGTAGTGCTACTCACTCAATCGATATTGACCTTCGAAACTTGCGCATTGCCAAAACTACGCTTGATACGGCTTGAAGATACATCCTCGGTGGTACAACGATCTTACAATTCATATGCATGTTGGGCTTACGCTCGCGTATTGCCCGCATCCATGCAATGCTGACACTTTTGCCACTATAAGCCGAACAAGGAGTAACTTTAGTCCGCAAAGTTTACCAAAAGCGGTGGCCGAGACAATTGCCTAGAATATTGTAGAATGTTTGCTGTCGGCCTTGAGGTAGCAAACATCTCTCACGACGACTGTTTAGCACGATGTCAGCTCTTTCCAATAGAGCATAACTAGTCGCAGTGGTGTCATATTGGGGCTGGTCCCTTCGGCGCAGGGTGGTGTGATCTTACAGCGCATCAGATTTCGTACTGCTTATATTGAATGATCTAGATAGGAAATATAAGCGCAGTGCGACAACACTGAACCTCATGAGTGCGATCAAAAATGTGCTTCATTCACGCATGAGATTACTTGATGGATCATTTCATGAGCCCTTCGCCAATATTCCGACGAAAGTTCGAGAAGACTCGCACAGGTCATGAGTTCGGTAGGCTTCTTGAAACATTAATCCATATCAACAGTTTTATGAGGAAGTGCGAAGTAATGAGATCTCAAGGCCTTTATATAGCGCTTGAAGCCGGGCGCACAATTGTGTCCACAAAGAAGATCTCGAAAGACATGAAATCAGTCATGCTGAGATTCGGACCAATAGAAAGACATACGCTTTCAAGTACCTCATTTGCTATGCATTTGCTACCGGTGGCAGTAAGTATGCGCACAAAGTCGGCTATTAGGATCTTACGCGCTCGACAAGAGACTCGCGGGATCTCACCCGCGAAGTCTCCTTCTAGCTGCGCTTTATAGTATCTCCTAAAGGTGTTCACAGCTATATTCAGTAATCGTTAAGGTACTATCTGCTGCGAACACTTTTAGGCTTTGCTATGTATCCTTTATAAATGTATTAAAGGGGTTAGACAAGGCGGAGAAGCCGCATTGTAGATATACACACTTAGTTTGATCAGAAACGCCCTTAGCGGCAGGTAGCTCGCCCGTCTCGTTCCGTTCCTCACCCTAGAGAGTAGACCGTCTGATAGGCGCCGGCGTGACACGTGAGACTGTCGATGCAAACCGCGCCGACAAAAAACTCATCATGTCGTACTATCGTGATTTGGAACATACGCATGGAGCAGAAGCGTTTTAGTCGCACATTGCGCCAATCCGAGTCCTATCTCTGCTCAGAGAAAGACATATTGTCATCGTTCATAGCCTTCGTCTCCAGCCTCAGTCTCAAAGCATCGTCCTCTCCACACATCCACATGATTTTTCAAGACTGGCAAAAATCCCACGTCGTCATACCTCCAGTCCTCAATGCTCTGGAAGATCTCGAGCACGCAAAGACATAGGGGGTGCGGGTAGTTGTTTTTGGGGTGGAGGAGCTGAGACGTTGTGTTGAAGTAGAAGCCACAGAAGAGGCGGTGTTTATATATCCGCATCGCCTGGGACGTGCTCAGGTGTGGGAAAGAAAAGACGCCGCAATCTTCATCGAAGTATTTTCCATGTACTTGCAAACATTGCATTTCGATTGCAAATTTTTCGGGTCTTCCAGAGATCATACCCGGGAGTGGTTGTTGACTTTGGAGTCTCGCAAAAACTACTCGATCTCATGGCTCGTTTATAGAATAGTTCTTGTGAAAAGTGCAGATGTTCGTCTTTTTTCGATAGGGAGAGAAGATGAGTGTCCGGGATGGGATTTATATATGTCTCTGCTAGCTATACTGTGCGCAGAGCCAGTTGAGAGACATTGGAAAAAGATAGGCTGATTTTGGAGGACGCAATATGACGAAACCTTTTTGACCTTTCCAGAAATCATCGAATTTGTAAATGATCAGAATCTCATGAAGATATGACGATTTTTCCTTTAGTGAGCACGCAAGAATTTTGGGTATTCGATAAATAGCTGAGAAGCAGCTAGGTGGATAATTTATACTCACCTCTCAGCCATCCGAACCGCGTCGCTCACGACCACAGCACTATCACAAAAAAGCATACTCGAGTTTTGGAGCTCTCCACACATGTCGCGTTTCTCAACCCTTCCTTCCAGACATAGAATTGCTTGAATGTGCATTTTAGCAAGACTCAGAAAGACTCCACAATCTCATCGTCCGAGAGTTGTTTGTTTATTGGGAGAACGAGGAAAAAAGGCGGGATATCTGATACAAGAGGCAAAGGCTGAGAGAAATAAGAGGTTTTATACACTCATCCACTCGCCCGCCTAGTCAGCCGCATACGCGCGCAAAAGACATGTAAAGCACCATACTCTCGCTACTTTTACAAGCGCCAGCACACACAACCAGACATGACCCATTTCTCAAAGCGGGGTTTCAGAAAAACATGGACGTGTATCTTTGGGTATCTTTTGAGAAGAGAGGGCAGCGCACAGGACTCCATCATCCGCATTTCTGCTCGTTTCGGTACATGAAAACAAAATAGTGGTGATGAGAGGAAGAAAGAAGCCAGGCGCAGAAGAGGCGAATTTATACGCCCACCCTGCCTTCCCGCTCAACACGCTTGAACTCATGTGCTCCATCTACCAAGCTTTAAATCCTCATCCCAGCTCTCCTTTTAGTTGATGAACTCGGCACACAAGTCCAGAAAACACGCATCCTTCCCACCGTATATCCCCAAACCCTCCCACGAAAAAAAGACAAGAATTTCATAGTTTCCGATAAGCTGCATTTTGAGACGGGCCGAGCCTCTGCTTCCTTCTCACATGGAGATCTCACCTCTAGCTTTTGGGAGAGATTGGAATAGTCAAGATGGTGTGTCCAAGAGACGCAGGAGTAGGAGGAGAAGGATTTTGTAGCTGCGCGAAATCGCGTCGGGTGGGGGGTGAGATGCCGTAGTACACACATGGCTGATTTGTCGGTGTCATGTTTTGTCACCGGGCGTTGCTGAAGATCATATGTCGATATATCGACGGCGTTTTTTGACGGCTCTGACAACATGGTGCTGTTGACTACGGTTTTCTTCCGAGGGGACAGAGAGCGCACACCGCGCCATGTGATCGATGATGTCCTTTTTTTAGACTCTCCGAGAAAAGTATATGTGTGGTGAAGAAAGCCAGACCCCCTCCCGGAGTGAACACTTTATACCTGCCATAACGCACCAGTCCCCATGCGCGCACAGTCAATCACTAAAATCACGTGCGCACATGTAACAGCAATAATTCGTCTCATTCCACTTGGACCACCCTCATCTTTCCCTTGTGCACGCAAAGAAGACCCGTCAACTATTCTCCTACCCAAACACATCACCCCAACTCCACCTATGCATCCCCATCGCTCAAAGGCCGTGATCCAAACCCTCCTCCCAGTGATCGAATAATCCCTCCATTTCCATAATGATAGCACACACACGTCCAACCCCCACTTCCCCTTTCCCCAAGCGCGCAAACCAACAACAAAGACCCGCGCTGAAACCCAGAAGAAAGAACACACAACAACGCCCGCCAAGGAGTAGGAATGACTGATGATGCTAAAAGAAGCTGGAAGCTAGCTTGATAAATGGCTTGGTCGGTAAGATAAGCAAGATATGTGTCGTGGTATCGACTTGTCGAATGAAAGCAGAGCCGCCGGGGCAGTGCCAGTAGTGGTAGGTGGTGATACAACCTCAACGCCGTGTGAGATGTGGATAATGCGCCTGCCTAGAAAGTCGGTAGTCGTTCAAGACGGCGCCATGTCCTCCAGCGCGCCCTGTTCAAACAACGCCAGCCGCTGCAATTTCGCCTCCAACTCAGCGAATATATCGCCCATATGGCAAGCCTGGTCGAGGAGGGGTGCGGCGCCAAATGGTCGGATCATGTGGCGGAGAGCAAGGGTGTTCGCACAAGACTAAATTTTGTGTCAGTATGACCCCAAGATAGGAGTGATTATTGGGACTCACCTCAATTCTGCTAATCTGATGCTCCACAAAGTTCAGCAGGAACCGATCCGTAATCTCACCTCCTCGACTCTTCATGCGCTCCAAGAGTGCTGTTTCTGGGGGTTTGAGCTCAGAGGAGCCGGGACTCTCGAGTGAACTACACAGCATCTCCAGTCGTAGACTAATATTCCACAGATCCCAGACATCTTCCGTGTCGATGGTGAGTTGGCTGTTTGCCATCTTCTGGCCGACCTGCGCTTCGTTCGCTGGCGCAGGCTTCTGCTCGGTTGTCTGGCGCTGCACTGCAAGACGACTGGCGAGCGAGTGCGGGTACATGAGGTAGATATATTCGGGATTCTCAAGACCCTTGAGGCGCCGCTCACCGAGGTCTTTGACTTCGAAACCTTGGCTGGAAAGAGACCGGAGTTCTTGTCGGATGAGCTGGCTGTTGGAGTCTTCGCTAAAGGCTTCATCAGAACCCGCAGAGTTGCTGCGGTCGCCCTCAATATGCGTCTCAAGCAGGCGCTGGATCTCGGCAATGAAATCAGAAGAGACGGTGATTTGACCTCCATCAGCGACAGACGAGATACGGGAGGCTCTGTTGACCATGGGGCCGAAGTAGTCCATACGTCGAGTGACGGGATCGACTTCACACACTGGTGTTCCCCAATGGATACCCATGCGGACGGACAAACCGCGGAAGATGACGTTGCCATCTGGATCAACGACTTCCTGCCCGTTGACGCTGTTGAGAATCTCCTGTGGCCATTGCACTTCAAGCAGCTGACTTTGGATGGTGAAGCACCAAAGCAGGGCTGAAGTAACAGTGCGGAAAGCAACCATGAAAGCATCACCTTCAGTCTTGACTTCGTAGCCGCCAATAATGCGCAGCTGCCGTCGCATGAGCTCGTTGTGCATCTTGATGGCAGATCGCATGGCAATTGGATAAGTTTCCCACAGCAACGTCGAGTTCTTGATATCAGTAAACACCAAGCTGACTTCACCAGTTGGTGCATCGACTTCATTGTCGAGACGCGCAAGCTTGGAGTCACCAACCAAGTTCCTCTTCTTGCCAGGTCGCCGTTGGTTGAAGAAGTCGTCTGCTGTTCCAGATGGATTGAGCGACATGCTTTGCGTACGATTTCGCGCACGCTGTTTGCTCTTCAGATCGCTCACACCAAGCAACATGACCATGATCTTGTTGGTGGCGCCAAAGGCAATGGCGAGATCACGAAGCTTCTGGGCAGCGCGCATGAGATCTCCACGTTCCGATCGTGCGACATCGACCGCAAAATCTGGCGAGAGGTACTCCCACAGCTCCCGAGATGCGACCAGGATCATTTCATCTGTGTCGCCGAGAGTGACGTTCATGAGATGCGGGGAAGCGATGACGGAAGGGGACATTTGCACGTAACCGAACGCCCTTGACACCTCGAGCTGGTCATTGAGCTTCCCTTGCCGCGAGACGAAGCCGCCAGCTTCTCGTATCCTGGCTCTTTCGCTCGGCTCAGCAGGGTCGTGCTTGCGAGTGAGAATTTTGTGGCCTCCTTCTGAGCGGATGAGAAGTGCCTGTGCATCGCCGACGTTGGAGATGTAAAGTTCCATCTCTTTCAGGTACAGCACAGTGGCAACGCTTCCAGATGTCAGGTCGTCGTCGCCAAGCTCAGGCACAGAAGCCCTATGGCCCTGGCCTTGTGGCGCGGTGTATCCGTTTTTCTCGAGGGTCTGAGAGGCGACGGTAGCAAGTTCCTTGTTAAGTCCAAGGTACGTTCTCCGCAATGCATCCGAAGGAGACTCTTGTGGCCGCAAGCGATCCAGCTCATCAGCGAACCTGTTCTTGAAGTGGTCGTACAAGTACTTGGCAATCTTCGATCCACCTCCAGCAAGGGGTTGAGCGTCGAACAATCCGAGCACTTGCTCATCGTCATGACTCCGGAAGCGAGGGACTACCATGTCCATGGTCGAGATGTGCTCGTTGCGTCCCAAGCTGTCAGCCATTCCGTATGCCATACTACCGACAGCGGAACCTGCCGTTCGCACTCTTCGATCTTCAGATTGTTCTGGCACCGATGGGACCATCATAGTAACGTCCATGAGACCAAGTACGCGAAGGTTGGTGAGCGAGCTGAAATCTGTCAAGTCGCGGCCCTCGCGCATGTTGACTCCGCTACCACTGTATGAACCACTGGGCTTGATCTCAAGGCGCTTGTTGCCAGACAAATTGAGATACCTTAGCTTATGGTTCCAGTTCCAATTCCAGTCATAAGGCCAATTGGATACATTGTATTTGAGCGAGTTGCTTGCCACGTCTAGGACGGCAAGCTGTGCAACCTTTCCTAATTCGGCTGGTAGGACCTGGAACTTGTTGTTGTTGATGTGCAGCACCTTGAGCGAGCCAACCTCCTCTAGATCCTCAGACGGTAGAGATGTCAAGTCATTGCCCGAGAGGTACAGCTC
>Ga0265780_10009010_pt1 | contig 12040 bp, 6 predicted proteins | sample P1T30metagenome_FD_192432 | JGI IMG/M metagenome (GOLD analysis project Ga0265780, IMG submission 192432) | Plant litter microbial communities from East Loma Ridge, Irvine, California - P1 T30 | ecosystem: Environmental > Terrestrial > Plant litter > Unclassified | place: USA: California... | reverse complement strand
ACTGGCTTGTACCCTTAGCCCGGCACGTTTCGGATCCCAGACTGATGAGTGAACCGTGAGCGAGGATTAGTACGTCATGCTTGAACGATAGGCTGTGGAGAGAAGAATGAGCAAGAAAACAACGCCCGAAGAATGCCGAATGTCTAACAGCGAGTCAAAGTGATTGAATACGCCAAACAGGTGGAAATGTGACGTGCCCAACGCAAAGCTCCACCGCGATTGTTATTTCCTGTCGCAAAACAATCCGGCCAATCACGCAGCACGCGGCACGCGCCCGCCGAACCGAGAAAGCTTGATGGACCCTGCAATTCACGCCGCCGAAGCCTTGAGCGCTCCTACCAGACATACCCCAAACCCCCAACTTTCAAAATGTCGATGAATAACGAGGCTTTGCAGAAGGTACACAGCATTCCTTTCATATCTCCAGGGATCGTATATTGATGTTCTTAGGTCTTCCAAGAAATCTCGCAAAAGAAAGCCTTCGCAGAACAACAGCTCGTCATCGTACGCCAGCAAAAAGTCGCGCGCACACGCGAAGGCCGCATGCTGCAATTGACCTCGTCGGAAGTGTCCTCATTACCATCTGACACAAAAGTATACGAGGGCGTTGGGAAGATGTAAGAATGAAACCCGTGACCCCCGCCACTACTAGGATGTTGTGTATTGATGAAACGGACAGGTTTGTGTGCACGCCGATTCCAGATGTTCAGAGTAGGCTCAAGAAAGAGAGTGAGGCGTTGACCAAGGAGATGGCGAATTTGGAGAAGAAGGAGGATTATTTGGAGAAGACGTATACGAATAGCAAGAATAGCTTGGAGCAGGTGTTGAAGGGCGCGAGCTGAGTGCGGCGGTGCAGGAAGAGGGGGGGATACCACGAGTAAAGAAGTGTCAACTGATACAAGGAGAGTCTCGAACAGCTTCTTTTGAGTATATGGGCTACGGTGATGAACACGACAAGTCCTAAAGGATGGCTAGATATGCACAACAACCCAAACATCACAATGAAGAACGCCTGCGTGCGTTAAAATGCACATTGAAGGCTTTTGGTCTTTCCTTGCTACAACACTCTACATACGAATTACTTCATTCGCATCAACATACCCTCCACACCCTCCACACAATTCCTAACCTCCTCAGCCGCTCTCGCTACATAAGCCCCATCAACAACTCTGTGATCCGCACTCCAGCTAAACACACACTCCTCCTTCTTCACCAGCTCGCCATTCTCGTCAAACGCAGGCACAAGCCTAGCTTTGCCGATACCCACGATACCCACCTGTGGACCCACAATGACTGGCGCGACGGCTGTACCGCCTATGCTGCCAATATTACTGACAGTGAATGTTGCGCCAGTGAGGTCGGCAGAGGAGAGTTTGCCGTTGCGTGCCAAGGTAGCCAGGCGCGTGATTTCCTGAGCCAGCGAGGCGATGCTATGGTTCTGGACATTCTTGATGACAGGAACGAGCAGGCCAGAGGGTGAGTCCACTGCAACACCGATGTTGTGGCTTCCCTTGAGCACGATCTGAGGTTTGCTGGGGCTCGAGGTCGTATCCAGATGCGAGTTGAGCAACGGAAATTGCTGGAAGGTGAGGGAGATGGCCTTGATGATGACCGGCAATGGTGTTATCCGATCGGCCTTCTCGCGACCAGCGTTGTACTTCTTGCGCATGGAGGTGAGGTTGCTGAAGTCTACGGAGTCCGTATAGAGGAAGTGTGGTATTGAGAGGGACTTTGTCATTTGCTTGAACATGCCTGACTGGTTCGGTGTCAAAGCCTGGGCACGGTCTTCCAGGAGCGGTTGAGGGATAGGTGTTGTAGCCGATGATTTCGCGCTAACAGTCTGCTTCGCTGCTTCGGCATGCCGTTGTACGTCTTCCTTCAGTACACGGCCTTCCTTGCCTGTGCCTTCTATGTCTTCGATCTTCAGTTTATGTTCCTTGACCATGTGCCGTACTGCAGGTGTCGCGAGCGAAGCATGCTTTCCTAGTATACGCTCTGGTTTCGAGTCGTCTTTCGTTGGATTTGGAGGCAGAGGAGATGTTTGTTCTGGCAATGGTGTGTCCCCTATTGAGGCCTTTGTGTCGTTTCGTTCTACTTCCAGCTCTTGTTCTTGTGGTTTTGTTTGTTGAGCAGCGTCCTGCTTAGCTTCCTTGTCTGATGCGCCGTTGAGGAGAGCTTCGTCGGCTGCGGATATCTCACTTTGGATATCGATGTCTACAAGAGGCTTAAAAAGTCAGTATTCGTCTAACTTGTGGTGTAAACAGAACTGCTTACCTTTCCAACCTTGGCCATGTCATCTGGCTCGTAGTACAGCTTCTTGATTACACCATCAAACCGCGACGTGATCTGCCTGTGTCTTAGCATATGCCTTTGCTATGGGATTCTTGCTTGCGTACCTCCACAGATGCCTTGTCGGATTGTACTTCGCATATTGGGTCAAATTGTTCGACGCGGGCGCCGGGCTTCACAAACCATTGGATGACTTGACACTCGGTGATACCTGACTACAGCATTAGCTTCTTGTATAGTCTATGCGACTCTTGAGAATATTTACCTTCTCCAATATCCGCCAATAGGTATGGCTTGACCACCAGCAGTCTATGTGAGCCATGGAACGCTCGTCGCTGCCCTTGTATACATAAGTTTGCTTGACGCGACACGGGCGTGTGTGTTTTGGCAACGTTGCTTGGGGATAGCAGCCTGGAGGCTTCTCTGCGGGCAAAAGATTTCATGGCGGTTTGTACTTTTGGATAATTTCTGCTTGTAAGAGGAACATGATCAAGTACTTTGCCCGTCGTTATGGTACCGTCTGTGTTGTGTTGTGCCGATGAAACCCGGCCTCGGCTCACCCGCTGATGTTTAGCGTCATCTGGGGAAGCGCTAAGCGGCTCCGAGCACAGCGGAAAGACGGCTTAAGCTTGCTCATTTTTTCCATCACGTTCGTGATGTGCCCTGACTCTTGACACTGCAAGTTTTCATGGACTTCTTTTCAATGCTCGGCTTTACTTCGCCCAGACAAAGCCAAGCAATGTAGTATTTTCCGCCATGCAAGCCTTTCGAAGTACGCTGCTCCTTTATCCACGTACTGTGTGTCGTCAGCTACAAGAACAGGTGGAGGGTGTCATGCTACGACGTACGAGGCCCGGCTTTGCCGTGTAGTGAACTGCTTCGAACCGCAGCATGCTGCCGTCAACCGAAGTCAATCTATCCTGAATGTGCGTTATTCGAACGATGTCTGATCTTACCCTTCGCTGTGGAAGCTTTGGAGTGCCGTCTCTTGCAGAACATTTGAACATTTTCCGCAGAAAACTTTCTCTGCTGAGTGACGGAGATTAAAATTGTACCTATATCAGTATCAGAATACACATGCTATGTCCCAACTGGACTAGATATGGCCCAGGTGCATGCCCTCGCAGAAAGAGACTGGACATCACTTTCTAGTCTAGGGCATGGTTCTGTCGAAGGGATGGCGGTAGTACGGGCGAAAGCTATCCATACCACAGTGGGACGGAACTTTGCTGCATGTTACAGGCAATCATACCGACTATCGAAAGAACACGAAGCAAGAGGTGGGCGGAAGTAAGGCCAGCTAAATCATGAATAGTTATTCACTGGTGGTAAGTTGACGTCCAGAAGGATCTCTGCTTTGTGAGCCATTCTCGAGCGATCCCTCAACCACTGTCCAGAACACGAACTACCGATTCTCTCGTCCACAAAAGTGCGTCATCTACATACCAAGACATCTGGATACGAAAATCAATGAACACATACCTCGATGCGGGATATTTAGATTACCGAAATTGAGATGCGCAAGTACGCGCCGGGTTTTACCATGCAGGCGGGATGAACCATACGCTCGAACGCATGTAATCTTCATATACGTTCCCTCAATATACCCGGACAACCGGTCGGATCCCGATGCCAGCCAGCAGGAACCACAAAAAGAGTATATTACTCATCAATGTTGATGAGATGGCTTCGGTATTAGGCCCCTCATCTCATCAATGCAGTAGCTCAGGCGGTTAGAGATCTGGGTAGAAAAAGCACAACCCTGCCCTTACATTGACGAAAGTGTAACGCATCGACTTTCATCATCCCAGCCATACCGCACTTGGCAGCCTTCGAATAACTTTCAGCATGCTCTTCTCGACTTCAGTCCTCCTGTCGCTGGTAGTGACTGTCTTAGCTCGACCCCAAGAAGGAGCACCAGCGGCTGCAGCCGGGTCCAAAAAGAACGTCTATCTCTCGAGCTGTACCTCCCGTAGTCTCCTCGACAGTATGTGTATTTTCATCAAACATCAAGCCGAAACTAACGCAAATTCAGCCGACACGGCCTCCGCCGCTGTGTACTACGATGGTGTTGCCAGCTCTCGCACATCGCCCAAGGACATTGGCGTAGTTTCCGAACCCGCACGAAAATGGGAAGGCGTCTCGAGAAGAACTACCCTGGATGGAGCGAGGTTCACGAGCAGCATCGCGGCTGGCGCTGATAGTCTACCAAAGAGTCAGATAGCCGGCACTGCGACACTGGGCACCGAATCGTTCGTATGCTTTGTGGATGGAACATCGACATTTAAGTTCAGAGAAGGCCTCCTTGGGCTGCGCGAAACAAACTGCAAGGCAGATTATTGGTGTGCTAGTACCAACGTTGGTCCATAGGTTGGCACTGCGTGTGGAACGCGGGGGAAGGTTTTTCGTTTCTTGTATTCACTACATTGAGGCTCTTGAAACGGTGATGTGTGGCTTCGAACAATTGACTATAATGCAAAATATACAGGTATATTGCTTAGCAGACATGGAGACATCTTCAATGTGAAAGGCCTTAGTAAAGTGCAGCTGGCAACTCGATGAACGTTTGAGAGAATCGAAGTCATAGAGAAGGAAATCCAAGCGCGGTGAAACTCCTAGCTTTTGACATTTCAGCCTGACAATTAACATGCTGTAAGCGTATCGTAGTTGACGACTTCACCCAAGGGTTGAAAGACACGCTAGTGACTTGGCCCGGATAAACCTGCAGCCGCGACCCCGCGTATGCATGGACCCAGGGACGCTGCAGCCCACCTTCCGCGCGCAATTCACTCCACTGTCGCGTCCAGCCGCACCCTGACACTATTCCGCGATTGGCGCCGTAGCTGCTACGTTTTCCCCGACCGCGACGCTGTACAAACACCGGTAAAGCTCTCCGCAGAGCAGGCGCGACATGGACGACTTCAATAGCGAGACGGACAGCGACTACACAAGCTACTGGCGGGATTGGGTAGGTACTTTCACTTTCGTACCACGTATACACTGCACTAGAGCGCCACTTGCCGTCGTTGGGCTTCTGCCATGGTCATCATCTCGCACCCATATTATGGCAACGTCTTCGTTGCATGGTATGTTTGGCCCAGCCGCTACACGTGCGCGGCTCTGACGCTTGGGTAGCAAGAGTTGTGCACTCGAGGGATACATTGCGTCTGTTTTATGCCGCCATGACCTATCTAGCCCAGAACGGCGGTATCTCGCCATACCGTGGACGCCCGCGACGATTCTCATGGCCCAGCATTGGCCTCCCGACTACGAGAGCTGCTTGTCGCCTGTACATGGGCTTGGCCATAAGCATCCAGGATGCAGCTAATTCGAGACCAGTTCATATCTTCGCGGGGCAACGAGTACTTCTGCGAGATCGACGAAGAGTACCTCACCGATCGGTTCAACCTGACGGGGCTCAATACGGAAGTCCAGTACTACCAATACGCGCTCGACCTCGTTACGGATGTCTTCGACCTCGAGTGCGACGATGATATGCGGGAAGCGATAGAAAAGTCGGCGCGGCATCTGTACGGTCTGGTACACGCGAGATACATTGTTACTACTAGGGGTCTAGCAAAGATGGTACGTCTCACCACCACGCTCCGAAGCCATACACAATGCTAACATTGCTCGCAAACAGCTCGAGAAGTTCAAGAAATCAGACTTTGGCAAATGCCCCCGCGTCATGTGCGAATCACAACCGCTCCTCCCCATGGGCCAATCCGATGTTCCCAACTCGCAACCCGTCAAACTCTACTGCGCGCGCTGCGAGGATATTTACAACCCGAAATCGTCACGACATGCTATAATCGACGGCGCGTACTTTGGCACCTCTTTTCACAACATCCTGTTCCAGGTATACCCAGCAATGCTGCCGCCCAAGTCGCAGAGACGGTTCGAACCACGAGTATTCGGATTCAAAGTACACGCTGCAGCAGCGCTAGCGAGATGGCAGAGCGAGCAGCGAGACGCCATGAAAGACCGTCTGCGGGCAGTGAAGCTGGAGACTGGATTCGAAGAGGAAGACGAAGATTTGGAAGAAGACGAGGAGGACGAGGATATGGTTGAAGAGGGCGTCGAGGGCGCCGTTGGGCAAGTATAAAACAGGCTATTGGAACATGAGATACCACGAAACGAAACAAGACATGCCATAGGCGGGGCTAGCATAGGTACCGGTGATAGGGCGTTGAGAGTATACCAATCGTCAGAAATTCATCACGTTTATAATACTTCTTGGGTCGCTTGCATGGCCGTGTCGTGCCGGAAGCAGAATGATGTGCAGGATCAGCGGAACTGTCCAACAGCAGGCGCACACGACACCAAGCACCTCTTCGCAGGCTTAACCAGTCATACTCACGCAGAGCGAATCACATCACAAGCAGCACAAGAGAGAGTGTTCGTCGCAACATGGTTCATAAAGAAGGGTATCTCTCTCACAACTACGTATACGCTCGCGCAAAGAGATGAAAGCGGCAATTGAACCAAGCAAACAAATTCCATCCATCCATCCATCTGGCCCCTCTCTCTATCAAACACACTTTCATACCCAGACGGCGTTATTACAAGATCCGATACTAAAATGCCTAAAAGAACCGGGGAGAATGTGTGCTGTACCTAGTATGCCAAACGCAAACAAAAACAAGAGAGAATCGAAAACGCCGCGCAATGCAACGCACGCAAACCAAGAAAGAAAAAAAATCCAAAAACTGTTTCGTATATCCATAATGTCCTTGGCAAAATCATCATCGCATTCAAGGTAAAAAAAAAAAAAAAATACCCCCCACTTCTCCATCTGTCACTCAGGGCTTAGAAGATCTTCTTGAACCAACTGCCCCGCTTGCCCTGCCCGCCGTTGCCATCGACCGCCGGTCTCCCATCCCACGTGCGCACGGGCACCTCCTCGTACGGCGGGTTCGCATACGTCTTGCGGCGCTCCTTCTTGCGCTCTGCGCCGGCACCAGCGTCATCGACCGTGCCCTCGTAATGGCTCTTGCGGCGCGAGTGCTTGCGGTCTTTGTCGCCGCGCTTGCCGCGATTGCGGCCCTGGATGCGCATGCGGATCTCGTCGTCTTGCGAGGGCGTGTCTTCCTCGTCGAGGGCGCCGGGGACGGGGTCGAGCACGGTTTCGGAGATCGGGGGCGGGAGGGGGGGTTCTTCGGAGAGGGATTGAACCCACGAAGAGGTCTTGTCTGGGCCTTTGTTGATGTAGGGCATGTTTTGCTCTTCGTCGGCGGTGCGGCGTGAGTTGCGCTTGGTGGCGGAGGGGCGGTGTGCACCGTTGCGCTCGTCGAAGTAGTCGTTGATAGGCTCGCCGTTGGGCTGGGCTGGGTATTCTGAGTTGCGGCGGGCGGCACGGCGCTCTTCGTGGCGGCGGCGACGTTCGGCATCGTCGTCGAGATGGGAGCGACGGCGCTCGTTGTGAGGTCGGGACGTCTCGCGCGGCTCCTTGTCTTTGCGGCGCGAAGAGCGGTGTTCGCGAGCGCCGTCTTCCGTGGGTCGGCGCGACTTGCGCTTCTCCTCCTTTTCTGCCATGCGACGCAGTTCCTCCTCGGCGAGCTTGTTGCGACGCTCGAGCTCAGCCCTCTGCCGGGCCTTCTTCTCTGCGAGTGTGTCTGCCTCGGTATCACGCGTCTTCTCGCGGCGACGCTCAGCCTTGGCCTCGACCTCCTCGAGCTCAGCACGTCGAGACTCCTTCTCCTGCTCGTGTCGGGCCCTGCGTGCTGCTCGGCGTGCTTCGCGCTCAGCATCGACCTCTCCACTGCCATTGGCGCCAGTCATCATCGGCTCAGGCTCGCCATCAGGCACGCGCGTAGACTTGCGCACGCTGCGGCGCTCGTGTCGCAATCGCTTTGCTTCATCTTCAGTCATGCCACCGCGGGTGGTGGACTGCTTGCGACGTCTGCGGTCGTCCTCGGTCTCGTAAGTGTTGCGCCGGGTGCGACGGTCGTCTTCGGGTGCAGCACCCTTCTTACGACCCAAACCAAACATGTTCTTGAAGCCGCTCACGGCAGCAGCAGTGCCTGCGACACCAGCGAGGGTAGCCATTGCGTCGGAGTTGCCACGTTCGCGGCGAGGGCGATCTCGTTCTCGCTCTCGTTCGCGGTGGCGGGGACGTTCAGCCTCAGCTGGGGCAGGATCCACTTCCATGCGTTCGACAACAACCGGATCGTCGGCGCTTGGCGGTGCCGTCAAGGGTTCTGCCGGCTGCACCGAGTCGCGCTTTGATTTTCGGCGCGATGGTTCAGGTCGCGATGTTGGTGCAGGAGACTCATCGTCGAGCAGATCCAGGTCATCGTCGATAGGATACGGGTCTGGAACGGCTGCGCAATGGGTTAGCACCGTCATATTGCTCACGCCAGCCCCAGCCAATGGCGGGCTGGCACCGCCGAACGAGGGCATCTTACCTCGACTCTTGCCCTTCTCCCTGGTGCTTGTCCTGCGGGACGACGATTTCATGCCCATGACCCTCGCGGCTTTCGATGAGGCCTTCCTCTCGGTGTCGGTGTGCGGTGGAGACATCATGGCCGCGTCCTGGTCAACAGAAGGCCGGCGCGAGTGCGCTTTGGGTGTAGCGGAGGTTCTATGCGATTTGGACCGAGAAGGTGGGGGCGCGACCCCAAATAGTCCAAAGCCAGAAGTAGTGCGAACCGACTTCGCGCGGGACGGGTTTTTCGACATCTTGTCAGAACCAGACGATCTTGAGATGACGTCCTTGTCCCTGGTAGACGTAGTGCGTACCGACTTTGTGCGAACCATGCCGGGATTGGGACCAGTCACAGCGCTGGCAGACTCGTCACCCGACTTGGTGCGAGTACCAGACTTCTTCGCTGGTGCACCACCGCCCCAGAAACCCCATGACCCTGAGCCGCCGCTGCGATTGACTTTGGCGCGCTCCTTCTTGGGTGAGATGGATTTGGGGGCCGGGACAGGCTCAGGTGGTGGCGTCGGAGGTCGTGCGGCGTCTTCATCAGCGTCCTCTGGTGCAGGCTCGTCGAAGTCCATCAAGTCGCGCTCTCCTGTTGCATCTACGAATTCAGCATCTGACTCAGGCGGCGGAGGCGGCGGAGGTGGAGGTGGAGCTTCTTCGACAATGGGCTCTTCCCTGTGTCTACTGCTCTTCTTAGACTTTTTGAGCCTCCTCCTTTCTTTCTCAGTCAGAACTGGCTCTGGTTCCGGTTCCGGTTCTGGTTCCGGTTCTGGTACTACTTCTGCTTCTGCTTCAGGCTCTGCTTCGGCCTCCGCTTCAGGCTCTGCCTCTGCTTCAGGTTCTACTTCGGGTTCAGGTTCAGGATCTGCTTCAGGCTCAGGTGGCGGCGGCGGAGGTTCTTCGACAATAGGCTCTGTCTTGTGTCTGCTGCTCTTCTTAGACTTCTTGAGCTTTCTAAGTTCCTTCTCCGTCATGACAGGCTCGGGTGCAGCTTCGGGCTCGGGCGGGGGTGGGGCGTCTTCGAAGTAGTCTGTCCTCTTGCTGCTCTTGCTGCTCTTCTTGGATTTCTTAAGCTTCCTGATTTCCTTCTCAGTCAAAACAGGCTCAGGTGCCGGTTCAGGTTCAGGTTCAGGTTCAGGTTCAGGTTCAGGTTCAGGTTCAGGTTCAGCTTCGGGTTCAGGTTCTGGGTCAGGTGACGCGTCGACGAACTCGGGTTCCGCCTCCTCCAAGTTGATCAGATCCGCATCTTCGTCTGGGAATCCGCCCGGTACGGGCGATCGCCTCGCGGCTGACTCATCAGGCTCCGGGTCAGGTGGCGGTATCTCAAGTGGAGGAGCGTCTTCAAGGACCTTGTGCCTCTTAGACTTCTTGTCCTTTTTGGACGACTCCTTGTCTTTCTTCGAGGACTTCTTCTTCGGGGCCTCGTCGATGATCTCAACGATGTCATCCGGAGACGGCTCAGGTTCTGGGGCCGGTTCTTCGACATTGGGCTCTGGCTCCTTGTGTTTGTCTCTCTTGCTTGACTTTGACTTCTTGGATCCCTTGACGCGAATAGGGACTTCTTCGACAGGAGGAGGTTCTGGGACTTCGGGTACCTCTTCCGGGACCTCTTCGGGAATCTCTTCGGGTTCTGGTTCAGGTTCCGGTTCAGGTTAAGGCTCTACCACGGGCTCTTCTTCAACGACCTCAGGTTCAACCTTCTTTGTCTTGCGCAGCGAGATGCCCCAAGCACTTCCCCATCCGCTGCCAGTGGATTCTTCCTTCTTGGGCTCTGCTTTCTTGATGTCCTTCTTGATGCTGTCCCCCCAACTGCCAAACGGTGTCTCGTCCTTGGGCTCGCTCCTGAGCTCTTCACCGAGCTCAGCTAACAGCTCGTCTTCGGGTATGTCTTTGACCAAGTCGAATAGGGCCGCATCGGGATCGTCGTTCGCAGGCTCGGGCGGTGGAGGCGGAGGCGCTTCTTCGATAACGACACCCTTTTTTTTCTTCTTTTTCTTCTCTTTCGACGAGACGGGTGCTGCTGCTGCGGCTTCTGCCTCTGCTGCGATACGCGCTGCCTCGGCTTCTTCTTCAGCGATGCGTGCAGCCTCAGCCTCTTCTTCCGCAACTCGTGCTGCCTCGGCTTCTTCTTCTGCAATGCGCGCGGCTTCAGCCTCTGCCTCTTCAGCTTCTTTCGCCTCTTGAGCGCGTTTCTCTTCTTCCTCACGCGCCTTCTTCTCCTTGGCTTCACGCTCGCGCTTTTGCTTCGTGCTTTCCTTCTTCTTGGTAAGACCGAAGAGACCCCATCCAGAGCTCTTTGATGCCGCCGCCTCTTCTTCCTCCTTCTCCTTCCTCTTGCGCTCTTCTTCTTCGGCGGCGAGTCTAGCAGCTTCAGCCTCTTCTTCTGCGATGCGAGCAGCTTCGGCTTCTTCAGCAATTCGCGCAGCCTCCGCCTCCTCTTCGGCAATTCGCGCAGCTTCGGCCTCTTCTTCTGCGACGCGTGCTGCTTCGGCCTCTTCTTCTGCGATTCGCGCAGCCTCAGCCTCTTCAGCTGCGATCCGGTCGGCTTCTTCTTTAGCAAGACGCTCCTTCTCCTCTTGTTCTTCCTTCTCTCTCTTCTCGCGAGCTTTGCGTTCCTTGGTGCTCTCCTTCTTCTTTGAAGAACCCCAGATGCTGGCCGCCCATCCCGTGCTCTTTGATGCCTCCTCCTCCTCTTTCTTCTTCCGCTCCTCTTCCTCTGCGGCGAGACGAGCCGCTTCTGCTTCTTCCTCGGCGATCCGAGCTGCCTCTGCCTCTGCCTCTGCTGCCTCGGCCTCGATCCTGGCCTGTTCGGCGGCAGCTGCCTCTTCGGCTTCTTGTGCAAGACGTTCCTCTTCTGCCTTCTCTGCAGCCTCTCTCTTTTCCTGCTCCTCGCGTTCCTTCCTCTCGCGCCTTTCACGGACCCTCTTCTCAGTTGGTGTTTCTGCCTTTGGGGGCTTCTCAACTATCTTGTCCTTCTTGGCAGATTTCAGCGAAACGCCAAAGACACTGCCGAACTTGGACTCTTTCTTATCCTTCTTCTCTTCCACTGGGGGAGGATCGTCGAGTGAGATGAGGTCTTCTACCATGTCATTCTTGGGCGCAGATTCCTTGCTTGTTGTCTTCGTGAGTGGTTCCTCCACGACTTCACCCTTCTTTTTCTTCTTCTTCGTAACAGGCGCAAGTCCTCGAGGAATCCACAGGTCGTCATCGTTGGGAGCCTCCTCGGGTGGCGCTTCGATCTCTTTGGGAGGTGGGAGTTCTGGTTCTGCCTCAGGAGGCGGCGATGCCAAGTCTGCAATGAGGCCTTTCTTGCTCTTTTTG
>Ga0265780_10009008_pt1 | contig 12042 bp, 19 predicted proteins | sample P1T30metagenome_FD_192432 | JGI IMG/M metagenome (GOLD analysis project Ga0265780, IMG submission 192432) | Plant litter microbial communities from East Loma Ridge, Irvine, California - P1 T30 | ecosystem: Environmental > Terrestrial > Plant litter > Unclassified | place: USA: California... | reverse complement strand
TCCGCCAGAAGAGAATGACGTGAGCGATTAGTGCTCCGATCTAACAGGTTAGTGATTTTGGGAGGCTATTGTAATCAAGCTCACAGCAGCGTTTCCGACGGTCAATGACCAAGCGTATGATCCGGTAAGACGAGGGAGCCCAACCCGCTCCAGGGCTGTGCGGTCCAGAATTCCGTTGATGAAGACTGTAGAAGCATTATATCGCCCTCCATCGGCAGTTCGGAGATTGGAAGCCATGAATGGCAAAGCTCGGGAGTTCCACAAGTTGCTGTAGTAAACGCCGATATAGGCAATCCAGCAGATGAACAACCCAAAAGCGGCATTCAGCTATCCGGTCAGCTGAGGACAGAGTCTTGGGCGAGAGAGCTTACATGATATCCAATAGGCTGGGAGGTCGCGGTCGAGGTAATGTACTGCCAATCAAAACTGGTGGTCAGCTCTGTCCCGAAAAAGACCATCTTTACGTACGAAAAATTCAGGATGCCCAAACCCTCATTACTCAGACTACCGCCGAACAAGTTGGTGAGCAGGGCAGCTTTGCTACCGGAGGCTTTCTGCGAAGCCAGACAAGGGATCGAGACCGAGTTCAGCCATGGCATGATGTACGCCGGAAGTACCTGATATGCAGTCATACCACCGAACGAGTACCAAAAGTATCGGATTCGCTTTGAGGATCGAAAGTCTTCCCAGTGTAGACTCTGGAGGGTGGTGACGAGGGGAATATTGGTCCAGTAGACTGCTTCCGGTGCTAACATATCAGTAGGGGTACAAGATGGCTTTAGAGTATGTACTTACCCCATACCGTGACCGGGCGGAGTAAACCAGTCAAACCATAGCCAAATAGCGAAATTGACAAAATCCCAAGAATGACTGTAGCTGCATTGAGTGGATTCCCTTCGTAGAAAAGTCGTTGAACCGTAAAAGTCACAACACTGAGCGATCCTTGCGATGCACTAGAGGCAGTGATGGAAGCGATAGCGTGTTCCTTGAGACCGAAAGAGTGGGGATTGATGAATTTGATAAGCGTGATGTAAAGCGGTAATTTTGACTTGTCGTAGTTGTTGGCGCGCCATCTAGCGGCAATCCTATCACCTCGAGGCAATAAGATGGACCAAGCTTTACCGATGAAGAAGATGAATAGCACCATGAATGCTCCCGAAACCGATGCGTTGGTCGGTTTGAACTACCCGTTAACAGATACTGGTTGGAATGAAAGCAGGACTCACATTGTAGATCTGGTTCATGGCAGCTTGAAAACACGCGAACGCAGTACCCAGTATAGCGCTTCGAAATGTGAGGACTGGATCCTCATCGTCTCTTAGTGACAGGAGGTGCTTGCTCGCGTCCGCACCAGTCCGGATGACAAAATCATCCCCAGCGTGGCCCTCTTTATCGAGCTGATCGATCGCAATCTCACTATCAGTCGGTGACCTGTCTCTGTCGCTCTTCTCGTCGATGTTGATATCGTCAGAGATACCACCAATGTAGGGTATCTCATGGGCGATTGCAGGACCTAAGGCGGAGATGCCCGAACCCTCTTGCTTGAGTTCAGCGGACATGTCCAAATTTGATGGAAGGTACGTACCGTTAATCCTTCATTCGCAAGTGCTTTTGTATGGTCCCAAAGATCTTGAGAAATATCCTTCTTGTCTCCGATGTGCAATCACCATCATTGCTAAGCCATTTTGCGCGTAATAGAAGATGATTGATGGTGAAATCCAACATCAGTTGATCGCAATCGCGCCGAGTGAACCGAGATTCTTGGCAGGCACCATCACATCATATGAGGCTACGCGACGTCTGGATTGCGCAACAAGTTCGGGTAACCCCACTCGATACATGACCGCCAAGCCAGCGAGAACATTCCGTCCAGTATAATGCATTACAATTCAAGCCAGTCATGAATTTGCCTGCTGGTTGCTCCCCCACGCGAGCGAGGATTCGGCAACTCCTCAGCTCGAAAGACACCGCATGGCCCCTCAGAAATTCAAAGCTGGATTATTCGACGCCGTGCCGTGACAGGTTGCAGCAGAAGAAAGTGCGGATCTGAGCTTCATCACCAGATGCATACTAGCAAGTGCACCAGATCTCCGGCAAAATTAATAAGAAACGAGCCAAACGCAATCCTCACAACCTCGATTCCGGAACACAGTCCAGACTACAGCGTATGTCTCACTTTCGGGTCTCGAGATGATTGATTTCAGTCCCAACGGCTGGCTTATCGCCAGTCTCCATCTCCAGTTGCTCGTCATCTCGAATAGCAGCGAATTCTGCAACCGTCAGCTGCTATTGACTGGGATGCTGAAATAACTCACGGTCCGCCTTTGTGGACTTGAACCTCCATGCTGGGACTTTGTTCATAAACAGGATGTCTAGTTCTCCATAGCTTCGACCTCTACCAAGAGTGTCAGTCAATTTGTCAACCTGGGAAAGTGTTGACTTACTTCGCTTCAGGAAGCCGGAAAAGACAATAGATGACCGAGCAGAGAGCTGTGGTTCCCCAGACTAGACCGGACTTTGGGCCAAGGTTCCAAGCAAGGGGCGCTATGGTGTCAGATAGGTGATTAAAAGGGCAAGAATAGTGACTTACAAAGCATCCTAGGGTTCAGGATACCAGCAACGATATTGATGGCTTTGTAAGAAGCCCGGGCTAGGACGATGGTCTTCTGCCTTAGTCTTGTGGACGAGATTTCCCCGATGATGGTGTACGTAGAAGGACCGATAGTACAGTTGTAGATGAAGTTGAGTACGATGAGCAATGAGCCCATGGCAAAGGTCGTTTCGGTAGTTCGGTGGAAGCCAAGTGCAGCGACGATGTAGAGAGTCTGATCATTAGCTTGCGCCGATGTACTGTAGGTAGCGACTCACTACACACATGCAGACCATTCCGGTGGTAAAGATAGTTCGTCGACCCAAGAAAGACATCAAAATCCAGGAAACAGCGGTACCGATGATGAACATCGAGTTGAGGACCATGTTGAGGGAGAAAGAAAGCTGCGTCTTGACACCGGCTTGCTGGAGGAATTGGACACCTTGGCCAACGAGCGACTGACCACTCAGGATCTGTCATTTAGCATGGACCATATCGAAGTTGCTGAACTACTAACCTGCATAGTAAATGTCATCATGGCAATCTCGGTCCTTCTTCGATTGACACCCTTGAAGCACTCGATATAGCTCGTCCCCTCGGATACCTCCCTCTCCATCTCTGTGGTGTGGATCATGTATGCCACCGAGTCGTCAACCTCAGCATCGGAGAACAGAGCGGGATTGGTAAGACGTCGGACGGCGATCTTCGCATCTTCGATTCGCCCTTTTCGTACCATCCACCAAGGAGAGGGAGGACAGAAGTAAGCGATGGCGAAGAGAGGAGGTAGCCAGATCCACTGAAGGACGAAGGGGATTCGCCATGACCAATCGGTTTGTATCCTCAAAAGGGCTTTGACCACACCAGATGAGAGTAGGATACCGATACCCCAGCACATGTTGATGTAGGCGGTCAAATATCCTCTGAGCCGGATAGGACAAACTTCGGCAGCGTATCCGACGGTACTACTAATTAGCCCTCACCTTAAATTGGTTTTCTTAGGACGTACAGAGTTTGAAAAACACCCCAGGGCTGTTCAATCAGCAACGTGTCTCCTTGAGCATTTGGTGAAACTCACGAGACCGCAAAGTACTTGAGCAGCCACCAAGGTACCTAGATTTTGGGCTGCAGGTTAGCCGGGTACCGAGATAGTAGAACCGATACTCACCGAAAACAGACAAGAAAATAAATCCAGCTAGAGCTACCGTGGACACCATCATGACGATCTTGGGTCCGTACTTGTCTGCCGCCCAACCGTTGATCTGTAGATCAGCTATGTCCACCATGTAGTGAAACTCACGATGAGACCGATAATACCACCAGCTGAAGCACCATTACTGAGGCCAGATTGCCAAGGGGCAGGAATCGCATATCCAATGGCATTAGCAGTGGTGGGTACGCCGAATCGTCGCAAGAAGGCGGCTATCGATTTAGTATAAGGATAATTCAGATGACAACCGAGGGCACTCACGATGACCATAGAAAGATCCAAGTACCGTCACATCGTATCCTTCCATAATGAGACTAATCTGAGTCAGCTTCTTTCAAGATCAAGAGTCAGAACGACCTACGCTGCACTGAGAGCCATACTCCAGAAGACAGCTTTCTTGTGGATGTGAAAGGCTTCCAAGATGGTCTGCTGATGTTCCTGCGCATCCGCTTTGGCAGCTGCGTGTAGACCTTTGATGTCGACAGCATCGTCGTCCAAATGTGCCTCGTTATGCTTGAGGATAGTTGTCATGTTGATACAATTGAAGTGGCAAGGAAGAACAGGCCGCCCGGTGCCGGTCGCTCTTCGAATTTATGTTTCGGGCAGCATGGTGTTCCCGACGCATTCTCGGTGTATAGCGGGGCATTAAGGGGACTCCTACGTGAGATAGAGTTGTCGAAAGAGTAATCTCTGAGGAGGATCGTCCTGGTTCCCAAGCCCGACTCGGTATAAAGCGGCTCCGTTCACCCACTTTGAAATCGGGCTCCGGCTTGTCGGCTGAGGAATGATCGGTGTTCAATTTCCTATTGTTCATCATAACGCGAATCAAAAGGACCGTAAAAAGGACCGTAACGCGGCGAAAGTAGTCCGATCATGTCTAATTTGACCCATGCGCTCCTCGATGTTTGGTATTGTCGCAGGCTTGGCGACCGGGCCGGCGATTTCACCGGGCGGTCACGGTTACGAACGGTTTCAAAGTGGATATAGGTGGATATATAACGCTACTGTGAGTGGAGGTGGAATATTACGTGACGCGCCTAATCCTAGGCGTCATTGTTTGGCGATTCACTTCTCGGTCAACTCTACTCACTCGACCTGCGAATCTCACTGAGTGACTCGATGAACCGATATACAAGATGCATAGCACAGGAATTCACTGAACAATCCATCTGGCATGAATGCGCCAGGCGATTCAGGGTACTTTCGGGAAACACGACGAACAAAGGGATGACACCTACCTACAAAGTGCTCGCCATTGGATCGTCACGACTTCACGAGAAACCATCGTGAACAAACAGCGCTACCGATGCTACTGGCATGGAGACATGATTGAGTCCCGAGACCAACCCTATCTGGAACAGGATCGGTACTCCATTCAAGGTGGTGCGTGATGGAGTGACCGAGGGAAGAAGGTTTGACGGGTTGTTTAGGTGGAGTGCTATGGACAGATGATGGGATAAAAGCAGACCCTCGACGAATTGCATGCCTCAATATAATGCCCACCTCACACTCCAAAGCTGCAACTACATTTATAGGCCGAGCCTCTGAACGAGTGTCGACCGCGTTCGAAAGCGCATTCGGACCCTATAGCCCGACAGATGAACAAATCCAGGCTACCCTTGACACCATGCATGGCTGGCTGGACGCAGATACTGTGAATACGGAGGATCTCTTGGTGAGTGGTTCGAGCATGCGACGTCAGAGGTCTACAGGCTGACCATCTCAGTATGGCATCATCGGAGAAGGTGTCTATCGAGAGATCTTTCCGCCTACTTCGTATTCCATTCAAGGCAGTGCTCAAATCTACGCCCATTATCGAAACGATATCGGTCAAAACACTCTCGACTCCGTCATGTACACGCTCAATCCGGACAATAACAAGCACGTCACCGGCGATCCCAGTCAGTCTCGACTGGACTTATGGAGCGAAGTGTCCGAGGCGAGGCACAAACAGAAAACCTTGATTCAAACTGCTGGCGCTTCGATGATGTTTGGTATGTCAAGTGCTGGCAACACTTGTACACCTCAGTCCACCTTTGACAAACTCGGTACTGCGACCGACGCGAAATACAATCGCAAGATCGCTAAGGATCTGTCGAGGCTAATCGAACTCACATCGAAGGAGCAGGAATCATGGCAGGACAAGGAGAAAGCACAGGACGAGAAAGGCCTGGACGGGTCAGGGGTCTTGAACAGGCTTTCACTTATTAGGCTCGGCTTTAACCCACCACTTTTTTTTCCGTTATGCACCTTTGTGGTATGACGATGTCCTCTCAGAGGCATCCTACAGGCTTACCTCTGCGGTAAACCGTTGGAGTGGATTATGAAAGGACGTGCACTGACCCCGGGCTCCACTCCTCTTCTTCCCGAGCTTGCTCATAATGTCCATCAGTGACGCTGCCCGTGTCAATTCACACTTCACTTCGACGCTACCAGCTGTCTTTCGCAATTCTGGTGTACATACAAGATCATGTCGACCTCTACCAATCCCAGAGGCAATTCCGTTCCGACACAGGGCCGGCGCGAAGCCGCAACTTTGGAATCGCTTAAAGCACTGATGAAAGAAGGTCTCATCGAGAGGGGAATGGTAAGTCCAAATGCTTCACACACCAACCCCATCAAAGGCTGAACAAGGCAGTCTGTCATAGTCAAGGCTCACTTTTCACTCGAGAGAGAGCCTTCAAGAGCGTCCGCCCATGTCGACAGCCTTAACATCTCTTTCGACGATATGAAAGCAGCGCTCACCGTGTCTCAGCCCTGTCCGGAGACACAAATACGATACGACGCAGCACGAGACGCCGTCAGACGAGACATTCAGTTGACGGAATGGAGTCAGGCTATCGAAGTGGCCAAGGACGCAGGTGACACGACTAGGGAAGAAGCCTTAAAGTGGAGCAGAAACCGACTCATGGTCGAATCGGCGAATTCGTGGGCGTGGCTGGCCGTTGCAACTTTGGCGCAGTGTGAGGAGTGGGAAGCCCGACTAGAGGAGCTAAAGCAGTTCCCCAGTGGTGATGATTCTAGAGGGAGTGATTCAGAATGAATTCGCGAGCATGTCTGTACGTTACGGTTTATACATCAGTCCAAGGGGCTGTTCTTCTGTAGGCCATTCTTCTCCTGGCACGGTTATGCTGCCAGAATATCGGCTACAAGTCCTGGAACGATCGCTGATCTTGAGCCACAAATCAAATGACCTTCGGGATGGCTATAAGGCTTTTGCGAGACCAGCACAGTCATTCACGAAGGCATTTCGGGCGTGTCCTGCTGCAGAGACTTGTCCTGATCGTGTGATGATAATACCGGATATCGCCAAGATCATACATTCCTCTCATGTCTAGAGCTAGGGCGACAAAGAACGCCTTCCTCCCAACATCATGTGAAAGAGTGCAAATACAGTTTCGAAGTCTCCTTCGGCTTTTCCCACGCCACCTCAGTACCCTCCATTCATCGTTCAGGGGGAAGGCGCTATACCCTCCACAGACTTTAGACACATGGGTATATAAGTAGGCTATCATATGGCAACTATTGCAATCCATCATCCGTATCCTGACCATGCGAACAACCATCACCAATGTTTCCAAGATAGCTTCTGAGCTTACCAAGGCCGACTCAATCTCGTATACAAGACAAGTACTGAGGCGATGGAAAGATGCCGGTACCCTTGGATCCAATTTGGTGAGTGCTCAAGCCTATTCACTCATGTTTCAGTAAATAGCTGAACTTTCAGAACCGAACTCTCCGAAACGAACTCGCACAACAAGTATCGTCCCCGACCTCCCATGCCGATGTCCCCGCCCTTTCCAATCTGAATATGTCAGAACTCAGAGCGGGCGACACTGAGGTATCCATCCAAGCTTTGCAGGATTTCCTCGGCCCCGCATCTGTCTGGAGCAAGAATTACCACGAAGCTCTGCACAAATGGCGTCCTCCTGCCAGCACTTTCGGCAAAAACTATGCGTCGTCAGTCAAGGTCCATGACCCTTCCCCACTTCAGAGTTTTCTGCAGCGATCCGAGAATCCGTCGAGACCAGAGCAGTCAGCACTTGGCGAGAGGGATCAGGCTTCGGGATCAGGAGCAGCCAAACCCGAGGAGAGATGGCCTACAAATAATGATTTGTTGGCGTTGGCGGAACAGCTCGAAAGGCAGATCTCATCTTGTCTCGGCGAGGAATAGGGACTTTAGTTAGCGCTAGCTACAGTCTGTTGTGATTATCAAGTCTGTACCCCATCACTTGTAGTATACCCCAAGACTTAAGACCACGAAGCAAGATAGCGATGTATACATACACGTGTACAGGAGTTGATTCACTTTGATCCTGCAAATTGTGTGATGAATAACATGTACCTGAATCAACAACACGCGACTGACTTTACTCTCCATAATCTTGTCAATAAACCATATAATATACATACAATAGGTAGCATGGCCGACATCCCTCCTACGCCGCTCCTCCCGACAAATATAGGCGGTTGGGGCGTCGACGATCAATCATTGTTGATGGAGCAAGGACCGATATTTGGGGATGAATCAATGATGGAGATGACGTTTGAGATGAGTCGCTTCGAGGATGGCCATGGGGAATTAGATCACTGGAATGCGATGGACGAAAGGGACGGATCCTCAGACACTGTTGTCATGCCGATACTGAACGAGGACACGATAACGGTAGCGGAGGACCACGGGGATTGGGAAGTCGAAGCTGCTAGAGAGGCGGGAGCGGATCTGGAACGTCGGGAACCGTCATTCTTCGCTGTTGAGGAGGATGAGGACGCTGCCCGTTACGCGATCGATCACGATGACTACTATGGTGAATACCCGCCTTCGCCGTTTCTCGATAGATCGATGTGGAAGCCGAGACAAACCGCAGAATCCGCCCAATTGATTACACTCGCCGAAGAAGATTTCCACTCACCACCTCCACCTCATATCGAGATCTCGTTCAATCAAGTCGATGTAGAATCTCCGGGGATATACTATCAGTCATTGGAAGCGATTATTCCGGGAGATTTCACCTTTACTGCTCACGGAGACAAGCCAACTTGGGCAGAGGAGGAACGGAGTCTTGCCCTTGAATCGACACAATCAAGGGCAGTCAGCTCAGTGGTGGATGAAAGCGGAAATGAAGGAGACTCCCAAGATCAAGAGAGTAATAATGGAAAAGCCACTGCTAAACGCCCTGCAAGCTCACCTCGTCAAGCCCAAGAGAAGAAGAAATGTACGTCCCGCTCTTCTGTACCGGAATTGTCGGGGCTAGACTGACGATATAGCTAGACAGCGGTCACCAAGTCAAGATGACTACTATTCTCGCCGACTATCTCGATCGATCTCGACGAACTCTATGGTCTTCGCATCTCCCACATTCAACCACGCCGATCTCCCCAGCTCGGAGACCTTGGGACGATCCTCTTCTGTTAGCCAGAACGCTGTGGCTGGTCCTTCTCGACTTGGCCCGGCTTCACGCTCTCCGCGGAAGTCGATAGCAAGTCCGCCTATACATTGTGCGGTAGGTCCCTGTCATCAGGTATCAGCCTACGAGAGACGAAGCTGACCCTTAGATCCCATCGCGTCCAGTCCCGACTGAAGACGAAGATGAAGAATTACCTCCCCCTCGACCTAGCTTCCTTTCCCGATTGATCGCTCGATCCAGTGTCTTACACCCTGCCTCAAATACCTCCGACTCCAATACGTCCTCCACAACGACCTCAGGCCGGCCGGGAACAGATGACTCGTCGCCCTCGGACGGTGCAAGCGCTACGCAGTCGATATCTTCGGGACCCGCGTCGATCATCCACGAACAAGACGGTGTCGAAGACGTCGAAACTGCCCGGTCACGACGCAAATCCGGCACATCATCAGTACGTCTAACATGGGATATCGGCCAAGCGCTGGAAGATCGGTCGACCGAGCTCTTCGGGGATAGCTTATCCAGACACTCATTATCCCGTGACTCCATCTATCACGACCGCGATTCATTGGGATTGTCGATTGGGCAAATATCGGCAGTCGGCGACAAATTGATGATATCACCACGATACTCAGCATCTAGTCTTCCTGTGGACTCGCAACTCGACCGATCGACTACTTCACATAGATCTCGCTATATCGAGCATTCTACGACAGATGCAGGACAAGATTTATCCACGTCCGCTGGCGGTTCCGACTCTCCAATCACGTCCGCTCGCCTCGATATTCTCCATTCCGATGAAAATGTCTACCGCGATGCCTCATTTTCTTCACAGGGCTCGCAGTCGTTACAGACAAGTACGTCCACCAAAAATGATAGCGAGACTTCATTACGCCGATCGACATCACAGCGGGTCATCGGATTCTTCTCTGATCTTCTCCGGACGTCAAGTTCCAGTCGGTCCGAGTCGGATCGGATTCGTACACCGAGCTCCATCCGGTCTGTCTCGGCAGGGGAAGGGGTGGGCAATGATGAGATTAGCGTAGAGGATGTGGGTGTCGAGGAGCAAGAAGTATGCGAGGAGCAGGAATATCAGCAGGACGACAGACTCAGTCGTCGGCAGTGGGGAGAGACTCGTACACTGTAAGACTCATGCCTACATCGTCTTGATATTGGAGTTTCGCTGACGGTCAGATACTCGGCTGATTCGTATCATGCCACTCACGTACCACCTCTTCCCCGATATATTCCCCTGACTCGACCGAACAAAGCCCCAATCTCCCATACAGCCGCACGAGCCGCCAATCCCGTTCGTCGTCCCCGTCCCATCCCTTTGACAGCGAGGCCAACCGGTACTTCATCTTTCGCCTCTGCTGCCCTTGCTCGCCTTCCTCCGCCTGGAAAGGGATGTTCCTCAGCAGGAGAGAAGATTGTGGTGAAACCTCTCGAGAGAGCTACCAATCTCCAAGCTAGACGGGCTTTGTTCGAGAAATCGAAGAATCAACCCGTATTTCCCGTTGTTCCCGGAAAGGAGAATAACCAAACAGGTCTGAAATCTGATAAAGGCATTGCAACGCGTCTTGACGAGAAGAGGAAGCTGAGGGAAGCTGAGGAGCGGAAAAAGAGGATGGAGGAGGACAGAGCGTATAGGGATAAAAGGAAGGAGACCGTTGTCAAGGCCAGGCCTGTCCCAAACATGTACCGAAGGAAGCTGCAGTGAGGTAAATTTGCCTATTGCTTGTGCATGTATTGCAGCTGCCATCACACACGTCTTGCTTACAAAGATGTTGACCGTGAAGGCCCGGACAAGGCAGGTCCCCACGAGGGCTCAGCCATTCGGTGGAATATGTCCATGGTGGAAGGCAGTTCCCGAAGCCAAGATATCTCCCGGACTGAACGAGCGTCCTTCAAGCACAACGAGATGCTGCGAACTAAATACATAGAGCGAGACTTGACGTCTTCCTTTGACTGCAATACCTACATAACATTCCTAGTTTTCTATCCATACCCAAGATTTCTCCCCGTTTTGTTCTTCACATTCCCTTCGCTAGTACGCGTACAATAGTCTCGTCGAAGGGTCATCCCTCCTCATCGCTTTATTCACTCGCTGTAGCCAGAAGCGCATGACGAATGTGCAGAGGATAACCGCGGTAACGAAGCCTGCGTTTGCCGACATTGCGGTGAGATATCGAGGCCCGTCCGATTTTGGGTAGAGGTAAGGGGTGAAGATGAAGGACGTCATGGCGACACAGTTCATGATCGACAGGGCTCCAGCTTTCTTCTCGGGCGTCTGACCACATGTTGCCGCTACCCATCCAATTATAATAGAATTCGCTCTGGCAAGTCAGCTTGAGATTGAGTCTTTGAAAGCGATACTCACGAGTATGCACCAGTGGCAAACAGGAATAGGGACACGAATCGAACACCAGTATTGAGGGATGCTGCTGCCATGATGAAACCAACAAGAGCGACAACCATTCCACCGACGATATGCCATGACTTCTCGTTCCTCCGTCCTGAGGACCAGGCAAGGGCTACGCTGAACGCCCCAGCCAGGAGATATGGAGGACAAGTGATCACGAGAGTGACTGTCGTGCTGTATCCAAGCGTCTTAACTACGGTTGGGAAGAAGCTATTGAAGCCACAAGCGCACAAATGTAATAGTTGAAGGAGGGTAAGGAACCAGAGTTTCGGGTCCTTGGCGGCTTGTTTAAGACCGACCCAAGCACCTTTGCTTTCCTCGAGACCGACAGTATCGCGCTCCATTCGAGAATGAGCGAGCTGCTGTTCCGCTGGCTCCAGCCATCGTGTCGTTAGTGGATGATCGGGGAGGGCCCAAA
>Ga0265780_10009007_pt1 | contig 12042 bp, 8 predicted proteins | sample P1T30metagenome_FD_192432 | JGI IMG/M metagenome (GOLD analysis project Ga0265780, IMG submission 192432) | Plant litter microbial communities from East Loma Ridge, Irvine, California - P1 T30 | ecosystem: Environmental > Terrestrial > Plant litter > Unclassified | place: USA: California... | reverse complement strand
ACGGCTGGTTCATGTAGAACATCGCAAACGGCACGAACACGCTCAAGGTGATCGCTTCCTGCAGGATCTTCAGCTGCGCCAGGCTGTACTGGGTGGCGCCGATGCGGTTGGCCGGCACCTGCAGCAGTACATGCAAGTAAACTACCGGCAGGCATGTTTGGTAAGTTTTGTTAAGATGGACAAAGTTTACATGGAAAATGCCCTCGACACACTCTTTTAGCTTCGAGGTAGGCCTTCGACCATTGATTTCACCATGGCCACGACAATCCTCATCATATTCCTCATCGTCTACCTTGGAATGATCCTTGGAGGCTTGCCCTTCCTGCAGCTTGACCGTACCGGCGTCGCGCTTCTCGGAGCCATTGCTCTCATCAGCATCAACGCACTGAGCCTAGAGGAAGCGGTGGCAGCTATTCATCTGCCCACTCTGATCTTGCTGTTCGCCTTCATGGTTATATCAGCGCAGATGCGTCTTGGCGGATTCTATGACTGGATTACCCATAAGGTGGCTGGGTTGTCGTTGAGCCCTTCCGGCCTGTTGGCGGTGCTGATCGTCATTACCGCCGTACTGTCAGCCGTGTTCAGTAACGATATTGTTTGCTTGGCCATCGCTCCGGTGTTGATCGATGCCTGCAAGCGACGCCAGCTTTCCCCGGTGCCCTTCCTGCTTGCGCTAGCCTGTGCCGCCAACATCGGCTCTGCCGCGACATTGATAGGCAATCCACAGAACATGCTGATCGGCCAAACGCTGCGATTGTCTTTTGATGGTTACTTCCTGAAGGTAGCCATTCCTGTTGGGCTGGGACTGCTAGTAAGTTGGGTTCTGATCGCCTGGCAGACCCGTGGACAGTGGCGAGAGGCTGGGGAGGTTGCAGTGCACGTTTCAGTCGCTGAGCCGCAAACGGAAAAAGTGCCGTTCGATGCTTGGCAAACGACGAAAGGGCTCGTCATTGCCGGCGCGCTGTTAGTGGCGTTTCTTGTGGCGCCATGGCCTAGAGAGCACATGGCGCTCATCGGCGCAGGCATTTTGCTAATGAGCAGGCAGCTGCGTTCCCGACAGATGCTGGGACTAGTAGATTGGGAGTTACTAGTCTTGTTCATGAGCCTCTTCGTGGTGAACCATGCAATTCAGCGCACAGGAATGACTTCTGATGCCATGACTTACCTCGCCACGCAAGGCGTGCAATTGGATCAGCCAAGCTCGTTGTTTGTTGCCACTTTTCTGCTATCCAACTTTGTATCTAACGTCCCTGCGGTGATGTTGCTATTACCCGCCGTGCACCATGAGATGGGCGGTGTTTTACTTGCCCTGGTCAGCACTTTATCGGGTAATCTGTTGATCGTAGGAAGCATTGCAAACATCATCGTTGTTGATGCTGCCGCCAGGCGTGGTATCGCCATCGATTGGAAATGCCATGCCCGGGTCGGCGTGCCGCTCACCCTAGCGACTTTGGCTGTCTCTGGCGCATACCTAGCACTTCGTTTTTAGCATGAGTCTGTCCAAGTAAGCGCTCTACTGCTTATGAAAGGCTTGAAGCATGGTATTCATCTCGTTATCGATGGCGAACTGGAGCACTGTTTCGAGCGCGCGCTTCAGTGTGTTTGCCAAGCCCTGCTTTAGTGTAATTGGGACGAAGCAGAAAGTTGGCCAATGAGAGAATTGCGGCGTAAGGTGCTCCTGCCAGTCTTTCAGCTGTCGGAGCTAACAACGGAGGATGATCCTCGAGCGCTAAAACGGGTCATCAAAGAGGGCAAAGGACATCCGGCGGCAACCTATCACTACCGCTTTGCCTGCGATGCGTATGCGGAACGGGGATTCAACTACAACTTGTTTCCTGTTGTACTCGACCGGGATGCAGTGCCGTGGTCTCTCGGCACGCTCTACCTCCTTTCACAGTTGGAGGCGGAAACCGCCCCAGCTATGACGACGTACCAGAGCCGGGCAGACGATCTGGGCGCTTACAAGGAATGGTTGGACACACAGAGTCATCTTGACGACGTGATGTTTCACTTTCCCAAAATCAAATTGCGGAGAGCGACATATCGCTACCGCGGCCACCTTCAATTACTGATCCAAGCTGGCGAAGTTGCGCCGGCAACCGCCAAGCGGCGCATGGGGACGGTGATTGCCTTTTACCGCTGGCTGATTCAAAACAATTACTTTGCGCCAGAGTATCCGCCATGGGAGGAGCGACAGTTCCAGCTTGCCTTTAAGACGGGCGATGGACGAGCGATGTCAAGGAAAGTTGTTTCCACTGATGTGAACATCCGCGCGCCTAAGTCTGAGGACCCGTTTGCTGGCACCATCCAGGATGGCGGAAAGTTGCGTCCGCTGCTAGGAAAAGAACAGAACTGGGTACTTGACGCCACTAAGGCCAAGGGCAACACAGAGTGTTACCTGATCCAACTCTTCATGCTGGTCACCGGAGCTCGCATTCAAACAGCCTGCACGCTACGCCTACGGCACATCGCGCACATCACCCCGCGCTATTCCAAGGCGTTAACTGGGGACGGCGAAATCTTCACGTTGAAGGCTGGGCCGGGCACGGGTATCGATACCAAGAACAACAAGAACGGCGTGTTGCAGGTTCCTCGTCCAATTTATGAATTACTCCGCACCTATGCCTTATCCGAGCGCGTGAAGATGCGGTTACGTCGATTCGTGACCAAGCATGGTGTGCACCCCGACCCCTATCTTTTCCTGACACAGCAAGGTAATCCGTACTACGTTGCCAAGGCTGAGGCTTTGCACTTCAACCCAGACCTTGACCGCCGCCACGTGAAGACTGGCCAGCCCGTACGCCAGTTCATCAAGGAACACGTAATTCCTTATATACGCGAGCATCACGACAAGAATTTTCACTACCGCATACACGACCTTCGAGCCAGTTTCGGAATGAACACGAACGAACGGCTGATGGGATTGGTACAAAAAGGGACGATCACGCTGAGCAGGGCGCGAATGATTTTGAAGGATCTGCTATGGCATGAGAGCTTTGCCACGACCGACTTGTACCTCGAATACCGCAGCCAAATGGATGCTATCTACGAAGCGGTGAACGGCTACGGTAAGCAATTGCAGGTGTGGATCGACCGAGCGATGACCGGCATGGATGTGGCTGATGAATAATCTTACTGGGGTAAACTTCGCCACACGCCCAACGGTTATGCTCGAACTGCCGCTAGGCAAGAACACCCGCATCATGCATCCTGAACGAGTCCTTCTAAAAATCGGCGATAAGTATCATGATTTCGGGGCCTTTTGCTATGCCTTGCGCTCGTATGAAAAACGTAAACAGCTCCAGCCTCGCGAAGTCGTGCTCGATTCCTTCCTCAAGCAACGCTCCACGCAAATCCTAAGGCTCATCAATGCACTCTCTTGTTTAGCCACAGATGGCGGAAAGCGCATAGCGACAGTCCAAAGCCATGCGACGTATTTTAGATCGTTCCTCGACTGGGCCGATGCCGAAGGCTTACACGACTGCCTGTCTGGGGGTGATGCAACCCGCCACGCCTATCGTGTCTGGGCAGAAGACACCAGGGAACGCTACCGCAGGCAGGAATTTGGCGAGCACACGCACAACATACGACTTGTTTACATCCGCGAGCTTCTGGAGGCCACGACTGGCCTCGAAAACCTCCAATGCAGCATCGCAAAGTTAAAAAACGCTGGAATCCCAATGGCATTACGGAACCCTTAGCAGCGCACGACTTTGCCCATGCAGTGGCCCTCAACCAAGCCTTGTTCGACGGCTTGTGCGACCTGGTGCTTGAGCATCGGCCTTTTCCCTACAAGCTGGTGCTGCCGACTACCCTTAACTGGGCCGAAAACCACCTTTGGCTTTTTCCCACCCACCTGTGGCGGCTTCCTCCACATGAGTGGGGCGTTGAACGGGAAAAGCGCAACGCTCCCTGCTGGCCCTATGACTATGCAGCAGGCCGCCTCGCTACGCCTGAGGAGATCACACATCGCTATAAAATGTGGCGTGTCCCGTCCACTCGGCGCAAGGTGGCCAAGAGGCTTATTACACAAGCACAGGCACGGATCAACGCCGCCAATACGGACGAGCAGTATTGGGTCAGGCGTAGGCTCGGCATGATTGCCCATAACGCTTTCCTGTTCCTATTTTTCTGCAACACTGGCGCCAACGAGTCAGTGATTCGAGAGATTGAGACGGACGGTGAGATTGACGTAGCCACGCTCAACCAACGATACCGGTCGATCAAGTTTCGGGCCAGTAGCAAGCCGGTTACGCTGATTGTTCCGGTGACCTTCATGCCGCACCTGCGCCGTTTCGTAGCGCTACGCCGATACTTGCTTGGCGACGACCCGTTCCCTTACATGTTCTTTACCTTGGGGAAGACGAACGCGAAGCCGCCCGCCGAGCAGATCGGATCAGAGCCGCTCAAATCCTTGTATGTAAATTTGCTGCGGACTATCGATCCAGAGCTTCCTGACATGCCGCCGCGAAAGCTGCACGCCAGTGTTGCCGATTGGTACCAGCGCTACCATGACGCCTCGGTTACAGCCAAGGTGTTGCAAAATTCCGAGCAGACCGTACAAAAGCACTACGACGCTGGGTCGGCGAATGATCATCGAGAGGAACTGTCATTGTTCTTGAATTCGGTCGCCGAGTCCGCGAAGCGGCAACGCATTATTGCGATAAGGGCGGATGATACTCGACCGCTTGAAGAGGGCGGCTGCTGTGAAAGCTTTGGCAATCCCGATGCGCTGGCGGACCACGTGCCGGTCCAGCCAAATTGCAAGGACAGCCAAGGCTGTTTGTTTTGCACGCATCGAGTGCTTGTCGCCTCCGAGGAGGATGCGCGAAAGGTAGCCTCGGCGGCCTTCGTCATGGAGCAGGTAATCCTCGACCCAAAGCACGAGGAGACCCTGCGTCCGCTGATCATTAAATGCGACGAGGACCTCGAGAAAATAGCCGCGTTCGGCAACTGCCACGCAATGGTCGAGCGAGTTCGAGAAGATGTATTTCAGAATGGTAACCTCACACTTTTCTTTGCTGACAAATACCAGCTGCTTCTTGAACTGGGGCTCATTGCATGAAGATCGAAGCACGCATTGAACTGTACAACGGTGCTTTAGGACCTGACCCATTGGACGCGAGTTTCGGTGTGAGTCTGCCGTTGAACCACGTAATCTGCCGCGAATTGGATGGCACCTCACACACCGTCGGCGAGTTTGTCTGGCCCTGGACGGCCTACACGGCTCATCAGGAAAGGCTTTTGCTGCATTTTTATTACTGGGGGCGGCTGGACCGAAGGGCAACTACCAGCAAGGCGGCAATCACGGCTGAGCGCGTAGCCCGGATGCGTGAACTGCAATTCCTGATGACGCGGCAGATTATTACGGCAACGAAAACGCACCAACGACCCTGTACGGGAAACTAGCCATCCTGCGCTCCCTCGCTCGCTTTGCTGAGGCGCGATCGTGCTCGGTGCGCGATATCCTCGCGCAGACGACCCATTTGGATGCATTTGGCGAAAGCCTACCCAATTCCTCTATGGAGCCTTGGGTAAGTTTGGTAACGTTCCTTCGCCAACTCGATCCGGAAACACAACTGAGCTTTTCAATAGCGCCGGCAAACCGTTGGAAGGATATCCAACGGCGCGCCAAGGAGTATGACACCACCTGCCGACAGTTCGCCCCGCTGCCAACGCGGATCTATGCCGCGCTAATAAACAACCTGTCGGCGGAACTCGACTTCATCGAGGAGAACAAGTCGCGACTGCTAGCGGCGCTGCGAGAAGCTATCGAAGAATATCGGCAGGCCAAGGCGATTCAGACTACGCGCGATATTAGCTTCCGCACAAACCTAATTGAGAAGCATGACCTGGGCACTTACTTCGAAAGGCGTGGCTACAACGGCAAAAAATTTTCGTTGCGCCGCCTTGCGAGTACGGTCGGCGAGATTTTTCAACTGTGTAAGCTGCAGATCCACGTATTCTCAGGTATGCGTGACTCCGAAGCACGCCACTTGCCGTACCACTGCACCGCTATTGAAAACGGTCCTCACGGGCGCAAGCACCACTTGATTGTAGGCTCTACAACCAAGCTCAACAAGGGCCGACGCCTTAGGACAAAGTGGGTCACTACTGAGCGCGAAGGTTTTCGGGCGATCCGGCTGGCGCAGGATTTCGCGAATGTGATCTACGGTGTCCTTGGCGTCACTCCGAATGAGGCCGAAGATCTCAGGGATGACTATCCTCTATTCCCTTCAAACGACTACCTGCCGTGGTTGCAGCGACATGTTTTGCAGGAGAGACGCATCACGGCCATTGGGAAAAAAATCCCTCATCTTGACGACTCGCTGCTATCTCGCTTGTGCCCGCATATCGAGAAGGAGGACGTCGCAGAGCTGGAGCAGATAGAGCCTTTCCGCGCATGGCGAGAGGAGGCCGAGTTCGCGGTTGGCCAGCGCTGGCCTCTGACGACTCACCAGTTGCGCCGGAGTCTGGCAGTCTATGCCAACGCCAGCGGCTTGGTCCGGCTTTCTTCCCTGCGCCGACAACTGCAACACATAACGCGGGAGATGACCATGTACTACGGGCGCGGCAGCACCTTCTGCAAGAACTTCACCGCGGATGATCCCGCGGGATATAAGAAGCACGTTGCGGTCGATTGGCAGGGAGGCGCCGAGGAGGCCGCGATGCTTGCCTTCGTGCGCGACGTGCTGAACAGCACCGAGCCTATGTTTGGGGCGGCCGGCAATTTCTATGAACGCCAGCGTGAGCGTGGCGAAGTCATGTCGCGCGAGGAGGTTTCCAAGCAGATGAAGGCTGGGTTGCTCGCCTACCGCGACGGGCCGCTGGGCGGATGCATGCGTCCCGGCGTATGTGAAACTCGCAAGGGACTGAATCTGGTCGACACCGCCTGCGCCACAGATGGCTGCAAGCACCTGATCGGCAAGCATTCGAAGATTGTGCAAACGATTCGGCTCAAGCGTGCAGCAATGGCCCACATTACTCCTGGTTCAATCACCGAAGCAATGGAGCGCGAAGAACTGGGAGCGCTGGAGCGTGTAGAACGCGAATGGCGGCCGGAGGGTGCTGCTTTAGCCTCGAAAGGTGGCGGATATGCCTGATATCCTCAAAGACTACTTCGAGGCGCTCGAGCGCCTGAAAAGGGGGAAGCCGGTTAATGTCCCGAAGGGACCAGAATAACCAACGATTCGGTATCTCTGGAAGCAGGACGGAAAAAGGGCACGATCAAAAAATTACGGCCGATCTTCCGCGACCTTATTGAAGCAATTGACGCCGCCAAGGCAGAAACCGAACCTCGAGATGAAATACGTGAGCGACTGGATGAGGCCAAGGTGGCGGCCGCTCGCTACAGGATGCTCTGGGAAGAGGCATTGGCCCGAGAGGTATCGCTGGTCAAGCAGTTGTGGGACGAGCGGGAAGCGTGGGCTAAGGAATGGGCGGCGTTGACTGGAGGTAAGGTCACTGTAATTAGAAAGACCTAAGCGCCTAGCAAGAACGGTGCTTTTTAAAGGCAACCGGTTGTCTTGCTTCACACGACGTAGCGGTCTACAATACGCTTAGAATCGTCGTCATAGTCGGCGTGCTGCCTACCCCTCGAGCCTCGCGCTGCAGCGAAGTGAACCAACTATGTGTGCACTCCTTCGATGAATTTCCCTTTCCGGGCATCAGGGACCGTGGGTAGGCATCTCTGGTGCATCCAGTATTGGATAAAACGGAGAACACGATGACGAGCAACAAGCTGCCGAGTTCCGCGGAGATGCGGGACCACATTACTCTTCAAGCCAAACGCCTGCGAGACAGGCTTGGAATTTCTCTCACGGGCGCACGCAACATCCTGGCCCAATCTGCCTATCGATGCAAGAGTTGGGACGACCTGCAGAAGCGAGTCGCGTTGCGTCCCGAAGGCGAAGCGCGTCTGCAACTTGCCGGTTCGCCGTCCGCGTGCCTGCGCGAATACCTCCGCCAAGAAGAAATCGGAATCGCTCGCGCGATCGGCAACCGCGTATTGGCAAACGCGAACTTGGCAGGAATGCTACAAACAGTGCGGTTCGTGTTCGAACAGCATGAGCACGACATCATACTGGAGGATGTCGTACCTCAATTACGGAGAACGCCCTGGTATACCGCAGGCGTCGGGCCCGATCCCTATGCCGTCGTCCAAAGCTTTGCCGACATCAACGGTCAGCCGATCAAGTTAATCGGCACGAGAGTGTATCTTCCTGAGTGCATGAATTTCCCAGAGCATCTAAAGGCTCTCGCACCGTATGCGGCGAACCACGGCGAGCCGTTTTCGATTATGTGGTCTGAGCCACGAGTCTGGTTCGATATGGCTTGCCGCTACTTAGAAAGTGCGGATGACGATGCTGACGATTATCCAGACTTCGTCGGCCCGCAGTTTGCCCTCGATGAGAGCATGCGCCAACACGAACATTGGTTCGCAAGTCTCCTGCAGTACTGGAAGCCTGAAGGTAGCTACGGGTATGACAATGACCAGGCATTCCAGCCGTACTTGACGCCACACGGCACATATCTTGTCTTTGGCGTGCCTGTAGCTGCGACCGATTTCGATGTTCCTGTGACTCACATCGACCTACGAGGCGCCGGCGAGAACGGAATTGCGTTAGCGCATCTGGATGGGCAAGCCGTGGCGGTGGAGTCTTTTGTTATCGACGAAAAAACGGGGCGGCACGATGGCGAATTCTCGGAGCACTTTAACCAAGTGAGCAATGCGCTATTTCGCCATCCCGACTTCGGACGCGCTAGGTCAAGTCAGGTGCTCCCAGCACGGATCTATTTCATCACGCCCGCGACTGAATGGGGAGTCGAGCACGCGTTACGGCTGGAGATTCAACCAGAACCCGGCTACGAATTGGTATCGATCAAAACCGATCGGATCGATTTACTCGCATCGCTGCTGGAAACTATCTCCGCGCGAGAGGTTTACGTGAGCGCCCCCGAGGCCGACCTGTGCCGCTATTTCGCGACGCTCGACACTACCAACCTCGACATCGACAACTTCAGCCTGAGCCTGGATTTGCTCGCCCCAAATCACACATGGGCTTGTAACCTCGTCACTAAGACAGTGTGGACCAGACAACAAAATCGCAGCGTCATCGACATTGAACTTCTGCCAGAGGTGTTCTTCCTCGTCGCCTCCGTCGGAAACAAAACCATCCTTGACGCTGCCCGCGACGGGCTTGTCCTTCGTAGGGAATCCGGGTTCGCAGACAAGCTACAAGAATTACCCTCGTGGTGTGATCGATTCGATCCAGCTCCGTCAGCGCTGGTAGACCGATTCGACTATAAGGATGAACTGGACGGAATGTCACCATGGGAGCTCTGGAGCAACATGCGCTATACGAGGTACCGGCGCGACAACTTCTAACGTAACGCACCGCCTAGGACGATCTTCTGGCCTAGCTGCCGGCGCCGGAATCCGCAGGTTCGCATGAGTAGCTCATCACGGGGTGTTTCGTGTCGGCTACTAGGCAGTTTGGTGCTGTATATTCATCCTGTGGATGCCAACCAAGCGAGAACTTACGCATGACCAACATTGCCGAGTTCTCGCACCATGTACTGGTTTGATGGCATCGATCAAAGCAGAACTTTGTACTGCTCGTCCTAGCGCAATAGGAGTTATGAATTCATGATTGGAGAACGGGATTATCTAAGGACGGTGGAAGTCGGCCGGCGTAATCAAGAAGTAAAGGTTCTCATCCAGAACTGGTGCGGTCACGCTAGGATCGAGAAGTTTGGGGGCACTGGAATGATCGAAGCTGCAACCGGCTACCCAATTGGTCATCACTCTATGGCATGTGATCACGCCCCTGCAGGCGGTTCTGCAACTTGGTATCTGGAGGATGCGGTGCTGGAGTTTTATGACCGCAATTGCGTGAGTTGCAAAATTCGTCAACCGTTGCGCTTACCCAACCTTATAGAGCTCGTGCGCAGGCGAGACCAGCGGGAGGCCACGAGGGCCGCGGAACAGGAGCGGCAGGAAAAAAGACTTCGTGATAAATTTGATGCCCGCCAGGTAGCACGCACTGCACTTCAAACCAATGCCCCCGTGCCAGTTGCCTCGTTGATTGAAGACCTACAGTTGTTGGACCAAACTCGTACAGAGTCAGCGTCAGAGAAGATAGTCGCGACCGCTCGCCTTGCTCCAGAGGTGTTCAACGTCGACATTGTCGAGTACCTCTTTCGCTTGATCGAAGCAGACGAATTGTGGGCGACAGAAACTGCACTCAACTGCCTGCGCTTGGTGTCAGTGGACCAAAAGAGGCTTGCCGTCTGCGCGATGCAATGCCTCTCGCTCGGGCGCAATGTGGAGACTGCTGCCGAGATCCTTTTAACGCATCTCGACTTCGTTGACGTCTCTCAGGTGCAGGGAGCCGTTAAGAGCCTTTGTTTCTTAGCAGCGCCGCCGCGTAACGACTTTAATTATTCCGAACCGGAGAAACGCCCAGAGGCGCTACGAGCCTTGGCGCTGAGGTTTCCCGCGGCAGTGGAAAAGGCACTTGACGCCCTAATTTCCAGCAGTTCCAGCACGGAAGTGATAGTTGCGGCACGGGCAACGCCTCTCATCTACAGTAGTGCCGCTTATCCCCTTGAACTGGTTCGCAGCCTTGCTGCAAAGCTTACCCGAGTTGACTCTCTTGTCGACAGTGACCGAGATTCCGAAATTGATAAAGTGGCGCACGAGCTCGGACGGGCGCTTGTTTACGCCATCCTGGCGGACAGTCAACGGGTCGACGCATTGCTTGCAAATTATTACCAAGGAGCCTCCAGTGTAGGGGAGGCGCGAATCGCTAGGGTTTATTCAAATCTGCTCAGGTTGCCAAGCAATCGTTTTGAGTCTGTAGATTCTATTCCGGATATCGCTCCTTATGGAACAGCGTTACGCCGCATCCTACAGTGGGCTTCCACGACACAGAATCCAGAGGTAATTCAACACGTCCAAGAGGCTTTTCAACGCTTTCCGGAACAGCTTTCGCAAGTTGCTGATGAGCAAATGGAATACCTTTTGGGAACAGCCGCACTGGTGGATCAAGTATTAACGGATTTCATGAACTTGCCACCAGAGCCTGAAGAGGTGAGCAATTTTCTTGTCCAAATGGAGCGTGCCAACCAGAGGCAGCGACTCGCTAGTCTACGTGCTGCTCTTTTGGAGTGGGCAAGCAGTGCGGCAGCTGCGAACCCAGCGGCTGCGGCAAAGTTCATCGACTTTATCGCCAGCGACGTGCAATGGCCTGAGCAATTTCGTGCTGCCCTCATCAAGGCACTGCCGCCGCTCATGAACACCGTAACATCGACGAACACAGTTCTCCCGTTCTTGTATGGCGCAATGGTTGGAGAATCTGCTTTAGTAAGGATGGCTGCTGCGCGAGCGTTGCAGCAGTTGAGTGACTCGCGCATCAATGATCTTCCCTCTCTTGTGCATGACGCATTTCTGTTACTTTTGTCCGACCCTGTCATAGGTGTCCATCAGACTGCCGTCGAGGCATTGGAGCGTATCTCCCTTCCAGATGAGTACGAGAAGCGCGTCACTGGGCGGTTGATGGCGATTTTCTTAGCGCATGCACATGAGGGCCACCAGCATGAGGCGTTTGTAGTGACATGCATCGAAATGTTAACAAGTCGGCTGCACGAGGACACCAGCTTTTCTGTTAATTGGGGGAGAATTTTTGTTGCTATATTGATGAAGGTTGATGACGCAACCTTGTTGCGACATGGCCGCTTGTGGATGTTGAAGCAGCTTATCAACGTACAAGATTTTCCGGATCTGCTTCTGAAACTCTTGCGTTCGGCGAAGCGTAATGAACACTTTGACGATGAGTTGGTCTCGCTATTGCGCGATCTTCCTGTAGACGGCTTGCTTAGCATGCGGGCCAGTCTCATTGACTTGTGCGAGGAGTCGCCTCACGATTGGGTACTCGCCGCAGCGTGCATTGAGGTTTTCAGTGCGACGGATGCAAGGCGCGATTCTGTGAGCATCGCGACGCATTCGTATAATGCCTTGGCTGATTCAACACGAATGCG
>Ga0265780_10009006_pt1 | contig 12043 bp, 10 predicted proteins | sample P1T30metagenome_FD_192432 | JGI IMG/M metagenome (GOLD analysis project Ga0265780, IMG submission 192432) | Plant litter microbial communities from East Loma Ridge, Irvine, California - P1 T30 | ecosystem: Environmental > Terrestrial > Plant litter > Unclassified | place: USA: California... | reverse complement strand
GAAGCGCCGCTGAGCCGGGCTGACGGCTGGCGCATCGTCGGACTCGGGCTGATCGGCTATTACCTGTCGAGCTACCTCGATTTCCTCGGCCTGCAATACATCTCGGTCGGGCTCGAGCGCCTGATCCTGTTCCTCACGCCCACGTTCGTACTGGCCATCACCGCCATGTTCCTGCGCCGCCGCATCGCGCCAATCGAGTGGGGCGCGCTGGCGCTGTCCTATTGCGGCATCGTGCTGGTGTTCGTGCACGATCTGTCCAGCGGGGCCGGCAGCATCGTCACCGGGTCGCTGTTCGTGCTGGCCTCGGCCATCTGCTATGCCATCTACCTGCTCGGCTCGGGCGAAATGGTGCGCCGGGTCGGTTCGCTGCGCCTGGTGGCCTACGCGATGTGCGTGTCGAGCGTGGCCGGCCTGGCCCAGTTTTTCCTGCTGCGCCCGGCCTCGCTGCTGGTGCAGCCGGTCGAGGTATACGGACTCTCGCTCGTGAACGGCGTTTTCTGTACTATCTTCCCGGTGTTCATGACGATGATCGCAGTCCAGCGCATCGGCGCGGCCACCGCTTCGCAAGCCGGCATGATCGGCCCGGTGTCGACGCTGTTCCTGGGCGCCCTGGTGCTGGGCGAGCCCATCACCGCGGTACAGCTGGCGGGAACCGGGTTGGTGTTGGCGGGCATTTACATGCTGTCCCTGAAAAAATAGAAAGAGACGACAAGAATGAAGCCACGCACGGCGCTACGCCTCGCACTGATTGCCCACGACAAGAAAAAAGACGACATGATCATGCTCGCCGCCGCGTACCGCGACTTTTTGTCAGGCTGCACGCTGACGGCCACCGGCACCACCGGCGGGCGCCTCATCAACGAACTCGGCCTGGCGGTCGAGTGCATGCATTCGGGGCCCTTCGGCGGCGATTTACAGATCGGCGCCCGGCTGGTGACAGGCGAGATCGACTGCGTGATCTTCCTGCGCGACCCGATGACGCCGCAGCCGCACGAGCCCGACATCAACGCCCTGGTGCGCGCCTGCGACGTGCACAACGTGGCCTGCGCCACCAACCTGGCAACGGCGCACCTGGTTCTTTCCCAGCTCATGAACACCCACAACAAGGAGCAGACAGCATGATGGCCAAGGCAATCCGCATGACACGTACCGGCGGCCCGGACGTGCTGGACTACGTCGATGTCGAGGTGGGCGAACCGGGCCCGGGCGAAGCGCGCGTGCGCCAGCATGCGATCGGGCTGAATTTTATCGATGTCTATTTCCGCACCGGCCTGTACCCGATGCCCTTGCCCAGCGGGCTGGGTCAGGAAGCGGCCGGCGTGGTCGAGGCGGTGGGCGAGGGCGTGCACCACGTGCAGCCGGGCGACCGCGTGGCCTATGCGGGACGCCCGAATGGCGCCTACAGCGAACTGCGCACCATGCCGGCCGACATCCTGGTGAAACTGCCGGACGCCATCGATTTCGAGACGGCCGCCGCCATGATGCTGCAGGGGCTGACGGTGCAATACCTGTTCAACAGCACCTATAAACTGCAGCCCGGTCAGACCATCCTGTTCCATGCGGCGGCCGGCGGCGTCGGCCTGATCGCTTGCCAGTGGGCGCGTGCGATGGGCGTGAACCTGATCGGCACGGTCGGGTCCAAGGAAAAGGCGGCGCTGGCCCTGGCGCACGGGGCCGCGCACGTGATCAACTACAACGACGACGACATCGTGGCGCGCGTGCTGGAGATCACCGATGGGAAAAAAGTGCCAGTGGTCTACGATTCGGTGGGCAAGGATACCTTCCTCCGCTCGCTCGACTGCCTGCAGCCGCGCGGGCTGATGGTCAGCTTCGGCAATTCCTCGGGTCCGGTGCCGCCGTTCGCGATGAGCGAGCTGGCCTCGCGCGGTTCGCTCTACCTCACCCGGCCATCGCTGGGCGCGTATGCGGCGTCGCGCCCCGAGCTGGAAGCGATGGCGGCGGATTTGTTCGAGATGGTTGCGGGCGGCAAGGTGAAGATCGACATCCACCAGCGCTTCCCGCTGGCGGAAGCGGCCCAGGCCCACATCGCCCTCGAAGCCCGCCGCACCACCGGCTCGACCATCCTGCTGCCATGAGGGAATTCAGCGACGACCGCGACCCGCCTGAGCCGGATACGGGCGGGGCACCGAAGTTCGGGCGTTTATTGCTGGTGCTGGTGCTGGCGGTGCTCTTGATTATCGTGATCACCTTCGCCTCGGAGGCGTATTTTTCCTAGCTCCGGCTTGTCCTTGGTCGCGGCAGTGATAAGGCCACCAGCCGTCACCGTACGGTGGGCACCCCGTGCCCACGCGGTTACGTGCATATGCGTTTGGCCACGTTCGGTGATGATTCGCTCGCACTATCTCCGCGAGCCGATGACCGATCATGGCCGGGTGTTGCCGTGCGAGCGATCGGTCACGGTACGTGTCCAAAGGATGAACACGTAACCGCGTGGGCACGGAGTGCCCACCCTACGGTTCAGCGCCAACGACTCACCCATCCTTGCGCTGCAACTCCACCCGCCTTGCCACGCCGCTCGGCCCCGGAAAGCCCGCAAACGCGCTCTGCACCAGCGCCGGCATCACGATCGGGGTCGACAACTCGCGGCTCATGTTATGCACGGTCACGTCGAACAGCCGCTTGTCGCCCGCATCCTTGATCGACACCTGCAGCTCGCGCCGGTACTGGTGCTCGATCGACACCTCGTACTGCGGGAACGGGCCCCAGAACGGATCGTAGAACGGATGATGCCAGCCAGCCCAGCGTCCGCGCGGACCGAAGCGCGGGCCCATGCGGTAATACGGATAAGCCATCATCGGCATCGCCGGCTCGACAACGCGTACCGGCACGTCGGTGGTGGTAAACCGCATCGCCACCTTCAGGGCGGCAGGCGCGGCCGGCGCTTCACGGAAGCCCAGTTGCGCCAGTTGCCCGCGTACCAGGTTCTGGTAGCTCTGGTATTCCAGGGTGTTATCCATCGCCGGCGGCGTTTCGAAGGCATAGCTTTTGTCTGCGATCTGCGCCGGCCATTGATGGAAGGTGGTGACATCGCTGCGGATGGTGGTCGCGCACCCGCCCAGCAGCAGGGCCATGGCCGCCGCAGCGGTCATCATGATCAAGCGTTTCATGGTTTCTCTCTTTAAAGTTATGGACGGTCTTTGCCTATCCTTAGCTTGCGCCTGAGGCCGCATTTTCCCAGACAAATTTACACCCGGTTACGGGTGCCACACGCCGACACATACCGATACAGGCCAATTCAGACGCGCCCTGGATAAACCTTGTTGGTAGAATAAGACTTCCTTCGACCGTTATTTTCGGAACCATCCCATGCGCACAGATACGCCCCAGACGATCTACCGGAAAGACTACACTCCGCCAAGCTACCTCGTGGACACCGTCGAACTCGGCTTCGACCTCGATCCCGCCCGCACCATTGTCGCCAACCGGATGACGATGCGCCGCAATCCCGACAGTGCCCAGCGCGAGATCGAGCTCTACGGCGAAAACATGGAACTGGTGGCGCTGCGCATGAATGGCAAGGTTCTTGGTGAGGGAGAATATCGCCTCGAAGGCAGCCTGCTGACGATTCCCGACACGCCGGAAGAAGTCACGCTCGAGGTCGAAACGATCTGCGTGCCGGAACAGAACACCACGCTGAACGGCCTGTACACCTCGAACGGCAGCTTCTACACCCAGTGCGAGGCCGAAGGCTTCCGCGCCATCACTTTCTTCCCGGACCGTCCGGACGTGATGGCCAAGTTCACCGTGATGCTGCGCGCCGATAAGGAAAAGTATCCAGTGCTGCTGTCGAACGGCAATCTGCTGGAAGAGGGCGACCTGGACGACGGCCGCCACTTCGCCAAATGGGAAGATCCGTTCAAGAAGCCATCCTATCTGTTCGCCCTGGTCGCCGCGCGCCTGGTCTGCCAGGAAGAAAGCTTCAGGCTGGCCGATGGCCGCGACGCCCTGCTGCAGGTGTGGGTCGAAGAAGGCAACCTCGACAAGACCGACTACGCCATGCAGTCGCTGAAGAACAGCATCCGCTGGGACGAGGAGCGCTGGGGCCTGGAGCTCGACCTGGACCGTTTCATGATCGTGGCCGTTGGCGACTTCAACATGGGCGCAATGGAAAACAAGGGCCTGAACATTTTCAACACCAAGTTCGTGCTGGCCAACCCGCGCGTGGCTACCGACATCGACTTCCAGGGCATCGAAGCCGTGGTCGGCCACGAATACTTCCACAACTGGACTGGCAACCGCGTGACCTGCCGCGACTGGTTCCAGTTGTCGCTGAAAGAAGGCTTGACCGTGTTCCGCGACCAGGAATTCTCGGCCGACATGGTGGGCACGGAAAGCGGCCGCGCCGTGGGCCGCATCGACCAGGTGCGCACCTTGCGCCAGGCCCAGTTCCCGGAAGACGCAGGCCCGATGGCGCATCCGGTGCGTCCCGATTCCTTTGTCGAGATCAACAATTTCTATACCGTCACGGTTTACGAAAAAGGCGCGGAAGTCGTACGCATGTACCAGACCCTGCTCGGCCGTGAAGGTTTCCGCAAGGGCATGGACCTGTACTTCGAACGCCATGACGAACAAGCCGTCACCTGCGACGATTTCCGCCGCGCCATGGCTGATGCGAATGGCCGCGACCTCAGCTTGTTCGAACGCTGGTACAGCCAGGCCGGCACGCCGGTCGTCCGCGCCGAAACCCGCTACGACGAGCTGGCCAAGACCTATACGCTGACCCTGTTCCAGTCTTGCCCGCCGACGCCCGGCCAGACCAGCAAATTCCCCTTCCACATTCCCGTGGCCGTGGGCCTGCTCGGTGCCGATGGGCGCGACATGTCGCTCACCATCGCTGGCCAGGACGCCGGTACGACGGCCGTGCTCGAATTGACCGAAGCCGAGCAAAGTTTTGTGTTCGAAAACGTGCAGGAACAGCCGACCCCGTCGATCCTGCGCGACTTCTCGGCCCCGGTCGTGCTCGACTACAACTACGGCGATGCCGACCTGCTGCACCTGTTCAGCCATGACAGCGACCCGGTGAACCGCTGGGAAGCCGGCCAGCGCCTGGCCATGGGCCGCCTCCTGAAACTGACGGGTGAAGCCGGCGTCGGCGCACCGCTGCTGCTGGACGACACTTTCCTGCTGGCGATGGGCAAGATGCTGAGCGACGAGACCCTGGACCCGGCCTTCCGCGAGCAAGCCCTGCTGCTGCCGTCGGAAGGCATGGTCGCCGAGCAGATCGCGGTGGTCGATCCGCTGGCGATTCACCTGGCGCGCCAGTTCGTGCGCGCGAATATCGGCGCGCGCCTGCGCGAGCCATTGCTGGCGCAATACCATGCGAACGCCACCCCGGGCGAATACAGCCCGGACGCGCTGTCGATCGGCAAGCGCGCTTTGAAGAACCTGTGCCTGTCCTACCTGACGGCGGCCCAGGACGAGGACGGCCTGCGCCTGGCCCAGGAACAATTCGACAACGCCGGCAACATGACCGACCGTGTCGCCGCCCTGAGCGCGCTGATCCATTCGCGTGCGCCGGCCGCCGAGGCCGCGCTGCAGCGTTTCTACGACGAATTCGAGGACGAAGCCTTGGTCATCGACAAGTGGTTCGCCATGCAAGCCTCGGCTGCGACTACCGATGTTGCCGGTATCCGTGGCCTGATGCGCCATCCGGCCTTCAACCTGCGCAACCCGAACCGCGCGCGCAGCCTGATCTCGAGCTTCTGCGCCGGCAACCCGGTGCAATTCCATGCACCGGATGGCAGCGGCTACGCTTTCTGGGCCGAGCAGGTGATCACGCTCGACGGCCTGAACCCGCAAGTGGCCAGCCGCCTGGCGCGCGCCATGGACCGCTGGCGCCGGTACACGCCGGCGCTGCAAGAGCATATGAAAAAGGCGCTGCAGCAGGTAGCGGGCCAGCAGCGTCTTTCCAATGACGTGCGTGAAGTCGTGGGTAAAGCGCTCGCCAACTAAAAGATTCAACAAACTGAAGGAAGTACATGAAACGCGTCAGTCTCACGCAACACCTGGTGGAAGAGCAACGCCTCCACAACACCATTCCGGCCGAGCTGCGCCTCCTGATCGAGGTCGTGGCCCGTGCCTGCAAGCGCATCAGCTATGAAGTCAGCAAGGGCGCGCTGGGCGATATCCTCGGCAGCGCCGACACCGAGAACATCCAGGGCGAAGTCCAGAAAAAGCTGGACGTAATTTCCAACGAGATCCTGCTGGAAGCGAACGAGTGGGGCGGTCACCTGGCTGCCATGGCATCGGAAGAAATGGAAAGCATCCACCCGATTCCGAACCGCTATCCAAAGGGCGAATACATGCTGCTGTTCGACCCGCTCGACGGCTCCTCGAACATCGACGTCAACGTGTCGATCGGCACCATTTTCTCGGTGCTGAAGGCACCGGAAGGCATGGGCGAACCGACCGAACAGGCCTTCCTGCAGCCGGGTACGGCGCAGGTGGCGGCGGGCTACGCGGTGTATGGTCCGCAAACCATGCTGGTGCTCACCACTGGCGACGGCGTGCACTGCTTTACCCTGGACCGCGAGATGGGTTCCTGGGTGCTCACCCAAAGCAACATGCAGATTCCGGCCACGACCAAGGAGTTCGCGATCAACATGTCGAACAAGCGCCACTGGCATCCGCCGGTGCAGCGTTATGTCGATGAAATGTTGGCCGGCAAAACCGGCGCCCGCGGCAAGGATTTCAACATGCGCTGGATTGCCTCGATGGTGGCCGACGTGCACCGCATCCTGAACCGCGGCGGCGTGTTCATGTACCCGGCCGACCTGCGCGACCCTGCGCAGCCGGGCAAGCTGCGCCTGATGTACGAAGCCAATCCAATGGCGATGATTGTCGAGCAGGCCGGCGGCGCCGCCACCGACGGGCGCCAGCGCATCATGGAGATTGCGCCGACCAAGCTGCACCAGCGCGTGCCAGTGTTCCTCGGTTCGAAGGAAGAAGTCGAGCTGGTGACGCGCTACCACGCCGAGTAAGGACTTTTTGGGCAATCCCGCGCGAAATTGCCGAGTCGGACTAGCACGTTTGTCACGTTGTTGCTAGAATACGGCTCTTCGTCGGGATCGCCCGGCGTAGAGCCGCTGTAGCTCAGTCGGTAGAGCAGCGCATTCGTAATGCGAAGGTCACCAGTTCGATTCCGGTCAGCGGCACCAGAATTTAGTAGTAAGATCAAAGGGTTACATACTTCGGCGTGTAACCCTTTTTTCTTTTCCGCGGTTCAGTATGACTCGTGTAACCGCTGTGTAACCCGCTTGACTCAACCTTAGTCTTGCCGCCCTCCTTAAATGGTGGGTAAGTGGGGCGACCCTGCCGGCCGCGTTGTGCCGCCAAGCTATCTCTCGCTTGAAGGGGCTTCAAGACAGTCGGCGAGCTGATGAAATGCCTTTCATCTGTCTATCGCTTCTCTCCAGGATTCGCCGCTTCTAGCAGTACACACTCGATCGCGGTGGCCACCTGCTGCCTTTCATGGGCAGGGATGCGGTGCAGGCGTATGAGAATGGAGGCCAAGTCGTCCTCCTTGCAGTAGAAGTAGCATTCTGGGACGTCGAGCACTTGGGCGACTCGCTCGACCAGCGAGAAGTCTGGTTCATGCTTGCCCCGCTCGTATTGGTTCATGCGGGCGCTAGACGACATCTCATCGATACCTGCCAGTACGCCGAGCTTCTCCTGCGATAGCCCCGCCTGGAGCCGGGCCTCTTTCATCCGCTTGCCGAACAACGACATCCACTGCCCCTAAAGGCTAAGATATTCTTAGGATTTTGTTGACGTCACACTAAGGAATCCTTAGGATTGCTGGCTTCTAACCTGGAGGGTCATGAATGGTTCATACACGTATCCCACCCGCTTCCAGCCAGCAAGATCGCGTGGATGATTTCTTAGCCGTCACAGAGCGAGATTTGTTTGTTGTAGAAGAGGCAGCAACACGTCGAGTACTTCTCCACAGCGTGAACAAGCGCCAGCTCATGGAAGTGGTCTGGACGTTCGACGGCCGCGACTACCGGATTGAACGACGAATGGGCGCCGTGTTGGACGACATCGGTCGGAAGACAGGAATCATCTACCAGCTTGGCGATCTCTTCGGTCCCGAGTAGGATGTCTACTTCAAGAATGGTGAAAGCAAACCGTGGCGAAAATCTCGTCTTACGGCGTTCGGAATGAATGAGCGTGAAGCCATCCTGAATCTGATAGACGATGGCTTTCGACTCGCTGCGTGGGACGATTACTTCTACGTGCGGAAGCAAGGCTATACGGATACGCGAGAAGTAGGCGCTCCGTCCTTAAACACCAGAAGCCGCTTGGGATTTTATTAAAAAAATACAATGAAACTACAAAAAATCTGGCTGTTGCTGTTTCTCGCTGGCTGCGCCTCTACCACTGGCGTGATCTCGACCGGAAACAACCAATACATGGTGTCTCGCGAGGATAACGGTCCGGCATCGTCTCTCGGCGCTCTCAAGGCCGCGACGATGAAGGATGCGGGAGCGCACTGTGCTGGCCAAGGTAAAACGATACAGATCCTCAGGGAGACCGATACGCCGCGCTCGCTTGGACAATTCCCACAGACCACGTTGCACTTCGCTTGTATTTAAGCCGCTGGTCTATTTGCTCCTTTAATACGCCTGTGGTCATGCCAGCGCTAAAACGTCGGACGTTGTCGAGCTGACATTGTGACGTTACGATACTTGGCATGACCAGCTTTCAAACTCCTTCAGTACATCCTTGCCCAGAGTGCGACGCTTTTTTTCTCCTCCGCCGCTTACGTAGTGCCAATTTCTTCGGAGTGCAGGATTGGTCAGACGGAAAACCGACATGGACGTGGCGCCAGGAGCCACTGGTGCGCTGCTGCGCTTGCGCGGCGCTATTCTGGCTGGACGACATCGAGCCGGTCGGGACCATGCCTAAGATGCCAAGGCCAATCGGCCGATTCACTCGTGCATGGCTGCGATGGCGTGGCGACCCTCAAGGGCTGCTTCAGGATCACCAGGAGTGGTCTGAGGCCATATCGTCATGGGGCAATGCTCAGTATGTCGACCGTGTCAAATTTGATGATGTGGTGTACGTATTAGCGCGATCCAAAGGCGTAAGCAGGGACCGGCTTTTGTGGCTGAGGAATCGCATCTGGTGGGGCTTAAACGACCGCTATCGCACCAAGTTCGATGGCTCACCCTTGCCCGATGTGCCTACCTGGCCACTTGCGGCTGAGCGTACCAACATGGAAGTGATTCTCGACATGCTGCGAGACGGTGAGGCGAAGCCATGGAGCATGATCCAGCAAGGAGAGTTGCTGCGCCTGCTGGGCCGCTTTGACGAGGCTGTCGCAATACTCAAAGCTGTGCCGGCGGACGGTCACAATGAGGTCAGAGCAGTCAAGATCGAAAGGCTGGCACGGGAAGGAGACTCTCAGGTGCGGGAGTTAAGCCCCCGGACCTGGTGAAGTACGCCCATCGCGTTTGGCTGACCAGGGCCACGGTACACCCTGCCCGACGATAGTCAAAGATAGCGTAGCTTGCTTTGCAGGTACTATGCTCGGGCTGTACCCGGGCGGGTGATGGTAGAAGGTAGCCCACGGTTTAACTTCAAGAAAGACGAGCTATGTGGGAGATACCCCGCGAAGAGTTATGGATGGCCCTGCCGTATTGGGAGCGGCTGACGAAAACACACGCCGCGCTGTTGGACGCGGAGGGCCTGCGCTTATGGCTGGCTATCCTAGCCCATGCCGGGCCGGGAGGGCAGTTCCCAGTGTCGCGCTTCTTTTTCCTCCCCAACGAAACCCACTCTTCGTTCTCCTGTATGGAAGGGGGTGGTCATGACACCGGTTTTGCCGAAATCTCGGTCGCGCACGCGCAATTGCAGGGCGAGTGGCTGGGCGAGTTTGATCGCGGCATTGTCCTCTCTCTGGGCCAAGGAACGATGCAGCTCGATATTGTTGAGGATCGCGATGAGGCAAGTGGATTCGGGCAGGCCCAGCGGGGCTACATAGAGTTCGGCCAGTCGCTATATGCACGCGGTTACATGACAAAGGCATCGGCGAGCCGTTTTTTCGAGCTTACCGGCCAGACCCTCCTGTCGGATGGCGCGATGCTTGAGCTCTCTTCCATGTGGATTTTGAACGACTTGGACGACGCGTTGGGGTCGCTGATGTACGGCCCGCGCGACGCCTTGGCTTACGGCAAGGTTGCGCTGTCGGCGCCTCGGACGCGTGCCACCCTGGCTCCCGGCCGCCCGGCCTTGCAGCTGCACGGGTTCGGCGCGCGAAAGGTCGCGGTTGTGAGCCTGCTGATGCGGGACCTCGGCCTAAGTGCCGGCGAGGCCGCCCAAAGGGCCGGTAGGCTCGAGCAGCCCCTTCAGGTCGCAGTTGCCCCTCCCGGTGAGCTGGAGTCGATCCTAGACATGGCTGACGACTACATCGCCGCTGGCGCCACGGTGAGGTTCGCTGTGTTGCCGCTGACGGAAGACGCATAAGAATTGGCGCCTAAGACAGACGGACCGGCTCTCGGGCCGGGATGGGTGGGCGTCGGTCGCTAACGTCGTGCCGGTCGAGCTTGCGAGGTGCTGCCGCCGGCTGGAGTCAGGCCTTGTCGAATGCATAAAGGAAATTCGTCCACTGCACATGGAACCACGTAGTCAGTGCGATATCTCCCGCTCAGAATACGATGCCTAACACTCAAATCGGCGGCGCGATGCGTTTAAGGAGTCACGTATGCCTCTCTATGTGGAAGTAACTAGGATTTCGTCCATGTAATCAGAGGTACGATGGCAATTTCGACTCCCACTCACTCATCAAGATCAGCGTGGCCTCGACGGTTTCGCCATTCGTCGGTAATTCAAGCTCGCCGGTCGATGATGTGTCATCCCACCGGAAATGCTCCGTGAGGAAGGACAATGCCGCGCGCTTATAAGAGGTATCGAGGTTGTCGAGCTGATCGCCCTTGGTCTCCAATACCGTAATGCGCTTGGCTTCTCCGTTCCGTTGAGCGGCAAAGATGAAATCAGGATATATTTTGGCCTTCTTCCACCCCTGAATACCATATTGCGTCCGCGCGACGTTGCGGTGCCACCAAGTCAGCGTCTTCGCGCCATCGAGGTAGACCGCTACATCCTGCTCATCATTGTTCAATTCGTTCTCGTAGACCGGTACAAACAGGCTCTTTTCGAGCGAAGCGCCTGCCCGGTTCATAAGCTGACGAGCGTTCTCCGGTTCCATCGTCTCAATACTGGAGGGCATCCGCCAGTTACGCCCATCGAGCCGCAGCCGGAATTGGATACGCCCCGCCGCAACTTCGGCCTTAAATATGGCTTCAGCGCGCTTGATGCGTGCGGTATCGAGGCCTTTGCGAAGTTCTTCCACGATCAGGCTGGCAAGTTGGCCGAGCTTGGTATCGTCGAAACCGCGCGCTCGCAGTGCAGCAACCATCGCACCGACAATCTCGAACCCGACGAAAGGATTCGGCACGATGTCGTATATCATACGGACGGCATGTGCCGGATTGAAAGCGAGAATTTCCGAATTGGCTGCCACCATCTCGCCGACAAACAACTCGTCACCGCCATCGGTAAGCCTAATCCGCTGGAGCTGGCTTTCTGCCGCTTGCGCGTTCTCTGGAATCCGATCCGCAATTTCCTGGGGATCGAAACCCCGCCAGTCGATTGCGGAGACTATATCGGTCTCGTAATCCAGTTCGCGGGCTGTTCCGTCTTCCACGATCATTACTTTGGGCAGGTAAATTTCTGTGGATGCGAAAGGCGGGCGACGCTTGATAGAACGGGCTGTTTTTCCCGCCACGCTCTTATTGTCCTGCGTCACGCGCAGAACTAAATCACCTAAACCGTCCTGTTCAAGGCCGTTCTTGATCGCATCGACAACCGAGGCGGTATCGGCATGGTGTGTGATGACGTGGCATTCATCAAGTGCTTCCACTCCTGTCTTGAGAGCGCCAGGCTGGCGGAGAATACGGCCGACGAGCTGCGTCATGGCTTTCAGGTTTGCGCTAGCCGCAAGACTGCACAACACATAGGC
>Ga0265780_10009005_pt1 | contig 12046 bp, 4 predicted proteins | sample P1T30metagenome_FD_192432 | JGI IMG/M metagenome (GOLD analysis project Ga0265780, IMG submission 192432) | Plant litter microbial communities from East Loma Ridge, Irvine, California - P1 T30 | ecosystem: Environmental > Terrestrial > Plant litter > Unclassified | place: USA: California... | reverse complement strand
GTCATTACTGTTCACATTTTGTCGTTTTGTTGGTTAGACTAGTTTTGGTATTCGGCATCCTGTCGGTTCTCTTCGGTCATGTTTTCGGGTATGGATGAGATCTTCGGTGAAACTTCGAGTGAGTTTGTTCGTGAGAAGGGCTCTCTCGCTTGTCCAGGTGTGTTGAGACAATCATCTCGTCTCGTCCCTTTGTCTTTTCCCCTCCCCCCATCCTACTGGGAATATATATCCAAAGGGTGGGCAATTGGCGCGTGAGACTCGGCGAGACGTTCTTGTCTAGACATGCATGTATGTACCCTGCCTTGTCCCTCTTCTACACCTGCCCGACTCCGCGAGACCTTCCGCAGTCCCTTTCGAAACCAATTTGTAATCTGTCGGTGGCGATGGGTTATGTCATTGAATAGCAATATGTCCCGTGAGCTACAGTAGTGGTGTTAAAGCAATGAATGATTACGGTCTCTTTTTGTTTTCGACGAGCAAGCAACCGACTGCTCGATACTCATATCAATCACTTCAGGTAGTAACTTCTACGATCATGTACATTCAACATCTACCCTGACTGCCACCCACCCCCCTCCAATACCAATCCCACCAAACACCACTCACCCCCTCACCTTCCGATAACTAGGCGGCCTAACATACGTCTTAAGCACCTTCCCGCCCCAAACCGGCACCAAACTCGCCGCGCAAATCGCCCCAAACCTCCACCAAAAGCCCAAGTCCAACATCCAATGCAAATCAAAGTAATCGCCCAGAAAAGGCAGCGTCGCGAAATAGATCCCCGCCGTCGCCAAAATGGTGGCGTACATGGCTGGGTGCCACGTCGTGATGCTGGCGGCGACCATAATGAGCTCGTTGACCACGAGCGCCGAGTACGATAGCAGCACCATGCGTGAAAACGGGCCCGTGTCGCCCGTGTCGGTCGTGGGATGTGCTGTTGTTGGCGCCGAGGAGTGGAAGCGCGGGACGAGGAGTTGCGAGCCGCCTTGGATGATCACGCCCTGGTAGATGGAGATTCCGACCCAGATGAAGAAGGTGCGGTAGCTGAGGCTTTTGCCGGACGTCAGTTCTTTGTACAACTCCGGGTACAGGTTCGCAAGCCCTTCGTCGACGTCGCGGTCTAGCACGAGCGAGAAGACGGGCATCATGGTGTAGATTGTGGCGTAGCCGACGAGGAGCCAGTCGCGGTAGAGCGCCACGGGCTCGAAGGCGGAGCCGATGCTGAAGACTGTTTGGCAGACGGAGATGAGCAGGCCGCGGTGGATGACGAATTGGGCCAGTTTGGCGGAGCGCTTGTAGCTGTTGCGGCCGTGCCAGACGAGGAGTTTGGTCAGGTGCGCGAACTGCGTGATGGAGAAGTCGGCGGCGAGAGAGGCTTGTCGCCCTTCTTTGCCTACGATTCCCACGCCGACGTCTGCGGCTTGGATCATGCTGACGTCGTTGCCACCGTCGCCGATACAGGCGATGCGCTTCTTGGTGAATGCTCGGATGAGGAGGGCGACGCTGGCTTTTTGGGTTGGCGAGCAGCGACAGGCGATGACGGCGGGGAGCTTCACGGCTGTTGAAATGAATGTCGAGCGGTAGTGGGTTAGGTAGATGGCGAGACTTTGTCCATCGATCAGAAGTGCGGCGTTCGGGTGATTGGCTAGAGGTGCTAACGCATCAAGTGCAGTGTCCTTTCTCTTCAAGCCGGCGATAGTGTGGATGTGCTGCCCACGAGAGACTAGCTTGGAAGAGACAGCCACACACCGAGCTGTCTCCACTTTGTCACCAGTAAGCATCCAAATCTTGATGCCGGCGTTCCTCAGCAGCTCGAGAGATGGCTTGACATTCGGCTGGAGCTTGTCTTCCACACCAGTCACACCGAGAAGCTCAAGATTGTGTTCCAAATGTTGTTTTACGACACTAGCCATCTCGCTGTCTCGGTTCGCCAGGTTCATGGACGCTTCCGAGTACGCCGCCGAGAAAGCGGCATACTGCTGAGCGCTCAATGGCTTTCGCCCGATCACCAGCGTGCGTAGCCCTTCACGGGCCATGTTGCCAGTCTCTTCGTCAAGCCAATCGTTGGCGGCGACAATGGTAGTCATGACAGTGTCTGCACCCTTTTGGAAGAACACGATCTCATCGTCGTCGCTCTGTTGATTGCCGCTTGCAAAGCGCTGGAAGCGCACGACAATGCCCATGCGCTTGCTGTCCGATGTGAACGGGAAGACATTGAGTACCTCCACCTTCACTACGTTCCGTCCGTCCGCTGAGAACTGCAGAGTGATGCTCTTGCGATCACGGTGAGCCAAACGAAGGCCAACCTGCTCCGTCCATTGTACAATAGCGATTTCGTCTGGTGAAGAGGCCTGGTATGCTGTTATAGGTTGGCCACTCTCATCCTCTTCCGCGGTTGGTGTGACGTTGTGACATAGCGCCAAAGCAAGAACGAGATCCCTCACTCGGATACCGATCTCACGTCTTGTTCTGGTGGCACCGCTCAACGCATCGAAGCTTGCAGAAGGCGTGAATAAAGCCTCAGTATTTCCAGTGTTATCGGAGAAGGCCTGGCGAATGTAGCTGGTGACTTCTTCCATGGCGTCTCCGCCGTAGCTGACAGTCCCAACATGCACCTTCTTCAATTCCATCTCGTTGCTCGTCAAAGTACCAGTCTTGTCAGATAGCAGGTATTCAATCCTACCCAGATCTTCGGGTATTGTCGAGGTTCGGACCACAGTACCAGGGATGCCTGGATCTCGGTGGATGAACCGAGCATACATTGACTTGCCCATGTCCAAGTTGACTCGCAAACTGATTGGCACAATGGTACTGAAAAGAATAAGGAATCGCATGACTGCGACATACCACGGCCTTCCCTCGTGCGTGTCGAAGCCTTCGAAGGCAACCAACAAGAACGACAAGAAAGCGGTAAGGAAACACAGGATTTTAGTTAGAGAGTTGATCTCAAGTTCCAAAAGCCCGGTTTTGGAACGAGATGCTGATGTGCCGAGAGCCGCACGCGTCTGAGGACCTGTGTAAATGATGACTGCGTGTACAGTCGTGCTCGAGGCCAATACGGTGTTTGCCCAGGCAGTGTTGTCGATGTTCAAGGGACTTGACTTGGGTGCCACTGAATCGTTGCTGTCTTCGTTGTCGACAGGTGGATCGTATGCAGCGCGGGACTTCGATATGAGCTCGATAGTGCCCACGAAATCGTTCACTCTCTTGTCTGGCTTGCCCGCAGTAATGCGAAGCCGACAGTACTCGCTTTCGGGCAATGTCTGCGCCAACGGAGAAGCCAGCCTCAACTTCCAATCTGTTTCTCCATCCAGCTGGTCTGTCCGTATGAAAGCCTCTCCTCCTCCGCTCGGATCGCCAGAAGTTGTTCGATTCTCTAGCTCTTCGCCTTTGAGTGTCTCAGCCTGGAGCATCTCCGGAGTACGTTCGCCAAAGTCCATCAATGCCTCTGACTTCCGTCCGGCGGAGAGTGGCTCTTCCATCGATGCGCTTGCTTCTGACGAAAAGCTCTTCAGAATGACAACGTCGGCTGGAACGCGCTGATCCTTTTCCAGTACAACGATATCGCCGACTGCGAGATCCTTGGAAGCCTTGAATATTTCCGTGACTGTCGCAGAAGGGGTGTCCATGTCCTCGACTGCCTGCTCTTCACGGTCCGCCTGGGCGACACGATCTTGGTCTTCCGCTCGTCTCTTTTTCCCCTTCTTCCGCTCTGTCATCTTGCTGATCTTGCTCTTGCGATCCACGCCTTGTCCGCGTGCTCCGCTGTCATCCAGCCGCAGGACCGTGTATGGCTCACTGTTAGCCTCGTTGTCTCTCTTCCTCCTGTAGACGTCGTCGATCGCCTCTTTGCTGAGAGTAATGCAGATCACAAAGGCCAAAGGGGCGATGTAGGTGCTCAGGTAACCGATGCGCAGCGCTGGAATGATCTGCGACAGGGCGACCAGCAAAAAATACATGTTGATAAAGAACTTGAACTCGTTGTACAGCGTTCGTGGAAGGAAGGACCAAGGCTGGTATTTGGCGTGCGAGACGGCATTTGCAGGGAAGCGAGCGCTCTGCTTCTGGGCAGCAGAGACGATGCGTTGCGCCGAAGGATCGTGTTCCTCTTCTGGCTCCTCAATCGCGTTTGCAGGCAGAGCTATTGAGGCGCTTCGCTTGCCAGCGAATGGAACGTATTTCCATACTCCTTGTCGTCGACTGGTCTCGGGGAAGACATCGAGATCCTGATGCGACAATCGTCTGGCCGCTCCATTCATCATAGGCGCATCCTCTCCGCCCACACCGCCACCTTCTCGTTTCCTAGTAGTATCGTCGGTGTCAAGGAGGGCCTCCATGTCTTCATCTTCTACTCGTGGCCTCCTTCGCCCTCCAAAGCGCAGGGTCCGTAATGGTATCTGACCGCCATAATCGTGACTTTGGCGACCGGCGCTGGATTGGCCGCATGACAGTGTTGGGGCAGCGGATGTAGCAGGATCAAGCTCGTTCAAGTCGAGGTCCAAATCGGAGTCGTTGTCATTGTCGTCGTAAGGGTCGTGCGGCGCGGCCGGATTCGAATGGCCGTTGGAAGGGTTCATGCCTCATCAGCCGGGTCTTTTGTTATTGACGGGGTTTAGTTCATGGTATTCTTGAGGGTTATCTAACAATCGCAGCTCGGGTAAAATGGCAAGGTATAGAATAGAATTGTGTCTCGGCAGGGATGTGGCGAGTTCTTTGTGTAGGGAAGTGTTGCTGCCTCCTGTCAGTATACGGCAGGCAGCCGTTTCATGAGCGTTGATAATGCCAGCAAGTTTAAAGCCATCGGCCTCTCGACAAGCCGCACCAGAGACGCGTGAATACGGGGGCCGAGGCGGACGGAGGAAGCCAGGCCGATCTTAGTACCGCCGTATACATGGCATTTACACTATGTCATCTCCTATAATCGCCTCCTATCCACCAGACTCTTCCCAATAATACCACACACTCTTCGCGCAGGCAGCCTGGAATGCTCGTCGTGTACTAATTCAACCATCGCCTTCGATTCGCTTTTTGCGCGCGCCTCATGCCCTTTCTTGTACAGGTAAGCGCATCACCCGTCTCCATCTCCGTCCGCAAAGGGATGCTGGGAGCTACATGCATGAGCCAGCTGGCGCTCAACTGCTAGCCCAGAGCTATTCCACATGCGGTAGCGACGGCGAGCTGACCATCGTCCAGTATTAATACCTACGCCTTTCCTTTCGAGCATCCGTGTCGCGTGCTTTGATTAGGTACACACCATGGACGACGATGCGTTCCCGAACTTTGGCAACGCCTACATAGGCGCTTCGCCTTCAATCACGCCCTCACCATCTTGGAATCCTGCGCTCAGGCCAGACACCGAGCCCGAGCAGCATGAGCAGCTTTCACAGCCTGAACAACCTGAACAGACTGCGGTCAAACAGTCAGCAGCCGGCGACGACGATGATTTCTTTGATCGCTATCAAGAGCCCACCCCTCGAAAGCCACGGCCGGAGACGTCCAGCGCTTTCGAGCAATCTTCAGCCACATACCAACCCGAATCGCCTGTGAAGATGCGGAGGGTAAGGGCGGACAAGGAACAAGCAACTCCAGCTGCTTCAGAGGGACTTGGCATCCAGCCCGAGAGAACAGACGACGCAGAAGCACCCGTCAGCCAACACGATCAGCCCATACAAGACGAGAGTGCATCAGCACCACAGGACGAAGATGCCGCGGTCTTCGGTCCGGACGATACTGTAGAGGAACAAGCTTTGGGACTGGAAGAATATATGCCTGATACAGACAACGAGGCACAACCCGGAGCGGTCGATCAGACAGAACAACTTGTTGCTCAAGAGGAGCCTCACAGGCCAGAGGAGAATTACGATTACCAAGGCGAGGAGACCGAGATGGAAAAAGCTATCGACGAGAGTGCGGAAGCACCTTTGATGGCAGATGAAGAGCCCACCCCTGTACCTGGAGTTATCAGTCGTGCGCCGACATTCGAAGCTCAAACGAACGGATTCGAAGACGACTTGGGCCTCCAAAACGACCAGGAATCTTCACATACAACACAGGCAGCCTCACCACCGATGATCGAACGCTCGTTCACGACAAATTTCACCGAGCCACCGCAGGAAGATCCGCAAGCGTTCACTGCCGAGACTGCCGAGCACAGCCAAGTTGTTGATCAAGATTGGCCTGCCGCTGGAGACGACAAGACTTTTGGAGAGCTTTTGGACGACGAAAAGGTGTCAGAGGACCAGCTTCCGCAAGAAACGACGCTTGATGAAGCTCATGCTACCGAGCCCTCAACCGAGACTCCATCCTTTAGTCAAACAGTGGAAACCGACTGGCCTGCTGGGAGTGACGACGAGGTGTTTGGCGAGATAGTGGGAAATGGTTCATTTGCGAAGGAGGTTGTTCAGTCCTTCGATGGGGTCCCTCAAAAGGAACAAACCATAGATGAGCAGTGGCCTGCTGAGGAGGAGGACAACACATTTGGAGATTTGTTGGGTGTCCAACCGACAAGGTCAAAATCACCGGAAGGACTAGCCATCGAAAACGCCACCATTCAAGAGGCACACCATGTTGAACCACCTGAAGAGGACCTGGCCGCTGCATTTGCGGCAGCTCTTGACGACGATGAAATTCTTGACGATAACGAGCTTGACCCGGCTACGCTGTTTGGCGACGACGACGACGGCCTGCTGGAAGACGATGATTTCTTGGGAGAAATTCAGAACGAGCCACAAGTGCCCTCGCAGCAACAAAGTGCCGCACAATCATCATACACTCCAAATGGCGTGCAGCACGCATTTCAACAACCTACGATCGGCACACCGGGCACCCCGTTCATGGAGCAAAACATGTCTCGCTCTGGCGGAACACCCTCAACAGGCCTTTTCGACGTACACAACCAGCTCGCATCCACCCAGGAACCCTCCGAAAGACCACGAATCACGAGTGCGCAGAGCTTTGTCGACAAAGCCAAGGGCGGATACCAGTCACCTTATGACTTGCCTATGGAAGTAGTCAAACCCAGAAGACGACCACAGCAAACGCCTCGCGAGTCGTCTTCTCAGATGCCAGGTCCTCCTCCCAGGACCAGCAGTTTCAACCAGACGGGATTGCCACCCAGCACCCAAGTAACGCCTCTACTGCCAAGTCAATCTAACACCCCCCTGTTGCCGCCAACTGCTGGCTCTGCCACCCCGTCAGTCCCTTCTCAGACAACTCCAATGACCGACAGTGGATTCTTCGCCGACCTCCCAATGAAGCCAAAGCTTCGTGCAAGACCTTCTGGTACATATGCACCTCAATCAGCTGGCGCGCCTACACCACCACTGCCTCCACAAGCGCAATTTCTGCCCCAACAGGCGCCGCCTGTCCGAGCACCGCCGCCCAAGCAAACAGGACCTTCCCTCCCGACTCAGCAATCAGTCGCCCCAGGCGGACTCACGCAACCAAGCAGAACACCACTATTTCCGGAGCAGTCGGCATCCTCTGCGGTCCCAGTGCCTCAGGGCTTGCCAAGTGCTGCAGGTAGTGGTCGCTACAGTCCTGCGAACACAGCCAATGCAGCGCCTGCAGCTCCCAGCCGTTACTCTCCGGCGCCAGCTCCCAACGCTCAAGTGAATCCCGTCGCAACGAGGTATTCCCCAGCTCCCGCCGCTCAGGCGCAAGCCCAGCCAACACAGCGCTATTCTTCAGCACCGCAGCCGTCAGGTCCACCACCGTTCACTCGCGCACCTCATTCTCAGCCATTTGCCCCGAGAACTAGCAGCCCGTTAGCCATGCATGGACGCCCTTCGAAGTCCCAGCCCGACTTGCAGGACCAGGCCCAGGATGTCCCTTCGACGCCGATTTCGCCGCCTACAGTAAATGGACTGCTTTCACCCGAGCGAAGAGGTTCTACTGGCGCCAAGTATACGCCTCCAAGCACGAGTGCTGATCTGAACGATCCTGGGTACGGATCCTCTCACCCTGCACCACCTCAGAGATCGCGGACACAATCACCTGGTGCTGTGATGAAGACGGCAAGAACGGCTGCAGCTGCCTTTGAACGCCCTGCCGCTACTAGCCATGTTTCGTCACCTCTGGCACCGTCGCTCCCGCATGCAGCGGTACAGCACGCGACGTCAACATCACCACAAAGACCCGTCAAACTCGCACACAGACGACAATTCTCGCGGGACTTGGCCTATGCTGTACCTCAAGATGAGCGAGCACAAGACCCGCTAGAGCGATGGAAGGGTCACCCTATCTTCACGTGGAGTCCATCCGGAACGATTGTACACAGCTTCCCTAAGCAGTCCGCATTCTATGCCGCTGGTCATGGCCTTCCCAGCATCAAATGCACGCCGGGCACAATCACTATGGAGGATGCGACTACATTCATGCCCATGAATGAGCGAGACACCAAATTCCCTGGTCCGCTTCCTGCCCGTAGCAAGGGCAAGAAGAAGGAGCTTCTAGCATGGATGACGGGCAAAATCGAAGATCTGGAGCGCGAGACCGAGAGCGTGCTACTTGACTTCAACCTGCCTACGGACGTGCAAAAGGGCACAGAAGAGAAGCTTGTGCTATGGAAAATTGTCAAAATCTTTGTGGAGCATGATGGCGTCCTTGAGGGGACTCCACAGATCGAAGAAGAGGTGCGCAAGATCCTGCTACCGAACCTTGCGCAGCTGGGCCAAGTGGCGGATCTTCAGAGTCCTGCATCTGCAACAGCCCAGCCTGACTCAGTTGACCCTTCCGTTCTAGCACAGCTTCGACAGGCCCTCTTCGAAGGGCAGCGTGAGCGTGCCGTCTGGATCGCCGAAGAGAAGAAGCTCTGGGGTCATGCTCTGCTGCTTGCCTCTACTATGGGACCGGAGATGTGGAAGCAGATTGTTGCATCTTTTGTTCGCTCTCAGGTCAGGACAAGCGGCGCAGATGGACGCAGTCTGGCCGCACTTTATCAAGTCTTTGCTGGCAGTGCGGAAGACTGTGTCGATGAGCTTGTACCACCTTCTGCTCGTGCTGGTTTCCTGATGATGAGCAAGACAGACGGCAGCCGGGCAGGCAACCCATTAGAAGGACTGGACCAATGGCGAGAGACGTTGGCGCTGGTTACAAGCAACCGTACACCGCTCGATACACAGTCTCTCGTCGCTCTCGGCAAACTTCTTGCCAGCTACGGCCGATCGGAGGCTTCTCACACGTGCTGCCTCTTCGCTCGCCAACTTGCGAAGCACTCCGGTGCTGACGACAAGGAAGCGTCCTTTGTGCTACTAGGAGCCAATCACGCCAAGGGCGATGCCAATCTTGATTCCATCATGCTGACGGAGATCTATGAATACGCCTCTTCACTGTCGGCTCCTTCATCTGTTGCAAGCTATATCCCGCACTTGCAGGCGTATAAGCTGGTCCACGGCCAACAGCTTGCGGCGTACGGTCTAAAGCAGAAAGCAGAGAGCTATTGCAGCCACATCGATGCTGCCATTCGCTCAACGACGAAGCCGAGTGGCTACTACAATCAAGCCCTTGCACAAGAGCTGATCAGCTTCAATGCCTTCTTGTCCCAGACACCGCAAACTGCAGGATCTGGTGGCAAGTTTTTCTCTAGACCAGCCATGGACAAGGTGTCTTCCGGAGTTGGCAGTTGGTTCACCAAATTCGTTGCAGGCGACGATGCCGATGCCGATGCTACAAACTCTGCGCAAGGTCAAGGCGCCGACGGATCTACTTTCGGTGCTGTTGACTCAAACCAGAGTACCATCTCTCGCAACAGCTCCAGCACGGAACTTTACAACCCTATGATGAACAGCAACGGTCTGCAACCTGCCTTCCAACCTGCCTCGACGCCAGCTTCAGTCCCGCCGCCAGCACCAAGCAGGTATGCGCCTGGAGGTGCAGCATCCGTGCCACCTCATCCTGCAGCTGCAGCCAATCGCTATGCACCGTCAGTGCCATCTCAATTCGCACCTTCTCGTTCGTCTATGGACTCGGATCGCTCGTACGACCCTCAGATCCCCAGCGGATTCGGGATGTCCCACGCATCTGACTCGAGCAGACCTAGCTCCTCGAGGTATAACAGCTATGCGCCGCAATCGCAAACCCAACAAAGCCCATCAATGCTCAGTGTACCACGTTTCGAGCCCGAGAGAGCGACAAGCGATTATTCCGCATCTTACAACGGAGGCGGCTCAAGGAGAGGCAGCGCTATGAGCCAGGTTTCCACCCAGAGCTATGAGCCTAAACCCATGCTTGCTGAGCACGATGGTTTCGGACACACCCCGCCTCAACCAAGTGGAGAGTTTGCAGCTGAGCCACAAGATGCCGAAGGTGCTGTCGCCAACGATGGTTCGGCACAAGCGGCCAGTGACGAGCCGGAGTCTCAGGGCTTCGATGCTAGGGATGAGGGCGCATATCAGCCGCCTTCCTCGGGCTACGAGCCCCCTGCGTACCAGCCATACGAGCCCGAGCCCGAGCCCGAGGAAGATGAAGCGCCCAAGCGCAAGTTGAAGCCCATGATGGACGAAGATGACGACGACGACATCGTAGCCCGCGCTGCTGCGCTGAAGTCCTCGAAGCAATCCGAAGCCGATCGTCAAGCCGACGCTGCATTCCGTGCTGCCGCTGAAGCAGATGCTGCTCGTGGGAAAGACGACAAGTCTGACAAGGACAAGAAGGGCTGGTTCGGCGGCTGGTTCGGTGCCAAGAAGGATCAAATGCCAGGACCGGGCCCCGTCAGAGCCAAGCTGGGTGAGCAAAGCTCCTTCTACTTTGACAAAGACTTGAACAAGTGGGTAAACAAGAAGGGAGGCGCAGATGCTGCCACTCCAGCTGCTTCCACGCCGCCGCCTCCCAGAGGCCCGCCTAGTCGCGTCGCCAGTGCCGCCACCCCAGGTCCGCCCTCAGTGGGACCACCTTCGCGTGTCTCCAGTGGCGGCAATCTTTCAGCCATGGGCAGCCGACCTCCCACCTCTTCTGGTCCACCAGTGTCTATAGGAAGTGGATCTTCGAACCCACCCTCTCGCACAGGAACTCCGGCTTCCATCGGCAATGCTCCTCCAAGCGTTTTGAGCGGACCCGGCGCCGCTGGCTTAATGCCTCCACCCCGCCCTTCAAGTTCGCTAAGCCATGCCAGCAGTCTAGACGATCTGCTTGGTGGCCCCCCCACCGCCGGCGCCAAAAAGGGCACGGTCAAGGGCAAGAAGAAGGGAGGTCGGTACGTGGACGTCATGGCGAGCAAGTAGTTTCGTTTTCGTTGTGAGGAGCTCGTTATCATCTTTTCCTTTGTTGAGCTTCTTAGACGATACGAGACATACGCCATGTCGTGCTTCACGAGGCTGGATCTGGCTGTTTTCTGCACTTACGCACACGCATACACGAGGTTTTGAGAAATCGATAATTGGATGGTGACGAATGGCGATGGCCTTTCGCGGTCATGTTTGCATACATGGGGCGTTTTTGTCAAACATACATGGTGTTTCTTGTATAACTTAAGTTACTAGCTTTTCTAATGCCAGCTGCTGTCGATGGCGGCTTTTATTCTCCACCCCCTTTCCCGTACTCCGTCATTGTACTTTTCTATCAAAGGACCTTCGATGACACCGCTTCAGCAGAGCGTGCTCACATCGGAAGCGCACGACTGGGCAGTTCTTTACAAACCCGAGCGTGGGGCTGATGTACTTGGGCTTCTGCCGGTGTAACATCCGTGGTACCTTCACGCGTAAGACAACACACAAGCAACTCCTGACGGTCAAAATACATCATCAAACTGTTGCCATTATTTCAAGGTCCGATTCCCTGCCGCGGAAGTCACACAAGCCAGGTTCGCGTACAAGACGTCCTACATCCTGCCAAATCGAAATATGCTGTACTCCGACTCTCTGCTTCGGCCAAAGCTGCTTGCATTGGCTTTGTGGGCTACAGCTTTCGTGATCTGGCTGATGCTCATCGGGCCGCCAATACCATTACCTTCCAGCCAATCTCAGCATCACTCAAATGGAGCGGTATTCAATATGGAGACCGGCCGGCCTGGCCTTGCTCCTGTCCTCCTTGAGGAACACCCCATCAAAAC
>Ga0265780_10009004_pt1 | contig 12046 bp, 12 predicted proteins | sample P1T30metagenome_FD_192432 | JGI IMG/M metagenome (GOLD analysis project Ga0265780, IMG submission 192432) | Plant litter microbial communities from East Loma Ridge, Irvine, California - P1 T30 | ecosystem: Environmental > Terrestrial > Plant litter > Unclassified | place: USA: California... | reverse complement strand
CGATCGCACGTGGCTATCTTGGCTACGGGCTGCCGCACGCCGATTTGATCCAGGAAGGCAATATCGGCTTGATGAAAGCCGTGAAACGTTTCGACCCTAACCAGGGTGTGCGGCTGGTGTCGTACGCCATGCACTGGATCAAGGCCGAGATGCACGAGTACATCCTGAAAAACTGGCGCCTGGTGAAAGTGGCGACGACGAAAGCGCAGCGCAAGCTGTTCTTCAACCTGCGCAGCAACAAGGTCGGCCTGGACGCAATGACGCCAACGCAGATCGATGCGCTGGCCAAGCTGCTCGACGTCAAGCGCGAAGAAGTGATCGAGATGGAAACCCGCCTCTCCGGCCGCGATATCGCGCTGGAAGCGCCAACCGACGACGAAGATGACAAGTTCTCGCCAATCGCCTACCTGTCGTCCGATCTGTCGGAGCCGACCAAGGTGCTCGAAGCCGAGCAAGTCACGCGCCTGCAGTCGGAAGGGCTGGAATCGGCGCTGGCGAAACTCGATCCGCGTTCGCGCCGGATCGTCGAGTCGCGCTGGCTGGCCAATGATGATGGCTCGGGCGCCACGCTGCATACGCTGGCGGAAGAGTTCGGCGTCTCGGCCGAGCGCATTCGCCAGATCGAAGTAGCGGCGCTGAAGAAAATGAAAGGTGCGCTGGCGGCGTTTGTCTAAGCTGCGTCGTACGAGAAAAGCGCCTTCGGGCGCTTTTTTTTCGACCGCGCTGCTATGATGAGCTTCCGACCTCCACCGGAAAGTCCATCATGCGCATGCCTTGCTTGCCCGCACTGTCTTTCTCGCTTCTTGCCGCCTGCGCCACTGCCACGCCCACCCCAGGCCCCACGATTTCCCTGATCGAACATGAGAGCGCCACCATCGCACCAGGCGCCGTGCTGACGTACGACAGCGTCGCCGACAACCGCTGCCCGCCCGACGTGCATTGCGTGATGGCTGGCAAGGTGGTCTACAGCTTCACGCTCAAGCAGGGCGACACGCTCGAGCATTTCAACTTGAGCCCAGCGGAACCCGCGTACGCGTCACCAGGCCTGCGTGGCAAAAGCATCATGCTGGCAGAAGTGGCGCCGCCACCGCCGAAGTCCCAGGATTCCGTGACGGCGCGGCGGGTTAGCGTCCGGGTGGTTGCGCCATGACCGGCCGCCTCCCCCATGCCACCCTGGCGCTTGCGATTGTTCTTGCCAGTCCCGCCGCGCTCGCCAAGACGCCGATTGCCAACGGCACCGGCGGCGCGGTCGCGACCATCAGCGACCAGGCGTCGCAGTCCGCCATGACCATCCTTAATCGGGGCGGCAATGCCATCGACGCAGCGGTGGCGGCAGCGGCCACGCTGGGCGTCATCGATCCGTTCAGCTGCGGCATCGGTGGCGGCGGGTTCATGGTGATCTACCTCGCCAGGGACAAACGCGTGATCACCATCGACCACCGCGAGATGGCGCCGGCATCGTTCACGCCGGCCTGGTTCCAGGACAAGGGTCAACCCGTCGACTTCGACACTGCGGTGGCCAGCGGCGCATCTGTTGGCGTGCCAGGCACGGTGCGCGGGTGGCATGAAGCGCTGGACCGCTACGGCACGATGTCGCTCAAGCAGGTGCTGGCGCCGGCAATTGGCGTCGCCGAAAAAGGGTTTCGCGTCACTGAAATTTTCAATCAATTAGTGCACGAAAATGAAACAAAATTTCAACGTTTCAGCAGCACCAGCGCGCTGTACTTGAGGGACGGGAAGGCGGTGCCGGTGGGCGCCACACTCCGCAATCCCGACCTGGCGAAATCCTATCGACAGCTCGCCCTCGGCGGCCAGCGCGCGTTTTATAGCGGCCCGATGGCGCGCGCCGTGGTGGACACGGTCAACCGCCCGCCGATGAACGCGGGCGCCTCGGTGCGCGCCGGCCAGATGACGCTTGCCGATCTCGCCAACTACGAAGCGCGCATCCGCCAGCCCGTTCATTCGACCTACCGCGGCTTCGATGTCTACGGCATGGCGGAACCATCGAGCGGCGGCGTGGCCGTGGCGGAAGCGCTGAACATCCTCGAAGGTTACGACCTCAAATCGATGCCCCGCGCGGATGTCGAACACCTGTATCTGGAAGCCAGCCGCCTGGCCTTTGCCGACCGTAACGCGTATCTCGCCGACCCTGAATTCGTCGATGCGCCAGTCGCCGGCCTGCTGACCAAACCGTTCGCCGCCACGCGCCGCGCCTTGATCGACGCGCGCCGTGCGGCGAGCAATGTCGCGGCTGGCGATCCCTATCCCTTCCAGAACGACCAGAGCATCCTGCTGCCACCGAAAGCCGTCAGCCTCCCGCACGAAGGCGCGCACACCACGCACTTCACGGTGGCCGACAAGGAAGGCAATATCGTCTCGTACACCTTCACGATTGAATCCTGGGGCGGCAGCGGCATCGTCGTGCCGGGTTACGGCTTCCTGCTCAATAACGAGATGACCGATTTCGATTTCTCTGGCCCGCGCCCGAACGTGCCGGAAGCCGGCAAGCGCCCGCGCAGCAGCATGGCGCCGACCATCGTTTTACGCGATGGCAAACCGGCCTTTACCATTGGCAGCCCGGGTGGCGCCACGATCATCACGACGGTATTGCAAAGCATCGTCAATTACGTCGACCTGCGCATGCCGATGCATGCCGCGATCGATGCGCCACGGCTGTCCGAACGCAATAACGCCGCGACCTCAAGCGAGCCGGGGTTTGCGGGCACAGCGCAAGCAAGGGCGCTCGAACAATTCGGCCACAAGTGGGAAGCCGTACCCGAGGAAATCGGCGCGGCCAATGCGCTGGTATTCAACGCGGATGGCACGGTGACGGCAGTCAGTGAAAGCCGCCGGCATGGCGGTGGTGCGGCGCTGGTACAAAAAACCAGTCAGTAGTACGAAAAAAAACGCAGCGCCTGAAAAGGTCGCTGCGCAAAAGGGAAGCGCTTTATTTGCAGGTGTTACAGGTGCGGCGTTATCAAAGGCATCAGATCTTCGAAGGTCCGGCCGCTGCCGTTTTCACCGATCGCGTGCATCTTCCATTCGCCGCTGTGGCGATACAGCTTGGCCATGATCTGCGCCGTGTGCGCACCCTGCACCGACAATTCATAGCGCGCCACTTCCTGCTGGTTCGCGCCATTGACGATGCGGCAGTAGGCGTTTTCAACCTGCGCAAAATTCTGGCCCGTGAAACTGTTCACGGTGAAGACCAGCGACTTCACATTGCCTGGCACGCCGGATAAATCAACATTGATCTGCTCATCGTCGCCATCGCCGGCCCCGGTACGGTTATCGCCGGTGTGCACGATGCTGCCATCGCGGCTTTTGAGCTGGCGGAACCAGACGGTATCGACCACCTTGCCGGATTCGTCGAACAGCACGCACGATGCATCGAGGTCGACGCTTTCCGATTTTCCGCCAAAGCCAAACAAGCCTTTCTTCTTGATGGCATCCCAGCCCAGGCCCATGGTGATGCTGCGTAAGGCGCCACCGGCTTCCTTGTCCAGCGAGATTTTCTGGCCCTTCTGTAAACTGACTGACATAACCGTTCTCCTTGTTTCGATTTAGCTCCCCGCCTTCTGCGTCCAGGATTTGAACGCAGCGCGGTTGCGCGAACATACATAGACTTTGCCGCGGCCCGAGAAGCGCAGTACCACACCCTCGCCGCTGGTCTGGCTGTTGACCAGGTTACCGAGGAAGCCGCCGCTCTGGCCGGTGGTGATCGAGATCTCGTATTTCAGCGTGCTGTCCCAGCACACCACGTGCGAGTTATCGATGATCGCGTCCTTGCCCGGCTCCACGTCGAGCACCGACATGGAACCGAAGCCGGACACCGCCACCTGCCCGCTGCCGCTCGTCTCCGTCACAAAAAAGCCGCCGCTCTGGGCAAACAGCGCATTGCCGATGCTTTGCGTACGCACTTTCAGGTCGACCTTGGAACTGGCGGCGACAAATGCGCCATCGCTGATGATGTAATTATTCGGACCGACATCGACAATCTGCATGGCGCCAGGCAGCGTTGGCGACAACAGGCAATCGCCGTCCCCGCGCACCGCTTCAATGTGCTGCTGGAAGAATGACTCGCCGTTGGCAAAGGTGCGCATCAGCGCGCTGCCGAGGCCACCCTTCATCTTGCCTTTCAGGTCGAGCGTGGACTCCATCATCACCATCGCATCGGATTCGCAGTAAATCGTTTCGCCCTGGCGCATCGAGACATGCAGGAATGGGTCGACATCGCCGGTCACGGTAAATACAGGCATCGCAGCTTCCTTTTCAGTTATTGAATTACACAGCCACGCCAAAGCTCTTGGCGAGTGGCCCCAGGCCGCCCTGGAAACCCTGCCCGATGGCGCGGAATTTCCAGTCGGCGCCATTACGATACACCTCGCCAAACACCATTGCCGCTTCCGTCGAACCATCTTCCGACAGGTCGTAACGGGCAATTTCCGAGCCGCCGTCGGCATTCACGCAGCGGATGAACGCCTTGCTGACCATGCCGAAATTCTGGCGCCGGGTTTCCGCTTCGTGGATCGTCACGCCGACCACGATCTTGTCGATATCGGCCGGCACCTTGCCGAGATCGATGGTGACGGTCTCATCATCGCCTTCGCCGGCGCCGGTGAGGTTGTCGCCCGAGTGGACGATCGAGCCATCGGCGGACTTCAGGTTGTTATAGAAAATGAAGTCGGCATCGGAGCGTACCTTGCCGCCCGTATTGAGCAGGAAGACCGCACCGTCGAGGTCGAACGCGGCGCCATCGGTGGCGCGGGTATCCCAGCCGAGGCCGATGGTCATTTTTGCCAGGCCAGGTGCTTCTTTGGAGAGGTTGACGTTGCCGCCTTTTTGCAGACTGATTGCCATGATGTGTGACTCCTTAAGTTAAACAAATTGAACACCGGGGGTAACACAGTTGCCAGCTGGTGTTCTGTAGCTGGCAACGAATACAGAACACGCGAATAGGTCAAGCAGCGACGCGTAGTTCCTGCTTCTTGAATCGGATTGACGACCACAGCGAGGCGGCGATAAAGGCCACGCCAACCAGGCCGGTGAACAGTTCCGGGATATGGAACTTCATGCTTGCCAACATGATCACTGCGAGAATACCGATGGCGTAATGGGCGCCGTGTTCGAGGTACACGAATTCATCGAGCGTGCCCTTGTGGACCAAAAACACCGTCATCGACCGGACGAACATCGCACCAATGGCCAGGCCCAGCATGATGATCACCACGTCGGTCGTGATCGCAAACGCGCCAATCACACCGTCGAAGCTGAACGACGCATCGAGCACTTCGAGGTAGAGGAAAGCGCCGATACCGCCGCGCTTGACCATGTCGCCGACGTTGCCGCCCGACTCGTCTTCCTTCTCGAGAAAGCTGCTGATCGCATCGACACCAACGTAGATCAGGATGCCCCACAGGCCTGCCATCAACACGACCATCTTTTGCGCTTCATTGACGAGCATCAAACTTGCCATCAATGTTCCAAGGGCAATCATGACGGAGATCGATGACACCTTTCCCAGCGAGCCCAGCTTCTTCTCGACATTGCCGAGCCAGTGGGTTTCCTTGTCCGCGTCAAACAGGAAGTTGAGGAACACCAGCAGCAGGAACATGCCGCCAAACGCCGCCACTTCCGCATGGTGCGCGGTCAGGTGCGCGGAATATGTTTTCGGGTCGGTCAGCGCCAGGTTCCACACTTCCATCAGGCCCAGGTCGGCTGCGGCCGCCACGATCACCAGCGGGAACAGCAAGCGCATGCCGAACACGGCAATGATGATGCCGACGCCGAGGAACAGCTTTTGCCAGAACGGATCCCAGGTTTTCAGCACCGAGGCATTCACCACGGCGTTGTCGAACGACAGCGACACTTCCATGATGCCGAGGATGGCGGCGACGCCAAGCGCGGTCATCATGCCGGCCACGCCGCTGTGGGAATAACCCCAGTAGCCGGCAGCGGCCAGGCAGAGCGCCGACACAATGAAGGAAACGCGAAAGTGCTTCATAACTTGTTTTCCCTTTAAATTTGAGTTGATGGAAAACAGTGTAGATGCTGGTCGGTTCTTCAAAAAGCGAAGATAATATGATGGATACTTCGTAAAAACAGAAGGGAGCAAGAAACATGAAAACTGCCGGACTCAATTTCCGCCATCTGTATTACTTCTGGGTAGTGGCCAAGGAAGGGGGCGTGACACGCGCGGCCGAGCGGCTGGGACTGGCTGTCCAGACCGTGGGCACGCAGCTGCAACTGCTCGAACAGGCGGTCGGCAAGACGCTGTTCAACCAGCAGGGCCGGCGCATGGTGCTGACCGAAGCGGGCCGCACGGCGCTGTCGTACGCCGACCAGATTTTCCTGCTGGGCCAGCAAATGGAAGAAGCGCTGGGCGAAGGTGACAGCGGCCGCATCCGGCTGGCGGTGGGTATTTCCGATTCACTCCCCAAGCTGACCGCCTACCGCCTGCTGGAGGCGGCGCTGGCCATGAAAGCGCCGGTGCGCCTGGTGTGCCACGAGAACGAATTCGACGCGCTGCTGGCCGAGCTGGCGCTGCACAAGCTCGACATCGTGCTCACCGACCGTAACGTCCGCACCACGCTGCGCGTTTTCAGCCACCTGCTGTTCGACAGCGAAACCATGGTGGTCGGCACCCCTGCCCTGGCGGCCGAATATGCTGCCGGCTTTCCAGACAACTTGAACGGCGCGCCGTTTCTGCTACCAACACGTAATAATGCGCTGCGGGGACGTATTGATGAGTGGTTCGAATTGCACCGCGTGCGGCCTGATGTGGTCGGCGAATTCGAGGATAACGCCTTGCTGAATACGTTTGGGCGGCGGGGACTGGGACTGTTTTTTGCGCCGTCCGCGCTGGCCGACGAGTTATCCGAACAGTTTGGGGCGGTGCTGGTGGGTCCGGTGCCGCAGGTGCGCGAGCAGGTGTATGCCATCTCGAACGAACGCAAAATCAAGCATCCCGCCGTGGAAGCGATCCTCGCTGCTGTCAAGCCGGGGACACAGACTTAAACCTGCACCGCAGCCTGACCGGTACAATGGCCCCTGGCCTTTGCCACTTTATTAAGAATGATCTATGCATAATGTATTACTTGTCGTTCTCGCGCTGTTTCTGGTCGCGCTGAACGGCTTTTTCGTGGCGGCCGAATTCGGCATCGTCACGCTCCGCAAAACCCGTATCCGTGCGATTGCCAAGACTTCCGGCGTACGCGGCCGCATCCTGGCCAAGGTGCACAGCCAGCTCGACGCCTACCTGTCGGCCTGCCAGCTGGGCATCACCCTCGCCTCGCTCGGCCTGGGCTGGGTCGGCGAACCGGCCTTTGCCGCCTTGCTCGAACCGTTGTTCGGCATCGTCGGCGTCACCTCCGACAAGATCATCCACGGCGTCTCGTTTGTATTTGCCTTCGGCGTGATTTCTTTCCTGCACATCGTGGTGGGTGAACTGGCGCCGAAATCGCTGGCAATTCGCATGCCGGAGGCAATCGGCTTGTGGTCGGCCCTGCCGCTGTATGGCTTTTACTGGGCGATGTACCCGGCCATCTGGCTGTTGAACGGCAGCGCGACGCTGGTGCTGCGCCTGGCGGGTTTGTCCGGCGCCGGTGGCCACGATGCCCATTACTCGACCGATGAGCTAAAACTGATTTTGCGCACCAGCCAGCCGGGCGAAAAATTCACACGCGATGAACGGCATATCCTCGCCCAATCGCTCGACTTCGGCAAAATGACCGTCTCCGACCTGATGCGCCCGATTAATGAAGTCATTGCGCTGTACGAAAACCGCTCGGTCGCCGAAAACCTGGAAACCGTGCGCCGCAATCGCTTGTCGCGCTATCCTTATTTCGACGCGAACGGCGAAGACGTATTGGGTGTGATTCACCTGAAGGACCTGTTTTTGGCGCAGCAATCAGGCAAAGTAATCAGCGACCTGGCCGATTACCTGCGCCCGGTTGAAATCATCTCGGCGCGCACGCCAGCACCGGATATTTTCCGCCGCTTCAAAACCGGCGCGCCGCATTTCGCGATGATCGGCGAAAAGGGCAAGCGCCCGGTTGGCTTCATCACGCTCGATAACCTGTTGGGAGCCATGGTCGGTGAAATCCGCGATGAATTCCGCCTCAATGAAAACGACTGGCTGACGCAACCCGACGGCACGCTGATCGGCAAGGCCAGCCTGCCGATTTTCTCGCTCGAGCGGGCGCTGGGCATCGATATCAACAACGAGGAAATGGGCCTCGACGAAGTGGAATCGGTCGGCGGCCTGCTGATGGTGAAGCTGGGCGATATCCCCACGCAGGGCCAGCGCATCGAATTTCCCCGCTTTGACGTGGTGGTCAAGAAAATGAACGGGCCGCGGATCGTGCTCGTGAAAGTGATTCCGCGGCCGGAGCGGGCGGTCGATGCCGACGAACTCGACTAATTTAAGCAGTCATCCCGCCATCGATCACCAGTTCGGCCCCCGCAACATAACTGCCTTCATCGCTCGCTAAAAACATGACAGCGGCCGCCACCTCTTCCGGGCGGCCCAGCCGCTTGAGCGGAATGCGCGCGGTGAACGACTCGCGCATCTCATCGGTCACGCCATCGAACATCGGTGTATCGGTCGGCCCCGGGCTGACCGTATTGACCCGGATCCCGCGCGGCGCCAGTTCGTGCGTCCATGAGCGCGCATACGAGCGCACGGCCGCCTTGGTGGCGGCATACGTGCCAAAGCCGGCGATGCCCATATTGCCCGCAATCGATCCGACCAGCACGATTGCCGCGCCGCTGCCCATCAATGGCAACGCGCCCTGCACTGTCAGCACCATCCCGCGTACATTCAAATCGAACGCCTTGTCGATATGCGCACCGGCGGTCTCGTCGATGGTCGCAGGCTCGCTGACGCCGGAAGACGTCACGAGGATGTCGAGCTTGCCGGCTTGATCGCGGACCGTGTCGAACAAACGCGCAAGGTCCGCGTCATCGGTGACGTCGCCCTGCACTGCCACGGCGCGTACGCCGATCAGCGCCGCGGCATGATCGAGCTGCGCCTGGCGCCGCCCGGTAATGAAAACCTGCGCGCCTTCCGCTGCAAAACGTTGCGCCACGGCGAGGCCGATGCCACTGCCGCCACCGGTGATCAGAACAGTTTTTCCTTCGAGTTTCAACATGGTATTTCCTTTTCATTGTCTGGACGATCAATGATATACAGCGTATATTTGGTGTCAATTACGCACCGTGTGGTGATCAGATATACGAAGGGAAACCAGGATGGAGATGCATGCATGTGAAGATGTGGTCGGGCTGGGGGGAATCCGCAACACGCGCCCGGTGCTGGAACAGATCGCCAACAAGTGGTCGGTGCTGATCCTGACGGTGCTGTGCAGCGAAGAATCACGCTTCAATGCCATCAAGCGCCGGCTCGATCCGATCACGCACAAGGCCCTGACCGAAGCCTTGCGGCGGCTGGAGCGCAATGGCCTGGTGCACCGGCGCGTGATTCCCACCTCACAGGTGGCGGTGGTGTATTCGATCACGCCACTCGGGCGCAGTTTGCAGGCGCCGTTCGTGGCGCTGCTGGAATGGGCACAGACGCATGGCGGCGGTATCGAAGCGGCGCAGCAAGCCTACGATCAGCGGCCTGACTGACTAGTCGGGATTGCGCGCCTGGTCCGCCGGCAGCGCAATCTGGTCGTCGCCGCCGGTCCAGTCGCTGAGCAGCGAGTAACCCACCGCCAGCAGCGTAGGGCCGATAAAAATGCCGACAAACCCGAACGCCAGCACGCCGCCCAGCACGCCCAGCAAGGTGAGCAGGAATGGCAGCGAACTGCCGCGGCTGATCAGCATGGGTTTCACGACATTGTCGACGCCGCTGATCAGGAGCGTGCCCCAGATCACCATGAAAATTCCCCAGCCATTTTCACCATGGCTGAACAGCCACAGCGCCGCGCCACCCCAGACCAGCGGCGGGCCGACCGGCACCAGCGACAGCACGAACACCAGCACCGACAGCAGGGGCACGGCCGGCACGCCGGCAATCACGAAACCAAGCGCTGCCACCAGCGCCTGGGCCAGCGCGGTGCCCAGCAGGCCGTACATGACGCCGCGCACCGTCTGGCTGACCGTGCGCATGATGTGCGCCGCGTTGTCGCCCATTACCCGCTCCATGACGACGGTGACAGCGCGCAGCAGCGTCAGGCCGTCCCGATAAAAGAAGAAAGCGACGAACGCCGCCAGCACCATCTGCGCAATGCCGGCGCCCAGCACGATGCCGCTGGCAGCCAGGTAATGCCGGCCAGGCTCGAGCATGCGCCGGCCCAGCGCCATCAACTGCTCACGGCTGCCGATCAGCTCGCGCAGGTAATCGTCGATGTGCGTGCCAACCATTGGGATGTTGCGGATCCATGCGGGCGGCGCCACGTCGCCGCTGTCGATGACGATGCGCAGTTGTTCGAACAGGCGGCCGAGGTTGTCGGCCAGGTGGTAGCCCAGCAGTGCGATGGGCACGATGACCAGCAGGGTCAGTGTCAGGGTCATGGTCGACGCGGCCAGCGTGCGGCGCTGCCGCAGCCGGCCCAGCAGGCGCTGGTACAGGGGCCAGGACGAAATGACGACAGCGGCGGCGAACAGGATCGCCGCCAGGAACGGCCCCATCACATACAGGCAACCAAGGCTCAGCAGCGTGATGGCGGCAATGCGCCCGATGTTTTTTCCGTTGTTCTTCGTGTTGGCCGTGAGCATCGTTTCCCGAGATTGTGTATTGACAATCTCAGGATAATAACTGACGCAGGTCGGGGACGATCGCGGCCGGGCCTTTGCCGTGGCGCAGGAACAGGCGCAGCTTGCCGTTGCGGTCGAAGACATAGCTGCCAGCCGTGTGGTCCATCGAATACGTCGACGGCGTGGCGCCCGGCACCTTGGCGTAATACACCTTGAATTCCTTGGCCGTGCGCGCGGTGGCAGCGGCGTCGCCGTACAGGCCGAGGAAAGTTGGATTGAACGCGGGCACGTATTGCGCCAGCAATTGCTGCGTATCGCGCTCCGGATCGATCGTCACGAACAGCACCTGCACATCCTTGCCGGCCGGACCCAGTTCCTTGATCACGTTCGCCATCTCCACCATCGTGGTCGGACAAACATCCGGGCACTGCGTGTAGCCGAAGAACATGACAACGACCTTGCCCTTGAAATCGGCCAGCGTGCGCGGCTTGCCGTTGTGATCCGTCAGGGCAAAATCCTTGGCGTAATCGAGGCCGGTCAGGTCGGTGTTCTGGAACTGCGGCGTACGGTTAAACTTGTCGCAGCCAAGCAGCAAGCAGCCCAGCACCAGGATGGCCAGCAGTTTTTTCATGGGATCGTGAAGTAAAAGTAATGGTCGACCAGCAGCGCGGCAAACAGCAGCGACAGGTAGACGATCGAATACGTGAACGCCTTGCGCGCGATGAGGTCGGTGTAGTGCTTGTGCACGCGCCAGCTGTGGCGCAGGAAGAAAAAGTTCAGGATGACGGCCGCCACGAGGTAGATCAGCCCGCTCATGCCCACGGCAAACGGCAGCAAGGTTGTCGCGGCCAGCGCGATGGCGTACAGCCACACCTGCAGGCCAGTGTATTGCATGCCGTGCGTGACCGGCAGCATCGGCAGGCCCGAGCGCACGTAATCGTCGCGCCGGTACATCGCCAGCGCCCAGAAATGCGGCGGCGTCCAGACAAAGATGATCAATACCAGGAGCCAGGCCTGCATCGGCACATCATTGGCCACCGCGGCCCAGCCGAGCGCGGGCGGCATGGCGCCGGACAGGCCGCCAATGACGATGTTTTGCGGCGTGGCTGGTTTCAGGATCATCGTGTAGATGACCGCGTAGCCCACAAACGTGACAAACGTCAGCCACATCGTCAGGAAATTGACCTGGGTGTACAGCACCAGCATGCCAAGCCCGCCGATGAGCGCGGAAAACAGGATCGTCTGCGGGCGCGTCAGTTCGCCCATGGCCGTGGCGCGGCGCGCCGTGCGGGCCATGCGCGCATCGATTTCCGCCTCCACCAGGCAATTCACGGCAAACGCGGCG
>Ga0265780_10009003_pt1 | contig 12046 bp, 7 predicted proteins | sample P1T30metagenome_FD_192432 | JGI IMG/M metagenome (GOLD analysis project Ga0265780, IMG submission 192432) | Plant litter microbial communities from East Loma Ridge, Irvine, California - P1 T30 | ecosystem: Environmental > Terrestrial > Plant litter > Unclassified | place: USA: California... | reverse complement strand
GTGTGGTTTATGGCGAACAGCCTGCGCACCGAGCGCGAAAACTGCTGCGACGACCAGGCGGCAGCCCTCTGCGGCGGCGACCGCCTGCGGGTGGCCCGCGCCCTGGCGGCCCTGGCCGAGCTAGAGGCTACTACTGCCGCCACGCCCCAATTGGCGCTAGCGGCGGCCGGAGCCGGTGGGCACGGCTCGCTGCTGGCGCGGGTGCGGCGGCTGGCGCTGGGCCGGCCCGAGGCCCCTACGCTGGGCGAAGGTCTGCTGGCCTTGCTGCTCGGCGTACTGGGCATCGCCGGGTTGAGTACAGGCGTAGCGCTAGCCGCCCCGGCCGGCACGAAGGCGCTGTTAACCAATTTAAAACAGACCGTGACGCCGGCCGATACGGCTCGTAAGTCGCAAGTGGCGAGTGTCTGGCCCGGTCTGCCGGCTTTGCCGGCGCTTCCTGCTTTACCCGCTCTGCCAGCCATGACAGCGCTCCCCGCTTTGCCGGCCATGCCCAATTTTGCTGATGGAATGCGGAGCCTGATGGGAACGGAACCCGGCCGGGCGGCGCAGGTACCGCCGCGCCGCGAACGCGCTAGCACGGTCGTGATTGAGAAAAACAAGAAGGGCCGCGTGGTGAACCTGACCGTGGACGGCCAGCCCGTGGACACGGGCAGCAAAAAAGCCAAGCGCGACAAAAAGGAGAAGGTGCGCACCGTAGAAGTGGTGCGCGTGCCCAGCCCCAGCAGCCAGGTGCAGATGGAGCGAATTGAACGCATCGAACGCCCGGAACGGCCCGAGCGCCCCGAAAAGCGTGAATTCAGCTTCAACTTCTCGACCGATGCCGTGGCTGACGAAGCCCTGCGCGCCGCCCGGCAGAGCCTTACCGAAGCGATGCGTAGCCCCGACCTGAACGACGAGCAGCGCCAGGAAATGAAGCGGGAGCTGGCCAAGCTCCAAGGCAACAAGAGTTTTCAGGGCAACCTGAACCTGCGACTCAATACCCAACTGCAATGGCAGGATACGCAGCAGCAACTGAAAGACGGCCAGCGCCGCTTGCGGGAGGGCCAACGCCAGCTAGAAAAGGCATCGCGGCAATTTCGGGTGCTAGCGCTGAACGGTGACCTCGCGCAAGCCGACCGGGCTGCCGAGCAAGCTGACCGCGAAGCCGACCGCGCCGACCGCGATGCGGCCCGTGCCGACCGTGAGGCGGAGTTGGCCGACCGCGAAGGCGAGCGTGCTGCCCGCACCGAGACAGCCGCCCGCCGGGCCGAACTGCGCGCCCGCATCGCCGCCGATGCCGCCGAGTTGCGCGCCCTAGAAAGCGGTGCTGCCCGCACCCCGCGCATACCCCAGGTTCCGCGCCCCCCGCGGGCGCCCCGTGCCCCACGCGCTCCGTTGGCCCCCGTGCCACCCCTGCCGCCGATGGGTCCCCAAGGCCCAATGCCGCCCCTGCCACCCGCGCCGCCTGCCGCGCCCAACACCATCAAGCTGCGGGAAGCGCTGCGCAAAGACGGTCTGATTAAGGACGAAAAGCACTTTTCGTTTGAGCTAAACGACGAGGGCGGGCGTGTGAACGGCCAGGCCCTCACGCCGGCCCAGGTGGCCAAATACCGCCAGCTGATGAAGCTACCCACGACCAAAATCAAGGGTAGCAAGACGAACTTCGGTATCACGGTAGACGAACACTAAGCGGCTACTTGCCACCGTGCCCAAAAGCGGGCTGGTTGTCTGATAAACAGATGGCTAGCCCGCTTTTTTGTGCCCAATGCAAAAAGCTGCGCTGCATTTTCTGGAAATTTTTCTTTCTTCCTGTAACGAATGGACACGCTGCCGGTACTCCCTTCAAAACCTGATTCTCCCGACCCTTTCACTGCCCGTATGCCTGCCGCCGCTACCGCCGTTCGTTTCAGCGATGAAGCCCTCATGGAGCGGGTGCGCGACGGCGAGCTTGACTGCCTCACCGGGCTGTTTGAACGCTACCAGGGGCCGCTTTTTGGTTTCCTGGCCCGGCTGGCCAACGGCGACCGCGAGGTGGCCGAAGACCTGACCCAGAACGTGTTTGTGCGGGTGCTGCGCTACCGCGCCAGCTACCAACCCGGGCAGCCCTTTCGGGCCTGGGTCTACCAGCTGGCCCGCCACGTGTGGGCCGACCACTACCAGCGCCAGCGCCCCAGCGCCGACCTGGAAGAAGTAGAAAAAACCGCCGCCCACGGCCGCGCCGCCCAGGCCCAGCGCGCCGCCACCGACCAGCACGAGGCCCTGCAAGAAGCGCTGGCCCTGCTGCCCCCCGCCCAGCGCGAGGTGCTGCTGCTGCACCGGTTCCAGGGCTTCGACTACGCCGAAATCGGCGAGCAGCTGGGCTGCACCGCCGGCGCCGCCCGCGTAAAAGCCCACCGGGCGCTCGACGCGCTCCGCAAGATTTACCTGAGCTGAGTTTCAGTTATCAATTATCAGTCATCAGTTATCAACTCTGTATAGTAATAGCAATTCAACAATTACGACAATCCAGCAATTCAACAATCCTAACTATGAATCCGTCTCACCCTAACGCGGCCTGCGCCGAGCTGCGGCCTTGGCTGCCCGAGCTGGCCGACGGCCAGCCACTGCCGCCCGAGGTGGCGCACTTGGCCGCCCACCTGGCCGAGTGCCCCGCCTGCCAGGCTGAGCTAGCCGAGCTGCGCCAGCTTTTTGGCGACCTCGACGCGCTGCCCGCCGAAGTGCCCCCGCTGGCCCTGCGCGACAATTTTCTGGCTATGCTGGAGGAGGAAAAGGCGAAGCTGGTCGCAGCTTCGCCCAGCCCCCTGAGCGCCCAGCGCGGCGGCCAGCCGCTCGCCGAAAATCCTACCCAACAACTAGAAACCAGAAACCAGAAACCAGAAACCACCACCCAAAACTGGCTCCGCATTGCGGCCAGCGTGGCGCTGGTGGCTATTGGGGCGGTTTTGGGCTTGCTACTACGCGGTGGGCAGCCAGCCGCTACCGTGGCGGCGGTAGAGCCGGCGGCACCTACGTTGTCGGCCCGTATGGCGGCGGCGCGGCAGCAGCCGGCTGCTGCCAGCGAGCGCTTACAGTTGGTGAGCCAGGCCCCGGCCGCCGTGGTCGAGCCCAACGACCCGGCCGTGCTCACGCTCATTCATACGCTTGATACCGACCCCAACCCGAATGTGCGGCTGGCGGCTTGCGAAGCGCTGGTGCGCCTGCGCGCCGACCCCCGCGTGGGCCCGGCGCTGGTAGAAGCCTTGCCGTTGCAAACCGACCCCAACGTGCAGATTACCCTTATCGAAGCCCTGGTGACGCTGCGCGAAAAGCGCGCTGTGCGCGAATTAGAGCAGCTCGCCCAAAAACCCGAAGTGCTGCCCGCCGTGCGTCAGCAGGCCGAAAGCGGCCTGGGCCAACTGATTTAAACTATAAATAGCTCCCAAACTACCGGGCCGGAGTGGCACTCCGCCCCGGCAGCCGCCCACCGATAAGCAGCGGGTGGGGCCCCGGAGTGCCACTCCGGTTTACCGACTGCTTTTTGCCTTTTGCTTCCCTCTTATCATGAAAAATAGTTGGTATTTGACCCTGCTGGCCCTGGTGCTGGCCCTGCCAGCGCAGCTGCGCGCCCAAGATTTTAAGATGAAATTCAACAGCCCCACCAACCGCAAAGTGCTGCTCGACATGCGCGGCAGCGACGTAACGGTGGAAGGTTACGATGGCGACGAGTTAATTATCAAAGGCTCGGGGAACCGCGAGGCTGCGCCCAGCCTGGCTCAGGGCCTACGCCCGGTATACAGCACCGGCACCGACAATACCCGCCTGGGCTTGGCCGTGACGCAGACCGGCGCCAACACCATCCGCATTGCCCGCACCTCGCACAGCGACGGCCACTACACCGTGCGCCTGCCCCGCGAAACCGACGTGGCCTTTGCCGACAACTGGGGCGGCTCGGACGACCTGACGATGCGCGACCTCGCGGGCCGCATTGAGGTGAGCCTGAAATCGGGCGATTTGCGGCTCCTGAACGTGAGCGGCCCGGTGGTGGCCAATACCATCAGCGGCGATATTCAGGTGCGGTTTAGCGTGGCGCCGAGCCAGCCCAGTGCCGTGTCATCGGTGAGTGGCGACGTGGACGTGACTATGCCCGCACCTTCCAAAATCAGCTTTTCGCTCCGCTCGATTTCGGGCGAGATTTACACCGACTTCGACCTGAACCTAGGCGGCGGTAGCGGCATGAAAAACCTGGGCGGCCAAACCATCGAGGGCCGTGCCAACGGCGGCGGTACCACGCTTTCGCTCAAGACAATCAGCGGCGATATCTACGTCCGGAAAGGGAAGTAAAAAGTCATGCAGAGCGCAGCGAAGCATCTCGCGTGGCGCAGTAATCAGCATAATATGTTGCGCCACGCGAGATGCTTCGCTACGCTCTGCATGACCTGAGCCACTACCAAAAACTACCGCGGGAAATGCAAAGGCGAGCAGCTGCAAAATGCTCTGACGGCCCGCGCCATGCCCGCCCAAAACCCCTTCACTGCGCACCTTTTACTCCTCACCTTATGCTCCGCTCTCTACTCGCCGCTATCCTTCTTTTGGGCTGCCTACGCCCGGCCCTGGCCCAACGCCTCGTGACCCAAACTGCTACGCTAGCCGCCGGGCAGGGCGTATTTCTCGACCTCAAGCAAGCGCACAATATTAAGGTGCGGGCGGGGGCCAGCCTGAGCGTACGGGCCCGCGTGAACATCAACGACAACCAAAACAACGACCTCTACAGCCTGAGTCTGGAAACCACCGGCTCCGAGCTGGCCGTGGTCGAAAAGCTAGATGAGGAGAGGCTGCGCGAAACCAACTTCACCGGCGACTGCAACGGCGGTAGCCGCAGCAACGGCTCGGGCGGCGTAAACGTGGGCTACACCCGCTCGGACAAAACCGGCGGCTTACGGCCCACCCTCAACCGCCACAAGGGTGGTAAGTACAGCTACTGCCTGCGCATCGACTACGAGGTGACGGTGCCCGCGGGCACCGCGCTGCGCCTGAATACCATCAGCGGCGACCTCGACTTGAGCGGCCTCAGCGGCACCGTGGCGGCCAAAACCATCAGCGGCGACGTGTTGTCGGCGGGCCTGACCGGGGCGCTGACCTTGCGCACCATCAGTGGTGATGTGAAGGTGACGAACCTGGGCCGTAGTATCGTGGATGCCTCCAGCATCAGCGGTGACGTGGACGTGAGCTGGCCCGCTGCCCAGGGCGCCGACCTGCGCCTGAAAACCATCTCGGGTGAGGTGTACGCCGATTCGGCCGTGACCTTCAGCAACCTCAAGGAGCGCGTGTACGTGGGCTACGAACTGCACGGCAGCCTGGGCAGCGGTGGCCCCCTCGTGACGCTGCACTCCGTGAGCGGCGACGTATTCTTCCGCCAGCAGAAGTAGCGCGCTGCCAACGCGATGGCGCGGGGCGCTGCCCCGTGCCGACTACCTGCGGGCCTCTGCCCACTACGGCTGCGAACGTTGCTTAGCAGATGTACGCAGGCGTGCCCGACCGTGCAGGTCAGCCGCCTGCTACTAATCGGCACGGGGCAGCGCCCCGCGCCAGCCGCCCGGCTACGAAAGCTGCTCTAAACAAAAATGCCGCTTTCCGGCAACGTCGCGTGCCCAGCCGTGTCTATGGCGGAGCTTTAAACTACTATTCATCCTTTTCTCATGTTTTTGCTGCTGCCCCGGCAGGCGCTGGTTAGCCTGCTGCTGAGCTTCTTGTGTCTTTTTTGTAGCTTGGTCGCCTGCGCGCAAGCGCCCGCGGCCAAGCCCGCCACCGCCGTGGCGCGCCGCCAGCTAGCGGCCACGCGCACGGCCGCTCCTATCAAGCTCGATGGCGTGCTCGATGATGCCGCCTGGGCCGCTGCGCCCGTGGCGGGCCAGTTTACGCAGTTTCGGCCGCACCCGGGGCCGCTGGAGCGGCTGCCCACCGAGGTGCGCGTACTCTACGATGATGCTGCTATGTACGTGGGGGCCAGCCTCGCCGAAACCAGCGCCGACAGCATTCGACGCGAGCTGACCCAGCGCGATGATATTGGCAACACCGACTTCTTCGCCTTCTTCCTCGACCCCTACCGCGACCACCTCAACGGCTACGGATTCTTCGTGATGAGCACGGGTGTGCAGCTCGATGAGCGCCTTTCGCCCGCCAATGGCGAGGACGCCGCCTGGAATGCCGTCTGGGAAAGCCGCGTGGCCCCGCTGCCCGGCGGTAAAGGCTGGAGCGTCGAAATCCGCATTCCGTACTCGGCCATCCGCTTTGCCCAAGCGCCCACCCAGACATGGGGGATGCAGTTTTTTCGGCAGCGCAAGGCCGACAACCAGCAGTTTACCTGGAACCCTTTGCGCCCCGAGGTCGATGGCTTCGTCAACCAATGGGGCGAGCTCACGGGCCTCGACAACCTGCGCCCGCCGCTGCGCCTCTCGCTCACGCCCTACGTCAGCAGCTATGTCAACCACTACCCGTACAACGAGCAGGGCAAGCGCAACATGAGCACTAGCTTCAACGGCGGCGCCGATGTGAAGTGGGGCATCAATGAGAGCTTCACGCTCGATGCCACGCTTATCCCCGATTTTGGGCAGGTGCTCAGCGACAACCAGGTGCTCAACCTCTCGCCCTTTGAGGTGCAGTACCAGGAAAACCGCGCCTTCTTTACCGAGGGTACTGAGCTTTTTAATAAGGGCGGGCTGTTTTACTCGCGGCGCGTGGGGGCCCAGCCGTTGGGCTTCGGCACCGCCAGCGGGCTGCGGGCCAAGGGCGAATTTGTGTACCAGGACCCCGGCGTGACGCGCCTGCTCAACGCCACCAAGGTGAGCGGCCGCACCAGCAAAGGGCTCGGCATTGGGGTGTTTAATGCCGTTTCGGCCGCCAGCTACGCCGTGCTCCAAGACTCGCTCGATGGCCGCCAGCGCACCGTGCTTACCCAGCCGCTCACCAATTATAACATCGTGGTGCTCGACCAGAGCCTCAAAAACAACAGCTACGTCTCGCTCATCAATACCAACGTGACGCGGGCCGGCAGCACCTACGATGCCAACGTCACGGCCGGCCTCTTTCGCTTTGCGGATGCCAAAAACCGCTACGCGCTGCGCGGCCAGCTCAACTACTCGCACCGCCGCGGCAACGTGCTCAACTCCGAAACGCCCATCGACGACCGCAGCGGCTACAAGTACTACCTCAACTACGGCAAGGTCTCCGGCAATTTCACCTGGAGCATCGACCACGGTATCGAGAGCGACACCTACAACCCCAACGACCTCGGCATCCTGTTCGGCAACAACAACGTGAGCCAGTCGGTGAACGTGAGCTACAATAAATACGACCAGTTCTGGAAGGTCAACAACCTCTATACCTCGGCGGGCATCTACCACTCGCTGCTCTTCAAGCCGCTGATGGCCCAGGACTACGGTTTTTACGGCAGCGCCAACACCACGTTTACCAAGAGCTTTCTCACGGTGGGCGCTAACCTGAACGTGGACCCCAGCAAGAACGACTTTTACGAGCCGCGCACCGCGCCGCTCGGCGAGTACCTGGTGCGGGTGCCGGGTAGCGTCAATTTGGGCGCCTTTGTGTCGAGCGACTACCGTAAAAAGCTCGCCTACGACATCAATATTGGCGTGCGGCAGTACGCCCTCGATAGCCGCCTGCCCGAGCGGCCCCGCCGCATGGGCTACGGCCTCACCCTCAGCCCGCGCTACCGCGTCAACGACAAGCTGAACTTCCGCTACACCTTCGACTACGCCCTTAAGGTAAACCAAATCGGCTACGTCAACGACGGGCTCGACCCCGACAACCCGCTCGACCAGCCGCTGCTCGCCGTTATCGGCCGCGATGTGCTGCTGGGCCGCCGCCAGGTCAGCACCTTCACCAATACCCTGAACGCCAACTACACGTTCACCAACCGGCTCTCCTACACCATGCGCGTGCGGCACTACGTGAGCACCGTGCACTACCACGACTTTGCGCGGCTAGGGCCGGGTGGGAGCGAGGAGCTCCTGCCTACCTACCAGCGCAACCACGACAACAGCTACAGCGCCTTCAACATCGACGCGGCCCTCGTGTGGTGGTTCGCGCCCGGTTCGCAGGTAAGCGTGGTCTGGAAGGACGCCACCGCCAGCTTCCTCCAGGGCAACGAGGCCACCCCGCTCTACTTCGACAACCTCAGCAACACCCTCAACACGCCCCACAATAACAACGTGTCCATCAAAATTCTCTACTACCTCGATTACCTCAGCCTGCGGGGGCGGCGCGGGTAGGGGCAGGGGTTTCCTAGTCTAAATAGGCTCGCCGCTCGTGACGTCTCACCCCCCGGCCCCCTCTCCGAAAAGGAGAGGGGGAGCCAGACGACTCCTTATATAAGGAACAGCAACGTCCGCGAGCGGTCGGCTCCCCTTCTCCTTTTCGGAGAGGGGGCCGGGGGGTGAGACGTCACGAGCGGCGAGCCCGCCAATAAACGCCCCACCTAATTACTTGCCCGCCGCCTGCTGCGCCAGCAGCACCGCCGCGTACAGATTGGCGATGCCGCCCGTGCGCGAGAGCGTCGCGAAATCCACTAGGTCTTTCGTGCCGGGCTTGCGGACTTGCGTGTGGTTGGGCGCGGCCGACGCCAGGATGTATTGCTTGAGCTGCGCGGCCGTGAGGGCCGGGAAATACGACTTGAGGACGGCCGCCATGCCCGCTACCACGGGGCAGGCCATGCTGGTGCCGCTCTTGAGGTCGTAGCCGCCGCCCGGCACCGTAGAATAAATAGCCACGCCGGGCGCAAATACGTCCACGTGCTGAGGGCCGTAGTTCGAGAAGCTGGCGGCGAGGTCCGCCGTGTTGAGGCGGCTGCTCGCGCCCACCGTAATAAGGTTTGGGATGGGCTGGCCGTCGAGGTAATTACTGGACGGGAAGTTGTTGGGGCTGGCGTCGAGGTCGCGGCTGTCGTTGCCGGCGGCGTGCACCAGCAGCACGCCCTTCTGGTCGGCGTAGCGCATGGCCTCGTCCACGGCAATCTTGTTGGGCGAGAAGTCTTTGCCGAAGCTCATGCTGATAATCTGCGCCCCGTTGTCCACGGCGTAGCGAATGGCGTTGGCCACGTCCTTGTCGCGCTCGTCGCCGTCGGGCACCGCCCGCACGCTCATAATGCGCACGGCATCGGCCACGCCCTCCATCCCTACGCCATTGCCCCGCACCGCCCCGATAATGCCCGCGCAGTGGGTGCCGTGGCCCGCGCCGGGGCCCTGGCTATCGGGGTTGCCGTAGTCGCGCTGCTTCAGCTTAGTGGGGTCGTCGCCCACCACGGCGCGGCCGTTGTAGTCGGGGTTCAGCTGCCTGTCGAGCTTGTCTTTGGTGCTGGTCATGGCCGCTTTTAGCCGGTCTAGTAAAGGCTCGGCCCCCGCCGCCTGCTGGCGGTGCACGATGGTATAGAGCTGCACGGCCCCCGGCACGGCAGGCTGAGCCTGGGCGGCCTGGCGCAAGGTCGCCGAGTCGAGCGCGGCCCCGCCCCGGCTTTGGCGCAGGGCATCGGCGGTTTGGGTGAAGGTAGCCAGCAGCTGCCCAAGGCGCTGGGTGGTGGTTTCGGCCTCGGCGCGGGCTTTGAGGTGCGCCGCCTTGGCGGTTTCGTAGAGGTCGAAGCTGCCCTGCTCTTTCTTGGAGAAGTCGTCGCGCTTCTTGCCTTCGTAGCGGGCGCGCCCCGCGGCGTAGATGCGGGTGGCCTCCAGGTTTTCCACGTCCACGTTGCGGCCGTCCTTGCCCCCGAGGTAGCTCCAGCCGCGCACGTCGTCGGCGTAGCCGTTTTTGTCGTCGTCGCGGCCGTTGCCGGCTATCTCGCGGGCATTGCGCCAAAGTATGCTTTTGAGGTCCGCATGTACCGAGTCGATGCCCGAATCAATGACGGCCACTAGCACGGGGGTGGGGGTGCGCCCCGCCAGTAGCTCGCGGTACGCTCGGTCGGCGCTGATGCCTGGCACGCCGTCGGCCTGCTGGTCGAGGTGCTGCCAGCGCTGCGTGGGGCTCAATTGGGCCTGCGCCCCGAGGGCTGTGAGGGTGAGGGCCCCGCCGAGGGCGGCCCGGCGCATTGCGCGCAGCGAAACAAACGTAGACAGCATAGCCAGCAGCTTGCAAAAAGCTTTAAGAAAACGAAAACAGGGCCAAGATACAGGTGCGCGGGTCTTCGCAAAACGGCCCAGCTGCCCCCCGGCAACGTTGCCGACAACGATTGCGCAAAGAAAACCCGCCCGCCCCAATGGCATAACCTCCGCCAGGGGCATATTTACGGCCTCCTTCCCATCCCCACGCTTCCGTTTATGCTTACTGATTTTGGCCTGCGCCACGCGCTGCTGGCCGCTACCCTGGCGGGCGGCCTGGCGCTGCACGCCGCCACCCCGCCGCCCGCCCCGCTCCTTGCTTTTCCGGGGGCCGAGGGCGCGGGGCGCTTCACGAGCGGCGGGCGCGGCACGGCCGCCGTGCCCACCACCGTGCTCGAAGTCACCAACCTGCTCGATGACAACCAGCCCGGCAGCCTGCGCTACGCGCTGCAACTGAGCGCCGCCAAAGCCCCCGCCCGCACTATCGTATTTCGGGTGGCGGGCACCATTCACCTCACCGCGCCGCTCACGATTAGTCGCAGCAACACCACCATCGCGGGCCAGACGGCCCCCGGCGGCGGCATTTGCCTGGCCGACTACCCGGTGGGCGTCAAGGCCAATAACGTGATTGTCCGCTTTGTGCGCTTCCGTATGGGCGACCGCTTCCAAAATAAAGGCCAGGTAGACGGGGGCGGCGGCGACGATGCCTTTGGGGGCACCCGCTGCCACCGGCTCGTCATCGACCATTGCTCCATGAGCTGGAGCACCGACGAGTGCTTCTCCGTGTACGAGGGCGATAGCACCAGCTTGCAGTGGAACCTCATCGGGCCGCCGCTCAACTACTCGTACCACTTCGAAAAGGGCGACACCGACTTCGAGCGCCACGGCTACGGCGGCATTTGGGGCGGCCAGCACGCCAGCATGCACCACAATCTGTTTGTGCACTGCAACAGCCGTACGCCGCGCTTCAACGGCAGCCGCTACACCCACCCGGCCGGCTTCGAAAACTGCGACTTCCGCAACAACGTCATTTACGACTGGGGCGAAAACAACGTGTACGCCGGCGAGGGCGGCAATTATAACATCGTCAACAACTACTACAAGCCCGGCCCCAGCACCAAACCCGCCGTGCGCGTCCGCCTGCTCAATCCCTACAAGCTAGAAAAGGGCCCTAACCCCCTGCCGTACGGCAAATTCTTTCTGCAAGGCAACTACCAAGACGCCAGCGCCGAAATAACTGCCCACAACTGGCGCGGGGTGGACATGAACGGCGGCACCAAGGCCGATACCACCCAGGCGCAAGCCCCGCGTCCCTTCGACCTCGGCCCCGTAACCACCCAAACTGCCCAAGAAGCCTACCCGCTGGTACTCGCCGGGGCCGGGGCCACCCGCCCCACCCGCGATACCCTCGACCAGCGCCTGGTGCGCGAGGTGCGCCTGCGCACGGGCCGTATCATCGACGTGCAGGGCGGCTACCCCCACGGCACCGCCTACGAAGTATCCCAAAAGGCGTGGCCCGTGCTAAAAGCGGCCCCCGCGCCTGCCGACACCGACCACGACGGCCTCCCCGATACCTGGGAAACGGCCCACAAGCTCAATCCCAAAGACCCCGCCGACCGCGCCAAAACCGGGCCGGGCGGCTACCCCATGCTGGAAATCTACCTGGCCGAGCAGGCGGGTAGCTAGCGTACCCCGTCAAAGCCCCGCCCCCGGCGCAAGCGCTACACCTTTGGCGGGCAGCCAGTCAGCAGCCTAAGCGATTGTCAGCAAGTACTTAACAAAAATATCCCGGCTGCCAGCCGGGGTATTTTTGTTGGTAAAAAGAACCTCCCTAATGCCACCACGGGTTTCCCTGCGCGGAAAAAGGACTTCCTTTTTCTGCGCACGGGCTTCCTTTTTCCGCGCAGGGAAGCCCGTGCGCAGCGCACGGGCTTCCCTTTTCCGCGCACGGGCTTCCTTTTTCTGCGCAGGGAAGCCCGCCAGCGGCT
>Ga0265780_10009002_pt1 | contig 12049 bp, 10 predicted proteins | sample P1T30metagenome_FD_192432 | JGI IMG/M metagenome (GOLD analysis project Ga0265780, IMG submission 192432) | Plant litter microbial communities from East Loma Ridge, Irvine, California - P1 T30 | ecosystem: Environmental > Terrestrial > Plant litter > Unclassified | place: USA: California... | reverse complement strand
GTGCAGCTGCAAACCACCACGCTGCTCAAGCTCATCAGCCGCCTGAGCGAGCTTGGCGGTGAGCAGGATGTGTCCGAGGGCGTCGCGTCGGCCATCGAATTTTGGCTGGCCGAGCAAGCCCAACTATCCGCCGGATGCGACCCGGCCAGCGCCCGCGGCTACCAGTGGAAATCGTTGTTCCTGCCGGAGGGAACCGTGCTGCGCTCATGGAGCTACGGCGATCACAATTATGCCCGGGTCGAGGGCGACCAGATCATCCACGAAGGCAAACCGGTGTCGCCCAACCAGTTCGCGCAATCGTTCGCACGCACCACGCGCAACGCCTGGACCGACTTGTATGTCCGCCGTCCTTGTGACAAGCGCTTCACGCTGGCGTGCCGTTTGCGCCAGCAACTTGCCGGGCAGGCGGCAGGGCAGGGGGCGGAGCAGGCGGCAGACGGGGCGCCGACGCCGTCGGCAGGCCCGGCCGCGATGATTCCCGAAGCCACGGTAATGGCGATGATCGCCGCGATGCAGGCCCAGGCACAGTCGTACCAGCCGGCGCCAGCGCCCGATGCCGCGCCGCCGGCCGCCCCGCGCGATCCGACTCCCGGCGCCGGATGGACCTTGCCCGAGCGCCGAAAATTCCGCTTCCGCCTCGAAGACGTCGCATTCGACTAAAAAAATTTTCAAAAAAGTGTGCCGCTGGGGATCTTGATGGCGTTTTTCAAGGCCTTGAAAGCCTCGCAAAACGACCTATATCGGACTCAGTGGTCGCCCAGATGGGGGCCACGATTCCATATCGCTTAACTTGAAAAGGATATTTATCATGCGTACTTTTGACCTCACTCCTCTGTATCGTTCCGCTATCGGTTTTGATCGTCTGGCACAACTGCTGAACGATGCCCAGCGGGGAGATTCCGCACCAAGCTACCCGCCTTACAACATCGAGCTGGTCTCCGAAGACAAGTATCGGATCGTGATGGCGCTGGCCGGCTTCGACCGGTCGGAAATCGACATCACCTTCGAACGCGATTCGCTGCAGGTGGTCGGCCGCAAGCAGAAGGACGCCACCGAGCGCACCTATCTGCACCGCGGCATCGCGGCGCGCGACTTCGAGCAGCGCTTCCAGCTGGCCAACCACGTCAAAGTGACCGGCGCGTCCTTCGACAATGGCATGCTCACCATCGAACTGGTGCGCGAGATTCCAGAAGCGCTCAAGCCACGTAAAATCGTCATCGACGGTAGCGACAACGTCGCGGCTCTGGAGCAACGCCAGGCGGCGTAATCCGGTTGTAGGGTGTGCGCCTTCGGTGGCACACGAGTAGGACCAACTGGCCGGTTTATCCGGCCAGTTGCACGTCCGCCGGCGCCAACGACCGCCCTCGATCTTGCATAAATAATATTGTTTGTAAGAATTTGTATCGATAACATAAGTTAAGTGGGGTCTAAGTTTTTTGCCTCATATTGAATACATCTACAACACATCATTCAATTCAGGAGTGCATATGTCCCAAACTACTTCGTCCGGATCGAAGACCGCCAAACGCGCAGTCGCCGCCGTGGCCGTGCTGGCCGCGATCGGCGCGGGCGGTGCGGTGGTGGTCCACCAGAACAGCGCGACGGCCGCCGCTGCCGGCGCTCCTGTCGCCGCCGCTATAGCTCCCGCCGCCGCCCAGGCGCCGGTGGCCGTGCCGGCGCCCAGCATCTCGCTGCCGGACTTTAGCGTCGTGGCCGCCCATAACGGCCCGGCCGTGGTCAACATCAACGTCACCGGCAGCGTCAAGACCTCATACGATGGCAACGGCCAGCCGGGCCAGGGCCGTGGCGACGCCTTTGGCGACGACCCGTTCATGGAATTTTTCCGCCGCTTCCAGGGCCAGCAGCAGCCGCGCGGCCAGCGCGAAATGCCGACCCACGGCATGGGCTCGGGCTTCATCATCAGCGCCGACGGCATCATCCTGACCAACGCCCACGTGGTGCGCGACGCCCGCGAGGTCACCGTCAAGCTCACCGACCGCCGCGAATTCCGCGCCAAGGTGCTCGGCTCCGATCCGAAAACCGACGTCGCCGTGCTCAAGATCGACGCCAAGAACCTGCCGGTGGTGCCGCTGGCCAGTACCGACAACCTGAAGGTGGGCGAGTGGGTGCTGGCGATCGGCTCGCCATACGGCCTGGACAACACCGTCACCGCCGGCGTGGTCAGCGCCAAGGGCCGCACCTTGCCCGACGACTCGTACGTGCCGTTCATCCAGACCGACGTTGCCGTCAATCCCGGCAACTCGGGCGGGCCGCTGTTCAATACCCGCGGCGAAGTGGTCGGCATCAACTCGCAGATCTATAGCCAGACCGGCGGCTACCAGGGCCTGTCGTTTGCCATCCCGATCGATGTCGCCACCAAGATCAAGAACCAGATCGTCTCCAAGGGCAAGGTCGAACACGCCAAGCTGGGCGTGACCGTGCAGGAGATCGACCAGAGCTTTGCCGACTCGTTCAACCTGCCCACGCCGGAAGGCGCGCTGGTGGCCAACGTCGAGCGCGGCGGCCCGGCCGACAAGGCCGGCCTGCGTCCGGGCGACGTGGTGCGCGCGATGAACGGCCACAAGATCGTCAGCTCGATCGACCTGCCGGCCATGGTCGGCCTGGCCGAACCGGGCTCGAAGATCAACCTGGAGGTGTGGCGCAACGGCAAACTGGTGCCGCTGGCCGCGACCCTGGGCAACGCCACCGACAAGGTGGCCGCCGTGGCCGGCGAGCGCGCCGAGCAGGGCGGCGCCAAGCTGCGCCTGGGCCTGTCGCTGCGCCCGCTCGACCAGATGGAACGGCGCCAGGCCGGCATCCCCGGCGGCCTGGTGATCGAGGACGCCGCCGGCGCGGCCGCCAACGCCGGCATCCAGCCGGGCGACGTGCTGCTGTCGGTCAACGGCATGGCCGTCACCAGCGTCGACCAGGTGCGCCAGGTGGTCGACAAGTCCGGCAAGTCGGTGGCGTTGCTGATCCAGCGCGGAGATGAGAGAATCTTCATCCCGGTGCGGCTGGGCTGATCCGGGCCTGCCGGCGGAATCGACAACAACAAGAAAAGGAACACACAATGCGACTTCTGCTGGTAGAAGACGACACGATGATCGGCGAAGTGGTGCTCGACCTGCTGCGGGCCGAGCACTACGCGGTCGACTGGGTCAAGGACGGCGACATGGCCGACACCGCGCTGCAAACGCAAACCTACGACCTGGTGCTGCTCGACCTGGGCCTGCCGCGCAAGGACGGCCTGGAAGTGCTGCGCTCTATGCGCGCGCGCAAGGAACTGACCCCGGTGCTGGTGGCCACCGCGCGCGACGCCAAGGAGCAGCGCATCGCCGGCCTCGACGCCGGCGCCGACGATTACGTGCTCAAACCCTACGACCTCGACGAACTGCTGGCGCGCATCCGCGCCTTGCTGCGCCGCTCGGCCGGACGGGCCGAGCCGGTGTTCGAGCACGGCAACGTCTCGGTCAACCCGCAAACGCGCGAAGTGATCGCCGACGGCAAGCAGGTCAACCTGTCGGCGCGCGAATGGGCCGTGCTTGAAGCGCTGATCGCCCGCCCCGGCATCGTGCTGTCGCGCCATCAACTGGAGGAAAAGCTGTACAGCTGGAAGGACGAGGTCAACAGCAACGCGGTCGAGGTCTACATCCACGGCCTGCGTAAAAAACTCGGCGCCGAGCTGATCCAGAACGTGCGCGGCCTCGGCTACATGGTGCCCAAGCTATGAAGGTGAAGGTCAAGATGCCCTCGCTGCCATCCTTGCCGCGGGTGCCGGTCGTCACGCACTCGCTGCGCGGGCGCCTGCTGTGGTTTTTGCTGGCGGCCATCACCATGGCCGCCATCGCCCAGGCGCTGATCGCCTACCGCAGCGCGCTGAGCGACGCCGACCAGATCTTCGACTACCACATGCAACAAATGGCCATGTCGCTGCGCTCGAGCGCGACTTTGACCAACAAGGCCGCCGACGCCGTGGCCGACCCCTCCAACGACGACCTGGTGGTGCAGGTCTGGACCCCCGACGGCGCCCAGGTGTTCCGCTCGCTGTCGCGCGCGGCGCTGCCCCAGCGCGCCGTGCTGGGGTTTTCCAACGTCAAGGCCAACAACACCACCTACCGGATTTTCTCGGTGCAGACCAGCAACCAGACGGTGCAGGTGGCCCAGGACATGGCGGTGCGCCAGCGCATGGCCGGCACCCTGGCGCTGCGCACGGTCGGCCCGATCGCCGTCATGGCGCCTATCCTGATGCTGGTGGTGTGGTGGGTCGTTAGCGGCTCGCTGGCGCCGGTCTCGCGCGTCAAGCGCCAGGTCGCCGCGCGCCAGGCCGACGATTTGTCGCCGGTGTCGGAAAACGATCTGCCCGACGAGGTGCTGCCGCTGGTGCACGAGCTGAACTTGCTGTTCGGCCGCGTGCGCACCGCCTTCGAGGCCCAGCAACACTTTGTCGCCGACGCCGCCCACGAGCTGCGCTCGCCGCTGGCCGCGCTGAAACTCCAGGTGCTCAGCCTGGGCCGCGCGCAGGACGAGGCCGCGCGCAACATCGCCATCGGCCGCGTTACGGCCGGCATCGAGCGCGCCACCCGCCTGGTCGAGCAATTGCTGGTGCTGGCGCGCCAGGAGGGCTCGGTCGACGACGCCGCCCGCCAGGCGCTCAGCCTGACCGACCTGGTCAAGCGCACCCTGGGCGACATGGCCGGCCTGGCGCAGGCGCGCCAGATCGACCTGGGCCTGCACCACGCGGACGAGGCCGCCGTGCAGGGCCAGCCCGACGCCCTCATCATTTTGCTGCGCAACCTGGTCGACAACGCCATCAAGTACACGCCGGCCGGCGGCACGGTCGATCTCGACCTGCGCCGCCTGCCCGGCGCCAAGGGCGCGCCCGGGCGTGTCGTGCTCAGCGTGGACGATTCCGGCCCCGGCATCCCGCTTGAGGAGCGCGAGCGCGTGTTCAACCGCTTCTACCGCGTGCCCGGCAGCGAGGCCGGCGGCAGCGGCCTGGGACTGGCCATCATCAAGTCCATTGCCGAGCGCCACGGCGCCGTGCTCAGCCTCGGCCAGTCCGCGCGCCTGGGCGGCTTGCAGGTCACTGTCGATTTTCCCGAGACTGCCGGGCCCACTCCGGTCTAAAATGCGCCTTTGACATCGGTGGGAGCGGCGTATGAAGAAGATCGGCTTTTCGGGCACCCTGGACCCGATCACCAACGGCCACATGTGGGTGATCAACGAGGCGCGCTCGATCGCGGACGAGGTGCTGGTGTTTCTGTCGGAAAACACGGCCAAGAAACCCAAGTTCACCGCCGAGGAGCGCAAGAGCATTATCGCCCTCAGCTGCGCCGAGCAGGGCTGGGACAATGTGCAGGTGGTCATCGTCAAGGGCGACTACACCGCGCGCGCGGCCAAAAAGCACGGCGCCGACTGCCTGATACGCGGCATCCGCACCACCGCCGATTTCGACTATGAAAACCTGATCCAGCAAACCAACGTCGACGTGCTGCAGGGGGCCAAGACCATCTTTGTCATGCCGCCGCGCGACCTAGGCTCGGTCAGCTCGAGCTTTGTCAAGGCGCTCGAAGGGCCGATCGGCTGGAACTGGATCATGAAAAAATTCGTGCCCGGGCCGGCCTACCACGCGTGGGTGCTCAGCTGGCTGCGCAAGGAATGGGAAACGCTGTGGGACTACGCGCACGCCGACGTGCCGGCCACTGCCCACGCCGACCAATGGTTCGTGCGTCTGACCGGCGCCACCGCGTACGGCGGCGCCGAGCGCCACTACCACAACCTCGACCACCTGGTGCACGGCCTGTGCGAAATCCGCGCCTGGGCCGCCAACACGCAGCCGGACCCGCTTGACGTCGACATCGTCAAGCAGGCGTTCTGGTTCCACGACGCCGAATACGGCCACCGGGGCGAGTCCGGCCAGCCCACCAACGAGGAGGCCAGCGCCCAGCTGTGGCTCGGCAGCCACCTGGCGCAGGAAATGGACGACACGGCGCAACTGATACGCGCCACCGACCACTTCCAGGAAGCGTCGATCACGCACCGGCTCAAGGACGTCATGCTCAGCGTCGACCTGGCCATCCTCGGCCAGGACGACGAGGTGTACCAGAATTACGCGCGCGGCATCCGGCGCGAATACAGCCACCTGCCGGACGTCAAATACCGCCAGGACCGGGGCGGCGCGCTGGCCCACCTGTGCCGCAAGGCCGAGAACGGCCAACTGTTCGGCAACGCCTACTTCGCCGACACCTACAACGAGCGCGCCATCGACAACATGCAGCGCGAAATGGCCACCTTAAGCAACGGCGGCCACGCCGGGCCGCCGGCTTAAGCGTCAATCCACACCACGTAGGGCGGATTAGCGCAGCGTAATCCGCCACTGCGTGCACCGCCTGCGACGTCTGAATAATACGGCGCGCGGAGCCCGGTCGCACTCTGCTACACTGGCCGCGCCCCTATCCAAGCCTTGAAAGGACGCCATGCCCTACCTGCAAACGCTCGATTCCATCGTACTGTCCACCATCGCCCCGGCCGCGCAGGCGATCGACCGCGACGCCGTGTTCCCGCGCGCGGCCATTGCCGCGCTGGGCCAGGCCGGGCTGCTCGGCCTGATCAGCGCCGAAGCGGTCGGCGGCGGCGGCAAGGGCTTGGCCGAGGCCGCCCAAGTGGTCGAGCGCATCGCCAGGGCCTGCCCGTCAACGGCGATGGTAGTGTGCATGCACTACTGCGCCACGGTCGTCATCGAGCAATTCGGCGCCGAGGCGCTGCGCCGCGAGATTGCCGCCGGCCGCCACCTGAGCACCTTGGCGTGGTCCGACAGCGGCTCGCGCAGCCACTTCTGGGCGCCGATGGGCACGGCGCGGCGCGACGGCGACCAGGTCGTCATCGACGGCAGCAAGACCATGGTCACCTCGGCCGCCGAGGCCGATTCCTACGTCTGGTCGACCGGCCCGGCCGACGGCGCCGGCGTCAGCAGCCTGTGGCTGGTCGAGCGCGACAGCGAGGGCGTGAGCGAAGCCAAATTCTTCGACGGCCTGGGCCTGCGCGGCAACCGCTCGTCGCCGCTCAGCGCCAAGGGTGTGCGGGTGCCGGGCGCGGCGCTGCTGGGCGCCGACGGCGGCGGCTTCGACATCATGGTCGGCAAGGTGCTGCCGGTGTTTGCCACCCTGACCGCGTCGTGTTCGCTGGGCCTGATGGACGCCGTGCTGGAAGCGGCCTGCGGCCACGTCACCGCCAGCAAGCTCGAACACCTCGACAGCGCACTGGCCGACCTGCCCACCATCCGCGCCTACCTGGCGCGCGCCCGCATCCAGGCCGACATGGTGCGCACCTTGCGCGACGACACCGTCGCCGCGCTGGCGGGCGGCCGCGCCGACGCCATGCTGCGCGTGATGCAGGTCAAGGCCGCCGCCGCCGAGGCCGCGCTGGAAGTGAGCGACACCGCCATGCGCGTATGCGGCGGCGCCGCCTTCCGCAAGGACCTGGGCATCGAGCGCTATTTCCGCGACGCCCGCGCCGCATCGGTGATGGCGCCGACCTCGGACGTGCTGTATGACTTCATCGGCAAGGCCGTGTGCGGCATGCCGGTGTTCGGCTAACCAAGCAAAGGAAACAGATGACAAGCAAACCACTGATGATGGGCGCGGTCGCCTACGCGCCCAAGGTCGTGACGATCTGGGAAGGCTTCAAGGAATACTTCCACCGCCACGGCCTGGCCTTCGACTACATCCTGTACTCCAATTACGAGCGCCAGGTCGAGGCGCAGTTCGACGGCACCATCGACCTGGCATGGAACTCGCCGCTGGCGTGGGTGCGCGCCGAGCGCATGGCCGCCGCGCGCGGCCTGAAGCTCGACACGGTGGCCATGCGCGACACCGACCGCGACCTGACGTCGGTGCTGGTCACGCGCGCCGATTCGCCGGTGACCGAACTGGCCTGGCTGGCCGGCAAGACCATCGGCTTTGGCGCCATCGATTCGCCGCAGGCGCGCCTGATCCCGCTGGACCACCTGCGCCACCACGGCCTGCTGGCCGGGCGCGACTTCATGGCGCGCCACTTCGACGTACTGGGCGGCAAGCATGGCGACCATATCGGCGGCGAGCGCGACGCCGCGCAGGCGCTGGTCGACGGCGAGATCGACGCTGCCTGGATGATCGACGGCAACCACATGGCGTTTTCGCGCGAAGGCTTGCTGGCGGCCGGCGCCACGCGCATCCTGGCGCGCACCGAACCGTTCGACCATTGCAATTTCACCGTCAGCCCGGGCGCGCCGCCCGCGCAGATCCAGCACTTCACCGACCTGCTGCTGGCCATGCGCTGGGACGACGCCGACGTGCGCCCGCTGCTGGAAATGGAGGGCCTGCGGCAATGGCTGCCGGGGCGCACCAGCGGCTACGACGCCTTGGTACGCGCCGCCGACGACGAGCGTTTCTACGACCAAGCGGGGCACATCATTGCAAGCGACTATCGATATTGAGCATCTCGGCTTTGACGCCGGCGCCCACGTGCTGGTCAAGCACGCGCTGGCGGCGCTGGCGCCGGGGCAGGCTTTGCAGGTGCGCGGGCGCGCCTACGGCTGGGAAGGCCAGCTGATCGCGTGGTGCCGCGCGCAGGGGCACCAGTGTGTGTTCGACCAGGGCGATGGGGAGGGCGGCAACATCGCCACCGTGCGCCGGCACGGCGACGCCGCCGCCGGCCCGGAGGCCGCCGCCGGCATGGAGGGCGCCGCCGGCATGGAGCCTGCCGGCAACGGTTTCCACGCCAACACGGGCGGACGCTGGCGCGGCGCGCTGCGCACCGGCCACGCCGACCCGGCCTTGCCCGGCGCGCTGGCCGCACGCGCCGACGCCCGCTGGGGCCTGGCCGCGCGCGGCGCGACGGTGGAGGCCGGTTCGCCGGCGATCGCCTTCCGCCTCGACCAGCGCGACGAGCTCTGGGGCGAGCGCGCGGCCGACCTGTACGCGCAGGCCGCCGCCGCGCAGTGGGACCCGCAAACGGCCATCGACTGGGCCGCGCCGTTCGAGCTGCCCGACATCGTCGAGGACGCCGTGGTGCAGGTACTGACCTATATGATCGAAAACGAAGTGGCCGCGCTGGTGGTGCCGGCGCGCTTCCTGGGCCAATTGCATCCGCACTACCGCGAGGTGCAGGCCGTGCTGGCGATCCAGGTCGCCGACGAGGCCCGCCACATCGACGTGTTTACGCGCCGCGTGCGCCTCAAGGGCCGCGAGCCGGGCCTGTCGACCGCTGGCGGCCAGGCCTCGCTCAAGACCTTGCTCGACGAGCCGGATTTCTCCGTGGCCGAGTTTTTGTTATCGGTGCTGGGCGAGGGCACGTTTGTCAGCCTGCTGCACTTCCTGCACGAGCACGCGCCGGACCCGGTCACGCGCCAGATCGCCCGGCTGGCCGCGCGCGACGAGGCGCGCCACGTCGCCTTTGGCATGACGCACCTGGCCGCGCGGCTGGAGGGCGATCCGGGCTTCCGCGCGCGGCTGGCCAACGCGGTGCAGTCGCGCAACGACGCACTGTCGGCCACGTCGGGCTTGAACGAGGAAGTGTTCGACGCGCTGATCCTGCTGGCGGCGGGCCAACTGACGGTGCCGGCAATCGCGGCCGGCTACCTGAAGGTGCAGCAGTTGATGCGCGACATGGCCGAGGGGCGCCAGGCGCGGCTCGAGCGGCTGGGCTTTGGCAAGGATGCCGCGCAGCATTTGTCGTCGCTGCATACGCGCAACTTCATGTGACCGCGTCGGCGCCGGCTTGCGCCTTGCATGCGTCGTCGACGGCTTTTAAATGGCGGATTACGGCGTTCGCCTAATCCGCCCTACGTGTTTTCATGGTGTCTTTGCGAGCGTGGTCATGCTTTCGGCAACGTGATTTCTTCCTTGCGCCGGGCTAGCTGCATGCCCAGTTCCATCAGGTCGAGCTTGGTGTTGCGCACCTTCGGGAACATTTCGTTTTCCTCTTCCTCGACATGGTGCATCACCTGCTCGCCGAGCACCCTGACCTTGGCGTCGAACAAGTCGTCGCCGGCGTCCATCTGCATCAACTGGGCGATCAAGTCCTTGGCGGCGGCATGCTCGACGATCGCCTCGTCGACCAGGTCGCCGCTGGCCTTGGCGGCCTTGCGCACGGCGGGGTAGAAGATGTCCTCTTCGATGGTGGCATGCCTGGTCAATTCCTCGCAGATCTGCAGGGCCAGTTTCTGCTTGCCGGCGTGGGCGCGGATGCCCAGCTCATCGTATTGTTCGAACAGCGAGCGCACCTGCTCGTGGTCCTCGGCCAGCAAGGTCAGCGCGTCTTGCGGATCGGTCTCGGTGGGAATGGGTTGGGGCGTCTTGCCCTCGGCTTGGGACGTGTGTTTCATGTCGGCTCCTTGGCGTGGCTAATGAAATGGCGGGAACGTCGATGAGGCCTCGCGACCTTGCACAACGAGGATCCACGTAGGGCGGATTAGCGCAGCGTAATCCGCCATGCATGCGCCGCCAGCAGCGGCTCGGAGTGCTACCGTGACATCAAGGACGTCGGGTACAGCCGATGCAGTCTAGGAGCGTGAAAATCGACCGTCTGTGCGTTGTTCAACGCAGCCACCGCCGGCCATGAGCTGGATCAAAGCATGATCAAAAACGGTTCCAGTTGTTATGGCGGTGCTCGGTCGCCTCCTTGAGCAGGTAGCCGGCGCGGCGCTCGTCCTTCGCGCTATGGGCGTCGCCCAGCTGCACCGTCATCGCCAGTTCCTGCAGCGCCGGCGGGTATTCGTGCTCGGCTGCTTCCTCCAGCAATGTGCGCGCCTTTGCCGGGTCCCGCGCCACGCCGCGCCCTTCGCTGTAGAAGTACGACAGCAGGAACATCGCGTGCGCGTTGCCGCCGTCGCTGGCCGCCTGCAGCCAGCGTGCGGCCAGCCGGTCGTCGCGGGCCACGCCGTCGCCGTTCTTATAGAGCTGGCCGAGCACCAGTGCCGCCCGCGCGTGCCGCTGCTGCGCCGCCAGCGTGTACCACGGCGCGGCCGCCACCGGTTGCGCCGGCACGCCGGCCACGCCCAGGCGCAACAACTCGCCCAGCTGGAAGGCGGCCTCGACGTCGCCGCCGCGCGCCGCCTGCTCGAACAGTTTCAGCGCCTCGGCGCGCTGTTCGGGCCGGCTTTTATACAGCAGCGCCAGCTCACGCTGGGCCACTGGCATGGCCTGCCGGGCCCAACCCATCAGCTTGCGCTCGGCGCCGGCGTCGGCTTGCTGCAGCGCCCGCATGCCGACGGTCTCGATCTGCGCCGCGTCGGGCGGCTCGCGCTGGATCTGGCAACCCTGCGCGCCGAGCAGCAGCGCTGATGCCAGCACCGTTGCCAGCAGGCGCATCGGAGAGGTGTTCATCGTCGCGCCCCTGCTTATTTGCTCAGATCGATGTTGTACTTGGCGAAGCCGCTCGCGTCCAGCGGCCCCTCGGCGGCGACAGCGGTGATCCCGCTGCTTTTGGCCAGCGCCAGGTGGCCCGGCGCCGAGCGCAGGATCACCGGGCCGGCGGTGGCCGTCTTGACGAAGCTCCAGCTGCGCGCGCTGCCATTGCCGGCCAGCGTGACCTTGCCGGTGGAAGCGCCCAGCGCCGCGAGGTAGTTGCTCACCACGGTCTGGTTGGCGTCCGGCGACTTGATGATGGTCTTGCTGCCGTCGATGCCGGGCACGGCGCCGCCGCCGCCGGCGCGGTAGTCGTTGGTGGCCACGATGAAGTCGTCGCCGTCGGCCACCGGCTTGCCCAGGTAGGTCAGGTTGGCGATGCGCGCGCCGGCGGGCTTGGTGACGTCGATCTGGTACGTCAAGGCGTTGTTCTCGGCGTAGAACACGTCGTAGTTATAAATCGTGCCGTAGCTTGGCACCAGGTCCTGTTCGGTCGTTTTGGCCGGATCGATCTGGCCGAACTGCTTGGCCGACGTCTCCAGCCACGCCTTCAGGTCGCTGCCCTTGATCTTGACCGCCTGCAAGTTGTTGTTGCTGTACAGGTAAAGGTCTCCCGGGTTGCGCACTTGCAGGCCGACTGGCGCGGCGGCGCTGGCGCCCGGCGC
>Ga0265780_10009000_pt1 | contig 12050 bp, 12 predicted proteins | sample P1T30metagenome_FD_192432 | JGI IMG/M metagenome (GOLD analysis project Ga0265780, IMG submission 192432) | Plant litter microbial communities from East Loma Ridge, Irvine, California - P1 T30 | ecosystem: Environmental > Terrestrial > Plant litter > Unclassified | place: USA: California... | reverse complement strand
CCCCTAGACTTCGACTCCGCCTCCACCTCGGGATCACTGTCATCCCCGAAGCCCCAAGCGCGGCCGGAGGCCTTGCGGCCGCCCATACCGTCGCCTGCCGTCACGTAAATCTTCTTTTCAGTCTCTCCGAGGATGGGGTTGTAGTCGCCTTTGCGCCCTCCCATGCCGTCGCCGGCGGTGGTGTAGATCTTCTTGTCAGACTCGCCGAGGATGGGGTTGTATGCGCCCTTGCGGCCGCCCATGCCGTCACCGGCTGTGTTGTAGATCTTCCTTGGCATAGGAGGAGATGTGGGCTCGAGCTCGCCGAGCATGGTGTGGCGCTCAGGACGGGCGTTCTCTTTGCGTGTCGGTTGCGCTGCCGACTCGTCCTGTTCGAACTGCGTTAGACCGAGTGTCACGTGAAAATAGGACATTCGACACTTACCTCGTCGACACCGGCGCCCCAATGGCGCTGGTAGTCAGGCTTGTTCTTCTCAACAACCTTGGGCGGAGTCGCAAAGTCCTCGAAGCTGAATGTGGCCTGTGATTTGCCGTTGCTCCTGTCGCTGCTCGGGCGTTGTTGCTTGGCATCCTCTCCATTGCCGAAAGCGAAGTGGTCGTACTTTTGTTGATATGTTTTCTTGCCGTGAGGCGTGCTTAATGACTCCGGGTCTTCTTCATCGAAGAGGCGGTTGCCGGAGACATGCTTGCCAGCACCGGCCTTGACAGCTCGGCCGTCGATCCTTGTCGGGCTGGAGCTGCGATAGTCACCACCAGCCGAGGTCTCTTCACCCACAAACAGCTCGCCGTAATCTCTGGGAGCTGGCTTCGCTGACGGGCGAGTAGAGAAAGTAGGTCCATCATAGGCGCTACCAGCATCTGCGCTCGTGTCGCGCGGAGCGAAAAGCGCGAGGCTCGCATGAGGGTCGCGAGTCGCAGTCACGCTCTCTCCGCGCTTGTGCTGGTTGATCACGACGTCGTGCTGTCCGCGGGGAGGGCCACGGCCGGCCGGGCTGCTCCCTGTGTATCCCGTCGCGCTGATGCTGCTCTTGACCGCCTCCACCAGCTTCTCGCCCTCCCGGATCGGCCAGTTGCGGCCCGTACGTCCAATGGCCTCGACCTGCTTGAGAAGTGTGCCCTGGTCCCAGTAGAGCCGCATCTGGGCGATCTTGCCGTTCGCATCGAAGTTGACGACGTGAATGAGAGGGAAGGTGACGATGCGCTCGTCAATCACGTTCTCGTCCATGCCAGGGAGGAATGCGCCGCCTCCATTATTGAATTGCAAGGTGATCTCGGTCTCGAGGCAGACGCCATTGTCGCTTTCGAGAGTGAACAGGATCTTCTCGTCCTTCTTGACGACCTGCTTCTGCTGGATCTGCAGGTGCTTGACGATGGCGGCAGGCTCGTGGATAGCAGTGGTCGTTGTGATGTAGTTGATCGAAGCGTTAGGCGCTAGGGCCGATGCGTTGGGTGTGGCCAGAAAGGCCTGATACGTTGCCGCTGCCATTATCGATTGTCGCAATCTCTTCGCGGGGTATTCGATCGGGTTGTTGGTGTGAGATGCTCGATTATGCGTTGATGTAGGTGTGTGTGGTTTGGTGTCGTAAGATCGCTGTCGCTGGAAACCCTTCAGACCTCCTTCTGACTTGAGAGAGGAAGTAACACAGGGGCGGGCAGGTACCGTGCAATTGTTTATGCCAGGTTGGCGAGGAAGTCGCGAGCTGTAACGCCAAAAGTGGGGCTCGGCTATCCCATTGGACGAGGTTGGATGTTTCACATTGACTGATCCCTGTTTCCATCATCCCTCCTCATTTTCCCTGAATAATGCTCGTTCCAATCCACACGTGTTGGCCGACATCACTCTGTTGGTGTTCACGACTCATGAATTGACATTGCAACGTGAACGACACATGGGACAGACCGAGCTCATGTATCGAATGAGAAGCTGACTTTCGATGGTCTCATCCTTGGAAGGGCTAATATCGGTAAGAGGCTGGTGTCTCAATTGATCCTTCCATCAAGGATTACGGTAGGTGCCGGCTCGGAAAGGCTGCTCTATAAGGTATCTTATACCGTGTACTGATGGATCCAGTGGGCACGGCTGTAAAGGCCGCGGCTTTAGATTTGCACGAGGCCCCATTCAAAGATACTTCTACAAATGTGTATTATATTTAGGTATTTTGAACAACCGAAAAAGCTAAAATCTAATGTGTATATACCTAAAAACATGTGCTCTTTAATCGTATATTCGTCAAACGCCTGCCAGCAGACTGCTCTTGCAACAGCAGAGCGATGGTGCCATTGTCTCATCGGACGGGCTCCGGTCGCTTCACGGCGCCCTGTGTAATCATCCACGTCTCCGCCGTCTGGTTCATCTTCATACGATATTTCTCATATTTCGCAGGCAGGCCACATGCTTTCCACTGGTCAGCAGTCGAGTAGGCCATGCCTTCCACGTCAAACCCCTGGTCTGCGAGCGCGGATAAGATCCTCTCAACTTGATGGTGCTGACCCTGCTAGGCTGCGATGCTCAGACACCAAGTCTTGAATTGTTTGCGCCGCTCTATCGTCGAGAATTGGGATCCAGGCAACCTAAAACCGCACCACACGTGGCCGAGACTGTACTCTGGACGGTGGAATGAAAGGTGCAGATTGAGGCCGTTGGCTCGAATGGTTTGCTTGTAGGTAGAAGGCATGCCGTAGAAACTCATATTGAGGTCTTGGGCGGCAGAAGCCGGCGCGACGATATTTCTTTGAGCTTCCTGAAGGCGCATCATCCGCTGTATCAAAGCTCCCCCAGGATCCTGAGGAGTGCGTTTGCCGTCGAAGATTCCGCGGGACCAAGACTGTATGTGAGCCCTCCGGATTGAAACGTGGTACTTGGGTAAGTCCTTGACTCCCACCAGCAAGTGCGTCTGTAGCGCGGACAATCCGGCCATTTGCAAGTCCATTGCCTTCTGATTCGCGCAGCAGGGTGGCCTCCGGTTCCAAGCTTCGCGCAAAGATCCGATACGCGCGCCTCAGCCCTTCGCAGAGTGGAGCATGCGAGCGCGGCTGCGGCTAGGGGCATCTTCTTGACACGCGCAACGATAGTCATCGTCACGTTGCGATAGCCACGTATGGACCACGGCACCAGCTTCATCGTGGTCTCGTAGTAGCCGTCCTGATCTCCTTTGACTGTACTCGCCTCACTCTCGTCGCCGTTGTCGTAGCTAGCCTTGGAGAAAAGTTCCGTGAAGCGATACTCGCGGAGGTTCACTTTCATCTCATCCTGGTACCATGCTAGAAAGCATCCAGCGGTGCGAACAGCCGCTGTGAAGGAATGGTCGTGCTGACGCTCTCACACAGAGACTTCTTCTTTGCATCTTCAATGCGCCAGACCATCGCGTGTTCGTAGTGGAAGGACTGTATTTTCTCTTCAAGCTCACCGTCCGAGTCAGAGGCGTAGTACAGGTCATCGTCGGTGTCGTAGTCTTTTTCCTCTGGATGAGGATGCTCTTCAGGTGCGTCAACATCCTCGTCATCATGGTCGGAGGACACCAAATCGTGATTTGTACTAGACTCTGCTTCGTCGGACTGGGATGCCGCCGGTTCATCCTACTCCTTGACAATCTGACCGGCCGGCGGCTCTATCCTTTGCTTTTTGCTTGCCGCCGGGTCCACCGGGTGTTCGTTTGCAGCGCGCTTGCTCGACTTCTCGACTGTCGACTTCGTGCGAGCGGCCAGTAGCCGCTCCTTGAGAGAAGGCCTCGGGGTACGCGAAGGGTGTTGAGATGGGGATGTGTGAGCCATTGGGAATGAACCTACAAGAATAGCAGTGGGATGTACAAAGGAGAGATGGCAGCGCGTCGAGACGACAACAACGTGAACAGGTTGACGCATGCTGCCGCTGTCGTGTTACACAGACAGCAGCGCGTACCTGATTAGGTATCTTATACCCTGGTCTTGTACATGTTGTACCGGTGTGTAAATATGGTACTGGATAAACTATCCTCGATTGATGAGCTGAGGTTCCTTGTTCGTCTCCTCCATCCGCTCTGTATGTATCATTCCAACACCCGATTACCGTCTTTCAGATAGCTAAGAGATTCGTATCTACAGACGACAACGAGTGTCCGATACTCGTCATGCCAGCTCAGAGCCACGAGAGTCCTTCCTCGCATCGCTAAGGTTCGCAAGCGAATTATGAGCTGGATGTCTACTTGGTTTGGGTGCTACATATCAAGACGACGAGCAATCGACCGATTCCAGTACATTCAATGGACTTTCCTCTATCATATCAACGTGATCTCAGCCTTGGGTACTGACTTCAACAGATCATCAAAATCTAAAACATCAACCACTCCACTGAGACGAACAACCGCGGTTCCAACGCGGACGTATTTGCTAGAGTCGGAAGCGCTGGCAGTGACAAGAAGCAGCTGTAATTCACCCCATTCAAAACTGAGCGGCAGTGCCATGATGCAGACCTTAGTCAGGTCAAGCCCATGGTAGTCCCACGCTGGGTGATGTAGGGCAATGCCCAAAAGAGGCAGTTCGTAGACATCGTTTTTTAGCATTGCAGACAAAAGCCTTCCTTGCAGTGTTAGTGCAGCGTGTGTCACTGCACCGAACAGGTCTCGAGGGTTGAAATAGTCGATATCTGCGCGGATGAATGTGCAAACAGGAGTAATGACAGACCGGGGATAGTAGATGAAGTTTCCCTGCTGGCTAGCCCATAACCACGAAGGGGCATCCTTGGTCTTCGCACTCCAGGACGGGTCCGATGGGAGGGCTCTCCAGAAGAGCCCCTCGATCAAGCTTGATTCCCACAAGCCTGCTAGATATCTTGACTTCGTGACGGCGCCAATCCTTTTCGCAAGCCCGGATACAGTAATTAGCCGGTCGCGTTCGTGAGTCATCCCTCGCGCTCTGTAGAGGGTGCCAATCAACCAGATGTACCAGTATCTGCTCACCTGTGTTGCATGGTTCGGCACACGAGGATCGAGGCTGAGGCCAACAGCATTGATGTGGAGGTCCGTAGTCGGGTTGATGGCAGTCAAGGCATTCACGTAGCCATTGGCGGGCTGCACCGAAACTGAGTTACGACGATGTACTTGGGCCTACTATCCCGATGTATGGTAAGCCATGGAGTTTCTGCGGGATATATCCCTCGTTTGTTAGCATCCGAAACTCCGATTTTGGCCATTGTGCCCAGAAGTCAATTATCATCGTCAGTGTCGATTGGCAAGGGCGAGTCTTGTCGGAGATCCGTATCTCGAGAGGGTAATTCCAAGGTGATTTGCCATTGTTACGTTCACGGCTATGACTTTTGGCGGCCTCCAAGACCATCGAACAAAGAGCGCAAGAATCGGCATGTTGTACAGAGTCGATGACCTCCCCTTTATAACGCCAGCCTGGGGTCATTAGGTCTTCGATTTTGATGGATTCGCTGCACCGCTTGCATAGCGGCTGGCCATCTACTCCGAAAACCATGGCACAGTCGTCGATCTTGTTTCTGAATCCAGACAGCTATCGCGCATCCCGATCGTACCAGAACATCGCTGCGAAGACTCCAGATGTCTCGGATCTGTCGGGTAAAAGTGTGGTGAGTCCTGAGTTGACATGAAGGAGTTTGGAGCTGGGAGCAGTGGGACTGGAGCCTGGAGCTCGTGAAGCTGACCGTGTACCTCGGTACCAGTCACACCAATTAAGCGAGCGAATGGCTACAGACTGCAGGCAATAGCTGGTCGTGGGGTCTTTGTAGCAGGCGATGTTGTGCTGAGCCCAAAGCCGATCACCGTAAAGTTAATCATCGAGGGAGTATGTCGTCACAGATCGAGAGTGCTGGAACATCTGCTTTGCAACGTCTTATTGCACTCTACCAACGAGTGAGTACAAGAAGTCCCGCCTGTTCCGTCCGACATCGGCGGCATTTTGCAAGAGATGGTCTACAGATGGGAATACTCATCTGCAGCTGTTGGTTATGCGTGCTCTCGGACAGTCGAGGACGGGTTGCTGGAGACCCGAACGACCCTAAAATTCGTAAACTCTACTCCCCCTGTGAACAATTCAGCAACGTTCCGAAGGTATTGCCCGCATCAGATACGATCAACTGACTATTCGCAGCTGACCCAGAGCCCTCCTGCTCTCAATCTCCGCGTCCCAAGGCCTAATGTTCCTCCAAATCCCATCACCAGACACTTTAGAAGCTACGTCGGCGGAAGTGTACACTAGGAGCGCCGCATAAAATGCAGGGACTAGCGATGTGATAGCGACTTTGATCGTTCGACCCTTGTCAGTAGTAACGTCTACCGCCTTGACAAAGGGCGTCGCAGCCTTGTCGACAACAGATCGGATGCACTCTTCGTCGACGTATAGACACATTTTCGTTGTCAAACCCGGCTCGATCACATCTCCCCAGTCGTCCTCGTCGTCTCCATCGGTAGGTTCCTCCTCCTCCATACATACCAGGTAGGCTAGTACAACGCCTTCGGACGTCATATTTTTGAGCGACCTATCTGAAACAATGCGGATGAACACTTTGTCTTCAACGCGGTTGAAGTCGGCAGGTGCTGCAGCAATGCCCTCATCTAGCAGCTCGAAGAAGCCCTCTTTGAATGCTTCCCATGAAAGCTCATCGCAGGCATAGTATGTGCGAAAGAGGACAAATCCGAAGATCTCGAAGTCTGAACCCTCGACATGGTCGAGAAGGTTGGTCAAGTTTTCTGAGGCCGGATCAGGAACTTGCTGTGATGATTGCGATTGATCTCCTCGTCTACCAGCAGCACTGTCGTGTTCATCAGAGGGATATGGTTTAGGCGGAGCTCCACGTGCAATGCGCTTAGCGTTCAGTTCGTCAAACCACTTCAGCGTCTGAGCATGATGCTCGGCGGCAACGCGGTCCATTGTTTTTTGGAGTTGTTCTTCGGTGAGAGCTTCGTAATCCTCATCGGTGGCATTATTGAGCTTGTCTTCGGTCCAGCCGGGCGGCAAGTATGTCAGGATATTTGGATCAGCCATGGCGTATGTCGGTTGGAAAATAATGACGCTAACAGTGATGGCGTAAAGAAGGGTGGAGGGAGCGAGAAGGAGCAGGATCCCGGTCGAGCTACTTGTAGATCTTGTCTTGGCTTGAACTCACACAGCGCGGGAAGTGGGGGGTGGGGGGTTTACATAAGGCCATACATAAGTACACATCAATGATATCCTTAATCTGCGCTTCAACACGACCACAACGAAGACAATGAGATTTCAACGTCGACCATGTTTCAATCGACTACTTGCTCCATGACAACCGCGGAGTGCTGGTCCCCTACCGGATCTTCCCATCCGAACGAGAGAGGAAAGAAATGTCGCCCGGACCTTTTGTTACCGGAGCTCAGATAGACATGAGGTTCAGCGGGCACGTGACGGCCATGCCAGCTGGCGTAGCCAGCATACCCACGGCCCCCTCTTGGCGCGCAGCCTGCGTACTTCGTGCGAGGCTGTTACCGGAGGTATAGATACCTCTAGAATCTACGCCTACTACGAAGCGTAGAGATTCTATCCTTTTAGCCTAGTAGTAGGCTGGATCTAATCCAACGCTGTAACATTATCTCTACGCTTCTCTAGGAATGTAGTATGTGAGGTCGAGGGTTCGACTCCTACTCCATCCTTTCAAGCGGAAAGAGAAAGATGCCTTAGGCCGCCAGAATTTGCACTTCTGGGGTTAAGCATGTGGATGCCTTAGGCTACCGAAATTTGCAAATCCGGGGTAAGAAGGATCCTGTCAGAACTGTTTGAAAGTTCTTGGCCTTGAGAGTCGCTCTCTCATATAAGTCCTGTTTGCCTAGATACCTACGGGCCCGCTACCCGAGGTATGGCAGTACCGGAGAAGACCTCCGAAGCGGCAGGTTAGCCGAGTACCTCGAAAGGACGCTTTCGAGATGAGAGAAACGTTTCGGGTTGAAATTCCCTAAGATCCTTACCTTTTAAGCTTTGAGGGCAAAGCTTATAAGAGGGGGAGGCAATTGTTACCGGAGGTATACATACCTCTAGAATCTACGCCTACTACGAAGCGTAGAGATTCTATCCTTTTAGCCTAGTAGTAGGCTGGATCTAATCCAACGCTGTAACAGAGGCTTAGGCGCCCCGATTGCTGAGAAGCAGTAATCAGTTCTGTCCTTAGCCAATTGTTTGGTAGAGGTGTTCTATACGCTGCGAGATACCTTTTAGGTAGGCTATCCTGTATCACCTTTCCACTCGGTGCTCAAAACCAGGACTCGCACTCTCTACCTATCACTAGTCCTCGCCACGTTTTCGTAGTATTTAGCTAGCTATATACTAACTAATCTCTATACTCTAGCGGTCTACGATATAGTATTGTTTAGCAAGACCGAATAGCTAATAATTATAACTTATAGAATCGATTGTAGTACTCTAATTAGTAGTTAGATGTGAGGATGTAGTAGGTAGGGGCTCTGAACAATATCTCTTAGGTGGTCTATCAACGATTGCCTAAGGAGTCTAAGTGAAAGCAGGGGCTGAGGAGAGCCTTCTGAGGCACTATGTGCCAAGCCTGGGGATCCCGTGGGATTCGCATGCGTTCCGCATGCGGATCACGTGCGAGAAGCCTGTGGCTCCTGTCACGTGACTGATGTTTCCTCACATTAGATATCTCGACGTAGCTTAGTGTTATATATTAAATATATATATATAATATACTTACTAGTATAGATAGAGGTCGTTAGAGCTTTATCCTTCTGCCTATAGATACTCCTCTAATTAATACGTAGCGTCGGTCGCGTCTCTCTAGATAACTCTAACCGTTAACGCTAGCTATTTGCTACCCGGTTATAAGGTGCCTGTTTCATGACATCATAGCCTTGGAGGCGCTGCTACTTGACACCGAGTCATGTCTCGTTTTTTGCTCCCAGTCAGCTGCTTTCGGGGAATATAATCCGTACGTCCGCATATTCGCGACGTAAGGGAAGCCACTTGGGTTTCAGAGTTACGCGCCCCCTTGTGCATGAGCAGTGATATATGCGCAGTAGTCTACTGTACGAGTTCTCTTGTCGTGTGATGTGATGCGTGGCTTTTCTGTGAGCTCACTTGCCCCGAGACCATCGAGTCTGCTCGGGTGTCGGTAGTGTAGCGTGCTTGCGACAAGCTGCCACATTGCGATTGGAGTCTGCTTCGCAAAATAGATGAACCTACGCTCCGCCTCTCACGCGCCAAATTTCTTGAGACGTGTTTTCCCCCGGTTTTTCCTTATCGATGTAGATGAGACGGCAACCTTACTGCGGAGTTGGAACTGGCTAGCAAGGTTGTGTGCGGCGTCCCGCTTTGGCGAGTGCACCGTCAAACGATCTAGTCTTGCCTATTGTGGGAGACGAGAAGAACACAATATCATTGCAGGCTAGGGAACGATAACCATTCATCCTATGAAAAAATGAGAACGTTCGAGCACGTACAGTATCCAGCGATCAAAAAAGGATCAACAGCAGAACGATTGTGTTGAAGATTATGTACAAAACGTCGCAATACAGAAGCAAGGGTATATCGTATCTCATGAGATGCACACGCTCGACTCGCATCGAGGTTGCCAAAATTGCAATCTCCACATGCCGACTGCCAGAAAGCAACGCGAACCACCTTTGCAAACATCTTCTCAGACTGGACGGCCCGGCAGCTCTTGAGGCTCCACGGCATGCGACCCGGGAGCCTCAGCACCTTGCCATCCGGGAGCCTCAAACACAGGATGGTAGTTGTTGACAGGAACTTTCCTGTCTTGTGGCAATGATGAATGGAATCCATCCGGCGGTTTCTCGACTCCTTGGTCATGACTGACGTTTCTTTTGCCTCGTTTCTTCCATAGAAAGAACGCGGCACACGCGATCAACACTACGCCAACCGCTGCGCCGACTGCTGCCCCGATTGCGGTGGTGTTCGTACCTGAGCCGTTGTCGGAGCCCGACGGCTCTGGCTCTGGTGCTGCAGTTTGTACTGTGGTTGGTGCCGGTGTTTTCATAGATTCCGAAGTCAATGTTGCGGGCGAAGTAGTTGATGAACTGACAGGAGAGGTCGGGAAGGACGTGCTTGAAGTTATGCTGCTCGTTGAACTCGTTGTCGTTGATGACGGTTGCATACTGGAAGTAGTACCGGTCGGACTGATCCAAAATTGACGGCTCCAGAATCCCTCGAGCATTTGAGCATGCCTGTCTCCAAAAGCGTCCACGGCTTTTATGGCAAAGGGCGCCTCGCAGTCCGGATTACAGACCAAAGTCCAGTCGATAGTCGATCTTGAGTACCCGGCTGCTTGACATTAGTAAAAGCTCGGCGTACCATTTAGAATGCGAGTACTCACTCGCTATCTGTCTTTGTGTGCCCACCGAAGGTGGATCGGCGGAAACGTTGTATACCGCATAGACATTCACAGCCTCGAAATCTGTGTCCCAGCGTATCGTCATGACACTCCCTTCAGCGAAGATAAATGTCTCGCCGGCGGGAAATTGGAAAGTGCCGTTGTAAGAGACGAAAGTTATCTCAGGTAGATCCTCGTAGGGGTCATAGAACTGGCAATGACACTGCGAGAGCAGCAGGCTGAAGCAAAGCCCATAGCATGCTGTCCAAAGCGCGGAAACTCCTCGAATCATGGCGAGTGGGTTGCACACAGTGACCGTAAAGAGCGAAGAGAAGGGGTAACAGAAAGACAAGCATGCGGTCAGGCTGATCGGGGAAAAGATGGGAACGGTGGACTGGAGATATCAACTCTACCATGCTCGGCACTAGTGCTGTGCCGCATGCACTGCTATTATCGGGATTGAGATGCATAGATATTAGCGCCGCCGGTGTAAGTGGATTGCGAAGCGAACGACGTTGTCAGTCATGGATACATTTCTCGTCACTCCAGTCCCCAGCCTCATGAATTGGCGATTGGCTTGCGCCTCTTTCTTGCATAGATGCGCGCGGTAATAGCTAGAGAGAAAGATGCTCTAAGAAGGAGAACACATCCAGAGCACCAGTCTCGTGATTGGAGCTTCCGTTCAATAACTCAGGTTGGTCGGAGAAAACTTGCGGCCATACTCGGGAGTCAGGCGGTTCCTTGGTCGGCCGGCTCCTGGTTTGTCTGTCCGCCATCGAGATCGATTCCGTCCTCTGTTGCGAGTCGTGATGGCTCACTCACGATACCAGATCAACATGGTTGTGAATCCTTATGATATCCTCGTTGCATTCCCAGGAGATCGTTTCGGTGGTCAAACGAGAGCGCGGCTCTAGGCGCGCCGCTTTCCGCAGCCGAACTTACCGGACCAATGAGACGAATGTTGCAACCGCCAGTGTTAATTTGGCGACAACAAGACACCAGTAGTAATGGAGCCTCGAACGCCGCACATATGCATTAGTCCACGTCCCTTGGTCCTTTTCCCTCGCCTGCAGAAAGCGCGAGCCCCAAGCGGCAGGCATGGCGTGGCCGGGTCCGGACGAGATGTCTGCACCAGGCACCATAACGCTGACCTTTCGCTCTGTTCTGAGACACACATGTAATGTAATCGCTAACTCCTCACTGTCGCAACCTTCACGCTGCAGCATTTACAGGCACTACTAGCCCATTCGTTTCAATCTTCCCTATCGGCTGTGGTTCGACGGGCTTTCTACAAGCCACAAGTAGGTCATCTTGTCAAGTGCCAAAGACAGACAACATGTCAGCCATGCTGGTAGCTAAAAAACCGACAAGAGGGATCATTTCCGCTATTCTCATCGGCTGTGCGCTTTTCATCTACTGGCATACGGACTTGGCCATTCGCCTTTCACAGACGACTTATCAGCACAACGAAAGGAAATCAGAATCGCCACATCCGCCCTGTCGAGACTTGCAAGGCGCAGACGACACTGCAGTCATAATGAGAACTGGCTCTACGGAGCTTGACGACAGGTTCCGTGTCCATCTGTCAACCTCTCTAAAATGCTACAAGCACTATTTGATCTTCTCCGACTTGGAGGAACAGTACCATGGCGAACACATCATAGATGCCCTGAGCACTGTGGACGAAAACATCAAAGCGAATCATGCCGATTTCGACATCTATCGGCGGATACAAAGTCAAGGCAGA
>Ga0265780_10008999_pt1 | contig 12050 bp, 13 predicted proteins | sample P1T30metagenome_FD_192432 | JGI IMG/M metagenome (GOLD analysis project Ga0265780, IMG submission 192432) | Plant litter microbial communities from East Loma Ridge, Irvine, California - P1 T30 | ecosystem: Environmental > Terrestrial > Plant litter > Unclassified | place: USA: California... | reverse complement strand
GCCCTGTCGATTGGCCTGGGCGCCTGCATCAATGCGACCTGCCTGTACATTGGTCTGCGCAAACGCGGCATCTACACGCCGCAGCCGGGCTGGGGCAAGTTCTTCCTGAAGCTCGCCATTGGCGTGGGGGCAATGGGCGCCGTGGCCTGGTTCGGCCAGGCGCAGTTCGACTGGGCGGCGATGAAAGCCACGCCCGGCCTGCGCATCGGTGCGCTGCTCGGCATCATCGTGGCCAGCGCCGTGACCTACTTCGCAATGCTCGCACTGCTGGGATTCCGGCCGCGCGACTTCCGGCGCCGCGCGGCGTAACTGGTCAGTTCGCGCCGCCCCAGCGCAGCGCTGCGATCCGCGCTACAGCGTTGCGCTGGTTCGGATCGGCCGCGACGGCTTTTTCGTAGGCCGCAATGGCTGACCTGGTGTCACCGAGCGCTTCGTACGCCTCGCCTTCACTGTCGAACGCGTTGGCGTACGTCGGCTCGAGGAACGTGGCCAGCTTGAACAGCTCGAGCGCGCCGCGCGCGTTCTTTGCGCGCAGCAGCTGGTAGCCCAGCGTATTCATGCTCACGGGGCTGAGTTTGAAGTCGGGCGAGCGTGCCACCATCCCGGCGTGGATCGACTGCGCATCCCGGAAGCCCGCCTTCGCGAACGCACGCAGGAAGTCGCCTTCGCCAAGGAGTGCATGCCGGACCGGCGTGAATGCCATCGACATCACCTGCGGGCCGATACCATGGCGCGCCGGCGACTGCTTCAACCATGCAAGGGCGTCGCCGTCCTGCTTCAGATACGCATCCAGGAACCGGCGCACATACAACGCGCCGCTGCGATACGCCTGCAGCACGTCGGCACGCGCATAGTCGCCAAACGCAGCATCGTCGGCAAAGCGCACATGCCACGCGCTGAAATCCGCATGCGTCATCGGCGGCAGGGTAGCGACATACACGTCGGAATAGGTCATCGTGTTGAGGTAACTCTTGCCGAGCATGTCCTTGCGCTCCATGACTTCCGCGGACGGCGCGCGCGCGCCCAGGTACAGCATCGGCACCGCCGTGCGCGCTGGCTGCACATAGCCAGCGGCGCCCCATACCTTCGGGTGATACCGGATGGAGCCGTCCAGGCTGACCAGCGCCTTGATGCGGCTGGAACGCGCCGCGGCAAACACATTGGCCATGCCGCCCCAGCTGAAACCTGCCGCCGCGATGTTGCCGATGTCAGCCTGCGGCAGCGTCTGCGCGAAATTGGCAAGAAAAGCGATATCGGCGGCCTGCGCCTCGACGCCTTCGACGTCGTCAGTCATCATGACCGAGCGCGCGCCCAGGCTGCGGCTGGCGAGCACCACATAACCATGGCTGGCCAGGTATTCGCACAGGTCGATGTTTTCATGCGCTTGTGCGGCAAAGCTGGGCGCGTAGATCACCACCGGAAAGCGGCCTGCCGCAGCAGCCGCATCACGCACGGCCAGCGTCGGCGCGCGGTACTGCGCGCTCTGCGGTCCCGCCATCCAGCCTGCCCGCTGCCTGGTTGCTTCGGCGGCCGGCGCGGTGAAGTCGACATCATTCAGGCTGGTCTGCTGATAATCTGCGGCCAGCATCGACGCGCCGCCACCGCGCCTGGCGGGGTACCAGACCAGCATCTGGATTGGCCGGCCAGGCGCAGCATTGCCGGCCTTGCCGAATGCATCGACCGACGGCTCGAGCAACCGGCTGTAATCGTATTGCTGGATGACGCGCAGGCCGACGGCATGCGGGCCGGCTTCAGGGATCAGGTTCGGCGAGGCGGGCACGGGCACGCCTGCGCTGGCACTGGCACTGACGGCGATGGAAAGGACTATCAGGACGGGACGCAGGATCATTGGTAGCTTCATTCGGCCGCTCACTTGCCTGGTGCGGCCGGCGGCCGGATCGGCGTGTACTGCGCAGAGACCAGCTTCCAGGCACCGTCCTGCTGCTGGGCCACGAAGCTCGAGCGCAGCGCGGATGTGCGGGTTTGCCCGCCAACCGTCATGGCGTAGGACACCTTTGCGAGCACGATGGCGGTATTGCCCAGCACCCGCGGCGTGATCTCGTCGACGGTGATTGCCGGCAGCGGCTTGGCGTCATGCTTGACGTAGAACGACAGCATCTTCGCGCGCGGGTCGACCTCGCCCAGTGGCGAAATCTCGATATAGTTTTCAAACGTCAGCGCTTCGAGTGCGGTGCGGTCGAACGTGCCTTGCGCCGTGGTGAAGCGTTGCACCAGTTCACTGACCGACTGTTCCGGCGTGGCAGCGTGGGCGGCCGTGATCGACAAGCAGGCGAGCGCGCCCGCAATGCATAGCGTATTGCTGCAACGGCGCGACAGGACAGAGATCATGCGACTCCTCGTAAAGTTGGTCAACGCCGGCATTGGCGTTACGGTGACGGTCGATCATAGCAATGCGCGTTATCATTGCCTATTAAAAACGGATGCATATGGCTGCTGGGTTACTTTGCAGTGCTAATCCAGTTCACCACCAAACGAGAAAGTCTGCCACAGCGACCGCAGTCTGCCGGCGCTCGTGCAACTTGTTTCGGGGACCACGGGAACGTACACTGAGCAATGCTGACGATCTGCTTTCGGCTAAAAGCAGCCAGTCGCAACAGTCAGCGGGACAAAAAGGTGCGCATATCGCCAGCTCCGATCCCATATTTTTATTAGAGAGTAAATAATCCTATGGGTCCGATACGCATCCGCACTCTGCAACCAATCGATGCTGAGCCGTTGCTGAAATTTGAATTGGAAAATTGCCAATGGTTCGAGCGTCACATCGACGCACGCAGTCCCGCCTTCTACTCACTTGAAGGCGTTACCGAACATATCGCCTCTTATTTGGCCGGTCTTGATAACGGAACCTGGCATCCGCTTGTTATCGAAGATTCTGAAGGACAAATAGTTGGCCGAGCGAATCTGAAAGATATTAACGTTTCGGAAAGATCGGCAGAAGTCGGATACCGCATTGCCGAAAGGGCTTGCGGGCAAGGACTAGCAACACTGGCAGTCAGGCGGTTGATCCAGGAGGCGCGGTCACATTGGAACCTGACTCGCCTAGTAGCCAATGTATATGCTGGAAATATTGGTTCGGCAAAAGTACTCCAACGGTGTGGATTCTCGATCGAACACGCATTTTGCCAGCAAGAGGTAGAGGACAATTATCAGTTTGTGCTTTCAATTAACAGCGCTAGCTAGCACGAATCTGGTTCGACCCGGGCCGCATCGACTCGCGCAGTTTCATGTCGGGAAATTCGACGCGCATGTATAAGCGCAATGCCGTGGTATTGGCGCAGTTCACGCCAGACTGCATCGCCGCCGCGCCGCAGGCGCGCGCCCAGCGTACTGCCTCGTCCAGCAAGCCGGTTGCCGCGTCCTGTCCCCGCGTCGGGCGCAACCCATATCTGGTGCAGGTTGACGAGGGTCGGGTCATGGGCATCCACGCTGCTTCAAACCAGGCCGACCGCTTGTCAGCTGAGTTCGCCGACGGGCGCATGATCGGTGCCCGACGTGGCCGAGCGGGCCACGCGCGCTTCATCTTGTTCGGACACCAGGGTTTGTTCGGTGGCCAGCATGCTGCCAAATGCGTCTGGCGCATTTGCCAGTGCGCGCAGACGGAGCACACGGTAGACCTGCCACTGGTCCTGCAAGAACGGGCGGATAAGGAGCGAATTCATCACATCCACGGCAATGGTCGAACGACATCATAGCGAATACCTGTAAACATACCGCCGCGCAACATTAAGTTATGCCGACGGCATGCCTTTCGGGTATTTGCGGGACTTCACAACCGCACTAAGATATTATTTCCTGCTGGAATTAAACCGCAAGGGAATGCAATGATCGTCGGAATTGACCTGGGCACAACCAACAGCTTGATCGCCATTTGGGTAGACGGCGCTGCGCGCCTGATCCCGAACTGCCTCGGCGAGGTGCTGACACCCTCGTGCATCAGCATCGACGATGACGGCACATTCCTGGTGGGCCGAGCCGCACGCGAGCGCCTGCAAACCCATCCGCACGTGAGCACGTCGAACTTCAAGCGCCTGATGGGCAGCGACAAGACCATCTACCTCGGCAGGCGCGCCTTCCGCGCAGAAGAACTGTCGGCGCTGGTATTGCGCGCCCTGAAGGCCGACGCCGAAGCGGCGCTCGGCCAGCCGGTGCTGGAAGCAGTGATCACCGTGCCCGCCTATTTTTCGGATGCGCAACGCAAGGCGACCCGCGCCGCCGGAGAACTGGCAGGGCTGAAGGTCGAACGGCTGCTCAACGAACCTACCGCAGCGGCGCTGGCATATGGCATCCACCAGCGCGATGGCGATTCAAAATTCCTGGTGTTCGACCTTGGCGGTGGCACCTTCGACGTCTCGGTTCTCGACTTGTTCGACAATGTGATGGAAGTGCGCGCTTCTGCCGGTGACAATCACCTGGGCGGCGAAGATTTCGTGGCCGCTCTGGTCGATCGCTTTTTCGAGACCGCCGATGTGCCCGAGTCGCTGCGCGCCGATGCTTTGTTCATGGGACGACTCACGGCACAGGTCGAGATGGCCAAGCGCGCGTTGAGCGAGGCGCCGCAAGCACTGATCCATGTGAGCGTGGACGACGCAACTTACTCGATGACGCTTGATGAAGCCATGCTGGAGAAGCACTGCGCACCGTTGCTGGCCCGTCTGCGTGCTCCGATCGAACGCGCGCTGCGTGATGCGCGCCTGCCGATCGCGCAGCTCGACAGCATCGTGCTGGCGGGCGGCGCCACTCGCATGCCGCTGGTGCGCAAGATGGCGGCGCGCATGTTCGGTCGCTTTCCGGCTTGCGACATCGATCCGGACCAGGTAGTCGCACTGGGCGCAGCGGTGCAGGCCGGCCTGAAGATGCGGGATGCGGCGCTTGACGATGTCGTGATGACCGATGTCTCCCCATATTCGCTTGTGGTGAGCATGGCCGTTCAAGTCGGCGGGAATGCGCTATCGTTCGGCCACTTCGATCCGCTTATCGAACGCAACACGGTGATCCCGGTGAGCCGGGTCAAACGTTATTCTCCGATCAATAAAACACAGTCGTCGATTGACCTGCATATCTATCAGGGCGAAGCACGTATGGTCATCGACAACATTCAGTTGGGCGTGCTATCGATCGACTTGCCCCCCCACGCAGGCGCCGGGGATCGCGACGTCGACGTCCGCTTTACCTACGATGTCAACGGCTTGCTACAGGTTGAGGCAACGCTGGTGCCGACAGGTGTCATCCACACAGTGGTCATTGAAGGCAACCCCGGCCTGCTGGGCAAACAGGAAATCGCGCAGCGTTTCGCGGCACTTTCCGAACTCAAAATCCACCCGCGCGATCGCATGGAGAACAGCACCTTGTTCGCAAGTGCCGAGCGGCTGTACCAGCAACTGCGCGGCGCGCAGCGCCAACAACTTGGGTTCGAGATCACTTGCTTCGAGACCGCGCTCGCTTCACAGGATCAGCGCATCGTTGTGCCGGCCGCCGTTCAGATGCGTCAGGTGCTGGCGCACTTTAACCGGCAGAGCATCCTGCTGCCAGAGGCGTAAGCTGACATGGAACTTGCTTATCACTTCCTCGATCTGCTTGGACTGAACCTGGATGCGTGTGAGCGTGACATCCGACGCGCCTACGCGCGTCAGCTCAAGAGTATCGACCAGGAAAACAACCAGGCCGGCTTTCAGCGGCTGCGTGACGCTTATGAAAGCGCCCTGGAGTGGGCAGCATGGAAGGCCGGGGCGGCTGATGCCGAAGCCGACACTAACGACCGTTTCGATCGCGACGTCTGCTTTGATCCCGATGCTCATGCTCATGTACATGCCGATGCGGCTTGTACAGACGAGACTGCACTAACGGCGCCGCAGGCCTTTGAACCGGCTGCAGGAAAGCCACTATTGGCCAATTCTGCGGCGATCGGACGCGCTGCGTTTGCTCGGCTGGAGGCAGACCTGGATACTTTGGCGCTTCACCCGGCCGCACATCCCGACTGGGAGCCGTGGGTTACCGCATTGCTACAGTATCTGGAAGCCGACGAGCTGGTCAGTATTGACGCTAGGACCGTGTTCGAAGCCAATCTGGTTATCAGGCTGGCCGAAGGGTGGCAGCCAGGTCATGACCATCTGTTCGATGTGGCTGGCGAAGTCTTCGACTGGAGCGACGGCCGCAGCCTGGCGCGATTTGGCCAGCATGGCGCTTTTCTCGACCGGGCGGTGACGGACGCCAGCGCGTTCAAGCAGATCGACCCCGAACACCAGCTGATGTTGCAGCAAAAAATGCAGGCGCTGCGTTTGCGCACCCCCATCGATGCAAGGCAACTACGCGCCGACCAGCGGGATATCGAGCTGATGATGGTACGCTTTCCCGCGCTGATGCATGTGACCGTCGGTAACGACAACGTCGATTATTGGCGCAACACCTGCAGCTTCTTTCCCGATCAAGGTGCAGCGTTGGAAATTGTCGACCAACAACCGCTTGCTCCCATGCCGAAACCGTTTATCGCCCGTATGCGAAGTAAATCTGGTTTTCACGGTGTTTCGCTGGCGTTAATACTCTTGCTGATTTGCGCATTTTTCGATGTTTCCTCCGAACGCCAGCCGCACCAAGCCCGCGGACTTGTTCCCCAACACGTGTTGGAGCGACACATGGCGCCGGTGCGCTACCAAACCCAGCCGCACGTTAAGCCTGGACTGCTGAAGGTCGCTCTCATTGTTTTTCTCGACAAAAGCAATCGAGTGATGATGGCAGATATCACTGGCACATCCGGCGACGAAAAGTTTGATGAGGCTGTCCGCCAAGCGTTGCAGGAGGCCACGCCTTTCCCTGCCGGCACCCCAAAAATGTTCGGTGTTGATTACGCTAAGCAAATTGAACCTGCAAAGCCGGCCCCAGCCATGCAATCTCCTCGATAGTGGGAACCAGCCAGGCCGGGCATCAAACCGACGAGCATTTTAGTGGTCAAGTAATTTCGGACACGACGATAAGTTCTTTCTCTGCCATTTTGCGTTCGTACACTCTGGGTGACAGATTGCCCAACACAGAATGCAGTCGCTCGCAGTTGTAAAGCCCGCGATGTAATTGGCCACATCAAACTTGGCTTCTGCATGGTGCGCGTAATTGCGCTGCAACACGTTCCATTTTCACGTTCAAGGAGAACCGTTCAGCAACAGCGTTGACGCTCCTATGTCAAGATAACGCTTTTTTGTTGGTCCATACCATACCTACCGGTCGTCGGATAGCGTTTCCGGCGCAGGTTCCGCTTGCGGTTCGGATGCGGTTTCTGGCGGATTCACTGGTGTCGACTCCGGTGCAGTATCCGATTCTTCCGTCGTCTCCGGCGGCGGTGCAGCTGCCGGCGCTGCCGCAGGCAGATCAGGCGGCACCGGTTGCGCAGCCGGTGTCGCTGGCGCAGCAGGCTGCGGCCGCGGCCGCGGCTGCCCAGTGCCCTGCCCCAGCGCCAGATCGCGCGCCTTGAACCGCCACGCCGAAATCGTGTCCGCATTGTCCAGGCCCGAAAACCGGCTATCGAAGTTGGCGACCTTCAGCGGCTTGGCCGTCGACAGACTATGGACCGCGACCACGCCCGTCGTGCCCTCGCCCAGGTACACCACACCCCACTCGGCCTTGCCTGTCAGCGGATCGACGAAGATCTTGCGCAGGTGCCGGCGCACGCCCGGCACGCGCGGGTCCTTCAACAATTCCTTGAGCGATGGCGGATACGGCGACGCGCCCTGCGGTGTCGCCGCCGCGTAGCTGTCGAGCGCTGCGCTGAAGGCGGCGCCGATGTCCAGCAGTTCTTCCTCGGCCGCCGCCCGTTGCAGCAGCGCGCCGATCTTGAGCGTGGCTGCGCCCACCAGACCGATGATGGTGACGAAGATGATCAGGCCCAAATAGGTGAAACCGGCCTGGCGCCCGCTGCGCATCCCTCCCCGAACTACCATTCCAGATAGGGCCGGCCGCGCCGGTCATTGCCCGGTGCGCCGCTGCGCAGGTTGGCAAAGCCGCCCTGCTCACCTTCGTGCGGCGCTTCGAGGATCCACGTGTCGCGCGCTTCGGTGACGGGGTCGAGCGGGATTTCGCGCAGGTAGCGCGCCTCCACCAGCTGCTCGAGCGACTCGGGATAGCGGCCGGTATCGGAGCGGTACTGATCGACCACCTGACGCGTGTTGCGCAGGTTATCGGCCAGGATCGTCTCTTTCGCGCTGTCGATGCTGGGGAAAAAGCGCGGCAGCGCCACCGTCAGCAGCAGCGCGATAATCCCCAGCACCACCAGCAGTTCGATCAACGTGAAGCCACGGTTTTTTCCATCTGCATGCAGTTGCATCGTGCTCACCATTTGTTGTAGGGGATGCCGTTCAGCCCCACCCGCGTGGAGCGCGAATACACATCATAGACATCGTCGCCTTCCTGCGGTTGATCCGGCTCGCTGGCATAACTGCGCTTGCCCCAGGTGGCGGCGTCATCGAGATCGCGCTCAGGCGTGAACGGGTCGCGCGGGAGGCGCCGCATGAAATAGATCTTCGCTTGCTTGGGACTGCGCAGGTCGGGCACGCCCTGCACCAGCAATTCCAGCCGCGCCGGATAGCCGCTGGCGTCGGCCGCCTTGGCCACGCGGCCCTCGTCGGCGGCTTTCTTGTAGGCATCCAGGCCGGCGCGGATCTCGCGCAGGCCGCGCCGCAGTTCCTGCTCCTCGCGGCGCTGCACCGTCACTTCGGCCACCGGCAACACCAGGGTGCCGAGCAGGGCCAGGATCGCGAGCGTGACGAGCAGCTCGATCAGCGTGAAGCCGTGCCGCGCGCGCATGCCCGGCTGCGTCATCGCTGCGGCACTGGCGGCGTCACGCCGGGCGGATAGGCGGCCGGCTGCGCCATGGCCTCGGGCGCAGATTCCGGTGCAGATGCAGGCGCAGACTCAGGCAACGTCGCAGGCTGACCCGGCGGCGCCGATGGGGGCGAACCCAGTTGCGGCGTGGCCGGCAACGCCGACGGCGGCACCGAGAATGACGTCGCAGGTTCCTGCACCGGCGGCGGCGCGACCGGCGTCGTGACCGTCGTCGTCGTGACGGTCGCTGGCAGCGCCAGGGCTGGCACAGCGGGCCGCACGCCCGTCGCCGGCAGCGCTACCTGCGCACGCACGGCATTGTCGGGCCGGCGGCGGAAGCTTGCCTCGGTGCCGGCGCCAAACTCGGATGCGGACGCCGGCGGACGCTGCACCGCGCGCACGATGCGCGGCGTGATCGACAGCAGGATCTCGGTGCGTCCGTTGCTGTCGGTCTGGCTGCCAAACAGGCGCCCGACAATTGGCAGGTCGCCCACGCCCGGCACCTTGGTCCCGCTGCTGCGGTCTTCGTTGCTGATCAGGCCAGCGAGCACCTGGTTCTCGCCATCCTTCAGTTGCAGCATGGTGGTCGCCGAGCGGCTGCCGATGCGGTAGGCCACGGTGCCGTTGCGGGTCTCGACGCGCTCACCCAGCGTGCTGACCTCGAGGTTGATGCGGATCGCCACCTCGTTGTTCAGGTAGATGGTCGGCTCGACGTTCAGCGTCAGGCCCACGTCCAGGTACGTAATGTTATCGGACGCGAAGCCGCCGATCCCCGACGACACCGTCGCCGAGATATTCGGGATCTTGTCGCCGATGACGATCTTGGCCTTTTCCTTGTTGCGCACGCGGATGCGCGGGTTGGCCAGCGTCGTCGTGTCGCCGTCGGTCTTGCTGGCGTTGAGCGTGGCGCTGATCGGGCCCGTCGTGATCGTGCTGCTGTTCAGGCCACGGAGCTGGTCGATCGTCAGCACATTGCCGTCGAACGACGTCAGTGGCGAGAACCCCAGCGATGTCGGCCAGTTGATCCCCAGGTCCATCACGCTGCTGCGATTAATCTCCAGCACCTCGACGTCGAGCATCACTTCGGGCTCCGGCACGTCCTGCAGCGCCACCAGCTGCGTGGCGATGCGGATCGCTTCCGGGTTGTCGCGCAGGATCACCAGGTTCAGTTTTTCGTCGACCACCACATCGCGGCTCTTGAGGATCGTCTTGAACGTGTTGGCGATCGACTTGGCGTCGGCGTTCGCCAGGAAGAACGTCTTGACCGTCATTTCCTGGTACTCGCGCAGCTTGGCCGCGACGTTCGGGTAGATCAGGATCGTGTTGCCGTCCATGACCTGGCGCTCGAGCTGGTTCGTCATCAAGAGGTAGTAGACGGCCGCTTCGACGGTGCTGTTCTTCAGGAAGATCGAGGTGCGGGTATCGGCCTTGACGTCCTTGTCAAAGATGAAGTTCAGGCCCGAGTGGCGGGCGATGATCTCGAACACCTGCTTCAGTGGGGCGTCACGAAATTCGAGGCTGATGGGCTTGCGGTAGCTGGCCGCCAGCGCTGCCGGGCCGGATGGCGCGGCGGCGGCTTTCTCATCGATCTCCAGCAGCAGCAGACGCGCCGCCTCGTGCGCGGGGCGCTCGGTCAGCACGGCCGCGAGCTTGTTGCGCGCGGTCTCGATATCGTCCTTCTCGAACGCGGCGCGCGCCTCGATCAGTGCGGCCGCATGGCGCCGGTCCGCCTCGACCTGGCGCAGGCCAGCACGGGCGCGGTCGTTGCCCGGATCGATGGTCTGCACGCGCCGGTATTCATTACTGGCCACGTCGATCTGGCCGGCGGCCAGTGCGCGGTCGGCTGCCTCCACCATGCGCACGACGGCGCCGTCGCGCGCGCGCAGGTAGGCCGCCTTGTATTCGGGATTGCCGGGGTCGGAGGCCAGCGCCTCCTGGTACTTGGCGAGGCCAGCGCCGACCTTGTCCTGGGCCACCAGTGCGTTGCCCTCCTGGTAGGCGCGCTGCGCCGCGCAACCCGCGAGAAGAAACGGCAACAGCAGCAGGGTCAGCCCCTGCATCGGCAAACGAGCCATCAATCGAATACTCCAATATTGAGCTGCTGGACCTGGTCCAGCGGCAGGTAAGTCAGGGTCAGCGTGGGCGGACGGATCGCGTCGACGCGGTAGGCGCCGTCGATCGTCGCGCCGTCGCGCACGAGATAGGTACGGTCGTTGCGGGCCAGGTAGATTTCCCAGACGCCGTCCTGGAGCGACTTGCCGATGTACTTGAACGGCAGCGGTGGCGCCACGGGCGGCGGCGGTGGCGGGGGCGGTGCGTTCGATGGCGGCGGCGGTGGCGGCGTCCAGTCGTGGCGCGCGAACAGGCCCTGCTCGCCTTCGCCGAAGCGCTCGCCGTCAGCGCCGATCAACTCGTCGCGCGGGACCAGGCGCACGATCGCGGTGTCCGCGACGGGCTTGGCCACCGCCACGGCCGTGCTGCGGGCAGGCGCAGTGGCGGCAGTCTTTGCTACGCGCTCGGCCGGTTCGGCCAGTGTGTTGTCAGGGGTGGTGTCGCCGAACACGACCAGGCCGGCGGCCAGCGCCAGCGCGCCACCCATGGCGATGTGACGGGGCTTCATCGCGCTTCTCCGGGTGCTGCGCTGCGCTCGGCGAGATAGAACGTGAGGCGCAGCCGGGCATCGACGCCCGCCTCGCCAATCGCGTCGCGGCGAAACGCCACGTCGTCGAGCGAGGCATGCGGCACCGCGCGCAGCACGTCCATTGCAAACTGCCAGATTGCCGCGTAATTGCCCTTGACGGGCAGGTTGATCTGATAGGCGACCAGCCGGGCGTTGCGGTCGACCGTGGTGCGGTACTCCCCCTGCTCCAGCGTCAAGCCATGCCGGGCGGCCAGTGCGAACACCGCTTTCAACTGGCGCTCCACGCTACGGGCATCGCCCAGCGTCGCGTAGAACTGCGCCAGGTTCTGGTCACTGCTCGGTGGTGGCGCGCTTGGTGCCGGGCGCGGTGGCAACGGCGTGCGCGCGAGGCGGCGCGCTGCTTCGTAGTCGGCGTCGAGGCGGGCGCGCGCCGGCACCAGCGCGACCTGCACGGCAGCGCCGGCCACGATCAGCGCCAAGACCAGCGCCACCAGCGGATTGACCCGCGCGAGCAGCAAGCGGGCGCGCAATGGCAGGGTCGCGAGCGTCATGGCGTCCCCCATTGCACACTGACCTGGAAGCG
>Ga0265780_10008998_pt1 | contig 12051 bp, 6 predicted proteins | sample P1T30metagenome_FD_192432 | JGI IMG/M metagenome (GOLD analysis project Ga0265780, IMG submission 192432) | Plant litter microbial communities from East Loma Ridge, Irvine, California - P1 T30 | ecosystem: Environmental > Terrestrial > Plant litter > Unclassified | place: USA: California... | reverse complement strand
CCATGCGCCGTCGATACCATCAAGACAAGAACAAGTAAGTAAACGAGCCTTGCTTTCATTTGTCTACGTCGTTAAGATCATTGGATAGGGACACCCGGACGAGGCTTTACGTCAGGAGCATGGAAAGCCTAAACAGGCAATGTCAAGGTAGATGGCCGCTGCTCTAAAATTACACAACGTTGCGCCCATCATTATGGGCACGATGCCTGATAATTCTTTCTGCTTAGTTATCAGGCATCGTGCCCCGGCTTTGTCTGAGTTCTGCTTAGCGTATCTAGCCCGCATTTTGAAACAATAACAGACAGGCCACCGGCACCAGCACCAATGAAATGATGGACGAAAACGCCACCAGCACCGACGCGTTTTCGGTCTCGGTATCCAGAAAGGACGCAAAGACGACGAGGTTGGCCGCAATGGGGAACGACGCCATCAGCAGCATCAGTTTCTGCTCGTCGCCTTCGAGTTGGGATACCAGTACCGATTCCAGCCAGACCAGCGCACCCAGCAGCACGGCAGCCGCTACGTAACGCACGGCCATGAGTTTGCTGAACTGCTTGTAATCGACTTTTTTGAAATCGACCTGCGTCAGCGTGATACCAATAATCATCATGCCCAGCGCCGACAGGGTCCAGCTCGCGCCTTTCGTTACCGGTTCCAGGGCTTCCGGCATCTTGAATCCGAGCACATTGGCAATGATGGCAACGATCAGCGCATAGATCGCGGGGATCTTCAAGACGTTCTTAATCGAGTAGCTGACGGGCAGATCTTTGCTGCGCGAGATCAGGTAATAACCGATGGTATCGCCGTACAGGACATTGCCCATATAAGCGCTGATGATCAGCGGCATCTTCTCCTCGCCGAACAGGGCCATCACGACCGGAATCCCGAACCAGCCGATATTGAAATACGAGTACGAGCAGTTCAGCAGGTCCTGGTTCATGTCCTTGCCGAAGTAGCGCCCGGCCAGTTTCGCGGGGAGATTCATCAGCGCTGCCAGCAGAAAAATGATGGACATCGCCACCGCCAACTGGGTCATTTCGGCTTTCAGAATATTATCGAAAATAACCAGCGGAATCAGGACGTAGAGCAGCAGTTTGGAGATTGGTTTGCTTTCCAGCCCGAGCCACCGGTTTGCTACGTATCCCAGGATGATGAAGCCGTAGAGCGGCACGACACTGGTGAACAGTTCACTTAGTACGTTCATGCGTCAGGTGTTTGAGGATGGACGTTGTCATTGGGTCGACCTGGTCGACGTTGAACCAGACGGCGTTGGTGTCGAACAGTTCACCCACCAGCACATGGCCGATCCCATACACCGGTGCATCGTTATGGTTGGGAACGCAAATCTGCATGGTGTTCACATCAGCCTGTACCCCACCCGCATCACAGGGCAGTAAGTAGCCTTTTTTAAGCATCTGCTGAAGAATCGGTACGTCCATTTTTGCGACATCGGTAGCGGGGCCGGTCGCGTTAATCACGTATTCCACCTCGTCGGTATAGTCTTTTTCCGTCGTCAGCGTAAACCGTTTCGTGTCGTCATTCCAGACTACTTCGTCCGAATAGGCCGTTACGGTCAGCTGGCCCGACGCGAGCAGCTGGCGCAGTTTTAGGGCGTTCTGCAACGGAATGGCGTGCCGGTTGATATCGGAGTACGGTTTCAGCCATTTTGCGAACAGTTTCCGCTGATCCGGAGGCAAGAGCTGCCACGTATCGAAAGAAATATAACGGGTGGAGTACAGAATGTTCTGAAAGATGCTCTCTCCTTTCTCGGCCAGGGCAATGTCCTCGTCGAGTAACTCAAGCTGTGGCCTACCCACGCGCCGAAACCGTTTCCAGTCCTGCGGTCCATCTACCCGTTCGACTTCGCTCTGAAACAGCCGAAACAAATCTTTGGCCTGCAACGGTCGTTGGTTCTCCCGAATCACTTTGCGAATGTTGGCCAGTGTGAGTACCTGCCGGTCGAAGGGCACTTCTTTGGGCGACTGCGCACGGGGCAGCAGCCCGTCTTTCGAGTACATTTTGATTGGTCCCCGGTGGCCGTTGTTAACCAGCGTAATGACCGCATCCAGCGCTGTCAGGCTGGCTCCAAGTACACAAACCGACGCTCCTTTGTCTGTGATTGTACTCAGAATTCGACTGGATGGCCAGGGCGAATCCAGGTAGTTGGGCGATGATTCCAGCGGTTTAAACGTATTGGGGCGGGGCGTTCCTGTTGCCAGGACAAGCACATCGGCTGGAATTGTTTTTCCCGATGCCAGCCTTACGCTCGTCCGGTTTTCGGTCAAATCAGCGTCAACGGCTACGTCCTGGTACAACTCCACCGGCATCTGGTGCTGCCGGGCCAGCGCTACGTATTCGTCAAAAACATCTTTTAAATAAATACCGTAAAGCTGGCGGGGCGGGTAGCCATCGGCCTGGGTTTCTGTTTCGGGGAAATGCTTGTCGATGAAGTCCTTATGAGCCGCCATCCACTCGACAAAATGACCGGGTTCTTCGGCGAAAATGCCCATCAGCCCGGCCGACGTATTAAGCAGATGCCCTTTTTGCCCTGTGCCATAGGCCAGTCCGGGACCAATTTCCTCCCGTGGTTCGATGATCGCGAAGGAGACGGGATCATGTTCGGACTCAATGATGAGTTTCAGGACGAGGTGAATGAACGTAGCAACGCCACAGGCCCCTCCGCCTACAATGACAATATTTTTATGATTCATACTAAAAAGCGTCAGGCCGTGCTGGTTCGACACCAACACGGCCTGACGCAGGTTGTTTACCGCATTTCGTGATTAGCTATCAGGACAACCCCTCGTTTATCCTGATTGTTAAGAAACTACTTCGCTCCTGCCACCTGCATTTGCAGCGTATAAACCGATTTCGACGCCGTGATAAATAGTGTTTTTCGATCTTTTCCCGCGAAGCATATGTTACCGACCCAGCCTTCCGGTACGGGGATTGTCAGGATCAGTTCACCCGCCGGATTGTAGATCATAACGCCTTTTCCGGTCAGGTACACGTTCCCTTTTTCGTCCAGCGTCATCCCATCAGAACCCTGGTTCGTGAACAGCTGGCGATTGCTCAGACTGGCATCGCCGTTGATCTGGTATTTGTAGGTTTTGCTATCGCCAATGTCAGCCACGTACAATGTCTTGCCGTCGGGCGTACCGATAATGCCATTAGGACGTTTGTAGTTTCCGTCCAGCAACACAGGTTCCTTTTTGCCTTTGGGCAGAAAAAACAGATTCTGTCCGTCTATTTCGGGGCCACTATGGGTCCAGTAATCCCGTTTGTAGAGCGGATCGGTGAAGTACGAATTACCGCTGGCGTCCACCCATACGTCGTTCGGCCCGTTGAGCCGTTTTCCCTGGTAGCCCATCATCAGTACCGTCACTTTTTTGTCCGGACTGATCGACCAGAGTTCATTTTTTTCGTCGGCACAGGAAATCAGGTTACCGGCCGCGTCAAAGTACATCCCGTTCGAACGCCCGGCATTGTCCATGAACAGACTCAAGGTACCATCGGTACCGTAACGCCATATTTTATTGTTTGGCTGATCGGTGAAGTACACATTACCTTCTTTGTCGACGGCCGGGCCTTCGGTAAACGAAAACTGGTCGGATACGCGCTGCAGGGCTGCCCCCGGCGCAATCAGATTTGCCGAATCCTTCTCCGACATGTATGCTACGGAGACGGGCTGTGGAGTGGTTGTAGTCATAAGCACAGAACTCAAAAAGAGACTAATAATGTAACAGACGTGCATACGTAACAGACGATAGATGAAGAGTCAAATGATAGATAACAACAACAAAGAGCGTAACAACCAGCCAGCCGAAAAGCTTCTCTGATTCTCTTAAGTAGTACTGGAATTTATTCTACTTTAGGAATAGATGTTACCAGTCAGTTACGCCAGGTTGTCTGCCTTGCTTCGTATCGACCCTACTGTCACGAATAAGACAACGCCGTCATTTCTTCTAATTATACTACCGGTCAATGGTGCCTAATGTTTATGAAACGACTACTGGTCTTGTTTTTTCTGACGCTATGCGCACGGCACGCCCACGCCCAGATTACGTACCTGCTGTCAGGTACCGTGCGCGACTCGACCACCCGGCAGCCTCTCATCCGGGCGGCTATCGTGCTGGATTATGAAAAATCCGCGAAGGGCACCTACACGGATGCCGACGGGCACTTTTCCCTCAATGTCAGCCCCGGCCGGCACGTGCTTGTCGTGCGCTACGTTGGCTACGTGCCTTACCGCGAGGTGCTTTCCGTTCACGACAACAAACCCCTGACTATTGCCCTGGCTTCCGTGGCCAGCCAACTCGAAGAAGTAGCCGTTACCAGCAAAGGCTTCGATCGGAACGTGCGCCAGCCCCTGCTGGGTGTCAGCCAGATCAGCATGACGGCCATCCGGAAAATGCCCGCAGCCCTGGGCGAAACCGACATCCTGCGCAGTCTGCAGATGCTGCCTGGCGTCAGCAGCGTGGGCGAGGCCGCCAACGGCGTCAATATCCGGGGGGGCACTACCGACCAGAACCTGATTCTGCTGGACGATACGCCCATTTTCAATCCGACGCACATGTTCGGGCTGTTTTCCGTTTTCCCGCCCGATGCCGTCAGTGGGATCGACCTGTACAAGGGCAACGTACCCGCCCGCTACGGGGGACGGGCGGCATCGGTACTCGATATCAGCCTGCGGAACCCCGATCTGAACCAGACCAAACTCGACGGGGGCGTGAGCCTGGTTGCCAACCGGCTAACGGTAGAAACGCCCATCGTTAAGGGCAAGCTGGGTTTGCTGGTGTCAGGCCGCGGGGCGTTCAACGATTTTCTGCTGCGGCTGGTGTCTGATCGGCTCAGCGATATCCGGGCTAAGTTCGGCGATGGAACGGCCAAGCTGTTCTGGCGGGTCGACGACCGCAACACCGTAACGGCGATGGGGTATTACAGCGCCGATCTGTTTCGCACGAATCTGCTGGGCAGTCTGGCCAACGTAAACGCGGTCAATACCCAGTATGCCCAGCAAACGGCGAATGGCATGGTTCGCTGGTTTCATTCGATTTCACCCCAGCTGAATCTGCAAACTACGGCGATGGTATCCCGTTACGTCCCCACGATCATCTCGACCGAAGACAGCACCAACAATCAGGTCCTGCTGAAACAATCATTGCTGCAACGGCAGGTCAAGTCGAATCTGAACTACCAGCTCACCAACCAGAAGATCGAAATGGGCATCAGCGGCACGCATTACCAGATCAACCCCGGCGAGCTGGTGCCCAACAACAGCCCCTCCGTCAACTACCGCCGGACACCCCGCGAGAACGCGCTGGAACTGGGCATTCATATCGAGGACGAAATTAGTCTGTCGGAGCAGCTGGCCATTTCGGCAGGACTGCGGTACTCCCATTTCCTGGCGCTGGGTCCCTCCGTCGTTCGCCAGTACGGTATTAGTGAGGTCGGTCTCGATGCCTCAGCCGTGACCGATTCGATACGCTACCAGAGCGGGCAGGTGAGCGCGCAGTACGGTGGTTTTGAACCCCGGCTAGGTCTGCGTTACGCCCTGTCGCCCAACTCGTCGGTCAAGTTCGGGTATAACCTGATGCGGCAGTATCTGCAGGTGATCACTAATACGACGACGCCCCTGCCGACCTCGCGCTGGAAAACGTCGGATGCCAACATCCGGCCGCAGGTCAGCCAGTTGTGGTCGGCGGGGTATTCGCATAATTCAAAAAACAATATTTTTGAACTGTCGGCGGAAATCTACTGGCGCAGTACGCAGCACATTCTGGACTACAAGCCGGGTGCCGATTTTTTGTTGCAGGCCTACCCGGAAACGCAGCTGCTGGACGGACGCAGCAAAGCCTACGGACTGGAACTGATGGTTGCCAAGAAGAAAGGCGAACTGACGGGCTGGGTTAACTACACGTACTCCCGAACGCTGAACCAGGTCAACCAGGGGGCTACGTTTCAGCAGCGTATTAACGGCGGGGACTGGTACCGCGCCAACTACGACCGGCCGCACAGCCTGAACGCCAGCCTGACCATCAACCAGGGGAAACACCACAGTTTTTCGTTCAATTTCGCCTACAGCACCGGGCGACCGTATACCGCACCGGAAGGCTTCATTCGGTACCAGAACCGAAATTATCCGTTTTACAACGAACGGAACGAGTACCGGTTACCCGACTACCACCGGCTGGATTTCGCCTGGAACATCTACAACCCCGGCCTGAAAAACCGGCGCTGGCAGGGGCACTGGACGTTTACGATCTACAATTTATACGGCCGCAAAAACGTCTATTCCATCTTTTACCGAACCGAGGGGCAGGCGACCAACCCGTACCGGCTGAGCATCTTCGCGGCTCCGATTCCCAGCCTGACCTATAACTTTCAGTTTCATTAACGCAGCGCTGTTGACCTATGCCTTCTTCCCGTCTATTTTCATTACGTTGGTTATCGCTGCTGCTGGTACTGGCGGGCTGTGTCGACCCGATCGACCAGACCCTGCCCGGTGTGCTGGACGTTATCGTCGTCGATGGTACGATCACCAACCTGGACGAAACGCAGGTCGTTCTGCTGTCCCGCTCCCAGTCGGACCCCGTCAGCGGGCGTCCCGGGTCGTTTCCGCTTACCAAAGCCACGGTAGAGGTCATCGTGGACTCGAGCCAGATTGAGGTTGCCCAAGAAACGATGGATGGTCGCTACCAGTTGCCAACGGGATTCAGGGGGCAGGTTGGCCACGCGTATCAACTACGGTTTACGCTCCCTGATGGCAGCCGGTATTTATCCGATCAGCAGATCATGCCCGACGTGCCGCCCATCGAACGGGTCCGGGCGCAGTTCAACTCGACGAGCCTAACAGCGCTTGAAGTCAACGGTTATAGAGCCGCGCACGATATCTACCTCGACGCGCAGGACCCCGCCAGCCAGACTAATTTCTACCGCTGGACCTGGAAGTTGTGGGAAAAGCAGGAGTGGTGCCGTACGTGTACCAATGGGGTGTACTCCATAAACAACGTACTGACTAAAACGTCGGGTAATGGATTTCCTTTCTTCGCGCTGGGCAATTCAATTCAGGAAGACTGCTTTTATCAGCCATCCTCTATTCCAATTGTCCGTCCCTGGACATACGACTACAACTGCCGCACGAAGTGCTGGGCCATTATTCCGAGCTATAAAATCAGCGTCTTTTCGGATACGTATACCAACGGCGGTGCCATTTCGGGCAAGCGTGTCGCGCAGATTCCCTATTATCAGAAAAGTCCCTGTCTGGTCGAGATCCGGCAGGGAGGCATTACGCCCTCGGCCTACCAGTTCTACAAACAGCTTCAGGACCAGACGGAGAATACTGGCGGCATTGTGGATACCCCGCCCACAGCTTCGGTGGGGAACGTCAAAAACAGCGCCAAGGACCGGGAGATTGTATTCGGTGTTTTTACGGCCTCATCCGTTGCTACAGTACGTTACTGGATTGATCGGAAAGACTCGCAGGGCGTTCCTCCCGAACTGTTCCGGGCGCTGAACGGCCGCAACCCCGTTCCGGAACCAACCTTCCCTGCCATACCCGCCATTGTCATACAGGGCGCCAACCAGCCTTATACGGCGGTCTGCTCGCCCAACGAAGTCCGCACGCCGTTTAAACCCGCCGGCTGGCAGGAGTAGACGTGTTTTTTTTGTCATCCCGACTGGGGCGCGTAGTCCCTAAGGAGGGATCTTAACGTATCCTGATGGTCAAGCTAGGACGCTTTAAGACCCCTCCTTAGGCTACTCTTGCAGGGATGACAGAAAGAAGAACAACCCCTAAACCGTATTAGGATCGGGGTGCTGCCAGGGCTGGCGGTAAGGTCGTTTCAGCAGTTTAGTGGCTTCCGGATCGCCCACGACTTCGCGTTTTTTCGGGTCGTACACGATCGGGCGGCCTATCTCCATCGACAGGTTTGCCAGCAGGCAGCTTGCTGTAGAAATGTGGCCTTCTTCGATATCGGCGATGGGTCGGCCGTTGGTGTCGATGGCTTTCAGAAAATCGAGCATATGCAGCCGCGTGGCTGGTGCCGCGTTTAGTTCAATACGTTCCTCGGTCAGGTCTTCGGGATATTTTTCCTTTTCGTAGACGACGTCCTTGTGAATTTTTTCGCCTTTGGTCGGGCCGTCTTTGCCTTCGGGAATAAAGTCGTAACTCATGGTACTGGCCCAGAGCGTACCCTTGTCGCCGTAGAGCGTAAACGACCAGGGATAATCCGGATTATTGGGCGTTCCCCAGGTGCGGTGCTGCCAGACGCAGTTCAGGCCGTCGTACTCGAACAGAGCCGATTGCGTATCACTAATATTGGATTTCCCTTCTTTCTGCACATAGATGCCGCCCGTCGAACTAATCCGATTTGGCCAGCCCAGTTTAAGCATCCAGCGTACCGTATCGAACATGTGGATGCACATATCCCCCATAATACCGTTGCCGTATTCCTTAAACGTCCGCCACCAGCGGATGTGAGGCAGGCCATCGTACGGCCGCAGGGGCGCGGGGCCGGTCCACATGTCGTAGTCCAGAAAGGCCGGTACGGGCTCTACCGGCGGATTGCCGTTGTTGCGCATGTGGTAATAACAGCACATTTCAACGTGCCGGATATTGCCCAGCAACCCAGCATCCACAATCGTTTTCTTAGCGTCGATCAGGTGGGGCGTGCTTTTACGCTGTGTCCCGACCTGCACGACGCGCTTATATTTCCGGGCCGCGGCCACCATGGCTTCGCCTTCCATTACGTCCACGCTGATGGGCTTCTGGACGTACACGTTGGCGCCGGATTTCATGGCTTCGATGGCCTGTAAGGCATGCCAGTGATCAGGGGTGCCAACCAGTACAATGTCCAGTTTATTGTCGGCCAGCAGCTTCCGGTAGTCGGCGTAAAGTTTAGGCGTTTTGCCCGACTTCTGACGCTGGCTGACGAGTTTGGCCGCGCCGTCCAGCTGATTTTTATCCACGTCGCAGAGGGCAATGACCTCGACGGGGGCTACCTGAATCAGGCGGAACAGATCACTTTTACCATACCAGCCGGTACCGATCAGTGCCACCCGTAACGGGGCTATAGTCGTATCCTGCGCCAGTAGGTTGGCGGCCATAACATTCCCTTCCAGCGCCGAGAGCGCGAGCGCGGCCGAAGTACCCTGTAGAAAATGACGACGGTTGATCGTGAAATCGTTCATCAGACAATCAGATTGCGGTAGTTTCCCAGTAAAGACGATCAGCGCGGCTACATACTGCAATGCCCGGCGCAATCAATCCCGTTCGTTGCCGGGCAGGATTCTGGCGGGTAGCGGCTGGTTGTGCAAGACACACATACATCGTGGCGATAGTGGTCAGCACCAAACGGGTCTACCTGACGAATCGAGGGATGAACATGATGTTTGAGGTACAAATGCAAGTCAAGGACGGTTATTGGGCTTGACGACCCAATTTCCGATACCGGGGGAGTTCCGGCTACTTTCCCTGACGATGAAAATCCATCGGTAGCCTGATGCTATTGAGTATGGTGCACTGTAATCTGGTTTCCCGGCCTCGTCCATGAATGATACCGTTTCGGAAACCGTTTCAGGGGATACCTTGGTCCTGATTTCGGCGGGTTGCGGTACAAATGATCTGCTCTGTTGACTGGCCCGCAAAACCGATGAACAGGCCAGTAAACTACTGAGTGAACCCAGCCATAGAGAACGGGACAGGAAACGTAAAACAAAGTCTTTTTTCATGGTTGAAGGTGGTATAGAGGTGTGCGTAGCAGATTATGGTAAAATGGTGTGGATAGAATTCCTGATTTTATCAGTCCTGCCAGCCTCAGGATACCAATATTGTACACACTGGCTTTCCCCGGCATCGCTATGTATCGTTCAATTTCGGTAGTTACCTAACTACCGGCTAAACCAGTGTTGGCAACCATGTAGTCGATAGCTGTTGAGCGCGTCCATCGTTTGGCGTGAATACCCGTATCGACCACTAACCGAACGGCCCGGAACATTTCGGCCTGTAAACGGCCCAGATTACAGACGGGGTCATTTTTATAGAATCCCAGCTCGTAGTGCGGATAGGTGACGTCGGTTGCTTCTCTTTATAAGATCAAACCACTTCGACGCAGCATGGCTTTGGGCGATGGTTCGCGACCCCGGAATTTTTTATACAGTTCCATTGGCTTTTCACTGCCGCCTTTTTCCAGCACGTTCTTGCGGAAGCTATCGGCGGCTGCTTTATTTTCCAGACCACCTTTTTCCTTGAAAAACTCAAAGGCATCCGCATCCAGCACTTCGCTCCACTTGTAGCTATAGAAACCAGCCGAATAGCTACCCGCGAAAATATGGTCGAAAGCCGGGCTAGTGGCAATCCCGTCAACATGGGGAAACAGGTTGGCAACCGAATCAACCCGATTTTCGACCGCTTCAATAGTTTCGCCGGTAGGCTTCCTGCCGTGATAATACATATCAATAAGGCCGAAACGCAACTGCCGCAGGTTCATTAAACCCGCCATAAAATTCTGACTGGCGCGAATTTTCTCGATCAATTCATTGGGGATTACCTCACCCGTTTGGTAGTGCTTGGCAAAGAGTTTGAGTGCTTCGGGATCGTAGCACCAATTTTCCATCAACTGCGAGGGTAACTCAACAAAATCCCAGGGGACGTTTACACCCGACAAGCTCTCATACTTGCTATTAGCCAGCATTCCGTGCAACCCGTGGCCAAACTCATGAAACAAGGTAGTGACTTCCCTGAATGTCAGCAATGATGGTTTGGTATCCGTAGCCCGGGTGAAGTTGCAGATGTTAAGGACTTGTGGCCGGGTGTCCTGACCATTCTCGATTTTCTGACCCTGAACGTAGTTCATCCAAGCACCACTACGTTTGCCAGCCCTGGGAAAGTAGTCGCCATAAAATACGGCCAGAAATTTACCGTCCTTGTCGGAAACATCGAAGGTCTTTACTTCCGAATTATAGACCGGAATATCGGTACGTTCCTTAAAGGTAATGCCGTAGAGCTTGTTAGCGACCGCAAAAGCACCGTTCAGAACGTTTTCAAGCTTGAAGTAAGGCTTTAGTGTTTCTTCGCCGAGGTCGTATTTTTCCTTTTTCAGTTTCTCGGCATAGTAGCTGTTATCCCAGGCCTGTAGCTTATTTTCAGAAAAGCCGTGTGCTTTGGCATAGATCGTCAGTTCGAGCAGTTGGCGTTCGGCGGCCGGGCGGGCATACGTAACCAACTCATCCAGAAAGCTCTGCACCTTTTCGCGCGAACCGGCCATTCGTTCTTCCAGCACAAAATCGGCGTGGGTTTTGTAGCCCAGCAGATTAGCTCGTTCATAGCGCAGGTTTACCATCTTGCCTATAATGGCCGAGTTATCGTTTTTATCGCCGTGGTAACCCCGTCCGTTAAAGGCCATGTACAGCTTCTGGCGGAGTGCGCGGTTGTCGGCGTATTGCATGAACGGCCCGTAGCTTGGGGCCTGTAAAGTAAATGTGTAGCCTAGCCGGTCCGCCGGTGCGGTGGATTCGCCTTCTTGTCTCTTCTGCTTCGCGGTGACTTTGGCGGCTTCGCGGACATAATCGGGTAAACCGGCCAGGTCTTTCTCGTCGGTTACGGTCATTTTATATTCGTTGGTTTCGTTCAGCACGTTCTCGCCAAACTGAAGCGACAACTGCGCCATTTCCTTGTCGATAGCGCGAAGCCGTTCTTTACCCGCTACGTCCAGATTCGCCCCATTCCGGGCAAACAGTTTGTAGCTCTTTTCGAGTAACGTGCTGCTTTCCTGATCGAGTTTCAGCCGGTTACGCTGCTCATAAACCGACTTAACCCGAGCGTAAAGTGCTGCATTCAGCGTAATGTCATTGGTATAGTCGCTCATCATTGGCGATGCCTCTTTCACAATCTTCTGGAGTTCAGGCGTTGTTTCGGCACTACTCAGGTTAGACATGACACGGGAAACTCGTCTCACCAAACTGCCGGAGCGTTCGAGGGCAACGACTGTATTGGCAAACGTGGGCTTTTCGGGAGTCGTAACAATAGCATCAACTTCTTTCCGACCCTGT
>Ga0265780_10008997_pt1 | contig 12052 bp, 18 predicted proteins | sample P1T30metagenome_FD_192432 | JGI IMG/M metagenome (GOLD analysis project Ga0265780, IMG submission 192432) | Plant litter microbial communities from East Loma Ridge, Irvine, California - P1 T30 | ecosystem: Environmental > Terrestrial > Plant litter > Unclassified | place: USA: California... | reverse complement strand
GAGGTGTTGCGATTGCTGATTGCTGGAGCTGCGGTGAGGACGCTGGTGGACAATGAATGAGCCTTGAGGCTGCGCGCAGAACGAGCCCGTGACTTCAGCCAAGGCCCTAGTGATGGCGGCTCTTTCCACAATACCATCACCAGCATCACGACTTCTTGTTGTGCATCTACGCTCCTTCACTTGCCGTTGTAAGGCATGGCGAGGAACTGCTGCGACGAGCTCATTGGTATGTGTCTTTTATGACTGGCATTCGTCGCTGGCATCTCTACGAGAAGAACCTGCAAACCCCCAGCTCTGTACCTTCGAATAGCAAAAATGCCTAGATCCAATGATGCGAGCTGAGACCTACTGCATAGCAATACGCCGCAAGAAGAAACACTCATCTAGTGGAGACATGAGGTTGTTCTTGTGGCAGCTGCAAGCATCAAACGGTACAGTCGGACGTCGTACGGACATTCGTTTCACCTCCGCTATCGCCACGTTCGCCGAAGAATCTCAAAGGAAGTGACCACTTAAGACCGAGACGCATCGACCCTCAACAGGATCCTCACATAGGATGTGATGATCTCATTCGCGCCTTTCGGGCTTTCTGCACCTTTTTCGCGCATTTTGCACTCTTTGTAAGGGCGGAGCTCCACTCGCAAGTTTCCCAGCTCGGCCTCGGCGCTCAGCGTGGTGCGACAAACACCGAGAGCGCCCTGCTGTACGCTAACACCTAAAACAACTTGATTGTGCGAATGTTCGTACATCAGAATCGGGCGTTCAACAAGATACTTAAAATGTAGCCCTGGCCCTCCATATTTTCTGATCCAAAACCAAAGTCACCTTTCGCCTTCTTCACTCTTCAACCCGCGTCACTGCGCACTTTTCCACAGCATGTCGCAATCATCCAGCACGCCGTCACTCGACGAAAAACAAAGACAGCCACCGTCAGACATCGAAAAGCCCACAGTCGACGAGGAGCACAGCGAGCCCTCTGCACCAGCAGCAGATGCGCCCGTGAGCCCGTTCCATCCAAGTCAGTTCCCGGATGGCGGCAAGCAAGCATACCTCACTCTGCTCGGAGGTTTCTGCTGTCTCTTCTGTTCTTTCGGATGGCTGAATTGCCTCGGAGTGTTCCAGAACTACTACCAGATGAACCAGTTACGGGACTACTCTCCATCGACCGTCGCATGGATACCTTCAATCCAGATCTTCATCATGTTCCTCCCTGGACCGATAGTCGGATGGGTATTTGACAACTACGGACCCCGGCACATCTTGCTCTTCGGAACCTTCTTCCACGTCTTCGGGCTCATGATGACGAGCTTGTGCTCCAAATACTATCAGTTCATCCTAGCCCAGGCTATCTGCTCGCCTCTCGGACTCAACTGCATCTTCCAGGCCGCAACAAGCACGATCCCAACTTGGTTTTTGAAGAAGCGCGGCCTCGCGTATGGAGTAATGGCTGCTGGCTCTGGGCTAGGCGGTATCATCTTTCCAATCATGGCCTCGCATCTCGTGGCTCAAGTAGGTTTTGGATGGACAATGAGGATCATTGCATTCACGATTCTCGCCCTTATGATCGTCGCCAACCTCACCGTAACATCGCGCCTCCCACCCCGACCTCGAGCATTTCGTCTGAAAGTCTTCGTGGACCCATTCAAAGACATGCGGGTTGTCCTCGTCACCACTTCCTCCTTCCTCTTCTTCATGGGCTTGTTCATCCCGATCAACTTCATCGAAGTCGAAGCCATCCACAGTGGAATGAGCACACGACTAGCAGGCTACCTCCTCGCCATCCTCAACGCAGCCAGTATCTTCGGCCGCATATTTCCCGGTGCGCTCGCCGACAAGTTCGGCGTGTTCAACATGCAGTCTCTCTGGTGCATTGTTGCGGGTGTACTGACCCTCGGGCTCGCCATCCCCGCCTCCAATAACGCCGCATGGATCGCCTTCGCCGCGCTCTACGGCTTCGCGTCCGGCGCTTTTGTCTCACTGCTACCCGCACAGTTGGCGAAGATCTCCAAGATGGAGGAGATTGGTGTGCGCGTCGGCGTCACTTTTGCTAGTGTGTCGTTTGCGGGCCTTGTGGGTAACCCGATTGCGGGCGCTATTGTGGTTGCGAACGGCGGAGCCTTTTGGGGGTTGAATGTCTTTGCGGGCGTCATGATCATGAGTGGTGCGGGCATGTTCACGCTCACGAGGTTTTACATTGCGGGATGGAAAGTGTTTGTGAAGGTATGAACATGTAAAGTGGCGGCGAGAGATTTTCGCACTTTTCGAGCATTACATACTTCGATAGTATTCTCAACTCATAGACCGTAGAATAAATCAAAAATTGAATTAATCACATACTGCTACTACGGGCAGATTCCAGATGTGCGACATGTCGTGAAGTCGTACTAATTTAGCGTGAGATCCGGGAATGGCAATTGCTCACTCAACCCGCAGCCTTTTTCACGGTCGCTTTCAATGACATGCTTATAACATCCATCGACAACGCAACTGACGTTTAGTGCTATCGTCTGATTGGCGGTCGAAAGGAGTCTTAAATCCTTTGTCCGACAGGGATGCAGCCTACTTTCGTACATCCGTGTACGATCGTACAACGCTCGTACCAACGCCCCTAGCCCGCGCCGCATTTACAAATTTCGGACAACAATCCAGAGCGAGGAGCGAGAAAGAACACGGAGTACAGTTTGTTTGTACAAGAAGATATTTTGCGAGTCGTTGTACTTCAGCTGTCGGACAACGAATAGGCTCGCGCGAAGATGCCTAAACAACGGTCAACATGCACGCGGTAAGAGTGCGAAGTCTCTATCGAGTACTTCACGGCTACTCTGCAGTCACTTATCATCGTTCGAGATGATACTGATGCCGATGAAAAGCTCATGGTGATAATACAACATACTAACCCATCCCAGCTGCAGCCAACGCCGCCAAAAATGCGACCGCAAAACCCCATGTACGCACACCATCCATCGTACAAAACCCACCTTCCACCAAAACTAACCCACTCCCCCAACAGGTTCCCGCTGCATTCAAAACAACGAAGACCACCTCTGCACCACGCACTGGACCTCAGGCTACAACCCCTCCGTCCACCGAAAATACCCCAGAAAACCCTCCGCCACCGCCACCACCTCAAGCGACACATCCTCCACACTCACCAACTCCCCTCCCACCGACCCCACCGCTGGCCCCGTCTTTGCAATCGGCCAGTCCAAGTTCCTCGACATCACCATCGGGTCCCTGCTGCACGAAAAGGATGCACCCACTCCACAGCTGGAAGCAGGTTTTCTCTCGCAGAGTCTGCAGTCTGTGAGGGCGGCGATTGAAGAGCCGAATCGCGTGCTGAGTTTTTGTTCGCCTGCGGCTAAGGAGCTGGAGATGGAGTATGTGCAGTCGCTGTTGCCGGATAGGCAGATGGTGCTGAGGATTGTGGATTATTATCATGAGTGTATGGCGTATTGGTGTGGTGGGCTATGGCACTGGCCGAGTTTTAGGGCGAAATTGGTGGGGGCTTATGCGGGTGGAGAGATGCTTGAGTTGAGGGGCTTGGATTGGAGATGGAATGGGTTGTTGTGTGAGTTGACTCTTCACTCGTGTGAGGACGGGCTGTGTTTCTATAGCCACGTCCTGTTGCTCCACAGCTGACACCTTTCCAGTCGCCATTCTCTCATCCGGCGTAATCGGCTGCCCAGAGCGCCTGTCCGAAGACTGGGGCATCTCCGTGGACGATAAAGTCAAGCTTGCTCGTGCTTGGGGCGCATGTTCAGTGACGTGTCTCAATTTGGGCAATTACACGTCTCAGTTCCACATCAACTCGATACAGGCGATATATACGCTTCATGCGTACGAGCATCTAGCTGGGTCGACGAATCAGTGGATTTCGATGAGGAGTGTTGCTGCTGTTATTGCGAAGGGGTTGGGACTACATCGGTAAGAGATATCCCTTTCACATTTGTACATGCACGGAGTCTCTGCGAATCAATCTTCCACTGTCTAGCTCATCCACTGACCATACCACAGACTCACCCCCCACCCCGCCGATAAATCCCCAACCCACCACCAATCCCACATCAACCACCAAATCGCCCTCCGCATCTGGTCCTACATCACCGCCCAAGAATGGCTCTGCTCAACCTCGCAATCAACCTACAGCGTCACCATCCAAAAACGCCACTTCACCACCCCTCGCCCCGCCATCCTCGACGAAGAATCAATGCTTCCTGTCGACGACGCCACACCTACTTTCACGCTTGTAGGGCGCTACTTCTACGATTACGCGAGCTTGATGATCGATTTCCATAATACTATGCTTGATCTAGCGGATGCGGAAGATGCGGTTAGATATGCGGCTGTGCTGAAGTTCGATGGCGAGATGCGCGCATTGTGTGCGGAGAAAATACCCGGTTGTTTTAAGCCTGGGATGCCTATACAATCGAACTGGCCGAAATGGAGTCCCTGGGCACGTAAGTCAACCCTCCCTCAGTACCAACTTCTCCAGCTAATTCAGGAGGGAATCAAGGCCGATTACACCAAGCCTCAACAACCCACAAACTAATCATGCTCCACCAATCCTTTCTCGCCAAATCGCTAAGAGACACGCGCTACACATATACACGCTACGCCTGCTCGTCCGCCGCGAAAAAGATAATAAACTTGTATAATCCCCCTACATACACAGCTGCGCCGACAACTACGCGTGACCCGCACGAGCCTCAGTGGTGGGTCGAACAAGCGTTCGTCGTAACGGCGGGGATTTGTCTGGTGTTGGATTTATTTTCTAGGGCGCCGGCGGGTGATGAGGACGGCGAGGCGCGGGAGTATAAAGCGTGTGTACAGCGCGCAATTGAGTATCTACAAGGTTTTTTCACGAGCAGTGTTGCGTTACACGGGGTGCGATTGTTAGCGAGTTTGCTGGGCGAGTACGGAAAGATGCACGAGAGCGTGCAAGTGCCGGATCCGGAGTCGAATGTGCAAGTATCGACCGAGGACGTGGCGCAGTTTAATTTCGATATCGAGACGGTGGATTTTGAGGGGCTGATGGATTATCTGCCCATGGAGGGCGGGGTGGATGGGAATATGTTTGTGGATACGTTTTTGGGGATGGCGAGTGGGTCGTTTGTGTGAGTGGGATGGTGTATGAGTGTGAGTATAAAGTTGATGGATGCGTGTTTCTATTGTGTCTATCTAGCGAGCAATGCAAATGCTAAATGTGGTATCGATCCCAAACGCCGTCCTTTCGAGAATACACAAGCTCCCCATGCGCCTTTACCCAAACACCCTTGCAATCGTCCAAAATCTACCTACACCCCACCCTCAAACACGATCCTCAGCAAAATCCAACACCTCACAATCGTCCTCAAAAAACCCCTCCTCACCCTCGTCCGCACCTTCCCTCCGCACCCGTCTCCGCCTCGTCGTAACAACAACCTGTTCGACCTCTTCCTCGCCGTCGCGCAAGACAAGCTTGTTCTCGAGACGCTTAGTAACGCCAGCGATAAGATCGTCCTCGCCGGAATCGTACGAGTGTGTCGCTGGCGAGGAGATCCGAAACGCCTCAGCGTCCTCGCCGAAAATCCAAGGCGAGTCATCCTTCTCGTGATGTAAGTCGCTTGTTAGTCCGAGCAGTGGGGGTTGGAACTCGCTGCTGCTCTCTTGGACTTCTGCGAGTGGTCGTGAGAAGACGAAGCGAGTGACGCGTCGGTCGGTGTAAAACGGCTGGTACGGTGGGTTTGTCTCGATTTCAGAGAAGCTGAGCGGTGCTGGAGACGTTGCTAGTCCAAGTTTCGTGCCCATTGTTCCAGGCTGGCGATGAGGCAAAGAACGCGGGATCCAGTCGCCGTGAATGCCCTGTTGTGGCTCTGGGTCGTCTGGCTGAGCGCAGAGTTGCTCGCCGATAGACGGAGGCAGCAGCGTGTCTTGGATAGGAGCGAGCCCAAATTCAGCTACCTTCTTCTTGGAAATGGACGCCGCGTTTGGAGAGCTACCCTTGCTAGTTGCGGGGCGCATTTGGACACGCCATATCTGCAGCACGCCTCCAGCTACTACTGCCAATGAGCCTCGACCTCTGCCCGAGAGCCATCGCATGCTATTTGGTTTCACGCCACTCAGCGACGCGGGAAGTGCGAGCTTATTGTCACCAGAATGTCGGATGTTGTTGATGGACTTGCCAGCCGCCGCAGCGACAGCTTTGGTGGATTTGGCTCCTGCGGCGGGAGTGACACCGAGACTGCTGAGACTGAAACGAGATCCGCCAGCGGTGGTCTTCGTCCGCACAGCATCTAGCCAGGGTTTGGCGGTACCGTTGAACGTCTGCATGGCAGAGCTCAACGCTCCACCACGCGCCACGGGTGCCGCCTCTTCTTTCGGTTTCGCTGGAGCTGCTGGGCGGATGCGTCGTGCAGGTGGCCACTGAAATGCTGACGCAGGCATCGAAAACATATGTATGGTCCCTTTGTCAGTCAGAACGGCTATCTTGTCCATTCTCGGTGCCGACCAGACCACGTCGATGACATTTGTGACGGTCATGCGAGAAAAACGAGCAACTCGTCGAACGTGGGGCCCTGTGGCTTGTTCTCTAGTAGTCTTCCGAGCTTTGCGTGAGGTCATCCGCTTCATATCCCAGACATCCTGAAAATCACCTTTCTGACTGACAGTCATCATCATCAATCCGCTCGGCGAGAACGAGAGCAAGCTGCAGCCCAATGCGGCAGGAATGGTGGCGATCGGGATCAAAGTGTTCTTGTTCCGTGTCTCCTCTGCTTCAAGCAGCTTTTGCAAGTCGTAAATTGATATGATAGGCGCATCCTGTCTGGCCTCAGCTTGCTGGTGGCCATGAGTAGGTGGAAAGTAATGATGCATAGGATCCTGGGCGTACGCCGCGCTGTTGACGCCATTAGGCGCCTTGTTCATATATGCCTTGTAAGCCTGTTTGCTTTTTTCCGTTGCCCATGTTACTCCCTTGATGGCGACTTGAGTACCCTCCCTGGTGAGGCGATCCATCAGTCCAGCTGGTTCGGGAGCCTCTACGGTGCAATTTGCTGATGGTTGAGGGGGCACCGTGTGGTGGGTAATCCCAGGCGGCCTTTCGAATGTCGGCGACGTCAAAGCGACTCCGTCCACGGCGTATAGACTGCTCGAGCCCGGAGGTGTGACTGCGAGCCAACGGTCTGACAAGGAGAAAACTGGCACACCGTACTTCTCCTGGGGCATTTCCTCCCGGCTACCGTCCGCAGCACTTGACGCACTCGAAGGAATGGGCCGGTCACGCAGCTGGACGGATGTCCAAACCTTACCAACGCATCTGTACCTTTCGGGGAATTCTTCATAGCCCTTGAGATATGGTGCAAAGATGAACACTTCACCGCTGGATCCAGATGCAACGACCACGAAAATACCTTTGGCATCTACCACAAACTCTCCCACGGGGAATGGAGGCTGAAACATGGGGCTATCGATAGGTCCAATGATGGGCACTAGTGGGCTCCTGTACAAGATCGCAAGTCTTCGCTTCTCTTTCAACGAGTATATTTCGACTGAGGTCTGGTATCCAAGGACTTGTGTAGCGTCACCACGATTCGAAGCCGGCCTGCTCGGAGACTCGGAAGAGTCATCAACAACAGAAGAGGACCCGCTGCCGCTGCCGCTGCTACGACCTTCCTGCAGAACGGGTCCATGAAGTGTGACGGCCACCAGAGGTCTTGAAGCCGCCAGCAAGTCTCTGCGCGAAGTCCAGGGTAGTATTTTGGCACCGACAACTGCACCCCTGAGGCCCTCCAGTCGGCCCAGGAGGTCCATCTTGTTCTTTTCGACTCCGAAGACGTCCAGCCCGCCTTGCTGGCCGACGAGCAGAACATTTTCGGCGGACCGGGCGGCCTCATCTCCACACATTGTCAGAGTGTCGAAGCCGCAGAAGTATCCCCCGTCGCCTGGTTGGATTCCGTCGGATTGCGCATCGTTGAAGCCAAGGTCAAGACCTGGCAGACCGTAGAAATGGGCCTGCGGCTGATGCGGCAGAGGTGGGTTGGACATGAAGGGCTGAGAGAGCGGGCGTGCGCCCTGGTGCGAGTACATGGAGGACCGTCGATTCCTGGCTGACGAGTCGCGTGGAGAACTCTGTAAGCGGCCGCCAAAAGTGGTATGCGTGTTGGGCGAGCTGAGAGGATGCATGCCGGGTGGAGACTGTGAACTTGGCTGTGGTGCGTAGAGTCCTTCTCGGGCGCCGGGCGAGTGCTGGAAGTTTGGTGGAGAAGCTGCTATGGCTATGCCGCCGGCGTTGGGCGAACCGTGGCTGTAGAACGGTACCGACTTCGCCCACTCATTTGCGTACGACACACCCCGCGTGGCGCCCAGTGCGGACAGCAACGGAGAGGTGGTCGCATTGTGTGGCGTTTGCACGGGCGGGGACGCAGACGAGAGGCGGTTTGCGGTGGGTGGTGTATGTGTTCTGCCATACGGTCAGCTGGGTAGGAGATAGCCAGGCGTGGTAACATACAACTCTCGTGGGTAGATGCGCGTAACCCTCTCCCCATGTCTATCTCTTCTTCCCAGCTCATTCTTGGACGTCTCGCGGCCGCGGGGCTTGGGAGTGTCTTGCACCTTGCCGCGCTTGCGGTGCTGCCGGGCGAGGTTGGTAAGGTTTGAGATGGGCGCTGTGTGCTCGGCTTCGGTCGATGGGCTCATATAAGAGGCGGTGCGGGTCTTGGATATGTGTCTTCGTGCTGGTCTGTTTGTGAACGTGTGCTGTGTGTGTGGAGAAGTGCAGGAGGCTGCGAGTGGAGAGGGCGCTTCGGATGAGTGCTAGATCAAGCCAGCAGTCATGCGCCGCCGTGGAGTCGAGGATGACGCAGTCCCGTGCAAGCAACTGAGATCTGCCTCAGTTGTATCTGTCAGTGTCAATACTGGTGCCTGCCCGCACAGCTTGCTATCTGTCTTTGGCCGTGTTTACTCCCTGACGTAGTCGCTGTTGACGCGCGGGGCTGGAGCTCCTCAGCAGGGCAGTGTAAAGAACAACGAGGTGAGAGACACACTACCAGCCTCAGTCCTCTCTTATCGCGCGCTATCGGACTGTTGACCTGTTGACGATATCGTATGCCATATGCAGGGCACGTCTACGTGCAGTAGCCCTTTCCTGGATCGACCAAGTTTGAGGGGCACTTGGAGCTTGACGTGGATGCATGCATGCCACTTCAGCCATCTTATTCGTTGCTTTTTTGACTGACTCGCGCCCTACCCGCATGTCTCTCCTCATACCCCTCTGACCAACTTCGCCGTCATTGCACGTGAGCGTGTCACCATGCTGCACTCGTCTCGTGGACAACATGGGGAGACACCATCGGCGGCAGCTCGCGAGGACCTCCGGGCGGTAACCCAACGCATGACGCGCTGCAGGGGGCTCGCACATCATTAAACAATAGGTCAGTACGGTGCAATTAAACTCCGAGTGATAAACCTTCACAAAGTAATGAAGACACCGAGTCCAGGCTTTCTATTCCACCATGAGGCTCAAGCTTAGCACAGCCACCACCAGGCTGGTCGCCGCAGCCATGTGCAGCTCAGGTACAGCGCCTCGGAAGCTTCGCCAATGGTTCAAATTCAAATTCATAGTGTCTCACCCTGTCTCTGCGGCTTCTACGCTTCTTCACGTACCTGCATGTTCGTCAAAGAGGCTAGACCCGGGGATGTGCTCGAGTTGATGGCCAGTCGCTCTCGGACCTGTCCCAATCTGTCCCCATCGCCATAGACACATCGCTTCCCGCGCTTCTTCAATTCACAATGCATGGGAGAATTGTTGAAATAAAAGAGCTTGAGTCGAGGACGTATGGCACACTGGCTATGGTGCGTCCAACATCTTTCAGCCGCCAGCAATGATCGTTGGAAGTAGACAGCCATTTTCGTCGCTCTAGCCGCCGTGCCCGTCCTCTTTCGTCTTCACATGTAATCAAGATAGCAGCATGTTGGGGGCTGTAAAAGTACGCCCGGCCTAGTGGCTTGTCATGCATGGTCATATACGCGACTTACCCCATTCAACGAGTTTGGCTATCTCCCGACAGCATCCAGATATCTGGTCCCCGGAACGCCCTCCCTGTCGCATACGCTTGGTTGATCTAGTCTTCGACGACTTCACACTCAATCAGCAATACCACCTCCACCCTCTAAACATGGCATCCTCCTTCTTCAATCCAAAAGAATACTACTACATCACCACCACCAAGTACAGCGGCTACAACCTCGTCTCCGAATCCGACAAAACCCCCGCCTTTCTCGGCGAGTTCAACAAAACCTCCTCCGAAAACTGGCAGCTCTTCTTCCAAAATGGCATCTTCTTCATCCGCAACTACCGCTGGGGAGCGAACCTGCAACTCGGTCTTACCCCCGACAACAAAGGCAGTCCGCAGCTGTACACACGCAGCGGGGATCTAGGCCAGCAGTGGACGCTGCGCCAGGTGGGGGCTAATTTTGTGATGATGAATGGGCTGCTTGGGGCGTCGGCGAACTTTTCGTTTCCGGATGGGGTGGGGAGGCCGGGGATGTATAGTAATACTGGCGGTGAGCTGTGGAACATTACGATCAATGAGAGGTGAGAAAGATGCTTGTCAGAGGAATGCACGAGCAGGTGCTGATAAATTACAGCGCGGGAAACACGAGGCCGATTAAAGACGGCGACGAGTTTCTTTCTCCAGTCACTGGCGTGGTACGTACATTGACCTGCATCACACGAGCAAGTACTAAATCAATACCACAGGTCACATCCTCCTCCTCATCAATCTCCCTTCAATCCACACCAACCCCATCCCCATCCCCATCCAACACTCTCCCGCCCTCCACATCACCCACCACCCTCCCACCACCCCCATCCCCCTCCCCCGCCCTCTCCGCCGGCGCAATCGCAGGCATCGTCATCGGCGCAATCGCACTCATCAGCGCCCTCGCCTTCCTCATCTGGTTCCTACTCGCACGGCGGCGCAAAGCTCGAGCCGCGCCTGCATACGGACACGCACAGCAGGTACACGAGGCATATGCGGGACCGCCAAGTCATCCGACGGAGAAGTACGCGCATAGGAGTGAGTTGCAGACGCCGGCTGCGGCTGTGGAACTTGCAAGCACGGAGTATCCGGCGGAGTTGGGGGGTGGGAACGGGGGTGCGTATTGGGGGCATGAGCGGGGGCAGGGTCAGGGGCAGAGATGATCACTTGCAAAGAGAGGATTGGGTGGGAAGAATTGGAGATTTTTATTATTGGGACGGTGTTGTTGATTTGTTTAAACGAGCGACTACCCCTTCCAGTATCATACACATTGCCTTCTGTCTTCGACGATACCACATAGCGCCGCCTTTATTTTCTCGCATCAAAATCTATCATCGTCACAATTCCATCCCGTTGCGCAATACATCCAACCGTTAAACTACCTACCCGCATCTCCACGTCCCCCAAATCTACCTCTGCACAGTGCATACGTAACAATCATGACTTGACGCTCAGAGTTGCAATGCGGTTTAATTTGATCCGAGTTTCTTTAATTTTATTTAGAATCAATCGAGAACTCGTTGCAACGTTTCGGGAACTAAACTCTTTACGGAAAATGGGCATGTTCGGACAAGGTGCGTTCCGAGCTGCAGTGCGAGTACGAGTCAAGGGATTTACCTACGCGAGGGGGAAAAAGGGCTATTTAAATACGTACGCGCCCTGGTGAATAGTCTGTCGTAGCGTGTTGTTTGCAGATATCATGGGAGCAGAAATATGTGTGGTTGTTGGAATGAAGGACAAATAGTACACATGCTTTTGAGTATATGTTGGTACATGTCAAGACGCGTGTCCAGAAAATGACTTTTATGACTAGAAGTAAAACCTAGAATGTAGTATCGCTCGCGAAAGGGTATCCAAACCAAAAATAAAAACCAAAGAACCAGGAATTCTTCCCCAAGAACTCTCTTTTCTCCCTGGCACTCCCAACCCTGCAACCTTTCCAGCTCTCCTCATCCCCCTCAAACAAACCACTCACCATCCCCCCCTCTCATGCACCCCCCTCGGACTTCTCCAACTCCCGTCCCTCCCCTCCCCAA
>Ga0265780_10008996_pt1 | contig 12052 bp, 10 predicted proteins | sample P1T30metagenome_FD_192432 | JGI IMG/M metagenome (GOLD analysis project Ga0265780, IMG submission 192432) | Plant litter microbial communities from East Loma Ridge, Irvine, California - P1 T30 | ecosystem: Environmental > Terrestrial > Plant litter > Unclassified | place: USA: California... | reverse complement strand
AGGCGCCTGTCATGCACAGGAAACGAGATTTTTTCTTGCGAGTATTGAAGAGGTGAAACATGTCACGCAGGCAGTATTCTTGCACACGCAGTAGTACGACCAGCGCTTTGGCGGGTCGACTGCGACCGTATCGATAGGGGCTTTGTGTTCTGTTCATTATGTACCTCGACCGTGTTGTACCTCTGTTGTGGGCAGGACGGGCAAGTGTGTCCCATAGCCGCTTGTCAGCCGTGATGTCATGAAGTGGCTGGTGATCACGACTTTGGTCAACCATGAATCAAGGCCTACTGCACCGCCACACAGCGTGCGAGCGTCGCGGCAGGAGTAGCCGAACGAGCTGGCTGACCGTCGCGCAGGGCCTCAGCTTCGCGCGCTGCGAAGTACCGATAGGAATAATTACGATCCCTGCAAAGCACTCACGCTACTTTGTCGCCGAAAGTCTGCTAGCTATAGGGCGGCCGTTGAGATCTAGAGAATGTATCAGTGTTTGTTTCAACGTCGTGCGAAGCACTCGCGGTGCGTAAGATCGTGTCTCTTTCGCGCCATGCCCAGTAGCATATGGTAGTCGCCCATTTTGAGAAGCAGTGGCGCGAACAATACAGGCATCAGACGAGGCGTGAGTATATTCTATCGATACGCAAAGTGCAGAAGAAGCCTTTATAGCTCATCATCGATAGAAAATGCGATGTTGCGGAGCTGGGCGCGTGCAAAGTGGAAGTACCTGTTAGCGTGAAATCTGGGTAGGGAGCCTAAGTAGGTCGGGACTGAGTGTAAGAATTGTTGCCCCTCATGCCCCTTCCCTTTTGCAAATCCTCAGTCCAAATGTCGCAGTAACGCAAGCCTTCGACCTGGCGAATTTCTCAATACTCTTGCTGCGGCCACCAGAGTGATTCCGACCACGATCGCTGGATGTTCATCCAGCGTCTGGAAGGAATCCGATGACGACGGCGATTGCGAGAAATTCACCCAGGAGGAGCAGGCGTCAGGTGTCTTACGCCACGCCCACTCAGAAGTTGAAAAGGGGTGGAAGTTCAATGGAAACGCCCCTAGTAATGCCCATCTGCTTTTGTCACTGACAGTATCAAGACAGAATTAAGTACTTATTTCAGAATCGAATTTGTTCCAGCCGAAAGAAATGCGCAGGCACTGCCGAGGAAGCCTTCGTAGCTGCAGCCGCGTCCCACCATGCCACACTGCCCCAATTGATGAAAAGGTAGAAAACCTGCTCCTGACGATTCTTGGGAGTTTCTGGCTAGCGAACTGTCTTCAAGTTCACTTGCCCTGAACCATCAAGCGGGACTATACATACTTGCCAGATTCCATTGGCTCTATGAGTCTGGTCATCAACAATTGACCGCGACCCATACGATAGTTGAAGTACCAGCAACTCAAATGCACGACGGCCAGCAAAAAATGAATCGCAAGAGAGCGCCATGCTGGTTTGTATAAATATTTCGTCCATCTCTCTTCTCTCACACAATCACGTTCGACCATCTTCTTCGACACACTGCTCTCCAACCAAGCTACTATCCACACGTATACACACGAGACGAACTTCCACTACACAAGGCTCTACATCAGGCATCACAACTTGCCACAATACCCATCCCTTACATCCACACCAAAAGGTATCACCATCACCAAGCTCCCACCTCTACACGAGAGGAACCTACTGACACTCCCCAAGCCGACTACCCACCACCTCCTCAAACCAGCAACCATGTTCACCATCACCACCGCCCCCGCCTCATCCCCCCAGAAGCGCACCAGCGAGCAAGCAAGCTTCACCGCCTGCCCGCTGCCGCCAAAGCACCGCAAGCTGAACACCACTCTCGCCCTTGCCGTCAGCCACAGAAAAAACAGTAAGCCCGGCGAAAAAACCGCCCCCTTCGCCCTGCCCCCGCCCCTGACCGCACAACAATCCATCGACCTCGACCGACTCAAGCGCACTTGGTACATCGAGTTCGACTCGCCCCTCACAACGCCAGAGTACTACTCGGATCACTACTCGAGGCGAAGGGCGAACGTGTGGCGGGTGCTCAGTGGCAAGCGCTACGACGACTGCGCGGCGCAGGTTGCGGTTTGGTCCGTCGAGGAGACGATGTTGGGGCTGATGTGTATGGTCAAACTGAACGGGCACTGGTTCCATTTCCAGGGGCGTATGCACTCGAAGGGCTGCGGGGGGGTTTGTCTCTAACGACGTGATTGGGGGCGGGAGGACGGATCTTGAGGAGGATGATGAGTGATGGGTGTGGAAGGTCTCGATGTTTTTCGAATGGGCGCGATGGTATTTATGGGGTTATCTCGACTGCATGATCTCCCTAGAGGCTCAAGTCAGTTAAATAGACCAGTGACACTGCTGCTCCTGAGCCGCAATCTCTCCTCAGCGACTGCATTGTGGTACATGAGTGCTGTCTCGGCGGATGTCAATAAGACCTACAAATGGGCCATAAGATACTACCGCCTCCACGAGTCTCTAGCTTTGACGAAGTGAAATGTTTTCCGAACACTAAACTCGACAGCTCTGCCGTGATAGTGTTTGCTCTCAAAGTTGTGCTTCTCGTAGTTCGACGTCTGGGTTTCGAGGAGCATGTTGTTAAGCGAAAGTGTTGCGATGCTCGAAGAAGACTAAGACTAAGTAGTAGTGCAGCTAGTGCTGCTCCTCCAAACAGCTTTCTCACATAAACAACTGCACTACGGAACACAAGTGCTCTCTCACCAGATATCAAACGTGTTCTTTAGACAAGTTGCGAGGCATTACCACCACTTGGGAGTTCGCGATGTCGATGTTGGAATGTCGTTTGTAGGAATTCTCTCTCTAAGGCAGTCACGCCTGCTTGTAACGATATTCGCTGATAGCGGCATTACGATAATGCTAGGCAAAATGCACCACTGCGATGACACACGAAGGTCACAACGGAGACGACACTTGCCCACGTGACGCCAAACCCTGCGGGCTGCTGTTCAACCGGCATAATGGAGAGACTGACTGTGAATCATAGGCGAACTATGCTTTATAAGTAAGAAGCGTGCATGGAGGCGTGGGGCGAGGGCGGCAGGTAGAGTAGAGAAGGCCAGGGCTCGCCGGATGTTAGTCGTATTCTCCAAACAAGCCTTGAGGTACTACTACCACCATATAGGAGGTTTCCGCGGGCTGAAAGGACCATAGCACCAGGAAGGCTTCGTCATGCCGACTGTAGAAGAAGCGTCGACTGTTCCAGGATGTGGTTCAGCCTTGGTGTGAAGCCCGGGAGAGCTGCACACAGTAGACTACGTGGCACACCGGTAAAGCAACGCGTTTCCAACCACCAGAGCGTGCTTGGGTCGATCGGGTTTGTTGGGCATGCCATTACGTTTTTAACCCTTATTTGGTGTCCACCGCCGAAAAGAAGTCAAAGGCTAGGGGGAAGAGTGAGCGACGGATACATAATTTCTCACGCATTGGAACAATAAGTAAGCAAAGCTCGAGAAGACAGTTTCAATTTAATTTTTTGGTGATTGATTTTAAGACAAGGTCAAGCCAACGCTTCTGGCATTGCGAACCTTTTACTCAGTGTAGCCGTTGGTGGCGAGCTCCTTGCGCACCTGCTCCTCAGTACCGATCTTGAGGACCTGTGTGCCCTCGAGCTTCTCTCCGCCCGCCTGGCGCATCTTCAAGTCGTCAATTGCGCGCAGCTTCTTGAGCAGAGAGCGGACCTTCTTCTCCTGCGGCGAGCCTGCCACCGGGCTGGTGACGGTGAGCTCGGGTGCGGGAGCTGCAGGTGCGGGCGCAGCAGGCTTGGAGGCGGCCTTGGGTGCAGGCGAGTTGGTGTCCAGAGCAGGGCCGCGAGTACGCTCACCATCTCTCCTTCGTGAAGAAGCGCGAGGTGCGTCGTGGCTGTTCTTGGAACGGCTGCTTGGGCGCTCAGAGTTACGAGATGGCGATTGCGCACCGTTGCCGTTGCTTGCCGGCGCAGTGAGACCACCAGTCTTGGCTTCGGCCTCCTTGGCCTTCTTAGCCTCACGCTTCTTCTTGTTCTTCAAAGCAGCCTTGCTGAGGTTCTCATCCTCGACGCTCACACCACCACCCTGAGTGGCACCAGGTGGTGTGTTGCCGTCGGTGGTCTCGGCACCAGGGACTTCACGCCTCCTGGGCTTGCCGAAGCCATTGGTGGGCATCTCCTGGGCACCAGACATGGCCTCCCTGATGAAAGCAGCACCACCTTGGTCCTCACGCTTGAAAGCAAGGGGAGTAGCAGCGCCACGGGCTCCAGGCGGACGATAGGCGCCAGCGGGCTTGGACGGGGTCTTAACCCGGCCGAGGTATTCAAGGGCAGATGCATGAGGGGCAGGAGCCGGGTTAATCGGCTCAAGCGGGTGCTGCGTCGTCGACTGAGGACGCCAAGTGACATGGTACAGCTCGTGCATCTCCTCGTTGTACATGACACCGCCAAGAACGTGGTAGATCTTGAGACCGTTGTCGACGCGAAGACGCGGGCTGGTGGTGGCGGTAAGAATGTGCTTGCCGTCGGGGCTCCATTCGCAGACACTGGTGTTGCTTGCTTCGATCGTCGTGATCTTCTGGTAGTTCTTTTCCAAGTCGTAGATATCCATTTGGCCAGCCAAGTTTCCAAAGCCAGCAACGATGACGAATCGACCGTGGGGAGAGAAAATGATGGTGTTGCGAGGAGCAAGGTTGAAGCTGTGCTGAGCGACAGCACGCTGGTTGAAGATGGTGGTCTTCGCCGGCATGTATCCGTAAATCACACCAAACTCTTTGCCGTTGGGAGACCAGGTAACATCGTGGATAGGGCCCTCCTTGTCGAGCTGAATCCTAGAATCGAATCCACCACCGGCGCTCAAGATGTAGAGGTTAGTCTCGCCGTAGTAACTCTTGTTGCTCTTGTCGACCTCAGTCTGCGCAAGCACAATCACGCTGGTGCCTTGGTTGTTCCAGTTGAGTTGAACCTTGTCGCCCTTGAAAAATGTCTTCTGAGACACAGGCGAGGTGAACTGCGGGACGTTGAAGACCTTGACAGCAGCGGGCTGGCCCTTGCGTTCGGGAATGAACACGGCCACGCTGGCGTTGTCGCTGGGAGACAGAGCGAAGTCTGCAACGCCCTCAACACGGAGCTTGTTCCATACGGTTCCAAGGTCGTCGCTCTTGTAGAACTGGACCTCGTTGGTGACGGAGCGAGCGCAGAACTGCTCGTCGTGGGTGTACTGCAAGTTCCAGCCAGTCTGGTTCTTCTGGACAAACTTGCCAACAACCTCACGTTCTCCCTCAGAAGCCTCATCAATGGTGCGCCACACCTTCAAGTTCTTGACCGCATCGCCATTCTCATCCTTGGTCGGCCTCTGCCAGGTGATGATGTATGTGCCGGCGGGAGAGAATCCGAGCTCGTAGACGTTGTCGGTAGGCAGGGTGGTGACGACGTGGCCGTTGGAGGCATCGACAACTGTCACTTTCTCAATGGAAGCCCAAGCAAAGAAGCGACCGTCCGGGGAGTATTTGCAACATCTGAGGTTGCCTTCGGGGCGTTGGAAAGCGGGGAGGTTCTGGTAGACAGGTGCGGCATCGAGGATGCCAATGTGCTTGGAAGTGCGGTCTGGGTAGGATGTCAGCATGCGGAAGGCGATGGTGGGTGTCAAGGAAGGCGTGCTTACAGGCAAGCTGAGTAGGTTGAGCCATGTTGGTGGTGTAAGAGTGTTGCTGAAGGAGACCGGCGTGGTATTGACAACGTAGAGGATAGCTTATGTCCGTGACAATGGCGGTATGGTATGCGGGAGTGTTGCGGCGGCGGCGGCGGTAATGCGCGCTGGTTGTTGACTGGTTATGGGATTGATGGTTTGGGGACCAGGCAGATGGCTGGTTTCGCTCGGGAACCGTCAGATAGTCAAATCGACGGCGATTGCGGATTGGCAGCAAAAAGCAGGCAGCTGGAGCGCGCAGCGAGGTGGTGGTGGTGTTGAGTGGACGGGTGTAGGGAGGGAAGGGAGAGAGAGAAGGAGTGAGAGGTCAGAAACAAGTCGGTCGCGCGTGTTTCCCAGCCCGATTTTCAGTCACAGGCGCAGCTCGATTCAAGGGTCTTACATCATTGGATGCGCGGCGTCGTTTCGGCTCGATCCGAACCTTTATTTACTCCGTCCTGGCGACACGCTTTGTCAATACCTCTTCCTCCTTGTCCACATATTCTTTGTCAACCAGAATCTCCCTGGATGCTTCTGGCAAAACGCCGCATTCGACCAGACGTGGCACATCGGTATGCAACAGGTATTGGAATGGAGACTATGGAAACAGCTACGCCTCTAGAAACATCTGTCATGGGCACAAGGTCACCGCAACTCAAGAATGCTCCAGATTGTGTTGAAAGGACTTCACTAACCATGCGGTCTGGCAATCGCGTAAATGTCAAAGGACGTAGGTACCGGCACCTTCTATGAATACCTCGATACCACGCTTCGCTTCCTTCGCTCAGGCAACAGAATTCACTGCTTGGCAGTCTGCAAACAAGCCAAAGCAGTAAGTCACAGCAAGGAACTCTACATGACAGGCCTACATACCCGATAACCTACTGGTCGATCACGAGGAGCGATACGTGAGTTGACCAGTCTGTGCCTCAATATCGTGAGCGGACTGCCTCTCGCTTGGTTTAGTAGCTGCTTCGTGCAGAGCACCTTTCCGACTTCAAGGAAGCTGACTATCAAGCTACTGGTCGTCCTGGCGATGTACACTGTATGTACTGCTTAACGGACCCGGGCTGTGTTTTCGGTTCACTGCTCTTTCCGGGCTCGTCTATCAAGTTCTTGCACAATCCAGGTGAGAAATCGAGCTTGACCTAGTCTCTGCTCGCTTCCGTGGCATAAGAAGATTCAACACATCTCCAAACCAACATCAATACCTCGATGGGTAGCTGGAAAAACCAACACATGCGGCTGATAGTGGCCTACTTTCCAATGGCCCCACTTCTACCATAACCGAGTAGGCGGCAGCATTCGGTTGCCGGGCGACCACTATAGCAGGGACTTAATTGACTTCAGCTCCTACACTCTAGGATAGCAGCATTGTAGGCAACAGAATTCTAGCACAGTCGCTAGGTATATATAACAATATCTAAGTACCAATGTAAACAACCAGCCTATCATTGCCTAATAACATTACTTTCAAGCCAACAATACCTACGACATCACGTGAAAGTAACCACCACTGCACGATCAACGCAACACTTTCCATTCCCACACAATGAAGCTCCTCTCATCAACCACCCTCCTCCTAACCTCCCTCTTCACCACCACGCTCGCAAGACTCTCCATCGAATTCGAACCCCTCCCCTACAACGTCGCCGCAGGAGCGAGCTACGACGTCAAATGGACCGCGAACCAAGACTTCGTAAGTCTCCCCAAAAATAAAAAAAAACAGAACTACAACAACGACAACGACAACGACAATTCCAAAAGAAACCCCTCACGACAACGGAAAAATCCGCTAATCACCCACAGATAATCAACGATTTCTTCCTCGTCCACCAACCCCCCAACGTCGACAACGGCTGGAACCCCGTCCGCAAAGTCACAACCAACTTCGTCAACACGACCGCCGGCCCCCAAAGCACAACCTGGAAAGTGCCGGCTCTGAAGGACGACGGGTGAGTTGCTTCATCATCCATATCGTCACGTCGAGTATCCCCCTAACCAAAATACACATTTGCGCAGACGCTACGCCATCTGGCTCGATGCCGGCATCAACGGCGAAGGGCTCCTGCCCCTCACCAACAGAACTTACACCGCGGCTCTGACGAATTGGTTCGAGATCGAGGGCGGGCCGACGCTCTATCCCAAGGAGATTGCGGGCGTTGTGGTCGGGTGTGTGGCATTTTGCGCGTTGGTCATTGCGGCGGCTGTGTTTGTGCCGAGGTGTATCAGGAAGAGGAGGAGTGTGGCTGTGGACCTTTCTTGAGGGGCGGTGGGGGTGAAGTGAGAAGGGGCGGGATGGGGTGTTGGGTATGGGTACTGGGAGGTCGTGGTTATGACAACATCATCTTGGGTTTGGGGGAGGGGTTTTGCCGAAACGACTATATGCTGTGATGAGACGCGTACGATCTGGTGTACATAGGAATGGATACTTGTGAAATTTTGAGGATCAGCGCATTAAAGCGATTGCAATGAGAAAATAAGTGAGGGGTGCACACGTGTATGGGTATTCGAGGCATGATTCTTACATTCCATCCATTCATCCATCCACTAAGCCTTGGACTTGCTCTTCTTCTCCTTCTTGTCTTTCTTGTCCTTCTTATCCTTCTTATCCTTCTTGCTGCCAGTCGCTTCAGGTGCCTTCGGGAACTGGAAGCTGGCTTCCTTGCCTACAGGCTCCACTTCACTCTCAGAGTCCGAACCAATGCACCCAGGGTCTCCGCTACCGAATCCCGGTGGCCTGTACCGCATCTTCATTCCTTTGGGCTGAGGCCGCACAGCAGTGACGGCGGGTTTCGCAACGTCGGCTGCGGCGTTGCTGCCAGACTTCCCAGCGGGAGTTTGCGTTTCGCTGAGATCCGGGATGATGACATGTTGCCTGATGTGGAGAGTCTTGGACACGGGTTGCGATATGGGCTTGTAGCCGTCCTTCTCCGGGAAGAGCACCAGCGTTGCGTTGCCACTCTGTGCGCCTATGTCCTCGCTCATAACGTAGTCGACGCCTTTGTGGGATAGCACTGGCTTGCCGCTCTGTATCGAGTCGAGAGCCACTTCGGTGAGAGCTGATAAGGGGAGGTTGGCGGGCGCCGTGATGTGCCATACTTGCTTGCCCTGCAAGTCTGCATTTGACAATGCGCTCCGCGGAGACATATCCAGTGATGTGTATCCGGCTGGCGCATCGAATGGTTTGGCCGTGACTGAACTGACCATGCCGGCCGGCGGGGGTGCGGGCTTGTCTACGTCCATTTTGTCTGCTTGTGGCTCGTCGTCTGATTCTTCCTCGGACGATTCCGAGTCTGTTCGCGGTTTCTTCGACTCAGGCGCATCGGGTAGGTCCTCATCGCTGCTGTCCTCGCTCGAGCTCTCGTCCGACTTTCGCTTGACACCATTGGTCTTTGCTGTGTCCTTGGACTTCTTGGAAGTCTTCTTGGTCTTCTTGTCGTCCTCGTCGCTGCTGTCGTCCGAAGGTACGGGGACATCCAGGGGCTCTGTAGTTTTGGCCTTCTTCTCGTTTGGCTTCTTTGTGTTTTGCCTCTTCTCAGCCTCGCTCTCAGTGTCGCTATCACCACCGCTGGTTCCAGACTCCGACTCGCTTCCAGATTCCACCACGGCTTCCTCGCTCAATTGCGACGGCTTCGCGCGTGCGGTGACTGAAGCTTTAGGTGCCTTGCTTTTCTTCTCGCCCTTCAGAGCCACTTTTGGCTCCTTCACCTTCGATTTCGCCATGTTGCCGGGGTTTGGGGAAGTGCAATTGGCCGAGCAGTGGATCGCGAACTTCACATGAAATCTTTGGCCGAACGATGAAGCTTTGGAGTGGCAGAAAACAAACGCCGGGCTATCGAGTTGGGCGGTGTAGATGTCATCTCATCGAGTATGAGCTTTGCGCAGCTCGTGACAAGGTATTCGCGTGATGCTCAGAGTACCTTCCTGGAATTTTGCAGACATTCACTTCCGTCAAAGGCAATCACATGCAAGCAAGCATGACGCAAAAAAGAAAAGTACAGGATGCCTTTGGCAAGGCCGGTGGTATGTCCATATTGTTGTACGCGGGAAAAAGCATTCAATTAACATGTTATAGGCCAACTCAGCGCATTTGCTGCAGCCCGTCTCGCAAAGCAGAACAAAGCAGTCCCCGTAGCTGCAAGCCTGGCTGGGAGCAACGAACAAGACGCGGCCACTCTCGTCGGAGCCATACCATACGATGGCCATCATAGCGATGATATTCCTTCAGGGGTCCCGAGTGCATCAATCACGCCTGCAGTAACGCCACCCAGAACCACGCCGTCTCGCAGGATATCCTCGTTTGCCCTTGAGCCTCGACGCGTACTCCGAGACGATGAGACTATTCTCGAATTGTCAATGGCAGCTGGTGACTCTGCTGTCTTTGCTGGCGAGTACCTTCTTGAAGTTGTCAGGGGCACTGCTACCATCTACGGTGGCGCATTCCACGGCTCGTCTGGGCCTCAGAGAGTCTATGCACCCACCGTGCAAGCCTTGCCTCCCATCACCGCTCGGAGAAGCCCGACCGTCATCCGTATCACTTCGGTGAAGTCGACCCTGAATCGTTTGTCAAAACTGTCCCCATTGTTTCGCAACATCTGGACTTCAGACGCAAAGGGACGGTCTTTTGCCTTTCTCGAGACCACACAGGACGACCCCTTGCAGCGCTCCCTAAACGTCTTGGAGACAGACTCGGCCACTCAAAAGGTCTTCACTCAACTTACAGGCAAGGCGGAAGAGAAGAAGGGTTCGATCTGCGCCATTACAATCGGACCCAAATCATCAGGCAAATCGACATTCAACCGACAGCTATGCAATGCGTTCTTGACGACGAAACTCCCAAGCAAAAGATGTCTGTACCTCGATCTCGATCCTGGCCAGCCTGAATTTGGACCTCCAGGTCAAATCTCGCTGGTTGAAGTTCGAAAGCCAGTCTTAGGACCTTCATTCACAAACCAGGCCTCGGAGACCTCTCAAGTGAACGAACTTCTGGCACATCACACCCTCGCCGCAACGAGCTTCAAAGATGATCCTGACCACTACCTCGCCTGTATCCGCGAGCTCGCCTTATCTCTAGAAACTAGGAAGCAACAAAAAGGAGCGGCGCCCATCATCATCAACGCCTGTGGCTGGACCACTGGCCTCGGCGCCGCGGTCCTCGCAGACCTCTACGACATCCTCCCAATAACCGACACCATCTGCATCGAAGGAGTCGACGCAGGCCTGCAACAAACCACCCAAGCCCGCAGCCAAAACTCCTTCACTCTCCCTCGCGCGCCACCACGCTCCACCGTCCGCTCCCCGGCCGATCTCCGCGCAATGCAGACCATGGCCTACTTCCACTCCAAGCCGCCAACACCAGCATCAGAAACAACAAGCAAAGCATCATCCGCCACAAATACCGCCCAATGGTCCAGCAAACCCCTATCGACCCTCCGCCCCTGGATCGTTCGCTATTCAGGCCCCAACCCGGGCCTCCACGCCACAATGTCCTACGGCCAAGACATCCCCACCGCCTTCCTCCCCGAAATACTCTCAGGCGCCCTCGTCGCAATCGTCACAGCCGAAACCACCCAAGACCTCCACCAAGCCCTCTCCACCTCCCTCCCCTCCATTCCATCCTCAAGCACCTCCGAACCAAGAAGCCTAGCAATCTCACACACCCCACCCCCAGCATCCCTCCCCTACATCCCCTCCCCCGCCTCAGCAGGCTATCTCCGCGCCCTCGACCCGCGCTTCACAGCCTGCACGGCCCTGGCTCTAGTCCGAGCCATCGACCCTGCGACGCAAGAACTCCACCTCCTGACGCCGCTCAGCGAAGCCCAAACAACCGCTCTCGCAGGCAAGAAGGTGGTTCTTGTGCGGGGCGGGTTCGATAGCGTCGAGTGGGCCTATCTGGAGGATCTGTACGCTCTTGACAGTGAGAAGAAGAAGGATGGCAGTGCCAAGGAGGAAGAGGATGTGAGCGCTAGGCCGTGGGTGGCGAGGAAGGAGATGGTGGGGATTGAAGGGGCGGTTTGGAGACTGAGACATCCGCCTACTGCTGCGCAGGTCAATGGTGGGCGGTAGATGAAATAAATAGACGAAGAGAAAGAGCGTTGTCGAAATCCATGTATTTTGCAACACATAGACATGTAGAACGTACGTATATCAATGAGTGGGGAGGAAATGGCGAAGAGAACCACAGCTCCAATAGTACCTTAGTAGTTCCATCTGTGCATACCTACATACAATACATACATAGATACATATGATACCAACCCGGGGCTCTCTCTATCCATTCCAACTCATCATCGACTTCGCACCAAATCAAACTCTGAACCAGCAGAGTTTTCTATGCGCCAAATACAACACCCAACACGGACAGCGTTGGTAGATGGGT
>Ga0265780_10008994_pt1 | contig 12054 bp, 9 predicted proteins | sample P1T30metagenome_FD_192432 | JGI IMG/M metagenome (GOLD analysis project Ga0265780, IMG submission 192432) | Plant litter microbial communities from East Loma Ridge, Irvine, California - P1 T30 | ecosystem: Environmental > Terrestrial > Plant litter > Unclassified | place: USA: California... | reverse complement strand
TATAAGTTAGTTATATATATATAGTATAAGGCCTTATTTAGTAAGTTATATTTAATTACTTATTAGCTATATTTCTTGCTAAGGCTTCTAATAATTATACTATTATATTTTTTTAGCGTAGTAAAGTCTTATTAATTCTCTTACTAGATTTCTTACTATCTAAGTAGTTAGAATAAGACTAAGTTATAATAAATATTAGAGCAAATAGTTATATTATACAGAGCTAGTTTATTCTCTCTCTCTAGATACTTTATAGTTAGATTAATAAAACTGTATTTCTTAATCTATATCTTTATATTACTAGCTTAGATAAAGTCTCTATATATAGGTAGTTAGAAGTTTTAGATATAGTTAGAATCGTTTATTATATAGTACGTTAAGCTAGAGTTAAGAATAAATAAATTTCTTAATAAGTATTTGTTTATAAGCGTCTAGAAGAATACTAATAAGAAGAAAGTATTAACTTTAGTAATTTTCTAGCCTTTAAGTTACTGCTTCTTAGTTAGCTTAGGTGTATTTAATTAAGATATTTTAATATTTAAGATCTTTAATCTTAAGCTACTTTTTCTAAGTACTTATTGCAGATTAGAATTATAGTTGCGCTTTAATTGCATAAGCTCTTTAACTTAAAGATTTAATTTCTACTATTCTAGAGCTTTTACTAAATTAATATAGAAATAGTTTAAAAAGTTATAGAGTATGCTATATATACGATATTTTCCTCTTTCTAAATTTACAGAGTTTCTTAGCGTAGATGCTCTCTTAAGCTATCTTATACTCTTATTATTTAATTAATAAGATCTTTCTTGCTTTTTATTAGCTATTTTAACGCTTAAAGTAATCTTACTTCTTTTAGCGTTAGTATAGAGTCTTCTACTCTCTATAAGATATAATAAGTTATTCTATATAAATATAGCGCGATTCTTTCTTATCTTACTTAGATAATTTAGTATTATATATTCTTAGAAACGCTTTATTATATTCTTTTTTATAAGATTAAACTTAAAGTAGTCTTTATCTTAAAAGGTTATTATCTAAGAACTTACTATCTTATTAACTTCTTTAATAAAGTCTTTAGTAACTATATTAATATTGCTTAGTTTAAGAACTTAAAGTATTTTAGCTTCTAGAGCTACTTAATTATAATTAGTAAGCTATATCTTCTAGTTTATAGCATTGCGTATTAGTTCTAGAGATTTATAGTATTATTCTTAAGCATATTCTTACTTAAGTTATTTATTAATTTCTACTTTTACTTTAAAGTTCGTAATTTAATTTTTTATAAGTTATTCTAGCTAGCAGTATATACGCTATAAGTAAAAGGTAACTATTAATTATATAAAGATAATTATCTGCTAAAGACTTAACTGCTCTCTTTTATAATTATATTAATTACTCTTATATTTTTTAAAACTAAGTTTATATAATTCTATATCTTTCTTATATACGTATTAGCCTATAGCTATAAAGTTAGATAGCAATTATAGGTTATTAATATTTGCAGTTATAGCGTACCTGCTAAGTTCTAAAAAGTCTAGAGACTTTAGAGTAGATTATAGTAGAGCGTTTGCTGTAGAGTCTATCTAACTCTAGATACTATATAATATAGCTCTATTCTATAGCTGTATATGCTAAGCGCGCTAGTTGCTAGTCTTGCATAGCTATACTATTGCATTATATTAAGTTATTATTTTTACGTATAAGTTAGTAGTGCTTAATAGTATAGGCACTAAGACTTTTAATTATTAGATTAATTAGGTTTTTTAAGATAGAATCTGAATAATAATATAATAATCTTTTTTTTTTCTTCGTTCTGCTTTTATACGCGTATCTTCTTTTAATAAGAAGACTAGTATTATGCTAATATTAGCTAGGCTAATAGAGTATTACTAGGTCTTGCTTATAAAATCTAGCAACTCCTAATTAGCTAACTCTTAACTCTAACTACACTAGCTTATAATCGCGATCTATCTAATAAGAAAACTAGAGTTATAGAAAAGAGATACCTAACGCCTATAACAGCTAATTTAGATAGTAATCTAGAGATATAAGAAGTAATATTAATTACTAAAGAAGACTTTGCTGCAGATTAAGAAGAGTTAAGTACGTCTTCTCTCTCTTATAACTTTTGCTTATATAGTAAGAATGCGTAGTCTTCTACGCGCAAATCGCAGAATAAATATATATACTAGTATAGTAAGCATAAAACTATTCTATATATATAGTAGATATTCGCAACAGCTCTCTAAAATAGAGGTTAGCTATAACGATCTATACGAAGACCTTTCTTAGCTTCGAAAATCACCTTTACTAGAGCTACTAACGTTAGCTAATTTGAATAGCAATAGACGAAGGAAATAGCTAAGGCAGAGAAGAGCCGGCAAAGGTAAAGATAAAGCTAGAGATAGCGTTATATAAGCTCTATTTAGAGACGAGTACTTTGTGCTACGCAGGAAAAGGAAGAGGTCGCTAAGTCGAATGCTTCTGCTCTATATCGATAGCGGAGTACAGAAGTGAAATAGCATACATATCACAAGTCCGATTATTAGCGTCAATAGCTATATAATTATAACCTTACTAAATTTCACATAGGATTAGAAGCTTAACATTATTAATAATACTTATGCTAAGAACGTAACGAACCCTAACATTAGTATGCTAGCGCCAACCTAGATCCACGCTTACATGTTTTATGAACCCGCAGACTAGGCTACAGTGTGTTTTATATATATATCTAGAATAAGCTTACTGCTAATAGTACACTTCTCTTTCGAATCTCAATCTTTGCTGCTGGATTTGCAAGCAGGCTAAAACCAAATTCACGAGGGCTCACGTCCCGTCCTGGAATCAGCCGAAAATCGTAATTCATCAGCATATGTGATAGCGCGATTTTGATCTCTTCGGAGGCAAAAAATCGCCCAGGGCATGCGTGCAGTCCGAATCCGAAGCCCATATGATCGAACGTAGCAGAAACAAGCTGAGCTTTGTTCTCATTCCCAGCTTGTTGCCGCATATTGAAAAAGCGGTAGCCGTCGAAATCATACGGTTTTTCGTAGACTTTCTCGTCCCAGTGACGGTGTGCAGACACCAGCGTGAGGCTGTGCTTCGGAATCTTGACGCCGTCTGCCAGCACGACGTCTTCCTCAGTGTACCGGCGCATGCTGGCTACAAATACATCAGTATGCTGCGCAGCGACATGGTAAAAGAGTAACGAACCGATTGCGATAGGCTTCAGGCGCTGACTCTCTTTCAAAACACTGTCCATCAGTTTGAGGTTGTACAGTGAATGCTTAGTCCAGGTCCCACTTCCAAGGACTGAGATGATCTCAGCGCGCAAGGCTTCAATAAGCGCTTGATCTTTTGCAATATCCAGCGTAACTTGTGTGAAAAAGTCTGTTGTGCTGTGCAACGCAGCTGTTGACAAGGATAATTGAGCAGAAGCGGGATCATACTGAACCGACTTCTCTTGAGCAAGATCCTCTAACCAACTGATGGCATCATTATAGTCAATTTTGTTTCCGGTAGCTGCAGCCTCCTTTTTCGCAGCACGCCTCTCTTTGAGCACTGGGTCCAAAGTCTTACGCGTTCTCTTGACAAGATCCCGGGCGGCTGTACAATTTGGCAGAAACCACAGCACTATCGGGCGTAGGAACGACGGCCACTTACGGAGTTCTTCAACTGCACGAAACGCCACTACTGAATATGTGGAAGTGATCTGCAGCCATTCCGGGTTACGACAGAGCTCTTTGCCGAGGAAAATTCGGGAAGTGACGCGGGCCATCAGCTGTAGGTTGACTTCTCTCAGCGAGACTTCGTGCCAGTCTATGCGGAGCTTAGTATCTTCCTACCATCCGTCCCAAGACCATTTCCGACTTACTCTCTTCATCCGTGTATATGTCTCTCAAAGCGGCCACACATTCATCTGACACATCCCACGTGACTTTGGTCAACTGATGGGTCAATTGGTGTCGTGCAATAAACTTCATCAGGTGTGTTTCGTTCGTTCCAGCCTCGAAACCTTCCAAGCCAGGAAGGTGAGCATAAAACCACTATATAAATGTCAGAAAGTAAGGGGGACTGCCTGTTTAGCAACTGCCAATACCTTATACGCCGCTTTGGTAAAACTGAATCTCTCATCATTGCGGATTTCGTGAGCGTAGTCGGGAGGAAGAATAGTCACTTCGCCAATATCTGCCAACACGCGAAATGGCTTGCCAGGTACTTTATTAAGGCGATCGGAGAGTATCTTCCTCGCATTCCTGAGGAAGTTAGACTTGGCACGCGCAGCGGATATCTCGTAACCCGTCTTGCCGTTGACCAAATCGAATACAGTTGTCTTAGAGTAGAGAAGGATATATGTAACGGCCAGAATACTGACCATCACCAGCGGTGACAGCAGAGGATCATATGCGAAATGTAATCGTACAGCCTGCAGCGTCCCTGGCAACATGTTGTTAATTTGAAGCAAAAAGAAATTGCAGTCGGTTGAAGTGAGTTGAGTTTGAATAATCTTCCTAAAACTTTTGAGGGGACCTTTCTAATACCCAGATATTGCCAAGAGTTATATATTACCACCCAGCCAGTCCTTGACGATCAACAGCTCGGATGGCCGAAATACAGGGCTACCGAGTATGTAAGGTACAGGGTCTCCAAAGGCCAAGGCCCATCCTGGTGTTTTCTAGCCATTTTCAGTATGTATCACCGTGTCGGACCGTCGCGTCTCTATCTTCATGGAGGAAAAACAGCAGTAAATCAGCATAAAAACGTCAGATTTATGCACAACAATTAGACTCAGCCTACCGGATTTCATGGCAGCTGATCGACTGCGCTATCCAGGATGGGCTTTAGCCTTTGGAGACCCTGTAGGTGTGTAGATCCAGTGAAATTAGCAGCCACCTCCCAGGGATTCCACTTTACACCGTATTGGGGGACACGTAAAGTATCGTCTTTGCCCTGAATCTCTGACAACCTAGTACGTACGAGCTTGCCAAGGGCATCGGCAAACTCCATAATCTTATTGACAGCGTTGTCAATAACACATTGGCTAGTGTATTAAGCTGCTTGGAGCGGAAAAGTCAGACGATCCGACCTGGGAGAGTCCACGTCGAAGGCGTCAACTTCTCGTCCTACGTAGCGATAATATTTACCGAGAGTGCAACGATAGCAGATAGCTCGACATAAGCTGTGTCTCATAGGTTCTTCTCTGCTCAACGGATTGCTCGTCACGCAGGACGGCACGTTCGACCGGTTCGAATCACCCACAACGTTTATTCCTGACACGCTACTTATGCATGTCCATTTGTTTTCGCATGCTGCTTGATATCGAAATGGATCGTTGGTGGAAAAATTAACTTTGCTCTAGTAGGTGAACTATACCTCGTGTAAGCCTCTGCCCGCCACATCCCAACAATGTGGTCTATATTCAACACCTTCGGCTCTATTCTTGCGCGATTCTGACAAGGGCAACACCATTTTGATAGCGGGCTGCGGATCTCGGAATAAGCCGACATAAGATGCCGGGTGTTGTTGTACGATCCTCGCTTTACATGCCTACTCCAGAGCTTTCACCCCACCCCCACGGATGGCTGAACTTAATGTTGTGATTCAACTACCGATCGGACCGATTTGACATACCCCACACTCGCGTAATAAAACCAACGCGGACGGTATCGGGGATTAACGTCCAAAACGCTCATTAGACAGTTTCAGCGGTTGAAGCTGCCGACTCACTTGTACGAGACGATACCATGTCGTCCGTCCTAGGTTCGTTCTTATCTCGAAGCCGCCACGATTTGTTTTGAGAAGCTATCGTACAACTCTTGTGGCCTGGATCTATCAATCACAACTCTACACACCCGCTTCTCGGTTTACTTTCCAAAGAATATATTAGTACGATGGACTTCGTATCGACCATATGCTTCTGGTTTCAGAGTGAAATAGATGTCATCTTTCTGATCTCAAGTCTGGTGATACTTGGTAGTCTGGTCTTTGTGACTAGACCTGTCGAAAAGACCGCCTTCAACGATTTGCCTGTTGTAAACAAGCCAAAATTCGGTCCCCTGTTCGCAATCATCGCTCAGGTAAGGGGATCTGTTGTGTAAGCTTATCGAAACATTACTAAAGTGTAGTGCTAGTGGAAGTTCATCTATCAGAGCAAAAAGATATTGGAAGAAGGGCAGAAGAGCCATACCAATCGTCCTTTCCGCCTATGGACAGACTGGGGGGAAGTTCTCATGTTGACACCAGATTATGCGCATCAGATTCGCAACGATCCCCACCTCAGCTTTACCAAAGCTGTGAGGTTCGATGGCCACGCAAATATACCGGGTTTCGAGACCGTTAAATTGATTTCGCACCCGGACAACCTTATTCAGCTGGTAGCGAGAAAACAACTGACTAGACACCTTGGTAAGTGCAACAAAGATCCACCAGGTTGATTTACGTTGCTAATATATTGTTCGTAGCGGCTGTCATCCAGCCACTTTCTAGCGTTACAGAAGAAGCCCTTATAAAGAATCTTGGAGATTCAGCAGGTCAGCAGCGTCATCGTAAGCCTCTAGATCTTTACTAACATTTGCTGGCGTCAGACTGGTCTGAGATCCATTTAAAACATGCCGTTCTAGATATAATTGCCCGGCTATCATCGCGTATCTACTTTGGAGAACTGCTATACCGAAACGAAGAATGGCTTTCCATTGTAAAAGGCTATGCTTCGCACTTCTTCACTGCCAGCTCTGATCTACGTAAAGTGCCTTGGGTCTTCCGTCCACTGGTACATTGGTTCGTGCCTTCCTGCCGAGCGCTAAGGCGTGACCGCTACAATGCGCGTCGTGTCTTACAACCGTACATCAATCAGCGTCATCATCTCAAAGAAACTGCCAGAGTGGCAGGAAGTGCACCCCTACAATTCGAGGATGCTATAGAATGGGCTGAAGTAGAAGCTCAAGTCAAAGGAACGAAATACGATCCAGCTATATTCCAACTTACGCTCTCGCTTCTTGCAATACACACAACGTACGACCTCCTCGAGATGTGTATGATTGATCTTGCGAAGCGCCCCGACTGTATCTCAGACCTCCGTAAGGAAGTCGTCGCAGTACTCCGCAGGGACGGCTGGACGAAGAATGCTCTATACAACATGAAGCTTCTCGATTCTGCAATCAAAGAGTCTCAACGCCTCAAGCCAGGCAGCATCACTTCGATGCGCCGTTACGCCACTTCGGACGTACATTTACGTGACGGGCTCGTTCTCAAAAAAGGCAAAAGGCTGAATGTCCTAACCTTGCACCGATCCTCGGATCTTTTCCCTTCACCTGACACCTACGACCCATATCGTTTCTACGACATACGTGCAAAGCCAGGGAAAGAGAACTGGGCACAACTAGTATCAACTTCTGTTGAGCATATGGGCTTTGGTCATGGTGAACACTCGTGCCCTGGGCGTTTCTTTGCAGCAAACGAGATCAAGGTGGCGCTTGCTCATATCCTTGTCAAGTATGATTGGAAACTGTCGGACGAAGCGGCTGCGAATACAGAAGTGAAAGGGATGATTGAAAAGGCAAGTGGCACAGTTAAGATACTAGTAAGACGAAGGCAAGATATTGATAGCATTCTTGACAAAGTATAGTATAGTATCAAAGGAATTTATCTATTCTTCTCAACTTATCTTTTGCCCTACATCTTGTTTACTATCTTAGGGCTTTACCAAGATTAATTTAGATGTTGGGATTATGTCCAGTCACGTCAAAAAACCTAATATCCACAACCTTTTTTCTATATCTTATGTGTCGACAGCCTTTCTGCGACGCATAAGCACTCTTGATTGCATATTAGGATACATGTCTCCATCCACTGTATAATTCTTCGGACGTGGTGGAGATTGGCCCGGTGGAAATTGCCAATCGTACAACAGCAGGAGTTGTGAGAGCACCAACTTGATCTCATTGGCGACAAATGATCTTCCCGGACAAGCATACTTCCCGTACCCAAAAGCCATATGATCAGAATCAGTCATAGCAAAGGTATACCGCTGGCTGTTTTTAGGATCCTCACGCAGCCTCATGTAACGATAGGGATCGAAAGTGACTGGATCGGCGCCAGGAACACGTGTCGGATCATTTAGGATTGCATTCTGCGGTACGGCTATGCGGGTGCCGGCTGGAAGATGAACGCCATTTGACAAAGTGATAGCGTTAGGAAGAATGCGATTGAATGTGAGGAGAAAAACGGGACTGCGTCGCTGCGATTCTTTGAGTAGGCTGTAAGACAAGACGAGTTTGTCAAGTACAGTCTTAGTCCACATGCTGGCCTGATGCTGCTGTCCCTGGAGGACATCGCCGATTTCGGAACGAAGCTCATGGATGAGTTGAGGTTTGGCGCACAAGTCGTAGAGGGCTTGAGCCATTGTCAAACCGGTCGTGTGGATTGCTGTCAAGCTCAAAATCAAAGTCATTTGAGCGAGGTGTTCGATCTCCCGTTCCTTGGTGTTCGCCGCGTCTAGCAACCATTGCAGGACATCTTGGGACAGTGCCGGAATATCGGCTGCATCGCGATCCGAGACCAATCCGCTGACAATCCGCCTAGCATCTTCAATGTTGCGAAGAAGCTGTCGATAAGGCGGCAGCATTGGAGCAACGACCGGACGCAAGGTGTAGGGCACAAAGCGCAGAATGGTTCCCGTGATGAAGAGATTCTCCGTATATTGCGCTGTTGTCGAGAGCCAGTCTCCGTCACGACATCGATCCGGACCAATCCATACGCGAGCAACCAGCCGAGATATTATGCGTGGGAAGATGGTTAGCGGGTCCAATTCTACCCAATCCTCGCAACCGACAATGGGAAGCTCTTTTTGAAACGCATAATCCAACTCATCCCGGAGGATAGGAACGAGAGCGGTCAGGCTTGGCGTCAGTTTCGTCTGCAACACTCGGGTCTGCACGTCACTTTCATCAAAAATTGTTCCCTTCACCCAGTCACCAGCGAAGTCGTCGAGGAAGGGCTTGACGGAGCGCACCGCGTCCTTGGTATGGGCTCGAATTTCTTCGAGATACTTCCTGCCGCCAATAACTACCACATCAGACCCTACGCGACGGACCACAAACAAGTCTCGATGCTAGATAGTCTTTGATGAGCTTTATACACCCACAAAATTGCTACCCAGTCGGAAAGACTGCTTACCTTGTCGTACCCTTCCTTGATCATCGATCGACTTCCACGGATGAATCGCAGTCGTACGAGCCATTTGGGCTCCCAGAAAGTCCTATGCCCAACGACAGGAAGTCCAAACTTTGTACGATTCGTCTTGCGAGCGTAGGCCAGGTAGAGGCACAAGGCAGGTATTAAAATCAATGAGAACAAAACATGCCTACTTGTCTCCGGCAGATATGTGCCATTGAGAGCAGTCTGTAGTGTATAGTTCATGACTACATGCGTTTGTTGTTGCAGTTGCAATCAATGAATTCCAACACCTCGATTGCCTTGCAGGTTGAAAGATCGGAACGAATATAGCTCAAGCAGAGTTCGGATCACCTACATCCGAGTGTGCCGTGATTGACCAGCGCTCTAATCCTAGCCTATTGAGCAGCAGAATTTTCATGTGTGTCAAAAGTATCCCGAGGTCATTGGCATCGCTCCAGTGCTTCGGACAGACTGACGGCGTGATAATTAGTCTTTGCACATCTACGTTTATCACATGAATCATGCCTTCGGCTATCATCACCGCTCGAACCATAGCTACTGAGCGATGCGACGATCTCTAATGGCTCTGAAGCTAGTTCTTCCAGTCTTGTCATACCTTATCTACCAAACCCCACGGTGCGTGTATACTTACCCATAGAAGTTCGAGACAAGCTTGAAGCTAATGGCAATTGGTCCATAGCGTGAGTGGCTAATCGGTCCTCATGCGGCGGGCCGATCCTTCTAGATCGGCTCGTGAAATATGCGGCTCCGCACAATACGAAGCTCGATAATACCGCATGCATGGCTTAGTGGGTGTATGGCTAATCGGTCCTCATGCGACGGGCCGATCCTTCTGGATCGGCTCGTGAAATATGCGGCTCGGCGCAATACGAAGCTCGGTGATACTGCATGCATGGCTAATCGGTCCTTATGCAGCGGGCTAATCCTTCTAGATCAGCTCGTGAAATATGCGGCTCGGCGCAATACGAAGCTCGGTGATACCGCATGCATGGCTAATCGGTCCTCATGCAGCGGGCCGATCCTTCTGGATCGGCTCGTGAAATATGCGGCTCGGCGCAATACGAAGCTCGGTGATACCGCATGCATAGCTAATCAGTCCTTATGCGGCGGGCCGATCCTTCTAGATTGGCTCGTGAAATATGCGGCTCGGTGCAATACGAAGCTCGGTGATACCGCATGCATGGCTTAGTAGGTGTGTGGTTTAGTCGTTGCGCGGTTAGATAACATGTATGACAGGACCGGCAAGAACAGGATCTGTTTTGGGCGCAACGTCCGTATGGCTCTAAGTGATTAAGCACCCAGAACGGATCCTCTCCCTATCAGCGCCGTTACAGAAACTTTCGCTCCTTCACTTCCTCCTCTATATACATATGCTTACAACTAAACAACAACGATGACTTCGATCACCTCTCAATGTCGGCTTTTGCTGGAATCTGTATGTTCCCCCCCAAAGACAGATGCCTTGTCGTCACTCACATCTGAAAGCTTCCAATCAATGAACCGGTGATCGACCGTGGCGGTGAAACGGCGCAGGAGCAATGTAATCTCAATGAAAGACCTATTGACAGGTGTTTGACGGACGAGATAAGCCACTTTACAAAATCCATCAGCAACACATCGTGGAGCACTGATGAGGAACATATCCTAATGGAGCCATACCATTACTTAGAGACGAGACCCGGAAAGGACTTCCGCTCGCAGTTTATGCATGCGTTCAATGAATGGCTCCAAGTGCCAGCGCGCTCGTTGTCGGTCATCATACGAGTAGTTGGCATGCTACATACAGCTTCCCTCCTGATCGACGACATACAAGACGACAGCCAACTAAGACGAGGTGCCCCCGTAGCTCACGACGTGTTTGGAACTGCACAGACAATTAACTCTGCCAACTATGTCTACTTTTGCGCATTGAAGGATCTCTCCACACTTGAGAATCCAGAGCTCATTCGAATCTATACAGAGGAGCTACTCAATTTACACCGCGGACAAGGAATGGATCTGTTCTGGCGAGATACGTCGACCTGCCCCACAGAGACAGATTATATTCGGATGGTCAGCAACAAGACCGGTGGACTGTTTCGACTAGCAATTAAGCTGATGTGCGCCGAATCGACATCGACACAGCATGAGGCCAAGTTGATGACACTGGTCAATTCGATTGGTGTTCTCTTTCAGATTTTGGATGACTATCGCAATCTTACTGACAGTCTGTACGAGGAGAACAAGGGTCTTTGTGAAGACTTGACAGAGGGCAAGTTCAGCTTTCCAATAATGCACGCAATCAGGTCCGACCCTGGCAGCTCATATTTGCTTGATATCCTCCGCAAGAAGAACACTGATGATACGATCAAGAGAAACGCGGTATCATATATAGAGCAACGTGGTAGCTTCTTGTACACAAGAGAGGTGATACGAAGACTGAGAAAAGATGTACTAAGGCTAGTAGACGAGGTAGAGGCTAGTCAGGCAAAGAGCAGTGGTTGTTTGAAGCATATCCTGGAGAAGTTCGTTCTTTGATGTAGGCAATGTAAGAACTTGACAAACTTCAGTACTACCGAACTGCTTTCTTTCAAACAAATCACCATCATACGTAGATATCTCAATACTATGACATTCCACTGCGGCTTACACTGCAATCACTTGATCTACTGTGCATAGTGCATCTTTATTGCGAGTGCGATTTGTGTGCCTGCCTCAGCTGGGAATGTGCACCCGATCAACGGATCTTCGGGACATCCCACCTACCCCACCATTCCTACCACTAAAGTACAGTCACCACCCATGAACGGACTGCTAGCGCTGGTAAGCACAACAAGGGCATGTCTAGGGCTTAATTCCAATCAAAAAATTGTACTG
>Ga0265780_10008991_pt1 | contig 12059 bp, 10 predicted proteins | sample P1T30metagenome_FD_192432 | JGI IMG/M metagenome (GOLD analysis project Ga0265780, IMG submission 192432) | Plant litter microbial communities from East Loma Ridge, Irvine, California - P1 T30 | ecosystem: Environmental > Terrestrial > Plant litter > Unclassified | place: USA: California... | reverse complement strand
AATGCTGGCGCACGGTTCCGGCCTGCATCAGGCCCGGGCCGTCGCGGCGGCCGGTGTCGATCGCGACCTTCATCGACAGGCCCAGGCGCAGCGGGTGGCGCGCCAGTTCCTTCGGGTCGAGCGCGATACGCACCGGCACGCGCTGCACCACCTTGATCCAGTTGCCGGTCGCGTTCTGTGCAGGCACCGCGGCAAACGCTGCGCCGGTGCCGGCTTCCTGGCCGACCACGCGGCCATGGAAGACGACATCCTTGCCATACACGTCGGCGCTCACGGCAACCGGCTGGCCAATCCGTACGTCCTTGAGTTGCGTTTCCTTGAGATTGGCCGTCACCCACATCTGGTCGAGCGGCACGATCGCCATCAGGGGCGCGCCTTGCGCCACGCGCTGGCCAATCTGCACATTGCGGCGCGCGACGATGCCGCCCACCGGCGCCGCCAGCGTGGTGCGCGCCAGGCCAAGGGACGCGTCGCGCAGCTGGGCAATGGCGGCCGCCACGTCCGGATGATTTTCGACCGTGGTGCCGTCGACCAGGGCCAGCGCCGAGCCGACCTGCTGGCGCGCCGCGGTCAAGGCCGCGCGCGCGCCTGCCACCGCATCTTCGGCGTGGCGGATATCCTCGCCCGAAACGGCGCCGGTATCGGCCAGCTTGCGCCGCCGATCGAGGTCGCTATTGGCCTTGGCCAGGTCGGATTCGCGCTGGGTGACGGTGGCGCGCAGCTGCTCGACGCCGGCAAATTGCGCCCGCACCTGGCGCGCCGACTTGGCCAGCGCGGCCTCTGCGCGGTCCTGCGCCAGGCGCGCGTCGATTTCATTGAGTTGCACCAGCACTTCGCCGGGGCGTACGAAATCGGTATTGTCGGCCGCGATCCGGGTCACGGTGCCGGCCACCTGCGGCGTGACCTGCACCAGGTTACCCTCGACATAGGCGTCTTCGGTATGTTCGGCGTTCCAGCCGATGCCGAGCACCTGCGGCGAGGACCAGGCGATCGCCGCGACGGCGGCGGCGACCGACGCCATCAGGCCGATGGTGAGCTTGCGGCGGCTCTGCGGCGCTTGCGCTGGGGTGGGCTTATCTGCTTGCATGTTCGTTCCTTGCTTGTTCTTGTTGTTCGGTAGCGGCATAGCCGCCGCCCAGTGCGCGCACGAGGTTCACGCCGAGCTCATGCTCGCGCGCGGCGAGATCGGCCTGGCCGCGGCGCTGGATGACGACCTGGGTTTCGGCGATCAGGACCTGCACGAAGTTGCCAAGCCCCGCGCGGTAGCGCTGCTCGGCGAGGTCATAGGCCTGCTCGGCGGCGCCAAGCGCCTCGTCCTGTTCGCGTACCCGCGCATCCAGCCAGCGCAGCGACGTCAATTGCGCCGTCACGTCGCGCAGCGCCTCCACGACGGCGCCGTTGTACTGCGCGACCGCGATGTCGTACTCGGCACTGCGGGCGCCGAGATTGCTGCGCAGGCGCCCGCCGTCGAGCAGCGGCAGCGTCACCAGCGGGCCGCCCGCGAAGGCGCGGCTGCCGCCCTGCAGCAGGCGGTCGAAGCCCAGGCTGCCCAGGCCGGCCGACAGCGACAGATTGACCGTGGGGTAGAACTGCGCCTTGGCGACGTCGATCTCGCCGCTGGCCGCTTCGACCTGCCAGCGCAAGGCCACCAGGTCCGGACGCCGGCCCAGCAACGCAGCCGGGATGTCGGCCGGCGCGCCATGCGTGCGCGGCATGCCCAGCGCGGGCCGCGCGATCGCGTCGGCGCCGTCCTGCCCCTGGCCGGCCAGCGCCACCAGCTGGCCGCGCGTGAGGGCGATCGACTCGTCGAGCGCCGCGATCAGGCCGCGCGCCGAGGGCACGCCGATCTCGGCCTGCCTGAGTTCCGCCTGGCTATCGAGCTGCGCCGAGACGCGCTGCTGCACCAGGTCGACGATACGGGTGCGCTGGCGCAGTTCCTGCCCGGCCAGGTCACGCTGGGCGTACAGATGGTCCAGCCGCAGATAGGCTTGCACCACGGCGGTCGACACTGCCAGGCTCTCGGCCTGGGCTTCGGCCTGCCGCGCATTGACCCGACCGGCGGCGGCAGCCAGGCCGGCCGCGTTCTTGCCCCAGAAGTCAAACTCGTAGCCGAGGTTCACGCTGGCGTCGTTGACCCATTGCCAGCTGCCGGCCAGCGGCTTGGGCACGCTGCCGTTTTCGCTGTAGCGCTGGCGCGCCGTGCGCGCGGAGGCATTGGCTTGCGGGGCCAGCGCGGATGCCGCCAGGCCCTCGAGCGCGGCGGCCTGGCGCACCCGCGCCAGGGCACCGGCAACAGTCGGACTGGCGGCGCGCGCCTGCGTCACCAGGCGGTCGAGCTGGGCGTCGCCATAGGCGCGCCACCAGTCCTGGTTCGGCCAGGCAGCGGTCTCTGTTGTCAGCGAACCAATCGCGCGCGACGAATCAGGGGCAGCGTCCGTATTGAGGTGCGCCAGTGGCAGCTGCGGTCCCATCGACACGCAGCCGGCCAGCGACAGGATGGAAACACCGAGCGCCAGGCGGGTCGGGAACCGGCCTGGCGCACGTAAGGATGGAAGCATGGTTTGCCTCGGCAGAAAATTCGGAATAGCCGAAGCATAGGTGCACTGCGTTATTTAGGCCATGCCGTTAGCGCCATGGACATTATGCAGAATCTGCATGACCGGCCGGCGCGGCATCCTCGCCATCCGCCAGCGTGGTACGCACGAATTCGCGCAGCCACGCATTGGCCGGATCGCGGTGGCTGCGTTCATGCCAGTACAGCGCCAGCTGCAGCGGCGGCAGATCGATCGGCAGCCGCGCCAGCACCAGCCCCAGGTCGCGCGCGAGCGGCAGCGCGAGGCGCAGGGGAATTGTCGCGATGGCGTCGGTATGCAGCGCAATATGGGCGGCGGACGTAAAGCTCGGGACGTGGCACAGGATGCGCGACGGCTCGAGCAGGGTCTCGAGCTTGCGGGTGATGGCCACGTTGTGGTGGCTCGTGTTTTCCATCTCGATCAGCACGTGGCGGTGCGTCAGGAAGGCCTCGCGGTCGAGTTTCGAGGCGCACGGATGGCCGGGCCGCATCAGGCATGCGTACTCGTCGTCCCACAGCTTGCGCTGACGGATATTGTTGATCAGTTGGGGAAAGCGGCCGATGGCGAGGTCGATGTGGCCGCGTTCGAGCTGGCCCTCGAGGGAGCCGGGGTCGATGTGGACGCTGCGCAGCTGCAGGCCGGCGGCGCCGTTTTCCATGCGCGCCAGGCCATCGAGCAGCTGCGGCAGAATATTCACCACGGCGCCATCGACCATGTACAGGCCGAAGGAGCGCTTGGCGCGCAGAGGATCGAATGCGGCCGGTCCGCCTTCCAACTGGCGCGCGGCGTCGAGGACCGCCGCGATCGGGCCTGCCAGTTCCAGCGCACGCGCCGTCGCCAGCATCCGCTGGCCGGTGCGCACGAACAGCGGGTCGCCGAAATGGCGGCGCAGCCTGGCCAGCGCGCGGCTGACGGTGGGCTGGGTCATGCCGAGCAGTTCGGCGGTGCGGGTAAGGCTGCCCTCGCGCAGCAGGCTGTCGAGGATCAGTAACTGGGAGAGGTCGGGAATCACGGCCGCATCATAACATTCGGCCAACCCCCGACGTAGGCCAGACGATCAGCCGCCCAGCACCTTGCGCAGGGTGCGCGACAGGTCTTCGGCCGAGAACTTGGCGACATAGGCGTCGGCGCGCACGTTCTTGACGTGTTCTTCGTTGGTGGTGCCCGACAGCGACGAGTGGATCACCACCGGCAGCTGGCCGAAACGGTTGCTCGACTTGATGTTGCGGGTGAGCGTAAAGCCGTCCATCTCGGGCATCTCGAGATCAGTCAGCACCATCGCCACGCGGTCATACACGGTCTGGCCATCGGCTTCGGCGGCAGCCGCGATCACGCCCAACTGGTCCCAGGCTTCCTTGCCGCTCTTGGTCATGATGTACGGCAGGCCCATGGCGTCCAGGCCCTGCTCGATCAGCGCGCGCGCGACCACCGAATCATCGGCCGCCAGGATCACCGAGCCGGGCTTGATCGAAATCTTCGCGCCGACCGCCTGCTCCATGTTCTCGCGTTCCTGGCTCGGATTCAGGTTGCGCAGGATGGTCTCGACGTCGAGCACCTGGGCCAGGCGGGCCGGCTGGCCGTCCTGCTCGGGCAGGCGCGCGATGCTGGTCACCATGCCGCTGCCGGCGCTGTGCTCGGCCGTCATCACCTGACTCCAGTCCAGGCGCACGATCTCTTCCACGCTCTCCACGGCAAAGGCCTGTGTGGTGCGCGCGAACTCGGTCACCAGCATGATGTTCAGGCCGGTCTTGGGCGTGACGCCGGTGATGCCCGGCAGGTCGAGCACCTGGATGATCTGGCCGCGCAGGTTGACGACGCCAAGCACGTGCCTCGGCGCGCCTGCCACCGCCGTAATCTCTGGCATGGCGACGATCTCGCGGATCTTGAAGACGTTGATGCCGAACAGTTCGTTATGGTTGCCTTGTGCATCGCCACCCAGGCGGAACAGCAACAGCTCGAATTTGTTGGTGCCCGTCAGATTACTGCGTTCATCGACTTCTTGTTGTACCGATTTCATGTTCCGTCCTGGATTAATAGTGCTGCCCGGAAATCATTGTATGCGTGCCGTTCGCGCTTGGGGCATTACAGCTCGCCCGCTCGCACGATTTAAGCGCATGCGGTGCGAAAAAACCACGAAATGTCACAGCCGAGCACCGCTAATGCCATAGAGCCAACGCCCTGTAGCAGGTTTTCTTGGCAAGAGTACACCTTTACCCCGCACCTATACCAGTCCGGATGCGTAATACATGGCGATGACGAAGAATACCGCCATCGTCTTGATGAGCGTGACCGCGAAAATGTCACGGTAGGCCTCGCGGTGGGTCAGCCCGGTGACCGCCAGCAGCGTGATCACCGCACCGTTGTGCGGCAGCGTATCCATGCCGCCGCTGGCCATCGCCACCACCCGGTGCATGACCTCGAGCGGGATCCCGACCGCCTCGGCGCCGCGGATGAAGGTATCCGACATGGCGGCCAGCGCGATGCTCATGCCGCCCGAGGCCGAACCGGTGATGCCGGCCAGCGAACTGACCGACACTGCCGCGTTGACCAGCGGGTTCGGGATGCTGCGCAGCGCGTCGCTCACGACGATAAACCCCGGCAGCGCGGCGATCACGCCGCCGAAGCCGTACTCGGACGCGGTATTCATCGCCGCCAGCAGCGCGCCCCCGACCGCCGCCTTGCTGCCGTCGGCAAAGCGCCTGGCCACGCGCCGGAATGCGGTAGCGACCACGAACAGGATGCCGAGCAGGAGCGCGGCCTGCACCGACCAAATCGCGGTGACGGTCTTGATCGTGGTCGTGACCGGGGTTGCGATGCCCGGCAGGATTTCCGGCGGCACGGTGTGGCTGTCGCCGCCGTACCAGACCGGGATCATGCGGGTGAAGATGAAGTTCGCTACGCCGACCAGCAGCAGCGGCGCCACCGCCAGTAGCGGATGCGGCAGCGCGCCGGCGGCCGTGTCGACCCGTTCCGGCTCGTTGACCAGCGAGGTGCCGTAGCCCTCTCCCGCCTTCGCCGCGGCGCGGCGGCGCCACTCCAGGTAGCTCAGGCCGACTACCACGATGAAGATCGCGCCGACCGTGCCGAGGACCGGCGCGGCCCACGAGGTGGTCTGGAAAAAGGTGGTCGGGATGATGTTCTGGATCTGCGGCGTGCCGGGCAAGGCGTCCATCGTGAACGAGAACGCGCCGAGCGCAATCGCGCCGGGCAGCAGGCGCTTGGGGATATCACTCTGGCGATAGAGTTCGGCCGCGAAGGGATAGACCGCGAACACCACCACGAACAGCGACACCCCGCCATACGTCAGCAGCGCGCACACGGCCACGATGACGGCGTTGGCACGCGCGCTGCCGATATAGCGGATGGCGGCGGCCACGATCGACTCCGAAAAACCGGACAGCTCGATCACCTTGCCGAATACCGCGCCGAGCATGAAGACCGGGAAGTACAGCTTGACGAAGCCGACCATTTTTTCCATGAAGATGCCGGAAAAGACCGGCGCCACCTGGGCCGGATCGGTGAGCAGGACGGCGCCGAGGGCGGCGACAGGGGCGAACAGGATGACGCTGTAGCCGCGGTAGGCGGCAAACATCAGGAAGGCCAGAGCGGCCAGGACGATCAGGAAGGACAAGGCAATCTCCAGGACGTGAGCATGTCAATACTCGGCCATTATAGAAATGTTACGCCTTCCGCGCGAGCCCTGCCGTTGATGGGTCTCCGTTTAATGCGGGCCGCATCGACGCCCCGTACCCAAGCCAGATTGCCTTCTTAAAAGCCGGGGTCAGGTCTGACAATCGGACACGAGCTGGACCGTAACGGGACGATCCAGGCTTGGTACGACGAGAATTGTCGAGTCCGTGTCCGAATGTCAGACCTGACCCTGGCTGTTCGAGACAGCGCTTCCATGCAGTGAATATTGGCGAGTTTTCCTCCATCGCGCCGCGGCTATACTCTCGCGCGAGCGAAACGGCACGCTGAGATGCCGAATTGGGGAATGATTTGAAACAATTTTCACTGCTGGGTGTAGCTTTGATTGTGGCCGGCTGCGCAAGCAATTCCGGAGTCGTCGCGATGGGACCAGAAATGTACTTCGTTTCCAGGCAAGCGGCGACCGGCTTCTCCGGTTCCGGGACGTTAAAAGCGGAGGCGATGACCGAAGCTGGCATGTTCTGCTCTGCCAAGGGTAAGACAGCGTCAATCACCAGCGAGAAGGAAGCCAAGCCGCCATTCGTTCTAGGGAACTATCCAAAGGCTGAACTCACTTTCAAGTGTGTGTAGGCTGCTCTACGGAGAGCAAGAGCCAGAGTCACATTGACATTTGGATGCGGGCTGAACTGAAATGAGACGGGCCAGCCTGCCGTGGCTCATAATTGTCGAGGCCGTGTCCGAATGTCAGATGTGACCCCAATGCCCCGGATGTGACCCCAATGCCCCGTATCGCTGTGCTGGAGCATGCGGCGCGACCGCCACGAGGCCTGGCGCGCGGCGCCTCTCGACGGCTGGAAGCAGGAACTGCTGACGCTATGGCCCGAGTCACGCCCGCCCGTCGAGCGCATCGACTCGCACAGCCAGCTCGCCTTCGCCAGCTATCACCATGCGCGGCCGACGCGGCTCGCGTCCGGGCCAATCTGCATCGTCGGCGACGCGGCGCATGCGATGAGTCCCCAGCTTGGTCGGCACCACGCTGGCCGTGCAGGATGCGCTGGTGCTGGCTGCGTGCGTTGACACCGACGGCGCGATTGAAGGCGCGGCCCGCTACGCGCATAACCGGCTGCGCACGGTCCGCGCCTACCAGTCCCTGAGCCGTGGCCTGACGCCTTGCTTCCAGCACGATGGCAAGGGCCTGTGGCGCGACCTGTTGTTCGCGGGCGCCTTACTCATGCCGGGCAGCCGTTATCTGATGCACCGCAGTATCGCCGCGCCGCGGCGTTGCGTGCGCCAGGCCTAGGTGGCCTCACCGCATTGACTTCATGTGCAGAGCCGGGATCGCATCTGCGGAGCCGCGGTCACATCAGGCCCTCGCTATTGATGCTCAGAGCTGGCTAGAACAACGTCTGTTGTGGACTAGTGAGGTTCGCGAAGCTGTCGCCAAGGAAAGGCAGGATCGCATCAGCCACCGGTTCGAGCTGGCGTGTCAGGTAATGCTCGTAGTCGATCGCGGAGCGCCGCGCTTCCATCGGCTCCGGGCCGTTGAGCGTCATGACGTAGCGGATCCAGCCGCCCTTGCGATACAGCGCGTGCCGCCCCTGGCGCAGGTGGTGCTCGTCGGCCATGCGCGCGGCGCGCACGTGCGGCGGCACGTTGCGCTCGTAGTCGTCGAGCGCCCGGCGCAGGCGCTTGCGGTAGATGAGGTCTTCGTCGCTCTCGCCGCGCAGCATGCGCGCCACCAGCTCACGCACATAGTCCTCGTACGGTTGGCCCTTGAAGATGCGCTCGTACAGTCCTTGCTGGAAGCTCTGCGCGAGCGGAGTCCAGTCGGTGCGCACCGACTCGAGGCCCTTGTAGACCATCTCTTCGCCGCCGTCGCTCGTCGCAGCCAGGCCGGCGTAGCGCTTCTTGCTGCCTTCATCCGATCCGCGCACGGTCGGCATCAGAAAACGCCGGAAGTGCACATCGTATTCCAGCTCCAGCGCGCTCTCGATGCCCAGCTCCTCCTTCAGGTGCGCGCGCCACCAGCCGTTGACATGCTCGACCAGGGCCTGGCCGATGCGGCGCGCGTCGGCTTCGGCGTGCGCCTTGCCCAGCCAGACAAAGGTCGAGTCGGTGTCGCCGTAGATGACCGCGTAGCCCTGCTCTTCGATCAGTTCGCGCGTGCGGTGCATGATTGCGTGGCCGCGCATCGTGATCGACGACGCTAGGCGCGGGTCGAAGAAGCGGCAGCCGGTCGTGCCCAGCACACCGTAGAACGCGTTCATGATGATCTTGAGCGCCTGCGACAGCGGCGCGTTGTTCTCCTTCTTCGCAGCTTCCCTGCCCGCCCACACCTGGGTCACGATGCCGGGCAGGCAGTGCCTGGTGCGCGAGAAGCGCCCGCCGCGAAAGCCGGGAACCGTCGCTTCTTCCGGCTCGCGCAAGCCCTCGACCAGACCGAGCGGATCGATCAGGAAGGTGCGGATGATCGACGGGTACAGGCTTTTGTAGTCCAGCACCAGCACCGAATGGTACAGGCCCGACCGCGAATCCATCACGAAGCCGCCGGGACTGTCGGCGCCCTCGACATCGCCGATATTCGGCGACACCCGGCCCTGGCGGTGCAGCAGCGGCATGTACAGATGCTCGAACGCGGCCACCGAACCGCCGCTGCGATCGGCCGCCAGGCCGGTCACGCTGGCCCGTTCGAGCAGGAAGTCGATCAGCTTCGTCTTGTCGAAAATGCGCGTGACCAGCACGCAATCCATGATGTTGTAATAAGCCAGCGCCGGCTTGTCCTCGGCGAACATACGGTCGATCTCGGCCATGCGGTCGTGCGGATTGTCGATCGCCTTGCCCTCGCCCAGCAGCGTGCGCGAGACGTTTTCCAGGCTGAACGACGGGAAGCTCCAGGTTGCCGAATGCAGCGCATCGATCCCGTCGATCACCAGGCGGCCCGCGATGCAGATGAAGTAGTGTTCCTGCTTGCCGCCATGCTCGCGCCACTCGATCGCGCTGCCGTCGCGGCCCAGGCGTAGCGGGCGCCCGTAGCGGTCGGCGTGCTTCTGCAGCACGCGCATATCGAACTGGATCAGGTTCCAGCCGATGATCGCGTCGGGGTCGTGCTCAATGAACCATGCTTCCAGGCGGTCGAGCAGCGCCACGCGGGTGTCACAGTATTCGAGGTCGAAGTCCTGGCTGGTCTCCTGGCCGTTTGGCGGTCCAAGCATGTATACCACGCGCTGGCCACAGCCTTCCAGGCCAATCGAACGCAACTCGCCCTGGAAAGTCGTTTCAATATCGAGCGAGACGGTGCGGATCGTTGGGCGGTATCCGGGCGCCGGTTTCAGGATGCCGTCGACCAGCAGCAAGGGATTGTTCTCAACCGGGGCGCCGGTGAAAGTCACCGGCGCGGTGATGAAGCGCTCCATCAGGTAGCGCTCGGGCGGACGGATATCGCCTTCGAAGACGTCAAGGCCGTGCTGGCGCAGGTTCTTCTCGATGCGCATCAGCTGCCGGTATTTGCGGCAGTACAGGCCCGCAACCGGTCGATGGCGAAAGTCGAGCAGATCGAGGGGCTTGAGCTCCCAGCCACGCTCGTCGTGAAGTAGCTGCTCGACGGTCGGGCGCTGCTCTTCCGGAATGAAGGCGACCGGCTTTTGTACGGGCAGCCGCACGCAGCGCGGGCCGTCATCGGTCGCGAGCCAGAACTCGACCTCGCAGCCGGCAGCGGTGTCGCGCCAGTGGCGCGTCAGCAGGAAGCCGGTGCCGGTACCGGCGGGCGCATCAAGATCCATCAGCGAAAGCGTGCCAGTTCGGCCTCGGTGAAGCCGGCCTGGCGCCTGCCTTCGATATTGAACGGGCCCTTCAGCACCGGCGCCTTGTAGCGCGCCGTCAGCTCGTCGTAGGTCGCGATAGGCTCCAGGCCGCGCTGCGCGCACAGGCTGAAATACCAGCGGTTGCCGATTTCGACGTGGCCCACTTCATCCACCAGCAAGCGGTCGAGGATCAGCGCCGCAGCCAGGTCTCCGGCCTGCGCGATCTTCTTGCGCAGTGGCGGGATGGCGTCAAGGCCACGCGCTTCCAGCGTCCGGGGTACCAGCGCCATGCGCGCCATCACGTCGTCGCTAGTCTTGGCAACCATCTCCCACAGGCTGTCATGGCCGGGAAAGTCGCCATACGCGTAACCCAGCGTCTGCAAGTGCCCATTGAGCATGGTGAAGTGCAGCGCCTCCTCGTCGGCCACGCGCAGCCAGTCGAGGTAGTACTGCTCAGGCATGTCCGCGAACCGCCACAGCGCGTCGAGCGCCAGATTGACGGCATTGAATTCGATGTGGGCCAGCGCGTGCACCAGCATCGCGCGGCCTTCCGGCGTGGCCATCGAGCGGCGGCCGACCTGCAGGGGCGGGACCAGTTCGGGGCGGATCGGGCGGCCGGGGATGCCCGGTGGCGCTGCCAAGGGCGTGCTGGTGTCGATGCTCACCGTTCCAGCTCGGCACGCGGCGGTCAGCAAGCCGACTGCACAGGTCTTTGCGACGGGATCGGATTCCAGCAGCGCGTTAAGCGCGGCGGCGCGGAGTTCCATGGTGTTATTCAAAAGAGCGAAAGTCGGCATTTTACCCAATCCGGCTCGTCGCGACGTGTCGATCGTGGCAGACGCGGGTCTCAGTTGAGCAACCTTAACCTGCCTGAACCATCGACATGAAAAACTGGAGAACAACAACCTAAGGAGCCCGGCCATGCAAGAAACGTACGCCGCACTGTTACAAAAGCTCACTCCAGCCGAGAAAATTCATCTTATTTTATTCCCCGAACAGGCTCCAAGTATCAGGCACGCAGTAGACGTTGCCCTGTTCGAAAGCCAGCGGAGATTCAGAGGTGGTGCCCGCAACACAGCATCGGACGCATTTCGGCACTGCTTTTGGTCCGCACTAGTAAGTCGCGATATCGGCTACGGTTCCGCGCTGAGATACACAAAAGCGCATGAAGACTTTCCCGACAACCCTCCTGCCGAGAAAGCGATGGACCTCCACAATAATGCAGTCGGCCTCAACATCGGTCGGTTCGGTGGCGAAGATCAGATTGTCGCTTCAAGGTGCATGGCCGCACTGACATCGGGAAAGCTGAAAATTATCGAATCCTAAGGGCAGAAGATGAAACGAAGATTTATATCTATTGTAATGGCGACCTTCCTCACTGCGTGCTGGACGAACTCGTCCCAAAACCAGGCTGAAAAGCTCGGAAATCGCGAATTCACACCTGAGTCCTGGGCAAATGCATCGCAAATCGAGCGCGGTCAGATGACATCATCTTTTCTCCGAAAGTACAATCCGACCTCACTTCATCGGACCGACGTCGAGAAAATACTCGGGAAGCCAACCGGATACTATTACTATGACAATAATCCCGCGTACTTCGTCGGCCCGGATAGTGTGACGAATGTTCATGGCAGAGGTTACCTCTTTGTATTCGAGGCAAATAAGAACGATGGTCACATTGAGCGTGTGTTATTTGTCCCGGAGGTAGAGTGAAACCTGGACACGATCTTGCGATGCGATCCTGTTTGTCGATTCTACTGATTGCGGCGATTTTTTCTGACTCCTGGAATTCTGTCGAAAATCAGGCGAATAAACTTGGCTCGCGCGAATTCACACTCAAAACCTGGGCTGTCGCTGCTGAGCTGGAACGGGGCGAAATGACAGCATCACTCTTAAGCAAGTTCGACGTTACCAGACTACATCGCACAGACATCGAGGCGCTGCTCGGAACTCCTACCGGCTACTATGACTACGATACTAACCCCGCATACTTTGTTGGACCGAACACGGTGGAGAGCATGTACGGGAAAGGCTATCT
>Ga0265780_10008989_pt1 | contig 12060 bp, 12 predicted proteins | sample P1T30metagenome_FD_192432 | JGI IMG/M metagenome (GOLD analysis project Ga0265780, IMG submission 192432) | Plant litter microbial communities from East Loma Ridge, Irvine, California - P1 T30 | ecosystem: Environmental > Terrestrial > Plant litter > Unclassified | place: USA: California... | reverse complement strand
TCTAGTGACAGTGTTAGCGTTCGAGCATTGGGATGGGTTTGGAACGGAGAGAGGGAAGGGGAGGATGAATTACGGTGTGTTCTTTTTGGATGTCGAGTTCGAACTTTACGTGGCCTGGCACGGCGGAAGTGACTCGGAGCTGAGGAGACATAAGTGAGCTGCCAGACTCGTAGAAGCATCATCCCTAGCATACCCCATCGAGCAATCTTGAAGCCAGACATCAGTGATGCGGTCTTGTCTTATCTGAGATCAAAGTACCTCGGCTCGAGCCCAGAGTTGGCTCGGAAGGACTCCCAGACCTGTTTGATGTATCAGATCAACTTCAATTGTATCGTTCATCAAGACTCACAGATCGAACAAACTTCAGCGCCGGCATCTTCACGATATGCTTCAGTTTCTGCAAAGAGTGATGTCTATGTTCCGCTCGACAATCGCATGTGCCTGAGAGCGCTAGACATGGGGCGGGGCGGAACCGTGGAGACCCACCTTCCGCTCTCTTGGCGCGTCATTGAACATCAGGTTGCAGCGCCGACTTTCTTTCACCTCTACATCCCGCGCGACGCCACCAAGATCTACGCGACTTACGGCCCGGATCCGCTAGTATACTTCTCGAACATGATATCACGGTAGCACTACCTCTAATCAACCCCACATCACCCACGATGTCGGCGTCATCATCCATTCAGGCCCTTGAATACCTGCAAGGGCTGCCATTGCAGACGCACCGGAAACTGTATGAGGCGCCGTCGACGGTGCTGGCCGTGTTTCGGTGTATGCTGCCGCATCTGGGTGCGCTCATTGCTATCTGCAATGAGAGGCTCAAGCTTACAAGATCGTAGCAAAGTCAATAGTCATGGCGATGCTCTACATGCCCTCGTCCTTTCCCGCCGCCGACCTCGAGGCCTGGTTCAAGCCGTCCGCCCGCAGTGAACGTGAACAAGCCCTCTCCACCCTCGACCGTCTGCACATCGTCACTGCGAAACGAGAGGACGACAAGAGCCAGTCTTACTCGCTCTCCCAAGGCTTCCAGCGTAGCTTGCGACACGCCTTAGAAGGGTCAGGCACGCACCGCACGTTTGGTGTGCCGGCGTCGAAAGCTGAGAGGGGCGAAAAGAGACTGAGCATTGAGTTCCTGGACCAGCATGCGCGGACACAGTGGGAGGGCATCCTGTTCTTCATGGTCAGCGGCGCAGCTGGATTCGCGCCAGGGAGCGTCAAGATGGATGTCGGGCCCGGCACAAAGAAGCTGCTGCACGCTGGGTCACTCATCCGGAACGTCGGTCAGATCACCAAAGACGGCTTCACGTTCGTGCTGCAGGAGACGAACGCGCAGGTCTGGAACCTCCTCATTATATACCTCAAAATGGTCAATGAAGTACGTGAAGCCAAAAACGCTGCCATCCGAGCGCGCACTAACAACCCCGACCAACAGCTCGGCATGTCCGAAACAGAAGTCCTCTCCTTCCTCTTCATGCTCGGTTCCCTCGAGCTCGGCCAGGACTACTCCACTTCCACCCTCTCGCCCACACAGCTCCAGATGCTCGACGACCTGACCGCCATGGGCATCGTGTACCGCTCCTCCAAAGAAAGCCGCACTTTCTACCCCACCCGCCTCGCTACAACACTGACATCCGAGTCTGGCGCGCTACCTGGCTCGGATACAGCAACGTCCGAGAAGAGCGACAGTAAAGCACAGAACAAGGGCTTCATCATCGTCGAGACAAACTACCGCCTCTACGCCTACACAAACTCCCTCATCCAAATCGCCATTCTCTCTCTCTTCACAAAACTCCAACACCGCTTTCCCAACCTCGTCTCCGGGAAACTCACCAAGGAATCCGTACACCGCGCCGTGCAATCAGGCATCACATCTGCACAAATAATCTCATACCTAACCACCTACGCGCATCCGCAAATGCAGAAATCCAATCCCCCGCTACCGCCAACTGTCATGGACCAGATTCGCCTGTGGGAGTACGAAGGTGAGCGCGTCGAGACGACGGCGGGCTATCTGATGAAGGAATTCGGAAGTGAAAAAGAGTACAAGGATGTCGCGGACTACGCGACGGCGTTGGGGGTACTGGTGTGGCGCAACGATGGCGATAGGTGCTTTTTCGTGAGCCATGTCGAGCAGATTAAAGGGTTTTTGGTAAAGAGGAAGGAGGGGAGGGCGGGGAGATAGAGTGCGAAGGGGTGTGGTGGGGCGTTTTGGTGGGCTTTTTGGGGTAAGATTTGAATTGGAGCATGGCGTGGCGTTTGATGTGCTTTAAGTGGCAGTGGGTTCGGATTGTAGATCTTCGAGCCAGTTTGTATGATCAAAAGAGGACAAGAATCTCAGCGTCCTGGCCCTTTTCCCGTGAATTCAGAGTGTGCATCTTTCCATCTCCCGATGGCCGGCTGTACAGACTGCTCTGAGAACATATCCAAGGCCCGCTCCGTGAAATCTTGGGATTTCCAAAAAGAGCAAAGACTTGCCATGCACTTCACGTTCCCTCGTATTCGGAAGAAGGCGAGAGGAGGGAATCATCCAGAGAACTTTGTAATGTTTTGGAACAACTGAAATATGTTTTGCAAAATGAGGACTCGTGTTGGTAGAAGAGAAGCAGAAGTTTTATACGTTGTGACACGTAATCGCGAGGTTCACGGCCATGTAGTAATGCCTGGATCGTTTTGAGCCAGAATGTCCAGGGGAGACATGAGGGTTTCTGTGCATCATTTTCCAACCAGAGCAGCAGGCTGTAGCGAGCTTTCTTTCTGAGTTTTGCCATGCATCATGGGGACGGCGGTGAGTGACGACGGGCATTGACATGAGCGGTCTCCGCATGATCATGCATTCATTTCGAAATACTTTTGGTGGGTGCCATGAAAATGTCCTTGACGGATTTCAATTACAAGGAAATCACCCCCCAGCAAGATGTATATGATGTGATCAGACCTTTCGCGCGGAACCTCAGCAGAAGCGAAGCACCATTGATCGAACGTGCCGTCATTTCTTGGACAGGAGAGAAGCTTGGTGTTGAAAAAGGAACACTTCATGGCGCATGAGGAAGCTGACCTTTATTTTTAGTGGTAGATAGGGACGCGAGTTAAGGCAAAACTAGATTTATCTAGGCAGAAGTTATTCGGCTGGGCGAAAAAGTTATTCGGCTGGGTGATTTTTTCACACCAAATTTGAGTACTAAAGCCAGCCTTTACGACCCTGCTAGGGGCTTATATCTTTCTTAGGGTATTACTTAGTAGGAGCAGTGCTTTACACGCTTAAAGCTACCCGCGTGCAAGCTACATTTGTGCAAGTGTCGCCTGCGATCTTGTATATAACGAAGCTTGACATAAATAAATTAAAGGATGTGTAGCCTCTGATTAGTTACAAGCCTAAAAGTCGCCCAGCTGAATAACGTTTGTTTTTATCTAGTCCTGCGTAGTCAATTCTGTCCTTCACCACAACTTCGCGAAATTATAGATGAAAGAGGCCTTCGCAGACGGCGAGCACATGTCGTAAACCCCACGGTGGTTTGATCACAGACGATTCATGCCTTGGGGGTATTCGAACATCGATATCGTATCAGTAATTTGAGAACAGCACCGAAGATTCGAGGCATAAGATCACATGTCGGTGATTCGCGCTGGATCGAAATCACAGACAAGTGATCAACCGCGACAGCTTTTAAAGAGCGGCGAGAGGGGGGCGAAAGACATAGATTGAGGACCTCGATATTTACGGTCCCGCATGAGGCTAACGCCAAAGTCTTTCGAAAACAACAGTACCTATGGTATTCAAGTAGAATTGAACCGTAAGAGATGAGTGTTGAGACAAAGACGGTATATCCGTAGACTGCCACAATCCCAGCGGAGCCGAGTTCCATATGGAAGAGATGCGAGCCTTTTATATACGAATATTGTTGCGGTTATGAGGAGAAGCAGATCACGTGCTGGTGTTCTGGTGCTACTTCCTCACTTATCGAGTACCTCTTACCTCAGCTGTATCAGAGATACGTCATGTAAACAGACCCTGCTGCTGGCCTTCTGGGAGGTCCACACGAGCAGAACAACACATCAGAACAAGACACAATACTTTGATTTTTCACTGCATTCTACACTGCAACAAATTTAAAAGTTCGATGACGACGACAAGACGTAAGAGCGCATATATGACTTTGAAGGCGTGTTTAGTCCGGAGGCGCGAGGCAAAGGGAAGCTCGAGACATCCAAATTTATGTCGGAGTTTTTGGCGCCACAAGCAGTGGTAGCAAGGGTTTTCGAAGTCGACCGGGTGAAAACATGCGCCAGCCTATCATTCAAATGGGATATCAAACTACCGCACGTATATCACTAGAGTGTAATCTTGTTTTGAGTTTGTTGAGGAAATTTGGAGAAGCGAAAGCCATCTACACCTCTTTTGAGTGCTTTGAGACCGCGCGACTCTTCCCATGACAGTAATGCTTGCGTGTCTTTCGGAAGAAGGCCAGCAACGAGCGAAGGACCTAAAGCGAGGGCCCCGGTTTCTTCAATACAGAAAAGGACAAGCAGGCCCGAACCATACGGATACGTATTGTTGGTTTTCGAAATGGAGGAAAGATTAATGAAGAGTTGGAGAAAAGGTATAAGCACCGCGGAGAAAACTTTATACTCCCACGACTCCGGACATCCACCATGAAGTCCACGGAAACGTCTTTGATGGAGTCCAACGAGAACGCGGATGCCCCATCAAAGTGTGAGACTGTGATTTGATATTTCGAACATACGACCACGGCACCGTTGATTTCTCGTTGTAAGCGGGTTGAAATGCTGCTGTTACTTCGGCCCTCTTAAAAACATGTATCTCCGACTAGGTATTTTTGACGATGGAGAACTTGCGACTGCAAGATCGCGCAGGGCATGTAAAGCTGGCCAGTCCGATCTCTAGTGCAGCCAACAGCCAACGGGCAAGACATGATGTTTGAACCAGTTGATTTTTGGAAAGGCAGCTTAGGCAAAGACCTGTCGGGCGGGTAGCCATTATTTTAGTTTCCGAACCAGACTAGGTAGTCCATGGACGCGAAATCCGAGCTTTTTGAGGGAGGAACAAAAGCTTTGTGGATTGAATGAGAAGAGCTGAGCAACGAGAATAAGATTTAATATCCTTCTGAGTCGAAAGCTGAGAGCAGACTCTCAGCCATGAATCGCAGTGGGAGCGAGTTTTTCCATCGATCTCGGCGCGACAGAGCTGCTCCATCACGATCCATGGGTTCGGATTTTGTAATTGCATATCAACTTAGCAGCAGCAATTGGTCGTTCGAATCCATGCATAGATCCGAGCTGCGACACCGAGAAAGCGCAAAAGACATAGCCTTTGGCTCGCTCGTTTTTAGGTAAAAGGTGCAAACTCCTCAAATACGATTGGAATCTAAGCTATTTTAGGATGCGGAGAGACTCAGAGCCATGAAATGGCTATTCGTCTATTTTGGTACAGCGACACCTCGACATATCAAAAAGTTTGTAACCTCTTTGGAAGAAGTGGCCAAAAGAAAGAGCATGATCGGCACTTGGAACTGATTCTGGTGCAGGGCAACTCCTTCACATAAGGAGACCTGATAAGCCTTTGTAGAAGAGCGAGCTAGGAGAAAGAAACATACCACAAGCTTCACGGAGTCTTATAGTAGAGTGTAGTTTCTCCACAATCACATAACGCGAACTCCCAAGCAGAGAGCAAAGAACATGACCGAGGGCCTCAATTTTTTTGGTACAGCGCGACAGCTCTAAACACAAGGCGAGGACAAGATTTTTAGAAAGAGGAGAGTCGACAAGCAGGACACATATCGTGGTCCTCGGTTTGTTTTGGTTGAGCTTAGCCCTTTCACATGAAACATTCTGTGAAAGCTTTTGTGGAAGAATAAGCTGAAGGGAAGAAACCCAATACAGTCCTCGCATGATTCCTGGTAGAGCGCAGTTCCTCCGCTCAAAGCTGACTTTTATAGCTTGTGTCAACTAGGTAGTCGAGAGCAGACAACATCTTCATGGACCTCGTTCGTTTCAAGTACAAGGTGACTCCTTCACCTACGAGGCGTTAATAAGGACTGTTCGAAAGAAGGTTGTTGAGAAGAAGGACACATGTCAGGGTCCTCGATTTGATTTTGGTCCAGCGCGATCCTTCTATATGAAATGGTCTTTGAATTCTTTTAGAAAGAGGGAGCGGAAGAGCAGAGAACGTATCAAGGGCCTCGATTTGTTTTGGTACAACACAATCTCATCGTCATTCCAGTTGATGAAGATTTTCTCGCAAGAGGCTGGCGGAGAGGAAAGAACATAGACGTGTCACCACATGTTCTCGACGTTAGCCAACCAGAATCGTCCATGGTTTGCGTTTGTGAAAGATTTTGGAGAACACAGACGATTTCGTAGCTTTGATGAGGAGAAGAGGAGAGTGTCGGGAAGAAGGGTGCTTTCTATTTCCTCTAGTTTCAAGCACACGTGCACTGACTATCATGATCGTTACTCGGATATGTTTGCAGCAAGACAGACGCGCTCAGTTGAGCTCTATGGCAGTCGAGGCATGAACCTTCTGCACATGAACCTTCTGCACATGAATCTTCTGCACATGAACCTTCTGCACATGAACCTTCTGCACATGAACCTTCTGCACATGAACGTGTACATGCCACCTTTGGGAAGACAGCCAAATGCGCTGGGCGAGAAGTTCGGAACGCGCAACGGTCATTGCATTGACGGGGTCCTTCTTTGGTACATAGGACCTAAGCTCCAGATATACAGTGTTCCTCTTTGAGTTTCCGCTGTTCGAAGACTCGCTCGCAACTCAAGCATGGACCTTCTTGTATTGCCGCTTTGGGGAAAGGGACAGACACGACGATTCCACGGATGCCATCGTTGCTCATTTCGATTTTCGTTGGAAGGAGAATGTGTCGAACAAAAAAAGCATAGCAAGTAAAAAAGACTTTCAACCCCCACTTGTGTACCCGTCGACTGGTGGAGTCTTCCTCATGGACAAGATCTTCGTCTTGCTGCATTCGTGTTAGGGCGTGCGATTTGGTATGGCAGAGCGCAGTATATTTCTTTCCGTAGGCTGTAAAACTGTCCTGATGGTGGTTTCGCTTTCCTGTCAGAACCATACTGCATACGGGGCGTGATTGCCGAGCATGTTTTTTAGTCGACAAGAAAGACAGAAAACACATGTTCCCTTCGCTCTTGGCCTTTCAGACACGTCCACCGCCCTGGAGTTTTGGTTATCTTAATAAGTCTGATAACGACAATAAGACATAAGGCGATGCAAGTTTCTTCTTCGATCGACCGGAAGGAGCGAAGACATGGAAAGATTGGCGGCTCGATTTCGGCGCCGCCATCGGTGGTTTGCATCTCGATTTTGATGATTTGAAACAGAAGAGAGGTAGGTGGGAGAGAGCGAGGAAGATGCGTGCACGAGAAGGCTTTAATACTCAATCGCCGGCTAGAATGACATTGGATGATCGAAACCAGACTTCAAAATGCTCATGTACATGTGCACACATCGCTCGAAACCACAACTCACCGAAGCATGTTAGTCAGGGCTTGCTTCATTTCTTCCCACTCATTTCTCTCAACCCAACTATATACCTTCAAGCTTCGCACCCAAGCTGTCAGCATGTAAACGTGCACCTCGCATCACCAATCCATTAACCTGTCCAAGCGCACACCCTTCACTTCATTCCCGTAACAACACCCTCATACTCCCGACTCGCTATGTAGTCCAGCGTCCGTTGGAAGTGTTTCCTCGGATTCTCCAAACTCGACGCGTTCTCATTGGATTGCAGGTTCGAATGTATGAGCTCAATGAGGCCGTTGAGGTATTTGGTCGTGACCTGCGTAGTGTCAGAAGGGATTTGGACGTCTGGAGTGAAAGTTGCAAGGTTACTCACAGCATCGTTCTCCTGATCAAAGTAGTACACATAGCGATTCAAAATCTCAACAAATAACTCGACAGACACCGCAGCGTCCATGCACGCATCTGCGACACGGAGTGCGCGCTGTAAGCACTCGAGTACGCGCTTGCCATCGCGATAAAGCTATGCCACGGTCAGTTGAAAGCACACCCTCACCGTTCAACAAGGATACTCACCGTCTTCGGATCCTCCTCGCCCAACGCCCGAATCTCCGTCGCCCACCAGAGATGACTCGCAAGATACACCGCACGACACTGATCCGGTTTCTTGAGTAACTTACTCCCATGCAGCGCACACTTCGTAATCAGCGTATCGTAATTCTCTTTGCCGAACTTCCGTGTCGTATGTAATGCGCTCGCAATAACGCACACGGCCTGGAACTGTGCGCGCGAATCGCTAATCGCTTCTTCGTATATCGTAAAGGCCTGCGCAAAGTACTCGTAAGCAACTTCTTCGAAGCCGTTTTGGTCGGCAACTTGGCCGCATGCAATGAAGAGGCGCAGCGAGAGGTCGGCGGAGCCGTTGACACGGGTGTAGAGCGTCGAAAGGGTGTTGTGCATGAATTTGTAGAGGGCGGAGGATTGTGATTGCCAATTGTCGTCGAAGTGTTCGCGCTTCTTGTACTGGCGAGCGAGCTTCAGGGAGGCGGTTATAATGGCGGGAGTGGTGTACTTGACACGCTCATTACCCTCTGCGAAGGCTTTTCGTGCGGCTTGGAGGAGCTGGCCCATGTTAGTAGGGTCAAGATATCAGTTTGCGTGGCGGAACGTACCTTGAACTGTGTATCGTTGTCCTTGCCTCTGACGAGGTGCACTATCCGTGCTAGCCAGCCTTGCTCTTCTATTGTCTCCTCCGTCTCTTGTGCTCTTCTTTGGATGGGGCCACCAGGATAGCCTGTCGCTTGTTGTATGCCTTCTCGAATGAGGACCTTGAGGATCTCCAATGAGCTCTCCAGATTCTCGACTGAGGTGATGGTGGTTTGATTTCGCATCAAGCTCCTCCCAACCTCGCCTGCTACGGCTCGTCGTGTTGGGTATGGTTGCGAGTGGAGGAGTGGGATGTAGTTCGGTAACGCTAGAGCGGTGAAGAGAGACACGTATGTCTTGATTGGAGCAAGGAGTAGGTTGAGGATCTGACTTTGCGTTGCTTGCGAGTGCAGGTCGGCGCTGTTCTGGTATTCGCCGACCTTGTGGTTCGCAAATGTGAGGACCTGGTCGATGTAGTCGAGGCGTTCGGGGTAGATGTTGAGTGCAAGGTTCGCGAGCGACACAAGCAGGCCAATGGTGTCTTGTATGGGCAATCGCTGCATCTTAACCAGCGTCTGCACTTGTTCGTGGAAGATCTCGAACAGCTTGACGTTGCTGGGTATGCCTCGCCTCTTTTCGACCGCGCCGTCCGTCTCTGCTTCCGCCTCTGTCGCCGCCTCTGTGTCCGCCTCTGTGTCCGCCTCTGTCGTTTCTGTGTCCGCGACCGAGACAGCCGTGGTTGAAGATGCTTCTGTGGATGTCTCGTCCACGTCTGACTGTGCTCCGGACGAATCTCCATTTTGCTGCGCGGGCGCAGGTTCAGGCTCGGCGGCCTTCTTCTCCTTCGCTATCCGCATCTGCTCCAAAAGCTGTGCTATCGACTCCTCCTCCGTCTTCTTGCGCTGCTCCGGGCTCTCCGACTCGGCCTCTCTTTGCGCGTACGACGACAATCGGTCCATGAGGCCTACGACAATCGACTTGACGTTTACGTGCGGGTTCAGGCGCGCGACAGCGGAGAGGAACTGGTCGAGGGTGTGTAGGTGGAACTCATCAGGGAAGACCTGGGTCACAACTGCTGTGTGTTAGCCTTTATTGTACGCGTTTGTCGTCTCACGTGCCTTCAAGCAGATATTCTTGCGCGAGAACATCTCGACATTGTACAATTTGTTCCAGCAGCGGATTGAGAATCTTCTTGTAGTTTTCCAGATCCACCAGCTGGCTGAGTCTGACCAAGTTGCTGCCCACAAGAAGCTGCAGCTCCTGTCGCTCCTTCGTCCGCTGCTCGCGCTCTCTTGAGTGCCCCTGATGTTGCAGGCGCACCCACAGCTTATTCATCTCCACAAAGTTGGTCAAGATGAAGCTGATCGAGTCCTGCAGATTGCCCTCCGGACCTTCGCTGTCGCCTGCGGGCAGACAGTCGCGTGCCTGGCCGGCAAGATAGTACCGCAGAAACAGGCCGCGGATAGGGTGCTGCACGCCGCGACTCATCTCCATCATGTCCTTCATGATCTCCTTCACAGGCGCATCCTCAATGGCCATGTAGACGGTGCCGACAGTGCACATGAGGTACAGGCGGGGAATGATATTCCCGGCATACTGGACCAGCTCGTACAGGTCGGCGAGGTGGTTGACGGGGTGATTCTCGCGAAGGTAGACGGAGAGGTGCCGCAGGGCATCAAAGACGGCCATATAGAGCTCGTAGTATTGCTTGGGGCCGAGGCTGCTGGTCCGCAGCTCCGAAACGAGTGTGGAGCTGGGGATATACTTGTTAGTACTACAATGCAGCTATATATAAGAATACAAGAGCTCCCACCTGTGCTTGAGGGCGTCCATCAGCTTGCCGGGGATCTCAAGGCACCTCCGCATGAGCATCGTCTGCTGGCGCACCACTGCGAGCGCATCCTCAAGCAGGCGAGCCTGATCTTCTACTGGCGGAGGCGACGCCATTGTGTGTGTGGGCGAATATCCGGGGTGTGGAGAGCGAAAGCTGGAGTTGTGGTGAACGGACAGGCACCCGCTGGGTTGGTGTTCGGGGCGCACGTCAACGGTTCGCCAAGGTGAGCAGGGATGGCTGCTTCCCCATCGAGCTGCGTCATTATCGGCCTTCGAATGTTCACTCACGAGAAATTTGGGTCTTGTGACGTTCATGTATATTGTCATTATCTACAGTGTACGTGTAACTACGTTGTCGCGTATGTTGCGCAAGATGAAAACGCCGAGCCGATGCGTCCCAGATTCGTTCCATGCTGCCGTGTCCCGTCTACCCACTCCTTCAAAGATTTCGCAATGTTGCGATGAAATATGTTCAAAAGAAGAAAACCCGTTCTATACAATGGCCGTAAAGTGCGCGTTTTGAGCCGGACAGAGTTCAAGCAGAAGTCGAAGTCGCCAAAGCGGAAGAGACGGTTGAACTAGGGATGGTAGATGATGAAGCCACCGGCGTCACGACCGCAGGCCCAAACGACTTGATGCGATACCTCGTGTGCCACATGCCATCATCGTAGTACTCAGTCGGCCCATCATCCTTTGGTACCGTCACCGTGACAAACACCGGCTTCGGCGTCTCCACGGGCTTTGAGATTGATGCTGAGCTTGAGGTGGTTGGCGTTGAAGATGAACTCGAGCTTGAGCATGGACTTGAGCTGGCAGGCGTAGGTGTCGGCGCTGCATTCGATGTGGCTTCTGGTCCAGGGCTGATGATTTCGATGGTTTTGGTCGCTTCAATGACGGTTGTTGCTTGCGCTGGCTGATTTCCGCCGTCGACGTTGATGACCGAGTAATTTTTCTGTCGTGGTGCGATGGCGCCGAGTGGGAAGGCGCTGGTGAAAACTGAGATGCTGGCGAGTATGGCGAAGTGTTGTGTGTTGAAGAGCATTTCGACAAGTCTTAAGGAGGGCTGGTAATGTGAAGGATAGTCCTGCTGCGGTGTCGGTTGAAGGAAAGTAAGGGATGCGGATTTGTAATCTTCGACCTTGACTCGCGAGCTGTAGAGGTGAGTGTACGGTTCGTTTTCTCGTATATGAAGTCCATTGTGGCGGATGGTGTGCGCGATTGCTGGTGGCTGGCAAAATGTGGTGGTTGGTTTTTGGTGAAGGCTGGAAATGTGGTCCGTGCGCGGCGCGCTAAGATCGGACGCTACTTCTTCTACGACCAACCTCATATAATCGACGCACGAACCTTTGAGCTGATGTCTTGTACCTGTCTTGCTATTCCCCTTGGATACCCTGGAAGTGTCGTGAAGTAGCATAACAAATATGATGGAATGTATGGTGAGGTACTTGTTGTATTGTTGTGTGCTACGGTACAGAGTAGGAGCATATGGAGGTGGAAAACAGGCTAAGCCCAAATAGGCTAGATAGCCAAGTACATGCTCATATGAGCAGGAACCTCAGGGCTATCGAACA
>Ga0265780_10008988_pt1 | contig 12062 bp, 5 predicted proteins | sample P1T30metagenome_FD_192432 | JGI IMG/M metagenome (GOLD analysis project Ga0265780, IMG submission 192432) | Plant litter microbial communities from East Loma Ridge, Irvine, California - P1 T30 | ecosystem: Environmental > Terrestrial > Plant litter > Unclassified | place: USA: California... | reverse complement strand
TGGCAGTTCCCGCTACGCCGCAGCATTGCCTTCCTGCCGGTCGCCTGGCTGATCGGTACGCGGCCGGAAGATGATTCCTACCTCGATGCGCTGGTCGAAATGGGGGAGGAGCTCAAGTTCTACATCGAACCGGAATTCGAGCGGGTTAACGAGGAACTGCACCACGAAGCGGGCGAGGTCCGTCTGGGCAACGTGTACGCCGACGGCGCGGCGCGGGCGGTGTTGCGCCTCGCCACCGGCCTCGCCAGCGCGAAACCGGAGGCGTCGGGCGCGGCACTGAACGCCTTGCTCGATGCCCTGGACCTGGTGGAGCGGCTGCAGCCCGACCGCGTGGTCACGCCGCTGTCGGAGGCCTGGCAGGCGCTGTTCCAGACGGCGGAGCCGGTGCGCGGACCGCTGTTGTCGCCGCGCGATGTGCTGTGCGTGCAGCAGGCATTTGTCCGCGCGTTGTACCCGGCCATGCATGCCGGCCGCGACAGCAAGATTTTGCCAGGCATACTCGATGCGTTTCAGGCCACCATCGATGCCAGTCAAACGCCGCTGCCGGCCGCCCTGAGCCAGGATATCGCGCTCTGTCGAAAACGGCTGCGCGGCGAGTGGATCGACGACGCGCGCGCCATACGCCTGGGCCCCGCGTTGGCTGCGGGTTCGATGCGTGCCGTGCCGGCGAATGCGGCCCCGGCCAGCCGGCCGGCGGACGCCAAGCCGACGCACTGGGGCATTGCGTATAGCGGTCGCGATGCCGCCGCCAAGGGAGTCCAGCCATGAACAATACCCCGCAGGGCCGTGCCAGCAGCGCGGTGGCGCGCCTGCGTGAAATTATCAAGAGCATGAGCGAGCTGTGGCGTCGCTCCGTCAACGAGAACGAGGCGGATGCGCCGATCGACCTGTACGTGGCCGATGCGGACGTCATCATGCTGTTCATGGCGCCCGGCGCGGACCACAGTTACGGCGCCTTGTTGCGCTACGATCAAGTGGCCCGCCGCGACTTCGATCCCCACCTGGCCAATCTGGAAACGGAAACCGCCACCTTTCTGGCCGACCTGCTGTTTTTCCAGCTGAAGCCGACGGTGCCGGTGGCGATCCTGCCCCACCACGCTATCGAGTTGGAGCGCAAACTGGACGAGATCGGCGCCAAGTTAGTTAAAAAGCTTGTGAACTGGGAAGCCATCATCGCGGAGGTGGAGGCGACGTCGAGCCGGGCGTATGAAACCAGCCGCGCGGGCCTGCTGGAGGCGGAGGACACACTGGAGACGGACCCGCTGGGCACCGAGCACAGCGTCGAGCGTGTCAGGGAGCTGCTTCATGATATTGCTCAAAGCTTGCGGGGGCATGGAGGGCTGGGAATGTTGTTCCGCTTCGATACCTTGATCAGGAACGACCGGCTGCGGCACTTGGACCGCCTGCCGTTGCTGGACGAGCTGGGGGCGACGACCTATCTGCCCTCGCCATTCGATGCCGACGGCAAGGCCACCGGCGGCGCTGCCTTGCTGGAACGGCGCTTACAGAAGACCATGACGGAATGCGGCAAGACCAAGCCGCGGCGCGCGGCCGGTGGCGACGCCTCGAAAGTCGAGGTACCCCGCAAGCGCTCGCGCGCCATCCGCAACGATGCGGCGGCCCTGACGCAACTTGCCTGGCTCAACGACCAGATCGGCGGTTGGCAGTACTTTGTCGAGCACGACGGCAGCCGGCGCCGGGTCGGCAGCCTAGTGCTAATCAGTGGCTCGCGGCGCATGGCCGATGCCGTATCGGCGTTGGAGCTGACGGAGCTGGAACGGGTGTTATTTACGCCGCTGGCACTGCTCGGCCACCGTTCGCTGGACGAGTACGTACGCGGTAGCACGCCCGAGGTCGCCGCGCCGGGCGCCGACGTGCTGGAGTCGTCGTTAATGATCAACTTCCTGAATACAATGCAAAAGTCGCTGTCCCGCGCCACCCGCAGCGAGGAACCGCAAGACATCGAAAAGACGCTCGACCAGGCGCTGCAGGACCACCAGACGCTGATCGCGTCCTGGCAGGACCGTCAACTGGTGAGCCGGCCGGCCAGCAGCGATCCCGTCTCAGCCGCCTTGATAGCGCTGAAGGAGACCGGCACGTCGCTGGACAAGCTGCGCGCGCTGGTGGGAGATCTGTCGGTGAAGGCATGGCAGGACTTCGCCCGCGCCATCGCCTTCCTCAACTACAATAATGCCGGCACCGGCGGTGGCCAGCGCAGCATTCCGCCGGTGCAGTTCGCCGGTTACCGGCAGGCCAGCGCTCAGGCCGAAAAGCTGCGCTCGTATGCGAGCCGCGACGAGGCCCCGGAAAATCCCCGGCCGTTGCAGGTCGAGTTGCTGATCGAGGAAGACCCGACGCACTACACCGAGTTCATGTGCTTTGGCTTGTGGAATCTGCGCCATCGGGCGCTGCGCACGGCGCAAGGCTGCATCGAGCAGGCGCTGACCATCGCCGAGGAGTCGGGGCCTTCCGGCGGCGTGGACCGGTGCGAGGCGCTGTTCGTGCAGGCGCACCTGGTCAAGCTGTGTGCCGACGCCGTGGACGACATCGATCGCGCCCGCTTATATATGCGCCAGATCGATACCATCCTGTCCGATCTATACGGCAGCGCTGCGGGGGAAGGGGCGGACATTGCCGGCCCGCACTGGCATGGCGCGGACGATATCCGCTTCGCGGCGGAAGACTTTTCGATTGTTTGCCACCGCTACTACTTCGGTGCGCTTGGCACGCCGATCGCCGACTACGACGGCACTGCGCTACTCCACATGTTCGAGCGCGGCCTGTCGTTGTTGCGGCGCTTGCCCGACCAGCAAACGTATGCGCGGCTGAACTACGCCACCGAATACTGCCGACAGCAACTGCTGGGCAATCTGCTGCATCTTGCCTTGCTGGTCAAGTTCGGCCACGCACGCATCGACCGTGGCGATCTGCAGGCATTCATCCCGATGGAGCCACGGCCGGAGCTGCCGGCAATCGAAAGTTCGATCAAGGAAGTGGTGCAAACGCTCATCGACGTCTGCGAATACCTGCGGCGCGAGGATGTGCCGCTGGCGCTGCCGAGGGCTTCGCTGCTGTCGGAGTCGCTGGCATCGGTCGGCGCCGAGGTCTGGCTGGGCAGGCAGGAGCTGGCGGATTGGTTCGCTTCGGTCGGCGCCCACTGGACCTTCATCGACCGCCAGCGCATGCTGTATCTGGATGCGATACGACAGCGGCAGCGTCATTGAGCGCGGGGGGCTAGTGCTTGGGAGTCGCTAGAAGCAGTTTTACACCGGAAGCCAGCGCGTTGAGAACACTGGAGTCAGTGTCGTTTGACACTCCGCAGTGAGGCTTCAGAGTCCCCGTTGGTTCAATGCACTGCGCGGCGCGACGCTTCGCCATGTCGCTTCCAAGTCACAAGCGCGTAATAAATTGGCCTATTTTTGTAACGTTTTGCAAGGGAGAACTAATGGATGGGCGGCCGGAGGCCCGCTGAAAGTCGTGACCTCTGTAATTATATGTAAGAGGTCGCAGTTGCTGTTCACAGGATCACCAATAAAATCAATGGGTTACAAGAAGGCACTCTTGCTGGTTATCCACGCATGCCACTGTTAGCATGTCTCATCGATAACCCGGAGGAGCACCATGCAACAGTTGAAGCCGAATCAACGCAATCAAGATTCGACACGGGCGGTAGTCGTTGGGATGTTATTCGTCGGACTGTTGTTCTTCATTCTTGGCTTCGTTACCTGGCTGAACGGATCTTTGGTGCCGTTCCTGAAGATCGTCTGTGGCCTGAGCACTTTTCAGTCCCTCTGGGTCACTTTCGCGTTCTACATCGCCTATACCGTAATGGCGTTGCCGTCCGCCGCCGTGCTCGGGAAAGTCGGCTATAAGAAGGCCATGACCATTGGCCTTGGCATCATGGGCGTGGGCGCCTTGCTGTTCATTCCAGCCGCGCGCAGCACGCACTACGAACTGTTCCTCGCGGCTCTATTCGTGCTGGCGAGCGGCATGACGTTGATGCAAACGGCTATCAATCCTTACATCGTCCGGCTCGGCGCGCGTGACAGCGCGGCCATGCGCATCAGCATCATGGGTTTGTTCAACAAGGGCGCGGGCGTTGTCGTGCCGTTGGTGTTCAGCTCACTGATGTTGGCCGATATCGACAACTTCTCGCACAGCGCCCTGGCCACGCTGGAACCGGCGGCGCGCGACGCCATGCGCGCCACGCTGGCCGCGCGGCTGGTGTTCCCCTACGCGTGCATGGCCGCGCTCCTGTTTGCCATCATGGTGTTCATTCATTTTTCCGGCCTGCGCGAGATCCCCGCCGAAGCCGACGATAGCGAGGCCAATGTAGCGCGCAATGGCGTGCTGCAGTTTCCGCAACTGGTTCTTGGCGCGCTGGCGCTGTTCGCTTACGTCGGCGTCGAAGTGATCGCCGGCGACACGATCGGTTTGTACGGCCATGAGCTCAACGTCGCCAATTTCGGCGTGCTGACCTCTTACACGATGGTGTTCATGGTGCTCGGCTACGTGATCGGTGCGGCCGCGATACCGCGCTACTTGTCGCAACAGCGCGCGTTGGTGCTATCGGGGCTGCTGGGACTGCTCCTGGCCGCAGGCGTGGTCGTCGGTTCCAGCCAGTCCAGCGGCATCGCGCAGGTGCTGCTGGGCTGGACCGGCGTGCCCTTGGTGCCGGACACCGTCATGTGCCTTGCGCTGCTTGGCCTGGCGAACGCCATGGTCTGGCCGGCCATCTGGCCGTTGGCCCTGAGCGGGCTGGGGCGCTATACCGCCGCCGGCTCCGCCGTGCTGGTGATGGCGATCTCCGGCGGCGCGGTGCTGCCACTGCTGTATGGCCGGCTGTCCGATGCGGCCAGCCCGCAAGCTGCCTACGGTTTCATGCTTCCCTGCTATGCGCTGATCCTCTGGTACGCCATCAGTGGCCACAAGATCCGCCAATGGGGCGTCGCCCCGGGCGCGATGAGCCAAGTGTTTAAGTAACCCCCGCCCACGCTGCAGAGCGGCGGGCAGTGCAATCCGTTCAATTTCACCGAGACCAGGAGTATTTAGATGTCGCTATCGAACACAAGAAAAACAATGATCAGCATGGCGGTGGCCGCCGCTTGCGGCTGTGCCGCCTGGCCTGCGCTGGCCCAGCAGGACGGTGGCGCCGCGCCAGCGACCGCTCCCCAGGATAAGAAGAACGAAATCCCCGAGGTGGTGGTGACGGCGACGCGCCATTCGACATCGCTGCTGAAAACGCCTGTGTCGATGACGGCGGTGACGCAGGATGAATTGACCCGCAAGGGCGTGACCGACATTCGCGGCCTGAGCGGCGAAGTGCCCAATTTACAGCTCGGCAGCGCGACCGACGGCAGCTCCGGCGTGAAGATTTCGATGCGCGGCGTCAGCAGCAACGACTTCACCGAGATCGGCAACCCGGCCGTGAGCCTGCATGTGGACGGCATCTACACGCCACGGCCACAGTCGGCGCTGGCATTGTTGTTCGACCTCGAGCAGATCGAGGTGCTGCGTGGCCCCCAGGGCACGCTGTTCGGGCGCAACGCCACCGGCGGCAGCATCAACATTATCCCGGCCAAGCCGCAGTTCGGCGTGAGCGAGGGCAATGGTACCGTCACCGTGGGCAATTACAACCTGCGCCAACTGACGGCCGCGCAGAACATCCCGATCAGCGACAACTTTGCGTTGCGCGCCACCATGATGGCCGTCAAGCGAGACAGCTACCTGAACCAGCAGCAGGACTTCTACGCCGCCAACTTCCCGCAGTTCGGCGTCACGCCGGCGCGCGATGCGGCCGGCAAGATCATTCCCGATGTCGACCAGCGCCACAATGTGCCGGTCGGCGCCGACAAGGCCTACGGCAACAAGAACGAGTGGGCAGGGCGCCTGCAGGGCCGCTGGAAGGCGACCGACCAGCTCGAATGGCTGGGCGCCTACGAGCGCTACACCAACAAGGGCGCCGGCGACATCGCCCTCAAGGATTGCAAAATGGCCGCCGGCACCGCCCATGCGTGCCCGGGCGACCAGTGGGATGTCAAGATCAACGTCCCCGGCGCGCTCGACTGGAGCATCGACACCTGGCGCAGCCGCCTGTCGTGGACGCCGACGGCCGATACCACGGTCGAGTATAACGCCTCCTACGCGGTTCAGAAGCGGCGTCAGATCCGCGACGGCGATGCCGGCTACCAGCCGCTGGCGAGCGACGTCGATATCTATGGCGGCATGCTCAACGATAGCGCCTCGTTCACCAATTCGTCCAAGTTCAAGACGCTGGTGCAGGAGCTGCAACTGCGCGGACAGCTTGGATCGCTGCGCTACGTGACCGGCCTGTTCTGGATGCATGAAAAGAACGCGATCGAGTTCGGCGAGGACAACATCTCGTCGATGGTGCAGGCGCCGGGGCAGCCGTACAACTATCTGTACAGCCAGACCGACCGCCAGTCCGATTCCAAGGCCGTGTTCGGCCAGGTGGATTGGGCGTTCGCGCCGAAATGGAACGTGACAGTGGGCGCCCGCATGACGCGCGACGTGCGCGAGGACAAGGACGGCAAGTTCTACGACGCCGGCACCACCGGCGACCCGTACACCTACTTCAACGGCCAGTACACGCCGGTGCCGGGACGCTACTTCAATAGCAGCGACCTCAAGCCGGGCATGGGCAGTTACTACGGCATCGCCGGCCTGAACCCGGCCATCGTGCCGGACGTCAGCGGCAACCGCGACGCGTGGAACAAGTTCACCTGGCGCCTTGGCATGAGCTACCAGCCGACCGCCCGTGATTTCCTGTTCACCTCGTTGTCGACGGGCTACAAGGCCGGCGGCTTCAGCGACAAGCAAAACATTTGCGCGCGCGGCCTGAACGGCAACTGCGTCGGTCTCACGCCCGGCCCGCACTACACCTTCCTGCCGTGGAAGCCGGAAACCCTGACCAACCTCGAGATCGGCTACAAGGGCCGCCTGCTCGACAACCGCCTGACCGTCTCGGCCACCGCCTTCCACAGCCGCTACAAGGACATGCAAATGACCGGCGCGGTCCAGGCCGGAAAGATCATCCCGACCATTCCTTGCACGCCGAGCACGCCCGCCTGCGACGCGGTGGTCCTGTACGGCACCACCAACGCGGCCGAGGCCAAGATCTCCGGCCTGGAGCTGGAGGGCAAGTACAAGCCGTGGTCCGGCGCCGAGCTCAATTTCTCGTACTCGCACCTGCGGGCGAAGGTGACGTCCTATCCGGACTACGTGCAAACCTGGCGCGACGTGCCGTGCGGACCGTTCCGCGCGACCTACGGCGTGGCCCCTTGCGAGCGCTACAGCGGCACCGATCCCGCGCTGGCCGGCAAGTTCCCCGCCAACGTAGTGGGCAACGAACTGCCGAACGCGCCGCCGAACACCGCGCGCATCGAGGCGTCGCAAGAGTTCGTGCTGCCGAACGCCTATACGCTGACGCCGCGCTTTTCCGCCCGGTGGCAGGACAAGATGTACTTCAGCATCCAGAACCTGGATAACCCGCACGTCGGCAATATGCAAAAGGGTTACACCACCTACGACGCCTCGCTGCGCCTCGGCGCGCCCGACGGCAAGTGGCATGCGGAGCTGTACGTCAAGAACCTGAGCGACGTCTTCGCCAAGAACAATGCGCGCATTGTCGATCCGGGCTATGTGATAGGCCAGTACAACGATCCGCGCATGTTCGGCCTGCGCGTCGGTGCTGAATGGTAAGTGTAGTCCTTACCCGGCCGCCCTCGGCGGCTGGGAATCCCACCTGAAGGAGACGAAGATGCGCAAAACCACGAGTAAAGCGGGCAGCAATCACACGGCGGCGGTGCTTGTTGCAAGCGCGGTTGCGTGGCTGGCGGGGTGCGGCGGCAATGGTGGTTCCGAACAGCGCCAGCAGTTGCACGGGCAAAACGTGGTGGTGGCGCCGGTAGCGGCGGCGAAGTCGCCATGGCCGGTCTGGTCGGGGCTGGACTTGCCTTACAACGAGCCGCCATTGGCGGGCGCGCCGCCGGTCACTTTCGGCGTTTCGCAGCTGACGCAGTCGGCGTCGCAAACCGTATTCAAGGGCGTCCATACGCTGGCCGCTGGCAGCGTGGCCAACTACCGCATCGCCGTGTTTCTGCATCATGACGTGTTCTACCTCCAGGCCGATGCGGCGACGACGATCGCTGCCGACGGCACATTCACCGTGACGCTGCCGCGCGCCGTTGGCAATGCCGACCGCGCGGTGCTGGCGCTGCATCCGGCAAGCTACAATCCGATGACGGCGGAGAACTGCAACGCCGCCGCCGGCGTCTGCAGCGGCCGTGTCACCGGCACCACCAAGTTGTCGCTACCGGCCGATCCGGCGCTGCTGACGGCGTACACCGCATCCTATTTCCCGGCCGCGGCCAGTTCCGCCAACGCGCAGATCGCCGGGCTGCAAAGCTTGATGAACACGACGCTGATCCAGGGCGGGCCCTATGGCGACGGCCGCCTGATACGCAGCTTCCGCGACATGGACTCGGCTTTCCTGTACGACCAGGCGCTGGCGGTGATCGCCTTTAGCCTGGCGGGCGAACGCGCCAGCGCGGAGGCCATCATCAACGCCATGGCCAAGCTCCAGGGGCCATCCGGCGCCTGGGTGTTTGCCTATCTGACCGATGGCACGGACGCCAACGCCGGCGTCGATATGCGCATCGCCGGCTCGAACGCATGGTTCGGCATGGCCTTGAACGCGTACCAGAAGGCGTTCAACAGCACCAAATACCTGGCCATGTCGACCAGGCTGCACAATTACATGGTCGGGGAGCTGGTCGGCATCACCATCAACGGCGCCAGCCAGAAGGGTTTGCGCTTCGCCCCCACCAACTACGTGGCGGGACGCGCGGGAATATTTGCGCTGGAGCACCAACTGGATGCTTACGCCAGCATGCATCAGTACTATGCGCTCAATGGCGGCAGCCAATATCTCACCGCAGCCAATGATTTGCGTCGCATGTCCGAGAGCTTGTGGAACGGTACACGCTTCCTCGGCGGCTACGACGCCAACACCGGAACACTCAACACCAGCGAGCGCTATCTCGATAACTATTCGTGGTCGGTGCTGGCCCTGGGTAACACGGGTAGCGCTAACCAGAACTTCGCGGCGTCATTGCCGGCGATGTGCGACTACTTCAATGTTTCCGGCAAGCTCGACTATCCCTCCCGCAAGGTGAGCGGCATTGTCGGGTTCTATGACGTCATCTACGACAACGTACAGTCCGCGTCGCCGTTTGTCTGGAGCGAGGGCAGCCTCGGAGCGATCATGGCGATGCGGCAGGGCGCAAGTGGCATGACCTGCGCGGGCAACAGCGCCACCGACATACTCGAGTCGATGAACTACATGGTCGACAAGCTACGCAATATGCCGTATGCGACCCGGAACAGCAATGCGGACTTTACCAGCTCGGGTAGCGTTGCCGGTACCGCTTGGCTGTACTACGCCAATCAAGGTAAGAATCCTTACGCGCATTATTGATGCAGGTCGCCGCCTTCGACCGCAACGGCAGGCCCGGGCTGACGGCGCGGGTGGACCGCCGCTAGCGCACGATGGCGGTCCGGCTGTCGGCATCGCCTGCGCTGGACGCGGTGCTCGGTTATCGCTTCAGCGCATCGATGAGCGCCATGACCTCAGCGGTGAGGGTCCGAATGCACTCTTCGCCGTTGGCGAACTCGCGCGTGCCCAGCGTGACGATTTGCACGCGTGGGTCCACCCATTGGGCAGGGTTTTCCGACTCTTGCAGAGCCGCATGCGCGATGGCGGAGTATGCTGTAACGAAATTAATCTCATCGATAGGGCGTAGCCGGTCCATACATCGGATGATGATGTCCCAGCCTTGGTACTTCAGTTGGACCGTATGTGCCACAGCGTCCCCATAGTCAACCTCATCGATTTTAGTCCATCGAAATTTTTTGGATGTTCTGCTACAAACTGTGCGCGTTCAACGTGTAGTTGACGCAACAAACTCCATTAGCGCCGCATGTGAGGTAGCGAACAGTGGCCTGCTGAGCGGAGACGGAAACTAGTCTCGTGGAGGATATTTTAAAATGAGCGCGAAAGACAGGGTAGATAATCACGATGTCCCTGCAGACCGGCGGGTCGATGGTCCGGTGGAGGCGGTCGATGAAGGAGTTGTGATTGCCGCCGTCGATGGCGTCGGACCCGCCATCGACCACATGGCGGATGCGGGGGTGGACCGCGAGACCGCGTTGCGGGTGATGTCTGGTCCGGAATACCATCGTGAACCCCAGATCGGAACGGTCACAAGGGTTCTTCACTTTATCGCTGCCCGGCTATGGTCCGAAAACACTGAGAAACAATCCGGGGCCGTCGTGAAGCAAGCCGTCATGGCGGGGAACTTTCCCCTGTCAGGACAATTGCGCAATAATTTGATCCAGCAGTACATTCACTGCGGCAAGATTAGCCGGTTTCGTCAGGTGGTAGTCGAAGCCGGCAGCGGTGGCGCGTTGCTTGTCCGCTTCCGCCCCCCAGCCGGTCAGTGCGATCAGCTTCGCGTTGCCCATGCCCTGCATATCGCGCATCTTGCGCGCCACGGCATAACCGTTCATGTCGGGCAAGCCAATATCCAGGAATACCACCTCTGGCGAACAGGCCGCGGTACTTGCAAGCGCACCAACACCATCATGAACAACCGTTACATCGTGACCGGCATACTCGAAAAGCATGGCGAGGACGTCCGCAGCATCGGTGTTGTCGTCGACGACCAGAATCCGCAGCTTACGCATCGGCTGCGCAGGCGATGTCGTCTTCGCTTCGGTCACCTGCACATGGGCCGTTGCTGCCGCGATATCTTGCAACGGAAGGGGGAGCCATATCGTAAAAGTGCTGCCCTTGCCGGCGCCGTCGCTTTTCGCCTCTACCCGGCCGTCATGCAACTGTACCAACTGCCGCACCAAATTCAGACCGACCCCAAGTCCGCCTTGTGCCATGCTTTTTCCGGCAGGAGCCTGTGCGTACATGTCAAAAACGGTCGCCAACAAATCGGCGTCGATGCCGATGCCGTTGTCGGCCACCGCGACTGCCAGCCTGGCGTTTTCCCGATAAGCGACGACTGTGATGTCGCCCCCGGGCGGCGTATATTTCGCCGCATTATTGATAAGATTGGACAGCACTTGCGCTATCCTGTGGCGATCGATGTGCACCAGAATCGGCGATTCGGGCAAATGCACAGTCAGCCGATGCTGGCTGGCATTGACGAGCGGCATGCTCATGTCGATGGCATCCCTGACGACATCGGCCAGCGGTACGCTTGCCCGCCGCAACGTCATCTTGCCCTGCGTTAGCCGTGCCATATCCAGCAAATCATCCACCAGATGGACCATATGGTCGATCTGGCGTCTCATCACGTTCTGAATTTCATCCGAGACAGCGGCCGAAGGGCTGTGGCTCATCACCTCCAGCCCGGAGCGAATCGGCGCCAGCGGATTGCGTAATTCGTGCGCCAGCGTGAACAGGAATTCGCTCTGCAGACGGCTCTTTTCCGTCAGCTCATTGGTCAGGCGCCCCTGTTCTTTCTGCAGCATGATGCGGTCGTGAATATCGATGATGGTGCCAACGAAACCGGCGGGCTCGCCGGCCTCGGTCTCGTGCGGCATGCCGGCGCCCACCGTCCAGCGGTACTCGCCATCCTGGCGGCGCAGCCGGTAATCCATCGAGAACGATGACCGCGAAGCATTCGCTTCCATAAAGGTCGCGGTGGCGCCCGCGATGTCGTCGGGGTGCACATTGTCGAGCCAGCCGGCGCCCATGGACTGGCCGGGAACAGTTCCCGTGACGTCATACCACCGCTTGCTGAGGTAGGTGCACCGGCCGGTGGCGTCCGTCGTCCACAGTATCGCCGGCGACGCATCCATCAGCGAGTGCACGTAGGCATTGCGATCGGCTGCCTCTCGTTGCTGCTGCTGCCGCTGGCGCGCCAGCATGACTTGCCGCCGGACGCGTGCCAGCAGTTCGTTCGTCGAAAACGGCTTGACCAGGTAGTCGTCCGCGCCAGCCTGCAGCCCCTCGACCTTGGCTTCCT
>Ga0265780_10008987_pt1 | contig 12062 bp, 21 predicted proteins | sample P1T30metagenome_FD_192432 | JGI IMG/M metagenome (GOLD analysis project Ga0265780, IMG submission 192432) | Plant litter microbial communities from East Loma Ridge, Irvine, California - P1 T30 | ecosystem: Environmental > Terrestrial > Plant litter > Unclassified | place: USA: California... | reverse complement strand
GGGCCGAGATTTCAAAGCATACCCTTGAATCTGCTACGTTGCAGTCTCTTGGCCAGACAGCGTTCTAGTCTTCTCCATTACGGTGAACCTCGGCTTCTACAGTTGGGACGTCAAAATTGCTCGGTTCGTTGCTGCGCGGTAAGATTTTCAAGCACAGCATCTGGGGGAGGTACGATGAGGTTATCCACGAAAAGATTGATCAATTGGGCTTACCGTGTGGTTCAGCAACCACTGAGATTTCTGTCTCAGTATTGTAAGATGTGCCGAGCGGTGATTCTTTCGTACGTATCTTTGTTGCGGTGGGGCACAGTTAGAGTTGCATGACTCGCACTAGCTTGAAGCCCAAATCTGGTGAGTTGTGTAGAAGCGGATGGAAGACAAGGCAGAACCACAGCCTTGCTGGGTTCAGGGTATTATCTGCCCTGCGTACCTCGTACAGAGTAAACGGCCTTCACCAGACGAATTAGTAGCAATAGGTGACCACTAGCTCAATTAGTAAACCAAAGAGAGACACCGATGTTCTAGTGTGCTCAAAACTCCGCATGCCATTGTAATACTATAATACACCTTCCAAGATGCAATCCCGTGCCTACGCAGCCATGTGCACCATTTACGAAATTTGGAACAAGATGCTTCAATAATTACTTTTCCAGCCTCTCTAAGCCCATGCCCTGTCTCGAGTACCAACGGGAAGATATGGATGATAAGCGAGGTTGGAGGATGGGAGTCGCTGGTTCAGAGCGCCAACCATGTAAGGGTGATGAATGGTGTCCAAGAAAAGAAAAAGTCGTCGAAGAAGGTATCTATGCGGAGAATCGGCGCATGACCTTGGCGATGACTGTGACCTATCAGATTGAAGGTTCTTGGAAGCAGAGAATGGTCAAACTGACCGTGTAGAGCAACGACGCTGAAGATGAAGACAACGGACAGGGTCATAACCACGACAGGGTCGACCTTGAGTCCGGGAGACTCATCAGTGTAAAGCCCTGTGTATCCAGATTAGCTGCTCATTCTTCGACTACAGGCTCTTGAACGCGTTTTCGCCCAGTTCGTTGGCATCCTGACGATCCATCACACGTCCCCGATTGTATCCAACTCTTTCCCCTCTCCAATGCTCCATAGGGGGTGACTTACTCAGCATGGTGCTTGAGCTACCTCCAGCACCTGCGGCCCTTGTGCTGCTTGGTCGCTGGTTCGCGGTCTTCTCAGCGCGGTCGGCCGCAGCTTTCCTTCGCATAACGGTTGCAGGGCCGCCGGGAGGCTTGGGAGAGACCTGACGCGCAGTCGATGAGCCCGAGGGCGTGTTGGTGGGGGATGTGGCGCGTGGTGCAGACTGTCATGGCCACGTTAGCATTGCTAGAGGGTATGGTAGCTTCGTAAGGCCGAGAAATGATGGCGCGATTATCGCGATGGAAGCATATTGAAGGTGCTACACGGAAGAGGCAAGCAACGATGGCAGTGACGACGATAGCGATTCTGATGTTTGCGACACCTGTTCGGGCGGGAGTACCGTCGCATGCTCCTATTCCAGAAACACTTCTCTTGCGCAGCCAATGGGTGTCAAATTGAATTGGAGGGTGTATACATACCATGATGAGGTCCAAGTGTGGTGTTGTGAGAAAGTAAAGGGTGAGGTATACGGGTCGTTCGAGGTCGGTGGTTAATGTCCCTTTCCACAGAGGCCACGGTTCTGGATCTGGAACAGCTGGGGTGAGAGCGCGCCGCGGCTCAAGCTCGCTAAGAGCGCACAGACGCGGAATCTTGTCACGTGCATGGCCCTTCACCCTTGAAATATCTTACTAGGTAGCTGGCGAGTATGGAAAATTATCACTTTGAGCAATGAGGCGCGCAAGGCCGGCATGTTGTAAATCCAAACATCACACCACGAAAATCGGCTCAGTTCCCGAAACCACTTTTCATTACCCAGTAAGTTGTGCCAGCCGGACCTATGTATCGCATCCCAAAATCAGTAGAGTCAGACCGTGTTGGCTGCTCTATAAAGCGTGTGTCCGACCGGATTTCCGATGAGAGACCCAGACCGTGACGAGTGACGTCGCAAACTCCTGCAGCCCCAAATAGAAAAACTGATGCCAACCTTGATCCCACATGACAAACACCCATATAACCACCGTTTGAAAGCTATATGATCTTCAGCGACCAGAGATGCAGGTAAACGCGCCGTATCAGCATATGGCTGATGACCCAGTGTAGTATTTTCGCCAGCCACCCATGCCCTGCTCCGTCCGTTGTTGAAAGACCGAGGCGTTATGCCCGGACACCTGAAATGCGAAAACTCCGGATGTGCATCGAGACTCCCAAATCAAAACTCCGTTTTCTAACCCCAGACAGAGGCTTGGACACCCTGGTTAGGCGTGTTGCTCCAAGGACCGTTGTTCCAAATACCGACTCCTTTGTCAGCAACCGTCTAAGAAGGATTCAAAGATGCAGAGGTCGTGGCAGTGTTGTGCTGCTCGCTTGCGTTGTAAGAGCTGTAGCCAAGAGGCGATGGTAGAGGTGATGTCGTACGCTTGCCTAGAGCTGCTCCGGCGGGCTGCTGCAGGCCCTGGGCGGGGCGAGTGCCGATGGGTGCAACGCCCGAACCGTTGGACTTGTTGGGTCCCGGGACGGGAGGAGAGCCTCCGGGAGACGAGTTGGATGTGCGAGTTGCCTGCTGCGCATCGTATAGGCTAAAGGCCGGGTTTTGGTTGGAAGAAGGAGACGAGTTGCTGTTGGCACGGGCCTCCTGGGTTCCACCCGCAGCATCCTTGTCTCGCGGGGGCATCTGGACGGTAGCTTCGCCGTTCTGCGCCTGCATACCGAAGGGGTCAAATGCTAGAGGAGAAGCACCGCGGCCGGCACTTGACGACTGGACTCGCACGTCCTGGCTCGAGGTGGGGTTGTTATTGTACAGCTGGGAGTTCTCGCCGTACAGTGCACGATGTTGGCGCGCTATGAGCTCGCGACGCTCGTCTTCATTCATGGTATTGGGGCTCATGGAGCGGTCGGATTTGGATCCCGAAACATCTGTATTACCCTAGTCAACCTGCTGTCCTACCTCTATTGTTGCCCTGATTCCGAGTCCTTACTTCTGTGGTATTGCTGCTCCTGGTGGTAGTTGCGCAGCTCTCGCTCACGCTGAGCCGCCAACCGACGCTTTGCCTGAGCCATCTGGTCCGCATCGTTCGGGCGCGGCGCATAGCGCTGGTTCTGGTAGAAGCCCTGTGCGTTCGAGGCCGAGTGGGAGCGGCTGCCGTCGTACTCGCTCACGGAGTGGTGGCGCTGGGGGCCGCCCATACGTTGCTCTGCGGGAGGGGTCAGCATGAACTGTGCGCCACGAGACAGGACTGCGTACCATATTCGGGGAAGGGGCGCGGCGCAGGGCCTCCACCGGCCACGGGCATCGATTCGCGACGGCCAGCGCCAGTCTGGGGGAATCCAGGGCCGAAGGGCTTCCCGCTCTTAGCGAGGTTCTCAGCGGCGCGATCGACTTCTGCAGCGAGTTGTTAGCTTCGGACCATGCTAGAACGTGCGAGTTGACATGACTGCGGGCGCTGCTGCTGGTTTTCTGGCACTAGCAGCTGTCAGTGTCATAACCCAATTGAGACGTACCCTCAAACTGCGAGGCGAAGGCGTTGCCCTCCTGGCTGTTTACGGTCGAGCTGGATGCTGGGTCCATGTTACTCGGTGCACCTCCGCCATTGTAGCCACTGTGGCCGGTACCTGAGCGCGAGGGCGGCTGCGGGGGCTGTTCCCAGGACGACTGGCGACCGGGAGCCGGCGAGGACCAGTTGGGGTCGTTGTAGTAGGCCATGGTCGGATGGGGAAGCTGCGGCCGGCGACGAGGAGCAGGTGGTGAGGTGGTGGTGAGAGAAGCCAACTGTCGTCTTGTCAGAGAGGAATGGCCAATTGCAGGTGGCAGAGCGACGGCGGGCGGGCGGAGGGCAGTATGCAGTATGCACGGAATGGGGGCGGGAAATGAAGGGCTCGAGTAGCGGAAAGGATTTTTCTTGGGCGGAGATGCTCGAGATCAGGGTCGTGCGGCTTACCGAAATATGCAACTGCTCGCAAACGGGCGACAAACGGCTAAGGAGCGACAGCTATTCACTCTGCAGGGGCGCAAAGCGAAGTCACTGAAAAGGACAGCAACGGAGAGAGGTAGGGAAGACTCGGGAGAGATCGCGGGAAGTGGGTGGAGCCTCGAAAGGGGACCTCGAATAGCTCTAGCGCGAGGCCCAAGTGCATGGCCAGTTCGCCTCAACTGACACTAAACCTGGGCAATCAGAAATGTCCAATTTCATCCCACGGCCGGCCGTCTGCAGCTGCACGCAATTGGCGAGCGAAGTGCTGCCGGTGCTGGCCAGCGGTTCGCATCGCCGCCCAGATGTCCGGCCCAGCCTCGTTTGGGGCGCCGCCGCTGTCGTTGTCGCAGACAGACGCCTTGCCGTCGCCCACCAGCGCTCTTGTGCAGCTCGAGAACGTGCGCGGGTGACGTTTGTGGAGACATGGAGCAACGCGGGATATGCGCTGCGCGCTGCACTGCATGTGACATTGTGCCGGGAATCAACCACGACATGCATCCGTCGGCGCTGGCAAACTGACAGGAAAGACATAAGAAGCCCAAGCGCCTGCTGTTCCGCGCCGAACCCGTGGACTGGACCCTGGAGACGCTCTGTGCTATTGACCTCTGAACTTTAATACGCGCAGAGCCCCGGAAAGCTCAACCACATCAACCACATGTTGCACCCGTGTTTGTCGGCCTGCAGCGCGTGCGTCTGCGAACGCCCACGTTCGCAGCCCGACTCTCGACTGCCCCGCGTTGCCAGGTAGCTGCAGAATTTTCGAATATGCATGCCATGGCCCATGGCTTGCTCCCCACCCCACCTCGCGCTGATGTCCACGTCCAGCCGAATCAGCATGCTCTGCTTCCGCCGTCCTTCTTCGGCAGGTAGGAGGACTGCAGTCATGGGATGCCGGCATGATCAAAGACTACCCCCCTTCATCGCACACTACGCAACGCGCTTCGACTATGCTGCGGGGCACCGAGTCATCAGTGTCGGAGGCCTCCAATGAAGCTGTCTTTTGGGCCGTCCTGGCTGGCCATGTCCAGCTGTGGCGTGCATCTTCTCGCATGGCTGATGCATATCATCCGAGATAGATACGCTACATGCGACGGTCATGTGCATGTGGGCGGATACCATTCGACAACAACGAGCACCAACATGGCGAGCGGCGATGCTTCCAAAAGAGGCTTGGCCCACCTACTCTACGGAGCTGCATCAGAACGTCTTTGCGCTTACAGCGGGTGCGCCGAGGCAGGTGTTTTATGACCATATTGCATGCTGATAGACTCGACCGACTATCTGTCGAGCTGCGAGTACACAGAAGACGGCTACATGCATCAATGCCTCACCTCTCCAGCTATGTCACTAGCGCCTCCGGAGAATTGGGCCGGATCCCTGAGACGTCAGCCTCGATTTCACGCACGTCCATCGACATCTCAACCTAGCTCGACGACGCGAATGGCGATAGTTCCAAGCCGGCTGAGGTAGAGGGCGTTACATACTCTCTCAGCCCGATGACCATAAAGTGAGCGCCGATGCCGTTCCTTCCACTCGGCTATGTCTGCCCCTGCACACTACCCGCTTTACACAGACTAGCCATGTGTAACATATGTTTTGCTCTTCAGCACTGCTGTAGACACAAGAGGAGCAAGTAAGTACATTCCTGCTCCCTCTATCCCGTTCTCCCGTCACTCCCCTTTCATATCTGAGCTTCTAGTATGACAAACGTCCACCCGGTCCTTCTATTCTGGTCATGCACTCACAGTCACGCGCTTGCACAACCGCAGTGCCACTTCTTAACGCCTTCTCCGACCGCTGCTCCTGAGCAAAATTCAGTCAAACCCGCACGTGCCTTCCCTTTTGTGTCATGAATCCCGTCATAACAGCCATCGTGCTCAACCATGTGGATGCTTGGAGCAACACATCCATGGGTCGAGCTATGAAGCAGGGCGGCCATTTGAGATCAGGTTGGTATAGCCTACTGCGTGTGCAATGGGCCAGCCCGCCTATATCTGAGCAATTTCGACGTACATCACCGATCTACGCAGCCACAGCTCAGCCAGCGCGCTTTCTACAGTTGATTAGTGACACGAACATGGTCACAAACAGCAGCGTGATTCATATGAATAAACATCTTCACCCTCCCTAAGGAAACCCCTTCCCAAATCAACAACAAAAAGTGCCTCGACATCAACTCCGTACCCTCAAAACTACAGGCCATGGTCCCCGCGTCGATATCTCTAGCCAACCTACCCCTTGAACTGATCTACGACATCAGCGACTTCCTTCCACCAGACGCCGTCCTAGCACTAAAGCTAACGCACCGCAACTTCAACTCGACCTTGTCGCTCGAAGCGAAACTCAATAAGACACCGCTCTCAGACTGCGCTCGCCTTGCCATCCGAACCTATCTCTCCAGACCGAGTCGTCAGCCTAGTCATCTTCGCTGCATCCTCTGCAAAACAGTGTATCCAGTCAACCTGTTCAAGTCGTCCAGCAGCCCCGCTTGCGTACCTACCTCGTTCACGGAAGATGTCCAGCAGACAGATGTCGTGGAACTGCCACAAAGACTGTGCTCTTGGCATGTGAGCAGACTAGCGCGGGTCGTACATACGGGACCAGGCGGCAGGAATGAGTGGACCAGCCACATGGAAGATATGTGCATGCACTGTGGTGCCATACAGGGCTGGACAAAATGCGAGTGTCGTTGCGACAGCTGCGCTATTCGAACAGTGCGGACTTACACTCGCTACCTGAACAATCCGTTGGAGTGTCGCAGGTTTCTTTTCTGGAAGGACAAAGTGAGGCTGGATGGTCAGAATATGCATGGCGCCGTCGATGAGCGGTTGATGGTCAGAGAGACGTGCTGGAACCCGAGTAAGTGAAGCTGACTTACAAAGACGATACAGAAATGATTTTGAGTGCTGACGGTATTTACAGGAACGCCAACACAGAACACTATCATCAATGTTCCAGTGCGATTTGAGGATTGCTCCCCACCTGTCATTAAGGACCAGATTATATGCTCCGCTATGAGTCGACCCCAGAACGTAATTGATGCCCTTGTTGGGCCGCCTCATCATCTCTAGCATCCACACTTCCAGACCATACCCGAACAGAGCATTCAGTGGTTGTAATCATATCTCAATTTCATTTCATTCCTATTCATTCCTAGACTCTTGTCTTTTCGTCCCTCATAAAATCGTTCTTGCCGTCCAGGAAGCCCAGCTTCTCTAAATCCGCCTTGGCCCTCAATCTCTGGAACTTCAACTCCTTGCCCCATCGTCGAACGGTCCACAGCGCCCACCACTGCGCAAACATCAGTAGCAACCCGCTCCATGCAACGACTAGCATCACGGTGTAAAAATGCTTCGAGCACTTGACCAACCACTCCTCGTCCCAGCCAAATCCCGCATCAATGTCCCTGCATATCGCGCTCTCGTCAACATGCCAACTCGGAATCACCGGATTCAGGAACCCGGCATCGAACGGAACGATAATGTTTACCAGCGCGAGCGTTACGAAGGATAAAGCGGTCGTGTGGACGATCGTGTAAGCCGACACGAAACTCGGAATCAACTAGAATGACGTCACCTGTCAGCTCCGCTGTCCGAGTGAAACATGACGACGCGGTGGGGCGAATGCTTACCCTAACGGCGCCGATCAGGCCCAGTATGCTCGCGCACGCGGCGAGCGAGTTGTACACGAGCGACCAGAATGCGCGGTATTGCTCGCTGCCTGGCAGCACGAAGGAGAGCGCGAGAAGCGTGTGTGTGCAGAGCGTCAGGGTGGGGAGGACGATGGCGAGGAATCTATCGCGGGGTGTCAAAAAGGGTGACATGGAATGAAGACGCAGTCAAACAACATACCTCGTCTGCGCCTGCTCCTTCGACAAAACCATCTTGTCGTCACTCCAATCTCGAAGCGATGCGATGCTCAGTCCTCAATAGCAGTATCAAACCGCCGTGCACCGTGCGGAAGAAAACACGTCGTGGTCGAAAAAGTCGCGAGAGCAAAGCGAGACGCAACGCAAGGGCGGGCGTCCGTCCCTTTCTTCAAGTACGCCCTGGTTTTCCGTTCGCGTCAGAGGCCAACCTGATAGCTCGCCAGTTTTTCGCCGACTGGGAAACGTTAATTCCGATGGCGCCGGATCGCTGCGGCTACGGGGACGTCACGCTGCTTTGGGCTTTGTGCAACACACAAGAGAGATGAATCAAGTTGAAAGCAGCAATGCCCAATACGAATGCAGAAAGAGGAATCGAAGCAGCGCCGAGCTCCCAGATATACAGCTTTGTCAGAGTGAGCACCAGCAAGGATGCATTCCTGACCTGAAGCCGTGGCTGCACTTTTCACGTACCCGTCCTCTCGGATCAAGCGGGTTTTAAGTGGAGACGCCGGCGCCTGGCGGGTGCGCATCCCGACACCGTCATCATCATGAACCGTGATTATTTCAATACAGACGATCCGCCTGCATTCTGAGATGCTTCGTCCGAGACGGAGTGTGCACCTCGGCTTGCACGCGACCTCCCTCTCCCACCCCCCCACCCCACCCTTCCTGCCTGTCCAACACCGCTCGCGTGATTCATCATTGCGTACATGACCACTTTCCCCGTCCTGCAATGCATAGCAAAGTTTATTGCGGTACACCAAGCTTCCTTGCCTAGCTCGCCAGCCCAGATGTCTGGATCGAGGGATCGCCGCTGCATGTGATGTCAGGCAGGGCCGAAGCGGGGCGGGGTTTTCGGATGCGCTGGCGGCGTGTCTGGGGTTGACATGTCCCATGTGGCAGGGCGGGGACATGTGATGGCGCGTCAAGAGGCGCGTTTCATTGGCGAGCAGTTTTTGCGACACGTGTTTATTGGACTTTACTTTTCTGTTCTTTTCTCGACTAGACTTATTTTTTGACCTTTAATCAATCAAGTATGCGTGCAGCTTGCATGTCTACGCGTGCTCGGCTGAGCTTTGGCAGGCTAAGTTAGATGGAGTCTTTCGGCATCACGATGAACTCAAGGAGAAACTTGGTGTTATTCTTGTTATTGTTCATTGCCATGTAAGTTGCGTTCCTAAGCACCAATGCCAGGTTGTAGACCCAATGCGCCATGTCGATATCATAAATGCGATGCAAAGTCAAGCGTCTAAGCAAAGACGTAGCAAGGGATACCGTACTGCATACCGTTAGTCTCCCAATCTCTCCATGGAACAAAGGAGTATATCTTACGTTGGTGGGCGCGTTGAACTTCAAGTTCTTGTCAAGGTCCGACATCTCAGCAATCTCAGACTCGGACATGTCGAAGCCGGTGACGTCCAAGTTCTGCTGCAGACGGTTCTGCGAGTTGCTCTTGGGGATGACGGACAGACCGCGCTGTGTCGACCACCGGAGCAGGACCTGTGCGGGTGTCTTGCTGTGCTTCTCGGCGATTTTCTTGACGACTGGGTGGTCGAAGAGGAGGGGAGTGTCTGCGGCGATCTTCATGTCGCACTCAATGAACGACTGGGGACCGAACGATGAGTATGCGGTGACCTTGATGTCGTGCTCCTCCGCAAGCTTGATGAGGTAGGGCTGGACGTAGTATGGGTGGTGCTCGATCTGGAGAGTCGCGGGCTTGACCTTTGCGTATGTGAAGAGGTCGAGCAGGAGCGCGCCCGAGTAGTTGGACACACCGATGCTCTTGGTCAGACCCTTGGACTTGATGTCCTCAAAGGCCCTCCATGTGTCCTCGAGCCTAGCCTTGCTGTGGATGATCTTGCTGTTCGCGTCGTCGGAGAACCAACCGGGTGGGTATCTTGTCTCTGGCGAAACATACTTGAGCGCGACAGGGAAGTGGATCAAGTAGAGGTCGAAGTAGTCGATACCCCAGTCCTTGAGCTGCTTCTTTGTGATGGGCTCGACTTGCTCGTAGTCGTGGAAGGTTTGCCAGAGCTTGGAGACGATGAAGAGGTCTTCACGCTTCACGAGGCCCTCCTTGATGGCGCGGGCAACACCCTGGCCGGCCTCGACTTCGTTGCCGTAATCTGGATAAATTGTTAGCCGTCGTCACGTTGAGCTCGCGCAATCTGATGCCGATGAACGCGCTAACATCGAGCGTCATGCAGGGTTTCGACGCCACCGGTAATTCCGATCTCGCCAATTGACAGGAGGAAGCAAGCTCATTCTCCAGCATATGGCATGCGGAATCACCAGAGCACATTCAAGTCCTGGTGCGATCATGAAGAGACATTCTGCGCCACAATGCACGCCTATGAAATCAAGAAGAGACTGTACATACCACAGGCACCATCGAACAACCTGTAGCCAGTCTTGATAGCATTGTATACGGTGTCCGCGCAAGTGGCATTGTCGACCTTCCACAGACCGAAGCCGACCTGGGGCATCTTGTTGCCATCGTTCAGCGTGACGTAGGGAGTGTTGACAGCCATTGTTGCGAAAAAGTTACGGTTCGAGTAGGTAGGTCGAAAGGAAGGCGCTTTTGTTCTAGATATGCAAGTGCAAACAGGAGGGAGGAAAGAGCTTCTGGGAACTGCGACAGATGTGAAGGAGCGCACAGTATTAATACTCGTACGGCAAAAGCGACCGGCAACCATGTCCGTACAGTATTCTACCAAGTGACCACAAAATTTCCTGGCGTCTACCGTCTATATACGCCGCCCAAGAGGCTAGATGGATATGACCCTGCGTCTTCAACCGGCAGACTAGGCTGTCCCTTGGTTTCTTACCTCGATTGGAACTGCATCCGCTGTTATTTAACCATGTGACGCCGCGTTCAGTGGACTTTGTCGCGACAGCATCTGCCGTTTCATCCCTTTGAACATGACACTTCGTAAAGATACCAACTCAAGCCAATTGCCGGTCTAGCTCCTTCGACGTCGTGGATAATTCGCGGCTGTTCAACAGCGATTGCAGCTGCAGAATCTTCATGCGAACGACAGCTCTGTGTTGCCGTGGCGCTGGCTATTTGCTTACAGGCGTCAATGCGGTGACGATGGAGGGGTTGGCTGGTGCCCCTCCATACCCACAATTCCGCCATGTATCGGATAAATTGCTCAAGGCACCGGATAATTCGTCTCATTCGTCCACAAAACCAGACCCTAAGCAGATTGGGTTGGTGGGGGCGGTCTGCGTGATGGGATTTGTGGGATTTGCTTGCATTCACGGAAGATATCTATCGTTCCTGACCTGCACGTCTTGGCTACTCCCAGTCAAGGTCATCACGCTCGAGATGAAAAACTATCAATCGATAAGCGCGGTTGGAAGTGAGGCGAGTGGTGTTATGGTGATCGACGTTGGTGCGTGTGGGAAAAGTGGAAGAGTTGCAAGATACCTCGGGACGTGTGGTTGGGGATGTCAGGAAATACTTCGGTTTGGATCCACATATGTACGTTCTTGACAGGGTACACGCACTGCTTCTTTACGATAAGCAATAATGGCACGAACTTCTTGCAGCCAGTGCCGGATGAAGCTCTAGGAAAACGGGTGGATGCAAACATGGACCATCAAGGCCTTGAGATCCTGCCGCGCTGTTCAACATAGGCAACACTTGACCAAAGTCGCTGCAGTAATATAAGGCAAGTAAGGGTATCATACCAAGCGGGAAAACATCTCATCTGAATACGTCTTTATTTCATATCACGCAACTGGCTCGATCAACTTCAATCCTGACCTGCGTCCTCTTGTTGATAACCAATGCCCTGTCATCTTTACGTTTTCGATGCATGTCTTCGTCCGCTCCAAAACTCATTGTTCTATCACCCACCGAAACTTCCCAATCAGTTCTTGTCACATCATCGATCGGTCTGAAATTGGCGTCTGCTTTCAAAAGATTGGGTGCGTGTGTGGTTTGCGGAACGGGCGCTGTTGAAGTAGTGGGCGCATGCGCGGCGGAAGCTTCTTCAATGATACTCATCTCAGCGCCGTCTGACGTTGTGGCTCGACTGCCACAGCCCGATGGTATGGAATCCATGAGGTAGCCCTCTGACTGCCATGAAGACCTCTGAGGAATGGTA
>Ga0265780_10008986_pt1 | contig 12062 bp, 10 predicted proteins | sample P1T30metagenome_FD_192432 | JGI IMG/M metagenome (GOLD analysis project Ga0265780, IMG submission 192432) | Plant litter microbial communities from East Loma Ridge, Irvine, California - P1 T30 | ecosystem: Environmental > Terrestrial > Plant litter > Unclassified | place: USA: California... | reverse complement strand
CGAACTCCTCGGCCTTCGCCTGGCTCGAGAAGTTGGCGAAACCCGCCGCCTGGTGGTTGCCGAGCAGCGAGAGCGAGACCTTGATGCCCTTGGCCTGCAGCGGGCGGATCTGGGTGGCGGCGTTGTTCAGCGTCGCCTTGACCTGGTCGTTGAGGAAGAGGTTCGCTCCCCCCTGACCGTCGGAGTTGATGTTCGCCGCGAAGATGATGGCGATGTCGAACACGTTCGACCCGTCGGGCAGCCTGTACTTCCCGACGTTGGACAGCGCGTTGCTGTTGACCTCGATGTAGGCGACGGACACCGGGCCCGTCTTGGCGGCCGCCGGAGCGGCGGTCATCGCCGTCATCCCCAGCACCGCTGCGGCCGCCGCGGCCGTCACCGCCCATGCTCGCCTGACGCCCCTGCGTGAATCCCTGAACCGAGACATGTCACTCCTCGTCGTCGAGTTGAACCGTGTCGGTGGGTCACCGACGAACATGACCGAAACGCACTTAATCGAGTTAGTCAACGATTCAGCACTATTTAAGTTCGGATAAGAATTGATCGGTTCCGCCTACGTGGCATCGGCAGCACCCTACGCACCGTAGGCTGACTCGATGATGAATGCTCCGGACCTCACCCCGTTCGTCGAGGGAACCGCCGACCTCGAGCGGGGCGAGCACGGCCTCGTCCCCCACCGCCTCCCCGCGTGGCTCCGCTCCCAGATGCCCGATCCGCAGCTCCTCTCCGCCGAGCGGCAAGCCTCCGGCGTCCGCCTCCGGTTCCGCACCGACGCCACGCGGATCGAGCTCGTCCTCCACACCTCACGCACCACGTTCGGCGGGATCGAGCGTCCCCGTGGTCACGTCGACGTCACGGTCGACGGCGGGCACGTCCTGCGCGACGAGCTGACCGGCGGCGACCTGACGACCGTCGACCTCGCGACCGGCGCCCCCTCGCTGGCCCGGGGCGAGCACCACCGCACCGTGGTCGACGACCTCCCGGCCGGCCCGAGCACCGTGGAGCTCTGGCTCCCCCACCAGGAGGCCGTCGAGCTGGTCGAGCTCCGCGCCGACGCCGAGATCGCTCGCACACCCCGGACGAACCCCCGCTGGATCCACCACGGCAGCTCCATCAGCCAGGGGTCGAACGCCGCCGGACCGCGTGACGTCTGGCCGATCGCCGCGGCCGACGCGCTCGGGCTGGACCTGCGCAACCTCGGTCTCGGCGGCAGCGCCCTCGTCGACCCGGCACTCGCCCGCGTCATCCGCGACGCCCCTGCCGACGTCGTCAGCCTCGCCTTCGGCATCAACGTGGTGAACCTCGACGGCCTGCGACGCCGCACCCTCCTCGCGGCCGTCCACGGTTTCCTCGACACGGTGCGCGACGGCCACCCCACCGCGCCGATCCTCCTCATCACGCCGCTCCACTGCGAGATCCACGAGCGGACGCCCGGTCCGGGCGGCATCGACACGACGGCCCTCGCATCCGGCACGCTGCGGTTCGTGGCCACCGGCACCCCGGGCGACACCGCTCTCGGACGCCTGACGCTCGAGGTCGTGCGGGAGGTGCTGGCCGACGTCGTCGCGCACCGCGCCGAGGACCCGCACCTGCACCTGCTCGACGGGCTGGAGCTCTACGGCGCCGCGGACGAGCGTGCCACTCCCCTGCCGGACGGCCTCCACCCCGACACCGCCACGCACCACCTGGTCGCGCGGAGGTTCGTCGAGCACGTCCGGTCCGCCTCCGCCCCGTTCGCGCCGGTCCTCGGCACCGATTTCGACGACGTCGAGGGACACCGAGGATGACCCGCGCCGGACTCAGCCCGACCGTGCTGGAGGAGACCGCCGCCGCGATCGCCGACGCCGAGGGCTACGACGCCGTCACGGTCGCCGCCGTCGCGCGCCGTCTGGGCGTGCAGCCCGCCAGCCTCTACTCGCACGTGCCCGGACGCGAGGACCTGCTCGGAAGGCTGCACCGCCGGGCCCTCGACGACCTGGCGACCCGGCTCGCCGACGCTCTGGCCGGCCGGTCAGGTCGCGCCGCGCTCGCGGGTCTGGCGACGGCGCACCGCACCCTCGCGCGCGAGCACCCGGGGCTGTGGGAGGCGCTGCAGCGGCCGGCATCCGCCTCGACCGTGAGCTCCGACGGCGCCGCGCGCGTCGCGGGACTCGTCCTCGCGTCGCTGCACGCCTACGACCTGCCGACCGACGAGCAGGTGCACGCGTCGCGGTTGCTCGGGTCGATCGTCAGCGGCCTGGTGAATCTGGAGCGCTCGGGCGCCCTGGCCCACCGCGCGCCTGCGACCGACGACACCTGGGAGCGGTCGCTCGACGCCCTGCACCGGGCGCTCACCACCTGGGTGGTGGGCGGCTGACCCGACGGCGTCAGCCGACCGACGCCGCAGCACCCGCGAGCGCGGCCAGCGCCAGCTCGACGTCCTCGCCCGTGTTCCAGACGTGGAACGCGATCCGTACGCCGCCGCCGCGGCCCGCCACCCGGCACCCGGCCGCCTCGAGACGCGCGCGCAGCTCGCCGTCGGGATCAGGGAGCGTGACGATCGCGCTGTCGCTCGGCGCCAGCCCGAGCCCGTCGCGCAGCGCGTTGGCGAGCCCGACGTCGTGCGCCTGGATCTCTTGCGCCGGCACGGCGGCGTAGGCCTCGAGCGCGGGAACGGCCCCGACCCACGGCAGCCAGGCCGGTGACACGTCGAACCGGCGGGCGTCGGAGGCGAGCTGCGGCGTCGTCCCGTACACGCCGTCCCACGGCGACTCGCTCGCGTACCAGCCGGCGCTCGTGGGCCGCAGCCGGTCCAGCGCGTGCGGGGCGATCGTGGTGAACGCGGTGCCGCGCGGGCAGCTGAGCCACTTGTAGGCGGAGGTGACGGTGACGTCGAACCGGCGCGTACCCAGCGGGAGCCAGCCGGCCGCCTGGGTCAGGTCCGCCAGGGTGAGCGCCCCGACGGCGCGGGCGGCCTCGACGACCGCGTCACCGTCTGCCACGCGCCCGGTGCGCGAGGACACGAGGGAGAAGGCGACGGCGTCGCAGCCGCGCGCGACCGTCTCGGCCAGCGCGTCGAGCGAGCTGACGACGACCTCGACGCCGCGCTCGGCGTGCTGCGCGAACGGGTAGGTGACGGAGGTGAAGTCGTCCTCGACGACGACGACGCGGGCGCCGTCGGGCAGGCTCGTCGCGACCGTGCCGACCGCGACGGACGACTGCGAGCCGACGGCGAGCCACGGGAGCGGGACGTCGAACACCCGCGCGGCGTACCCGCGCGCCTCCTCGACGGCGCGGCCGTACGAGACGGCGCACGCTCCGCCGTCCTGCCACAGGTCGACGGCGCGGTGCATCGCCGTGGCGGTGCCGTGGGTCGGGAGGCCGCACGTGGCCGCGTCGAGGTGGCCGCGGACCGGGGAGTACGCGGCCGTGAGGGTGTCGAGCGCCGAGGTCATGGCTCCAGCCTCCCGGCCGCCACCACTGCGATCAAGACGCCGTTCGAGCACACATCCATCCGTCGGCGTTATGGTCGAATCGTGGCCGCCTCCCCGCTCGACATCGCCTCGCTCCAGCTCCTGCACGCCGTCGGGGAGCACGGCTCGATCACCGCGGCGGCGCGCGAGACCGGGGTGAGCCAGCCCGCCGCGAGCCAGCACGTGCGTCGGCTCGAGCGCCGGCTCGGCACCGCGCTGGTGGAACGCGTGGGTCGCACGGCCAGGCTCACGCCAGCCGGGGCGGCGCTGGCACGGCACGGCGAGTCGCTGAACGCGACCCTGCGCGCCGCGCTGCTGGAGGTCGAGGCGCTGGCGGGGCTGCGCGCCGGCGTCGTCCGCCTCGCGGCCTTCCCGTCCTCGACGGCGACCCTCGTCCCGACCGCGCTCGCCGCGCTGCGCGCCGCCCACCCGGGTCTGACGGTGCGGCTGGCCGAGGTGGAGCCACCGGAGTCGTTGGCGATGCTGCGCGCGGGCGAGTGCGACGTCGTGCTCGCGTTCTCCTACCCGGGCACCGAGTACGGCGACGTCGCCGCCGTCGGCCAGGACGACGACGCCCGCCTGGTCGCCACGCACGTCCTCGACGACGTCACGACCGTCGCGCTCCCGGCCGACCACCCCCTCGCTGAGTCGGACGGGCTCGACCTCGGGCAGCTCGCGACGGACGAGTGGATCGCCGGCTGCCCGCGCTGCCGTCAGCATCTGCTCCAGGCGGCGGAGGCCTCCGGGTTCGCCCCCGGCATCACCTACGCCACCGACGACTACTCGGCGGTGCTCGGTCTCGTCTCGGCCGGGCTCGGGGTCGCGCTGCTGCCCGGCCTGGTGCGGCCGATCGCGCAACGCCACCCCGGCGTCGTCGTGCGCGAGGTGAGCGGGGTCTCGGTGCGCAGCGTGCAGGCGCTGACCAGCCCCGACCTGATGCGCGTGCCCGCGGTGGCCGCGACCGTGGCGGCGCTGCGCGAGGCGGCGCGGCCGCTGCGCGCGTGACGTGCGGCGAAGGCTCGCGTCACCGCAGATCCACCCACGTGCGCGACCGGGTCGGTCACGCGTCGTCGAGCACCGCGCGGTTCACCACGAATCGCGGCGTCCGCCCGGCCAGCGCCTCCACGATCGCGCGCACGGCGCTGGCGCCGTTCCCGCGCGACATCTCGTCGGTCCAGCCGATGCTGTGCGGGGCGAGCAGCACGTTGTCGAGACCGCGCAGCGGGCTCGCGGGGTCGAGCGGCTCCTGCTCGAACACGTCCAGCCCGGCGGCACGGATGCGTCGCTCCTGCAGGGCGGCCACCAGCGCCGCCTCGTCCACGATCGGGCCGCGCGCCACGTTGACGAGGCTCGCCGTCGGCTTCATGAGGGCGAGGAACGAGGCGTCCACGAGGTGTCGCGTCTCCGGCGTGAGCGCGGCCATGACGACGACGGCGTCGGCCTGCGCCGCGAGCTCGTCGCGCGTCACGAGGCGCGCACCGAGCTCGGCCGCACGCTCGGGCGGGCAGTAGGGGTCGTGGGCGAGCAGCGTGACGCCGAACGGAGCGAGCAGCCGGGCGAGCTCGGTCCCGGTGCTCCCGAAACCGAGCACGCCGACGGTCGTCCCCGTCAGGCCGCGTCCCATCCAGGCCGTCCGCTCGTCCCAGCGGTCCTCGCGCACGAGGCGGTCCTTGATGCCGAGGTTGAGGAGCGTGCCGAGCAGCAGCCCGAGGGCCGCCGTCGCGACGGGCTTCTGCGCGCCGTCGGGCGTGATGGTGACGGCGACGCCGGCGCGCGTGCAGGCGTCGAGGTCGACGGCGTCGTACCCCACGCCGAAGCGCGCGAGGACGAGCGGGGGTGTCGCGACGCCGTCGAACGTCGAGGCGTCGACGGCGGGGGCGGCGAACACGAGTCCGGGCCGACCGTCGACGTCCTGCGGCCGCAGCACCGCGACGTCCTGGGGCAGGTACTCCCACGCGATACCGGCCTCGTCGAAGCCGGCCAGGCCGATGTCGCCCCAGAGGTTCTCGCCGTCGGCGCCGAGGAAGTCGCGGCTCACACCGACCGGGCGGGTGAAGCGATCGAGTCCGGCGGGCGCGCCCATCAGAACACCGCCAGCGGCGTGACCGGCGAACCGGTCCCCGCGGGCACGTTCAGCGGGGCGACGGTGAAGAGGAACTCGTAGCGACCCTCCTGCGCGGCGGCGTCCGAGACGGCCTCGAGGTCGAGGTTGTCCAGGAGCGGGATGCCGAGCGCGGTCAGCGCGAGGACGTGGACCGGCGAGTGGACGCCGGGCACGGGTGAGGGGCGGACGTCGCTGTCGCCGTCGGACCCCAGGAGCGAGATGCTCCGCTCCGCGAGCAGGGGCATCGCGCTCGCGTGCAGCCCGGAGGAGAGGCCCGAGGAGTCCCAGGCCCCGACGTCGGTGCGGCGGCGCTTGTGCCCCGTGCGAACGAGGACGGCGTCGGCCTCGCCGATCGTGACGCCGAGCTCGCGCTCGGCCGCCAGCAGGTCCTCGCCGTGCACGGCCTCCCCCGGTTCGAGCCACGGCCGGCCGGCGACGACGGGCAGGTCCAGCAGCACGCCGCGACCGACGAACGGGCCGAGCGCCGCGACCGAGCCGAACCGCGTGCCCGTGGCACCGACGACGTCGCGGCTGACGTTCCCGCCGAAGAGCTCGCCTCGATAGGCGATGTGGGACAGCGCGTCCAGGTGCGTGCAGGACTTGCCGTGGTAGTCGATGCCGAGGAAGTCCTTGTTGCACGACGGCTCGGGCGCCTCGCGGTCACCGAGGTCGGTCATGTGGTGCAGCGCCGGGTGCGGGTTGTCGATCGCGGCCTCGGTGGCCCACGGCAGCGCCATCGGCACCACGCGTCCGGAGCGCACGCTCGCCGCCGCGGCGGCCGCGTGGGACGGCTCCAGCCTGTTGAACGCTCCGCGGTCGACGTCGATCCACGCGTCCCACTGCCGCAACCGGTGGTAGAGCTCGTCGAACTCCTCCACGCTGAGCGGCGCCGTCGTGCGGCGGGTGGCGTCCGTGATCATGCCTGTCTCGTCTCTGCTGTGGTGGGTGCTCGGGTGTGAGGGTGCTCGGGTGTGAAGGGTGCTCGGGCGCATGCTGCGGCGAACGGGTCGAGCGCGCCCCTGCTCGTGCTCGACCCGTTCGCCGTACCGGTGGTGCTGGTGGTGCTGGTGGTGCTGGTCGGTGCTACTTGCCCCAGACCTGCAGGTACACGTCGCGGTAGCCGCTGGCGGGGTCGAACACGTCGCCGTCGGGCACGTTCTCCTTGGTGATCAGCGCCGGCGCCGGCACGAAGTCGGACGGGTCCTCGCCGGCGAGGGCGCGGTTGGCCTCGTCCACGAGCTGCCAGCCCTGCAGGATCAGCGGCTCGGCGACGGTCGCGGCCTGGTAGTCCTCGTTGCGGATCCGCTGGAACTCGGCGGCGTCACCGTCGCCCGCGGCGACCGAGATCGGCGGACCGGCCGCGTCCTTGCCTGCGGCGCGGAGGGCCTGCTGCGCCCCACCGAAGTAGTTGCCGTTGATGGCGAGCAGCGCGGTGAGGTCGTCCCCGTCGGTCTGCAGCAGGTTGGAGATGATGCCGGGCATGCGCTGGTCGGCCTCCGCGATCGGGGAGTCCTGGTAGTCCAGCACCTGGCACTCCTCGCACGCCTCGATGTAGGCCTTCATGGCGTCGGCCTTGAGGACGGCGATGTCGTACTGGCCGTCGGTGAAGATCGCGACGCCGGCCTTGCCGTCCGAGTCCGCGACGGCGTAGGCCGCGGCGAGCTGGGAGACCTCGAGCGGGTCGGTGGTGACGTTGGTGAACAGACCGTTGCCGGGGCCGGCGGCGGCGCCCGCGTGCCAGCCGATGACCGGGATGCCGGCGTCGGTGGCCTGTGCGATGGTGCTCGCCTGCTCGGTCGGGTCGAAGCCGCCGAGGATGATCGCGGCTGGCTGCGCGGCGATGGCCTGGCTCAGGGCGTCGGACCGGCCCTGCGCGGTGGCCTTGCCGTCGTAGGAGTCCACGCTCCAGCCGATCGCGGCCGCGGCCTCCTCGACGCCGGTCGCCACGGTGTTGATGCCGCCGTTGGTCAGGTCGCTGCCGACGTAGGCGATGGTCGCCCCGTCCTCCTGAGCGGTGGGTCCGGTGTCCGACGGCGTGAAGCCCTCGGTCGCGGACAGGCTCGTCTCGACGAGGTCCTTGGAGAACTGCACGGCGTCGCCCGTGGGGAGGATGGAGGAGAAGTCCTCCGACGCCGACGCGTCCTCGGTGGCGGTGCCCGTGCCCGTGCCGGTGTCCGAGCCCGAACCCGTCGCGGTGCCCGAGCCGACGCTGTCGCTGGAGCAGGCCGCCAGACCGAGGGTGAGAGCGAGCGGGGCGAGAGCCAGCAGCGCGACCTTGCGTCGTTGCGTGGTGGTGATCACGAGATGTCCTTCCGGGTGGTGGTGCCTGAGGTGGTGGTGTCCGAGGTGGTGGTGCTTGCCTGTGACGGGGAGTCCGAGGTGGAGCGGGTGACGGGGGCCGTCAGGTCGGCGGCGGCGCCGTCGTCCGGGGCAGGATCGGCGCCGTCGCCCGGTGAGGCGGAGGAGTCGGTCGGCGGAGCTGCCGCGGCGGGCGCGGCGTCGGCGCGAGCGATGCGGCGTCGGGTGGCGAGCGAGGCGATGGTGATCGCGGCGACGAGCGTGAGGCCGTTGAACAGCGGCTCGAGGAAGAACTGACCGGGGAAGACCTGCTGGAGGCCGGAGATGCCGATCGTCGCGATCGCGACGCCGAGGATCGTGCCGAGGCCGTTGACACGGCCGGGGCGGATCGTCGTCGACCCGAGGAACGCGGCGGCGAGCGCGGGCAGCAGGTACTCGGGGCCGATGTTGGCCTGCGCGACGCCGGCCTGGCGCGAGGCGAGCAGCACGCCGGCGACGGCGGTCAGCATGCCCGAGGAGACCAGGGCGCCGACGACGTACTTGCGGCGCGGGATGCCGGACAGGCGGGCGGCGGCCGGGTTGGCGCCGACGGCGTAGAGGTAGCGGCCGACGGGCAGGTAGTCCAGCACGAGCCAGACGATGATGCCGATGAGCAGCGCGATGATGAACGGGCCGGGGATCGGCCCGAGCGACCAGCGGGTGAGGCCGTCGAACGCGGCGGCGCGGGCGCCGGCGGAGTCGGTGACCTGGCGGCCGCCGGTGTACCAGTAGGTGATCGCGAAGATGACCTGGCCGGTGGCGAGGGTGGCGATGAAGGCGTCGACCTGCGCGAGCTCCACGAGCAGCGCATTCAGCAGGCCGATGACACCGCCCCCGATGACCACGAGCACCAGCACGAGCCGGTAGTCCATCCCTGCGACCTGCCACGACAGCGCCATCACCTGCCACAGGCCGACGCCGTAGCCGATCGAGAGGTCGATCTTTCCGGCGACCATCGGGATGGTCACGGCGATCGCGAGGATGAGGAGCACCGACTTGCTGGACGCGAGCAGCTGGAAGTTCAGCAGCGACGCGAACGTGTCGGGTCGGAGCACTACGAACAGCGCGAACAGCGCGATCGTCAGCAGCACCATGCCGTAGTTGCTGGTGAGCCTGGAGAAGAACGAGGCGCCGCGGCCCGGCTCCAGGGAGGTCGATGCGACGGAGGTGTTCATGCTCATGCTGCGTTCACTCCACTGGGGTCGTCGGACTGTCCTGCGCTCGCGACACTGCCGAGGTCGGACGCGGCGGCGATGAGGTTGGCGATGGTGACCTGGTCACCCGAGAGCTCCGCGACCACGCGGCCGCGGCCGAGGACGATCGCGCGGTGGGCGATCTTGGCGACCTCCTCCATGTCGGTGGAGACGACGACGGCGGCGATCCCGCCCGAGGCCGCCTCGCCGAGGAGGTCGTAGATCTCGGCCTTGGCTCCGACGTCGACGCCCATGGTCGGCTCCTCGAGCACGACCACCGTGCGGGCGCTGCCGAACGTGCGCGCGAGGACGACCTTCTGCTGGTTGCCGCCCGAGAACGTGTCGAGCGGGAGCTCGGGGTCGGCGGGCCGGATCTGGTACGGCGCGAGCACGGCGCGGGCCTGGGCGCCCTCGGAGGCGGCGCGGCGCGGCTGCCACAGGCGGCGGCCCCACACGCGCGGGTTGTAGAAGAGGTTCTCGCGCACCGAAAGGCCGGCGCCGACGGACTCGGACTCGCGGTTCGACGTCGCGAAACCCACGCCCTTGTCGATCGCATGGCCGGGGCTGCGCGGGCGGTAGGCGGCGCCGTCGAGCGTCATCGTGCCGCCTGACGTGCCGATCGCGCCCGCGATCGCGCGACCGAGGACCTCCTGGCCGGCGCCGCGAAGGCCGCAGATCGCGAGGATCTCGCCCTCGCGGACCTCGAGGTCGATCGGGCCGGTGTCGCCGACGGTCACGCCCGAGAGCGTGAGGCGAGCGTTCGTGCCCGGCTGGCCGATGCGCGGGGTCGTGGTGCCGCGGCCGACGATGAGCTCGACGAGCTCCTCGGGCGAGAGCGCCTCGACGCGACGGTCGGCGACCACCTTGCCGTTGCGCATCACGACGGCGCGCTGGCTGATCTCGTAGATCTCGTCCAGGCGGTGGGACACGTAGATCATCCCGACGCCGGAGTCCCGCAGCGTGCGCAGCACCGAGAAGAGGCGCTCGACGTCGCTGGCCGGGAGCGAGGCGGTCGGCTCGTCGAGGATGAGGAGCTTGGGCCTGCTGACCAGGCCGCGCGCGATGGCCAGGAGGCTCCGCTCGGCGCGCGGGAGGTCGAAGATGCGGGTCTCGGGGTCGATCCCGCCGCCGACGGTCGAGAGCACCTCCTCAGCCTTGGCGGCCATCTTGCGGCGGCTGATGCTGCCGAGCGGACCGCGCGAGTAGCCGAGCGTGAGGGCGATGTTCTCCGCCACGGTCATCCACTCGATGAGTCCGAGGTTCTGGTGGACGAACGAGATCTGCTTGCGGACGGACGCGTCGAGCTCGGCGCCCGAGAGGCGGATCGAGCCCTCGTCGGGCTTGTAGACGCCGGCCAGCATCTTGATGACCGTCGACTTGCCCGCACCGTTCTCTCCGAGGAGCGCGACGATCTCGCCCTGCGCCACCGTGAAGGACGCGTCGTCCACGGCCTGCGTGGCGTAGAACGCCTTGCTGAGCCCCTGCACGTCGAGCAGCGGAAGCTCGCCGTCGTGTTGTTCTGCCAACACCTCTATCTCCTTCGATAGAACGTCACCCGTCATCGGGTTGGCAGGACGCTACCACGCGGGTGAACCGCGTTCAACACACTGAACACGTCAGGTGTTCGTCAGGGATCGATCAGGGTGGCTCGGAGCGGAGCGGCAGGTGCGGGCGCGCGACGACGCCGCCTCGCCCCCAGCGGATGCGTCTCGCTCGCAGCGGCTGGGTGCTGGGCGCGCCGGCGCGACCGGCGGGATTCCGGGGGTCGCCGGGACGGCGGCGGCAGTCAGCCGCTGTGGGCGAGGCTCAGCCGCTGCGAGCGAGGGCGCTGGCTATTTGACTGGTCCGCGGCGGCCCGGCCCTGCGCGGCGTCAGCGCAGGTCGGCGGGCAGCAGCGGGTTCTCGAGCAGTCGCTCGAGCTCGCGCAGGTCGGCGAGGATGCCCGCGCGCTGGAGCTCCGACGTCGCGGCCGACAGGAAGGTGCAGCCGATCGCCAGGGGCGGCGAGGAGCTGGATCGCGCCGGCATCCGCACGGCGATCCCGGACAGCCCCGGGTGCACCTCGTTCTCGTCGACGGCGTAGCCCCGCTCGCGCACGAGCTCGAGCTTGGTCATGAGGTCGGCCAGGTTGCGCACGCTCTGCTCGGTGCGGCGCGGGAACGCACCGGGTTCACCGAAGCGGCGGGCGATCTCGTCGTCGGGCAGCGCGGCCAGGAGCGCGTTGCCGACGGCGGTCGGCGCGGCCGGGAACCTGTCGCCGATGTTGGCGGTCAGGCGCAGTGGCGAGCGGCCCTCGTGGCGCGCGAGGTAGACGACGTCGGAGCCGTCGAGCATCGCGAACTGGACCACCTCGTCGGCGAGTGCGGGCGCCGTCGCGCAGAACCGGTAGAACTCGCGCGTCTCGTTGAACGAGCGCACGTAGGCGCCCCCGAGCTCGGCCGTGCGGTGGGCGAGCACGTAGCCGGTGTCGGCGCGGCGTATGAGACCGGCCTCCTCGAGCACGGCGCACAGGTTGGACGTGGAGGACTTGGCAGCGTCCAGCGTGCGCGCGAGGTCGGTGAGGGCGACGGCGTCGCCGTGCGCGTCCGCGAGGATCTCCAGGATCCGGATGCCGCGGGTGAGGGCGGGCGCGGGGTCGCGCACCGCCGGGGTCGAGCTGCTCATGGGGACCGTCCTCGATCTCAGTAGAACTCCACCGTATCCACGACGCTGGTCAACGGCTCGCCGTCGATCAGGCGTCGGGCGTCCTCGGCAAACCTGCGGGCGATCCGTTCGTCCTCGTCGGCGCTGAGCGCCGCGGTGTGCGGGCTGAGAAGCACGCGGGGGTGGTCCCACAGCGGAGAGTCGGCCGCGAGCGGTTCGCGTTCGACGACGTCGAGCGCCGCGAAGCCGATGCGGCCGTCGTCGAGGGCGCGGATCAGGGCGTCCTCGTCGACGGCGGTGCCCCGCCCCACGTTGACCAGGATCGTGCCGGGGC
>Ga0265780_10008984_pt1 | contig 12064 bp, 10 predicted proteins | sample P1T30metagenome_FD_192432 | JGI IMG/M metagenome (GOLD analysis project Ga0265780, IMG submission 192432) | Plant litter microbial communities from East Loma Ridge, Irvine, California - P1 T30 | ecosystem: Environmental > Terrestrial > Plant litter > Unclassified | place: USA: California... | reverse complement strand
GCAGGTTTGCTACCTCAGCTTTAAGGTATAGACAAGTAAAAAAATAAAGTCTGGAAATCTTTTCACATATTTACCACATCAGTTCAAATTCCTTGTATTAATAAAAATCAAGCAATAGTATTGACGCGCGTCATTGTTTTATTTTCATCATAAGAGTCGAAAGTTATCGGAAAACGCAAGAGTCACGTCCAGAGAGGGCAACGCATGAAAACCAAGAGTTTCAACCCGAGCATGAGAACCATTGCCGTTTGTGTTGCCCTGGCCTTCACGGCCGGGTTGCCGGCCGCGCAAGCCGCGCAGGCAGAGCCCACAGGGAAGGCCGTCATCGGCCAGCGCGCCGCGCCCCTGTGGCAGAGCATTTCCGTTGGCCCGGCAGCCGCCACGGCGGGCGCACGCGTCGCCGTGTCGAAAGCGCCGGCATTACAGTTGACCCGTTTCCACGCAGCCGCGCTGGACCTGCCGGGCATGCAGTCGGTCACGGCGGCTGCCCCGCGCGAGCAGGCGCGCACGGTGTCCAGCAGCCTGACCATTTCGCTGCCGCATCCGGACGGCAGCTTCCAGCGCTTCGTGCTGGAAGAATCGCCGATCATGGAAGACGGCCTGGCCGCCAAGCACCCGGACATCAAGACCTACCGCGGCAAGGGCCTGGACGATCCGACCGCCACCCTGCGCATGGACATCACCCCGCTCGGCCTGCACGCCTCGGTGCGCTCGCCCAACGGCGGCTGGTACGTCGACCCGTATTACAAGGACGACACCAGCGTGTACGCCGCCTACGGCCGTGCCGACCTGATCAACCCGCGTCCGGCGCTGGTCGAAGGCAAGCTGGACGCATCGCAGCTCAGCCTGTCGCGCAGCCTGTACAACCAGGGCGACAGCGTGCAGGTCAGCGGTTCCGGCTTCGCCCCGGGCGCCAGCGTCGAGCTGGCCGTCCGCGCCGAAGGCGAGGAAGTGCCGCTGCAGACCCTGCGCGCCACCGCCGACGCCAAGGGCGGCATCAGCGTCACGCTGCCGGCCGGCGCCCGCTCGGGCGCCTATGAAATCAGCGCCGCCAACGGCACCAGTGCCGCCGCCTCCTTCCTGGTGGTCGACGGCGACGTCACCGCCGCCGCCGCGACCGGCGGCCAGCTGCGCACCTACCGCCTGGCGCTGGTCACCGACCCCTCGTACGCGAACTACTTCGGCGCCGCCAACGTCACCGCCGCCAAGGTCACGCTGATCAACCGCGTGACCCAGGTCTACGAAGAAGAAACCTCGATCCGCCTGGTACTGATCGCCGGCACGGACGCCCTGAACCTGAACACCGCCGCTGCAATGACCGGCGCCAACGGCCCCTGCGGCGGCTCGGCCTGCTTCACCGCGAGCCAGGCATCGACCTGCTCGAGCTCCACGCTGACGCGCAACCGCGTGGTCGCCGGCCTGCTGGCAGGCGCCAGCAACTTCGACATCGGCCACATCGGCCTGGGCCTGGACGGCGGCGGCATCGCCTCGCTGGGCGTGGTCGGCGGCACCAGCAAGGCGCAGGGTTGCACCGGCATCCCGACCCCCGTCGGCGACTTCTACGCGGTCGACTACGTGGCGCACGAGATGGGCCACCAGTTCGCCGGCAACCACACCTTCAACGGCGTGATCGGCAGCTGCGGCGGCGGCAACCGCAACGCGGGCACCTCGGTGGAGCCGGGCGGCGGTTCGTCGATCATGGCCTACGCCGGCATCTGCGGCAGCGACGATCTGCAGCCGCACAGCGATCCATACTGGTCGCAGCGCACTTTCGACGAGATCACGACCTACACCTCGAGCGCCGAGACCAATGCGGCCGAAGTCCAGATGGGCGTGCTGAGCAATTACGTCGCCAATGGCCAGCAATTCCAGCTGTCGTACAACGGCGCGCTGTCGGCGCCGATCGTGCGCGGCACCAACTTCACCACGGCCGGCGTCAAGGCCGCGATCGAAGCCATCCCGGGCTGGCCGACCGGCGGCACCGTGACGGTCAGCGCCCTCACCGATACCGGCTTCACGGTCACCTTCGGCGGCTCGCTGAACACGACCAACGTGCCGACCCTGGTCATGGCGAACGTTTCCGGCGGCGTCACCGGCTACGTCGGCGAGATCACCGCCGGCGGCCCGACCACGCGTCGCGGCAGCGTGAGCGCCACCGGCAACACCGCGCCGGACGTGACCGTGCCGGCCGGCTACACGATCCCGGTGCGCACCCCGTTCGCCCTGACCGGCAGCGCCACCGACCTGGACGGCGATGCGCTCACCTACATGTGGGAGCAGAACGACCGCGGCGCCGCGAGCGGTACTGGCCTGGTCAGCAACACCAAGACCAACGGTCCGCTGTTCCGCCAGTTCGGCACCCGTGCCGTCGTCACCAACAGCGGCACGCTGCAATACGATTCGCCGGGCGAGAACCACACCACCGCCAACCCGACCCGCGTGTTCCCGGACATGGCGCAGATCCTGGTCAACAATACCAATGCCGAAACCGGCGCCTGCCCGACCGCGTCGACCACCCCGACCGCCGCGCAGATCGACTGCTTCTCGGAGTTCCTGCCGACCGCCGCCTACGTCGGCTTCGCCGGCACCAACGCCTCGCCGCCGTCGCTGCACTTCAAGCTGACGGCACGCGACGGCCGCGGCGGCGTCAACAGCGCCACCACGACCCTGACCCTGGCCCCGGCCGCCGGTCCCTTCCTGGTCACCTCGTTCGGCACCAGCGGCACGACCGTGGACGGCGGCAGCACCCAGACCGTGACCTGGAGCGTGGCCAATACCAACGTCGCCCCGGTCTCGGCCGAGAACGTCAAGATCTCGCTGTCCACGGACGGTGGCTTGAGCTTCCCGACCGTGCTGGCCGCGAGCGTGCCGAACAACGGCAGCGCCAGCGTCACCCTGCCGGCGGTCGTGACGAACGCCGCGCGCATCAAGGTCGAGGCGGTCGGCAACGTGTTCTTCGACGTGTCGAACGTGGACTTCGCGATCCAGCAGGCGGTGGTGGTGCCGGTGCCGGGCGATGCGGACGGCGACGGCGTGGTCAACTGCACCGACTACGGCATCGTCAAGGCATCGCTCGGCAAGCGTCCGGGCCAGGCCGGCTACGACGCGCGTGCCGACGTCAACAAGGACGGCGTGATCGACGCGCGCGACCTGCAGTATGTGAGCCAGCGCCTGTCGCAAGGCCTGACCTGCAAATAACGATGCGATCGCCGGCCGGGTGGGCATCCGGCCGGCGCTGGAATGAATCTGCCGTATAGGCAATAAGGAGAAGAAAATGATGGGATGGAAAAAAACGCTGGGCGCAGCGCTGCTGAGCATGGCTTGCGTGCAGGCCTGGGCGACCACGCTGTCGGTGACGTCGACCCCGGGCAGCACGACGCCGGGTTCGACGGTCAGCGTTGCCGTGAACCTGGCGGACGTGAGCGACCTGTCGACCTACCAGTTCTCGCTGAACTACGACCAGAGCCTGCTGCATTTCAGCGGCTACACGGCCGGCGGCTTCCTGAGCAGCGGCGGCGCCACGACCGACGAGTTCGTCAGCTTCGAGGACCCGGGCTCGGTCTCGTTCGTGACCGGCATCGCCTTCGGCGGGGCGAGCGTGAGCGGCAGCGGTACCCTGGCGTATTTCACCTTCGACACCCTGGGTGCGGGCGTGGCGGCGCTGAACCTGTCGGACATCTTGCTGCTCAACACCACCGGCGGCGACATCGCCGCGACCATCACCGGCGGTTCGGTGACGGTGGAAACGCCGACGGCGCCGCCGACCGGCGACGTGCCGGAGCCGGCAAGCTGGATGCTGATCGGGGTGGGCCTGGTGGCTGCGGGCGCGCTGCGCAAGCGCCGCGTCGCTGCGCCGGCGATGGCAGCTTGATGCAGTAATCACGTCGTCCCCGCGCAGGCGGGGACCCAAGTTCGTAAGCGTATCGTTAGCGCATGCAAACCTTGGGCCCACGCCTGCGCGGGGGCGACGAGCATGCGCTAACGAGCCTCGATATCGTTCGTATTACCATCACTCCAGATCCTGCCGCGACTGTCCAATCCCCACCATCACATCCTCCAGAAACGCCGCGCCGCGGTTCGACAGCGCGATCCCCGGCACCGCCAGCTCCACCAGGCAGGACAAGGTCTGCCGGAACCAATCCATGTCCGTTCCCATCAGCGGCAGCGCGTGCGCGTCGATGATGTAGTGCACCGCGCGCGTCAGCAGGTTCGGGTCGCGTCCGGCGTTGCCGACCAGCGGCGCGAAATCGGCGGCTTCGCGCTCGAAGCGGTCGGCCAGGGTTTCCAGGATGTCGGCGGAGACTTCGGGGCGGCTCGAGAGCAGCACGATGCGCGCCAGTTCCAGGCAGGCGTCGTGCAGGTTCTCATCGTCCAGGCGTGGCATGGGTGTCCTCGGGTGCGGTGGTCAATCCGCTACTGTACACCGCTCACTGGAATTTCTGCTCGTACCTGCTGGGCCAGGGCGCAGGTGGAGGCGGCGAGGGTGGCGAGGGCGAGGGCGAACTTGTTCGGCATGCGGGTTCCGATCAATGTAGACATGTGTGTCTATGTTTGATCGAAAGGTGGAATTCAGTCAAGTTAATTAATTTGGATAAATGCTAGAACGGTCGTTCTAAGTATGTAGAACGTTGGTGCAGTTTTTTGAGTTAGCAAAAGCACGTCGTCCCTGCGAAGGCAGGGACCCAAGTTGCACGCGTTTCGACAGCGCAAGCAGAACTTGGGTCCCTGCCTGCGCAGGGAGTCGTTTCCGGCAGTGCCGGGAACGACGTTTGAAAGCTGACGGTAAAAGGTGACTATGCCTTATTGCGCCGCCCAACCCCCATCCATGTTCCACGCCACCCCGCGCACCTGGTCCGCCGCCGGCGAGCAGAAGAACACCGCCAGCGCCCCCAGCTCTTCCGGCGTCACGAATTCGCCCGACGGCTGCTTCTCCAGCAGCAGCGCGCGCTTGGCCTGTTCGTTGGTCACGCCTTCGCGCGCCGCGCGGTCGTCGACCTGCTTCTGCACCAGCGGGGTCAGCACCCAGCCCGGGCAGATCGCGTTGCAGGTGACGCCGGTCTGGGCGTTTTCCAGCGCGGTGACCTTGGTCAGGCCGACCAGGCCGTGCTTGGCGGCCACATAAGCCGACTTGGCGGCGGAACCGACCAGGCCGTGCACCGAGGCCAGGTTGATGATGCGGCCCCAGTTTTTCTGCTTCATGCCGGGCAGGGCCAGGCGCGAGGTGTGGAAGGCCGAGGACAGGTTGATGGCGATGATCGCGTCCCATTTCTCGGGCGGAAAATCCTCGACATTGGCCACGTGCTGGATGCCGGCGTTGTTGACCAGCACGTCGACGCCGCCGAACTTCTCAGTGGCGAAGCGCATCATCGCCTCGATCTCGGCAGGCTTGGACATGTCGGCGTTGTGGTAGGCGGTCTGGACGCCGAATTCCTGGCCGATGTCGGTGTACAGCTTCTCGATCTGCTGGGCGTCGCCGAAGCCGTTGAAGACGATGTTGGCGCCTTGCTCGGCCAGCGCGCGCGCGATGCCGAGGCCAATGCCGGAGGTGGAACCGGTGACCAGGGCCGTTTTACCGCTAAGCAGGGTGGATTTCATGTGTGCCTCATCTCATCTGTAAAAGGGGGAGGGAATGCCGTGTCGGGGCTTCACGGCCGGACTTGGTAGAATTCTAATCGCAGCACCGTTTAAAATGTTGGCGGCGCTTCAAGATGAGCAGATCGCCAATTGATCGATGATGGGATAGCAGATGAGCGAACCAAGGCTGAAATCCGTGCAATGCAGCTCGCCGGCCGGCCTGCACCACATGGCGTACAAGGAATGGGGCGACCCGGCCAACCCGCGGGTGCTGGTGTGCGTGCACGGCGTCACGCGCGTGGCCGACGACTTCGACGCGCTGGCGCGCGCGCTGGCCGACCGCTACCGCGTGGTGTGCCCGGACGTGGTCGGGCGCGGGCGCTCCGGCCGCCTGCGCGACCCGCAGCACTACACGGTGCCGCAATACGCGGCCGACATGGTGACCCTGGTTGCGCGCGTGACCGAAGGCGATGAAGGCGTGCACTGGTTCGGCACCTCGATGGGCGGCCTGATCGGCATGGTGCTGGCGTCCTTCGAGGACAGCCCGATCCGGCGCCTGGTGCTGAACGATATCGGCCCGGTGCTCGATCCGGTGGCGATGGCGCGCATCGGCGACTATATCGGCCAGGACCTGCGCTTCCCCAGTTTCGAGGCCGGCGCCAGGTTCGTGCGCGAGGTGTCGGATGCCTTCGGCCCGCACAGCGACGAGCAGTGGCACAAGCTGGCCGCCGACGTGCTGGTGCGTACGGATGGAGGGCAGTGGACGCGCCACTACGACCCGGCCCTGGCCAAGCCCTTCGCCGCCATCACGCCCGAACGCGCGCAAGAGGACGAAGCCCGGCTGTGGGCCGCCTACGATGCGATCCGCTGCCCGACCCTGCTGGTGCGCGGCGAAACCTCGGACCTGCTGTCGCACGCGACGGCCGAGGCGATGACGCAGCGCGGACCGCGGCCGAAGCTGGTCGAGATCGCCGGCGTCGGCCATGCGCCGACCTTCCTGCAGCCGGACCAGATCGCGATCGCCCGAGAATTTTTGACCGGCTGAACAAAGCCATTTACATAAGAGAACCATGGAAATCAAACGACTGCACGTGGGCAAACGCCTGTCCGAAACCGCCATCCACAACGGCACCGTCTACCTGGCCGGCCAGATCGCCGAAGACACCACCCTGGACATCGTCGGCCAGACGCGCGAAGTGCTGGGCTTCATCGACCGCCTGTTGAATGAAGTCGGCAGCGACAAGACGCGCATTCTGTCGACGCAAATCTACATCTCGGACATGGCCCACTTCGAAGGCATGAACGCCGTGTGGGACGAATGGGTCGTGCCGGGCCACACCCCGCCGCGCGCCACCGTGGAAGCCAGGCTGGCCAACCCCGCCTGCCTGGTCGAGGTCGTGGTCGTCGCGGCCCTGCCGTAAGCGGTTTCGCGCATGGTATCGATTGCCGCGCTCGGCGACGCCTCGAGCCAGCTGTTGTACGGCCTCGGCGTGGTCGACTGCACCCGCGTCCAGACCGCCCTCGAGTTCGCCCAGGAGGCCTACGGCGACCGCCAGACCGCCTGGGGCCAGGGCGCCTTCGAGTTCTCGCTCGGGGTGGCGGGCACGCTCGCCCTGCTGCGCAGCGATGCCGAGACGCGCATCGCCGCGCTGCTGTTCGAGCTGTGCGTCACCAACCCGGCCGAAGCCGAATCGCTGCAGGAGCGGTTCGGCAAGGAAGTCGAGGACCTGGTGCGCGGCGTGCTGCAGCTGATCCGCCTGCGCGACCTCACCGCGGCGCAGGCGCCTGTGGGCCGCGGCAAGAACGCCGCCCAGCAGGCGCTGGCGCAGGTCGAGACCCTGCGCAAGATGCTGCTGGCGATGGCGTCCGACATGCGCGTGGTGCTGGTGCGCCTGGCGTCCTGCGTGACCAGCCTGCGTTATTTCGCCGAGCAGAAGCGCTTCGACGAGATGACCCACAACTACGGCCGCGAAGTGCTCGATTTGTATGCGCCGCTGGCGAACCGGCTCGGTATCTTCCAGCTCAAGTGGGAGCTGGAAGACCTGTCCTTCCGCATGATCGACCCGGACACCTACAAGCGCATCGCCAAGATGCTCGAAGAGAAGCGCATGCTGCGCGAGAGCTTCGTGCAATCGGCGATCAAGCGCCTGGAGGACGAGCTGGCGGCGGCCGGCATCAAGGCCGAGGTCAGCGGCCGGCCCAAGCACATCTACAGCATCTGGAAGAAGATGCGCGGCAAGGAGCTCGACTTCACGGACCTGTACGACGTGCGCGCCTTCCGCGTGATCGTGGCCGACGTGCGCACCTGCTACACGGTGCTCGGCCTGGTGCACAACATCTGGACCCCGATCCCCAAGGAATTCGACGACTACATCTCGCGTCCGAAACCGAACGGCTACCAGTCGCTGCACACGGTCGTCAACGCCGAGGACGGGCGGCCGCTGGAAGTGCAGATCCGCACCCAGGAGATGCACAACCTGGCCGAGAACGGCGTGGCCGCGCACTGGCGCTACAAGGAAGAGGGCGGCTCCAACTTCAAGAGCCAGGAGTACGACGAGAAGATCGCCTGGCTGCGCCAGCTGCTGGCCTGGAAGAGCGAGGTGGCCGACGCGGTCACCGGCGCCGGCGACGAGGAATTGCAGCGCGAATGGGTCGAGAAACTCAAGTCGACCACGCTGGACGACCGCATCTTCGTGCTGACGCCGCAGGCGCGCGTGCTGGAACTCCCGGTGGGCGCGACCCCGATCGACTTCGCCTACCACCTGCACAGCGAGGTCGGCCACCGCTGTCGCGGCGCCAGGATCGACGGCACCATGGTGCCGCTGAACACGCCGCTGAAGAACGGCCAGACCTGCGAGATCATCACCGCCAAGGGACCGGCCGGCAGCGCCGGGCCGTCGCGCGACTGGCTCAGCCCGGGGTTCACGGTGTCGAGCCGCACCCGCACCAAGATCCGCGCCTGGTTCCACGCCCAGGAACTGGCCGAGACCCTGGCCAACGGGCGCGCGCTGGTGGAGAAATCGCTGCAGCGCGAAGGCAAGACCGCGGTCAACCTGGAAGCGCTGGCGCACAAGCTGGGCTTTTCCAAGCTCGACGATTTGTTCATCAGCGTGGCCAAGGAAAAGTTCAGCCTGCGCCACGTGGAAGCGGCGCTGCACGAGCCCACCGAGAACGCCCAGCCGATCGATGCGGCCGTGGTCAACAAGAGCCGCGCCTCGAGCGTGGAGCAGGGCGCCAAGTCGGGCGTGCTGGTGGTCGGCACCGAAGGCCTGATGACCATGCTGGCCAAGTGCTGCAAGCCGGCGCCGCCGGACCCGATCGTCGGCTTCGTCACGCGCGGGAAAGGCGTCTCGATCCACCGCGCCAGCTGCAAGAATTTCGCGGAGATGGCCTCCAAGGCGCCCGAGCGCGTGCTCGACACGGAATGGGGCAATACCAAGCAGGACACGGTCTACCCGATCGACATCTTCATCCTGGCGCTGGACCGGCAAGGCCTGCTGCGCGACATCTCGGAAGTGCTGACGCGCGAGAAGATCAACGTGACCGGCGTGAACACGCAGAGCAGCAAGGGCACCGCGCGCATGGTGTTCACGGCCGAGATCGGGTCGACCGGGCAGCTGCAGAAGGCGCTGGCGGCGATCATGGAGGTGTCCGGCGTGCAGGAGGCGCGGCGTCAGTGACATGATACATCTCGCGGCACCATGCCTTCACAACCGTATCATGTCGCCATGACCCTCTCGACCCTGATCACCACGCCCCCGCGCCGCTGGGGCCTGTACGCCGCCCGCTGGCTGGCCGGCTGGTGGCACATGCTGCACCTGGGCGCGGTGGCGCTGGTGATGGCCATGTCGCCCTCGACCTGGAACCGCGCCAACCGCCTGGCCACCTTCCGCCACATCTACGCCAGCACCTGGCAGGTGCTGCCCTGGTTCACGGTGCTCACCGCCCTGGTCAGCCTGGTCGTGATCCGCATCGTGCTGGTCACGGCCCAGAGCTACGGCCTGTCGCGCTACGCGCTGGAGATGGTGGTGCGGGTGCTGGTGGTGGAACTGCTGCCGCTGTCGGCGGCGATGTTCGCGGCCCTGCGCGCCGGCATGGCCTTCGACGCCACGGCGATGGGCCTGGCCCGCAGCGGCGTCGACCCCGCCGCGGCCACCGGGGAAGCGCTGCGCCGCCTGCGCCGCGACCTGGTGCCGCAGGTGATCGCCAACGCCTTCGCGGTGCTCAGCCTGGCCATGGCCAGCAGCATCATCGTGCTGGTGCTGGCCTACCTGAACGTCTACGGCCTGTCGCCCTGGGGCCTGCCCGACTACACGCGCACCGTCGGCCGGGTGTTCGACCCGATCGTGACGACCAGCTTCGTGTTCAAGACCGTGCTGTTCGGCCTGGCCGTGGCCGTGATCCCGAGCGCCGCCATGCTCGAGCTGCTGCGCCACGCGCGCCGTTACCGCTCCAACGTCCAGCCGGGCGCGCTGCGCCTGCTGTTCGTGCTGCTCCTGATCGAGGCCGGTTCGCTGGCCGTGAAATACATCTGATATCAAGGACCTTCGATGGCCGAACCGAACCTTCCTGCCGCCGCATCCACACCCGCGCCCGACGAGCCGAGACACGTCGAAGCCAAGGCCCTGATCCTGCTCGCCGCGATCGGCCTCCTGATCGCCGCCTTCATCGTGTATGTGATGTACGCGCGCGGCGTGTTCGAACAGACCCAGCGCCTGACCCTGGTGGCGGACAATTCGGAAGGCGTCATCCCCGGCATGGACATGACCTTCGCCGGCTTCCCGATCGGGCGCGTGCGCCAGGTGAACCTGGGCGCGGACGGCAAGGTCAACATCCTGGTCGACATCCCGCGCAAGGACGCCAAATGGCTGCGCACCACCAGCGTCTACACGCTGGAGAGCAGCGTGGTCGGCGAGACCCGGCTGCGCGCCTTCAGCGGCATCCTGACCGATCCGCCGCTGCCCGAGGGCGCCCAGCGCCCGGTGCTGCGCGGCGACGCGATGGCCGAGATCCCGCCGCTGCTGGCCACCGCGCGCACCCTGCTCGACAACCTGGCCACGCTGACGCAATCCGGCTCCTCGATCGACAACACCCTGGCCAATGTCGAGACCTTGAGCGGACGCCTGAACGGCAAGTACGGCGTGCTGGGCACGGCCCTCGGCGGCGATGCGGAGGCGCAGAAGCTGCTGCAGACCCTGCAGCGCGTCGACACCCTGCTGGCCAAGACCGACCGCCGCGTGTTCGGCAAGAACGGCGTGATGGACGACACCCAGGCCGCGATGAAGGAATTGAACGGCGTACTGCAGGACGCGCGCGCCACGCTGCAGAAGGTCGATGCCGTGCTGGTCGAGGCCCAGGCCGTCGGCGCCAACACGCGCGCCGCCACCCAGGACCTGGGGCGCCTGCGCGGCGAGGTCGACGCCAGCCTGCGCAAGGTGAACCGTCTGGTCGACGACATCAACCGCAAATGGCCGTTCAAGAGCGATACGGAGATCAAGCTGCCATGAAACGCATATTATTAGTGGCGCTTCTCACGCTGGCCGGCTGCGCCAGCAAACCCCAGCCTCCAAGCTGGCAACCGAACGCGCGCGACGCGCTCACCGGCTTCACCGACGCCTGGCTGCACGGCGACACGCCCGCCGCCGACGCCGACTTCGCGCGCGCGCGCCGCGAGACCGCCAGCACCGGCCGCTTCGACCGCGTCGCCCAGGCCGAACTGGTGCGCTGCGGCGTGCAGGCGGCGGCGCTGGAGTTCGAGTGCGCCGGTTTCGCGGCGATCGCGCAGGACGCCACGCCGGCCCAACGCGCCTATGCCGACTACCTCGCCGGGCGCTGGGACGGGCTGGATGCGGGCCTGCTGCCGGAGCAGCATCGGCCGGTGCTGGCGGGCGGCGCGCTGGCCGGCGTCACCGATCCACTGGCGCGGCTGGTCGCGGCCGGGGCGCGCTTCAAGGCGGGGCGCATCACGCCGGCCGACATCGAGACGGCGGTGCAGACGGCGTCCGACCAGGGCTGGCGCCGGCCGCTGCTGGCCTGGCTGGGCGTGCAGGAACAGCGCGCGCAGGCGGCGGGGGATGCGCAGGCGGTGGCGCGCATCCGCAAGCGGATCGCACTGGCGTCGGAGGGTTGATCCGCTCCGGGTTCTACTTGGTTTCATCCAGCCAGGCATCGGTCTCCCGACGCCTGCCCAGCCCCACCGTCGCAAATTCGTCCTTGCCGTCGACAGGCGCCACGTCGAGCCACCCGAGTGCCCGGTTGATGGCGTCGTCGGACACACGCATCACGGCATCGGCACCGGGCGCCGCCAACAGGACGTGCGCTTGCGTACCGCTTCCGCCGAACAGCTCGGCCTCGATGTAGGCAAGCGGTCCATGGGCGCCCAGCCTGGCGCAAAAGGCCTGCAATGTGGCCGGCAATACCGTGGCGCCGTCGTCCGTCAGCGGCAGGAAGGGGATCGCGTATCGCCGGCGCATCGCGCTGCCGAGTGGAA
>Ga0265780_10008983_pt1 | contig 12065 bp, 19 predicted proteins | sample P1T30metagenome_FD_192432 | JGI IMG/M metagenome (GOLD analysis project Ga0265780, IMG submission 192432) | Plant litter microbial communities from East Loma Ridge, Irvine, California - P1 T30 | ecosystem: Environmental > Terrestrial > Plant litter > Unclassified | place: USA: California... | reverse complement strand
AAATCGTAAAGCCGAAGTAGAGTCGAGTATCAAGACCAGTCTTTATACCAACGAATACCGCAGGCTGGACAGTTCTACTGTGCCGTAGCCTTTCCGTTAATTATCGAAAATGAATGAAAGTGAGTAATGACAAAAGATTGAAGGATAGAACAGTGGTAATTGCTTGCGCATCTGCATTCGACACTTTGCACCACCTTGGGCAGTACCATCATCGGACCTTTGATTTGATGCTCGATAAGGGCTGGGGGCGTGCGCCACGCCGATATGTCCAGTCATTTGGGTAGCGCTTGCTTATATAAATAAGCTCTTTAGCGATCATTGTAAGCCGCGTGCCTGATTGACATGACCGGAATCGGGACTCTGCTGATGGGAGTTGAGCCGATTCTTCCGGGTCTACCATATAGAGCGCTGCTGGGTGCGAGAGAAGCAGAGAAAAGAGCGAATGAAATGGTGGCTGAAGTTAAGCCGGAAACGGTAAAAAAGCTTCCGACAGGAGAGTTCGGAATATTAGGTCTGCTCTCTTGTTGCCCTGATCAGCCCCTGATACTAAAGGTTATTCACGTGTGGCGTTCCGGCAGCGCCGGCTAAGTCCATTCCAGCTTTTACTGTTTATCTGCATCCAGAGTGGCCGAGACTAGCATCTATATACAGTCAGCGCCATCTTCACACGCTGATCGACAGGTCACTGAAGTGGCTGAGGGATCCGCCGAAACTGTCCACTGGAAGCACAAGCCGTCTCGGCCTTGTATGGTTCACCAAACCTTAATCTAATTTATCCGGTTTGTTTTCTCGCACGCCTACTTGGCACCAATCACGGATGCAAAGCATTCTTCGCGTCCGGGACCAACCTGGGAGGATCAAACAAGCTTAATCGCTTGCTTTAAGAGTCATAACCCGTGTACCCCGCACCGCCCTGACACGTCGCGGGCAAAGCGGGCTACCAAGGCTTGGGTTTAAACTGCGCCGAGACACATACCTAACCATATATTCTACTCTTGTGTACTCCCATCTCTTGTTGTATCTCCTAGACGTCCATCTGCTTTCCAGCCTACACGAACGATCTACGAAGCGGTGTGACCAGACTCAGGGACTAGTGTGTCTGAAAGGACCCATTTTACTAGTCTACATTCCTTACCTTCCTGTCCCTGAGTCATAATGTCCTCTACCAACAACACCGCATCATCTCTACCACAACGACAACCGACAATAACATACCCTTTACTCCACCTCGATTCATTCACGACAGATCTGTTCCCCAGTCACGTACATAATCAAGCTGGTCCAAGTAAAGGAAAGGGGCAAAACGATCTAGAGGATCGGCAACAAGGAGATGAAACTAGATTACGCGAACCTGCTTCTTTCTTGAGACAATCTAGTTCTAGTTCTGGGACTCTTGGCGATCCACAGGACGACAACGTCTTTGGCGATCCACGCGCAATGTTTCAACAAGGTCAAGGGTCTTCGTCCTCGACGCGTCTCCCACCACCACCTAGTTTGGGTTTACCCGCTTTACCTACTCTATCACCCATCACTCCTGTTTACGCGTTACCCGATTCAAACATGGAGGCATCCTCGTCGACAGCACCTGCCGGTCCACGACCACAAAAATCAGGTCTGGGTCCAGCATTATCGATCAAAATCCCACAATCACCGCCACCATCACGCGTTGCTCCGCCTTTACGCGATTCTCCAGGAATCCCTCGACGCCGGACAATCGTAGAACATCAAGGATATCAGGGTGTACCGCTTGATGTAGAGGGTTTGAGGATACAATCAAAGGAGACGCAAACACCACGGAGGTTGGATAAGAAGGCTTCAATGAATGATCTCAAGTCATCTCCTACGACTTCGTCACCATCTGCCAAAAGGTCTCTTCCACGTCCACCCGACATGCTCCTCCCGACCGCATCGACGACATGGCCTATCCCAACCGGTCCGAAACCTCATCAACCCAAATCAGCTACCATCCTACCCATCGTCAGCGGTCTAGCGGACGCAGGTCCTTACCCAACTACAGCACCTCGACAATCCGCTATCGGACTCGGCAAACCTCCATCAGCACGAGCACCTCCGCCAAAAATGCAAGAGGAAGTCTGCCTCGAATGTATGATGCGTGATAGGGATCTTGCCGATATTGAAGTCAATGGACCGGGATGCTGGTCGAGATCCAGTGATGCCGATTGGGACGAGTTGAAATGGAGAGAGGAAGCATTATTGAAACAAATGGGCAGTCAATCGACTCTATCAGTACCCTCGCTCGAAGATGATGGATCCAGTGACTCGGAATCTACAAGCGCTAGTTTCCCTTCGACTGGTATTTCTTCAGAAGATGTAGAGAATAGGAGAAAGATGGTTATTCAGAAACAGCATCGAAACGCTATACGTGCGAAACGCAGGGAAGCAGATGAGAGGGTTCAGAGGGAAGTGGGGTGGAGAGGGTTCAAGTGGGAAGAAGGGAAGCGGGGTGAAGGTCTGCCGAGGGGATTCAGGGGAACTGTGGGTGGACCATTGTCAGTGGAAGCAATCAAGGGAGTCATGACCAAGGTGAGTAGCTTCATAGATCTTATGGCCAAGCTGATTACCAGTACCCCAAAGCGTCCGAGCACAGGTACGAATACCTACACAATTACCTCCAACATCAATGGCGACTGGTCCTCGAGATCCGAGCCGATGCAAGTCGACGAGGCCACTACCCCGCCCCAAGCGAGGTACATTACAACGAGTCGGTCTCTTCCCATGAGCCCATCCCAGGCGCTAGGACAAGCTCGATATCATGGGACCAGCGCTCAGCTCGAGAACCAACTCAGGCATTTAGCACTCCCTCTGTCCGACCCTCTCCATCAACCCCGAACGAGTTGACAAATGTCCGATCAAGACCACAAGTTGGTCCTCGACCACATACCCAGCTCCTCCCCGAGGCAGCTGAACGAATCAACCTTAACCCGACCCCACATTCTGCTCGAAGTCGATACGAGAAAGGAATATCAAGCCCCGGGACATTGGAACGTAGTCCTCAACCTGATCGATGGGATGACGATGATGCTCTTTGGTCACCTGCCTCTGGTGATGGGTCATTGAGACCTTTCTCGTTTGCCGTTCGGGCTGGAGCAGCTGCTGGACGTGATGGGGAAGGGCAAAATGCCCGCAAGAGTCTGTTTAGGCAATGGGGTGGGAGCGTTACTTCCTTCTTTGGTGGGAGTCAGGGTGGAAGTGGAAGTATGATGGATATGCAGTATGTTCCCTTTCCCGATTGTGTTCAGTGGAGAATGCTGATGATAGTCTCGGTCTAGATGCGGATCGACGAGCTGCCTACCCGAATTCCAATTCTGCCCATCGCGACGTCTACCCACGAGCTGTATCTATGGCTTCTCCAAGCCGACCTTCATTCTTTTCCAAAGATTCCCGAACTTCCATCGACAATCCCCGCGATCGAGATCCAAGGGCATTGACGAAATCAATCAGTGCATCCCGCTTGTCCCAGGTTATGCGGAACGAAGGATCAGAGCAGGAACCGAAAAAGAAAAAGGGTTTGAAAGGGTTGATTCAAAAGATGAAACCGAAATCCAAACGACAGTCTTCCGATATTCCACCAATTCCTCAACAATCTCAATACCGTCCTCAACCCCAACAATCTGATCTTGCTCCGCCCCCTAATATGGCTTACCTATCTGGAGATGGACAGCAGAGACATAATCGAAACTCCTCACAATCGTCCATGGCCGATAGTAGTCAGGGGTCCAACTGGAAGATGAGATCTGTGTCTGCTCCTATTGGCGGTTCTTCGTCTGGAAGTCAGAGTGCGAGCCCGACGAGTTCCAAATATCGTCGGGAAAGCTACAATTCTGGTCTAAGAGTCGATGACGATCAAAGAGGTGCGACTATGGAAATGTTGCATCCACCCAATGGAAATGGACAATATCCACAAAGACAAATGTACACTTCTCCAGAACCTGGATATGATGATCGGCGTTTATCAAATGCTCCCACTCTCAATGGCAACGGGACTGGAAATGGATACCCGAACCCATCATTCCGAAATTCGAAATACGCTTCTGGATCCATTTCAGCTTCGAGCGGTGTAGCGGCAACCATCGAAACTCCACCCATGCCAATGAACGCTACTCCATTCTTTTCCCGTCCGCCATCTATCCATTCTCCTGCTCCTGCTACTTCAAATAACGTAAATCGATTCAAAAATCTACCTCCATTACCGCCTACCGACGACCGAATCGCTTCTTCGCCCGACTCATTCCAGGTGCTGAATGATCAACAAGACTACGCTACGCCCAACAGACGTAATATGTATACACAACCTACTCTCTATCCTGGCCAAGCTCCTCCGAGAGCATCGTTTGACCGACCGACCAACACACCAAGGGCAGAACCTTCACCTAGAATGGTTCATTCCATGTACGCTCAACCTACTTCTTCCAACCTCAGTTTCGGGAGTGGCAGATTCCCTCAAATGCAACAACAACCTGTACAGTACGGTAATGGGATTGGACAAGGATATGTGGAGGGTGAAAAGAAGAAGAAGGGCTTGAAAGGCTTCTTTGGGGGTGCTAAAGCTGGGCGAATGGCTTGAGGCCTTGAGGTCAGGTTCAAAGACGGGCGAGGCCTGAGGAGGAAAGACTGTACTATAAACGAGCGAGACGAGACGGACGAGACGGACGAGACGAGGTACGAGACGAATATTCAACAATGCCATGCACGATCTCGTAATGCCTTTCTCGACTCATGACCATCAGCGACAGCTATGGCCTGAGTATATGGAGTATACATCTAATCGTGAATGGTATGGTATAATCGTAAACATCGTATAAACATTGATAAATCATTAACATTATCCTCATCCGTCAACTCCCTTCGCCTTCGCAGCTAATCCCATCCAGCTAGCAAGACACTCTGCGGGTGACATGCCATGCTCAACAAGCGCACCCCTCATCATACCTACCCATCCAACTCTATAATATTCCTCTACCATCCCTCCACAACTGATCAACATGAATGACCATAACCAGATCCGACCACTCCAACCACCTACCCGCTTCCCAGTGATATTTCGAAAGTATCGTTCGAGAATACATCCGATCCCTTGCGAGAGGTAGAATATTAGGTAGGGCATTGGAGAGCCTGGAGCTGGGAGTGGGATTGAGATTATCATGTGAAACACAGCCGAGGCTGCGAATATTGATACCATTCGGAGCGGTTTTGGGAGGAATGAAAGTGGGGTGGTCCATAATATCAAAACATCCTTTTTGTCAGTATTTTGTACCTGATCTTTTCGAATGGACAAACGCGAAGTAACTAAGTATCAGCTCTTGCCGGCAATCGGACGAAATGGACTGACTTGGTGATACCTCTTCCCCCAGAGATCATTCAGACTATCAGATTTCCAAGGTTGATCCATAAACCTAGGCCATTCTTCATCTATCCAAATTCCACTGCCAACCCCAATTAACGCAAACAGATGATAAGTCCCCATTGTAGCTACACAAATCCCAACTCCAACAGCAAAAGCACCCCATCCCCAGCAAATCCACCACAATCCCCCATAATGTCTACAGAAACCTATTAAATCCCCACCTCCGCCTGGGTGGGGTGAACCAAGTCCAGCCGGATCGAGGATATAGAATGGATAGAGTATCAAGTCGAGTAATGTGATGTGGAAAATCATATTTGTAGCGTGGTATGTTATTGATGAGAAATATCCTCGGCCGCTTTGACCTGCTTTTGTACGTGAGGGTAGGGGTGGGTTTGGAGGGATGTTGATGTGCCTAAATTCGGATGCGATGAGGTTGAACGTTCTGAAGAAGTCGTTGTTCCTTATCATTGCTAGAGGTGGCTGGCGGGGGAGAGGGTGAGGGATTGAAGGGGTGGTAGTGAGGCTATAGCGAATTGCAGCAGACAGAGTCTGGTATGTCAGCACCTCATCTCATCATCAAGGAATAGTATGGCTGACGCAAAGCATCTGATGATCAGCTAGTCACCCCAATAACTCGGATGGTCTTACCGACAACTCAAATAATTGAACATCATCCGCTATCATCAGCTGCGCTGTGCAACACAACTTACGTCTTTCGTACCTATAACTCCAAACCATAACCCACATCCCCCATAATGCGAATGGTAACAACGACAATCTCGCGATCCTCGGTCCCGTGAAGAGTGATAGATAAGTGATCAACCCCGGGACTAAGATAGTAAGGCCTATACACCAGACAGGAGCTCCCTTGTAGGTATACGACATAATGTATGACAATCAGTAGTGTAGAAGTCGGACTGAATTTCGCTTCGAATCCAAGGCCGGTTGACCGGTACCTGTACCTGATCTTCCTTTTGTAGTCACACAGAGATTACAATATGTCATATTCGATGCATATGCTTATAATCATGCGATTGCTTTGTATGCGATTGATGAACATGTCAAATCCACCTCTTCTTCTCCAATAATGTCTAAATGAAAGAAATCAAGCCGCTTCTCTTTCATTCTCCTCAAAAAACAAGAACTCGACAGATCTGACATCCCTAATTCCTTCATTCGACATTTTCCATGATCACACTGACCAAGGCGCATAAAACCCAGTCACATTCCCAGACCCATACCCCTCCACTGCGCCAGCACGATTCTACAATTCCATAGCTTCGGCCATATCGAATTCCTCCCCATCCCTACCCCTCCTCCTCTCTTCCGCCTCTTCACTTGAACTAGGTCCTCTTCTCTCATTAACATGCTCGGCCAATTCTTCTTCCTCATCATGTTCCGGTAAATCCGCAGCTCCACTCCTTACAGAACTATTCCTAGCGGTACTATGGAAACCACCAAACATCCCACCTCCAATCATTCCAGCTCGAGATTGGAGTGATAATGGATGACCTCTATTTGGGATTGGAGATACTCCATGGCTTGATGGTGATGAGGCACCTGGGAAGTGAAGACCCGCCATATCGGGAAGAGAGGATGGGTGTCGTGGGGAATTTGAGAATGATGGTGCTCTTGAAGCTCGCGGGGCGCCAGAGCCAGCGGAAGGTTGTCGTTGTACTTGCGGTTGAGGTTGGGGCTGGGGATAGTGATTACGCAATCCTAGTCCAGAGGGTCGAGGGGACATGGCGTTCGTTGTTGGGTAGGCATCGCCTGCGCCCATTGAGGATGTAGTTGAATCGGATCCAGGGGATGTTCGACGTTCTTTACCTGTTCTCTCTTGCATCATGGCTCCAAACGAGGATGGTTCCCGCAGAGACGATGGAGTGAGAGGAGCATTGTTTGAGCTTGCTGGAGATCGAAGTCGACTAGAGTCGGAACTGACGATACTTGGCCATAAAGATCTATCTTTGGGTAAGGAAGAGCCCGCGGTGAGAATGATGGCTGCTTCCATGACGGCGACTTGTTGATGTTTCGACATGTTGACAGTTGCGGGGTCTTGCCATTGAGGTGTATGTTCCCATCGATGTTTACTAAGACAGCCAGGGTGCATGTAATCCTGCATAGTCAGCCTCTGTCCCGTCATACAATCCACGAGGGAAAAGGGAAACTCACCTTTCCACAGATTTCACAATTGAACTTCTGACCTCGTCTACGTCCCTTAACACCACCACTACCAGTTCCAAGAGCAAGCGGATTAGATTCATCTCCATCAACGTCCATCTCATCCCCATCTACCTCTCCACTTCCACTCCTTTCATCATCGTCTGACCCCCTAAACTGGAGATCAAACCCGAACTCCTCTCCTTGAGGAGGTAATCGGCTGGTCCGAACAGGCAGCGATGCTGGTACTTTGGAAGAGATGGAATTTGATTTAGCTCGACCAGTAGGCATGGGGCGGGAACCAGATTGAGAAGGTCGTCTATCGATTTTACCAAAATCATATAACGTAGGTCCGGCATTGCTTGTTCGACGTTGAAGATTGGGCGCATTACCAGTGAATGAAGCAGAATGGTTCATGGCAGCAGGTCGCCTTTCATCAGCTCAACTAAAGTTATCGGCAAGAAAAGACATACGATTCCCAAGTCCCGATAGCAGCTGATTTACCCCTTGCTTGAGAAGTTGATGAACTCATCCTTCTTGATTTTGGAGCTGAGCCGGATCCATTGGTATTCCCAATAGCGATGGTAGGTACCTGGGGACGACCAGCAGTGAGGTAAGACTGATTAGGTACTGAGGCCGGAACAGCCTCGGGTTCATTCTTGGTCTCTACATCCATCTGACCCCCGGACGCGAGCGCCATGAGATCTATTCATCAGCTTGATTCGAAAATAAATAGAGGTAAACGCACCAAGGGCATGAGAATGTAAATCCCCATCTGCCTCACTGTGTTTGCAATACGGCTGAAAGGAAGGATGGTGATGTGCTGCAGTTTCCTGTTCTTGCGATTTGGTAGGATGTTGCAAGGAAGGATGTAGATGATGATTCCTCGAATCATGCCCATTCCCATTCGTATTGGTAGATGGCTTCAACTCCTTATCCGTATGCCTTTGCCCACTTCCATTCTGATTGGCCTGTTGAGATCGTGATCGAGTTAGGACCATTCACGTATCGAGTGATACGAGAAATTTATATGATATTGCGAGTTGATAAGAGTGTGGAAATTGTTGGAGGATAGTTAAAGTTTGGGTGACGCGTAGATTGAACATGAGATGAGACATTAAGGGGGAGGTGTGGTGGAGGATATAATGTCGGGTGAATTGTGATACCAAAGAAAGAAGACTAGGTCAGCTGTGTGTCCTACATAATGAATCGTGATGGTAGATAGTAGCACATGGTAGGGAAATGGTAGCCCATGCATGTAGATGGAGAATGGTGGAATGGACAGAAGGATGAACCTCCGAAGACAACGGACATACCTCCATCTTAGTATCAATTCCCCCAGCTCCCGAAGTCATGCTTTCCTGCTTGAATATAGTAGGGCTACACTACAATGATGTAGCGTAGTGTCCGACAGAGTGATGGGATGTAGGTGCAAGATATAGATGAATGAATGTAGATGAATAATGGGTTCTATAAGGAGGTGGAATTCGAAATATCCCAATAATCCCAATTCCTGGTCGGGCCAAGGGACCGCTTCTCAGGGTAATTTCAGCCTCGGCTGCTATGTACAATAAGTACGTGCTCTGTATCGCGTGTGCATCAATCATTGGATAGATGTTGCATAAGGTATCCATTGGAGCTATCCTTGGAAGCATACATGGTAGACCAGACTATCAAGTGACTCAGCGCCCTATTCTTCCTTTATTATATTGCCCAGAACCAACTTTTTGTGGCTGGACATTTTTGGATATTTACGGATGCTTCTCCTCCCTTCTTGTAACTTGCGGGGAATTTGCGGGGAAAGGGGAGTATTCAGCCAACTTGCTACTTTGAGTAATAATCCAACTCGGTCAAATAGTGGCGATGTAGTAGTCGGGAAGGCGTAGTCAACCGTCCGTAGCCTGCTGAAGTAGGTACCATCATATGTACCTAGTCCTGAACAGCTGCAATCAACTTGCTCGCTTCTAGGATGACGCACCTGCCAGTGACTTGACCCTATCGTCAGGCTCTCACAATCATCCCTGTTCACGATGATGTCCTAGCTGAAACGCAAAGCAAGTAGGTATAGTCTATTGTATGCATACCCCACGCAGTGTTTACGCAGTACTGTCTTAACTCAGCTGTCCTCGTATTAGAACTTGCTCAAGTCCCTTCCAAAGATACCCCTCTTGACCCAATCAACCATCAACAATACTCGTGTACGCATAGAAGTCTGTTCAGACCAGTAAATTCTGTTTATCAGTGAATGCTCTTTAGACTAGAGAAACACCTCGACAGCTCCTAACCACAATGACGAAGGCGACGAGCGAGGAGGGGGACGGGAATAAGAAGAAAGACTTACGATCTCCAAGCGTACATAGCAAGCAAACCACCAGCTAGGGAATAACCCTCATAATCAAAGACCGCACTGTTCATCAGCTCCTGCCATTAAGAAACGAGTCAGGTGAATGCTCAAAGTGCAGCGAGTAGGACTAAAAGGGATAAAGGGAGAAAGAGAACGTACGAATTTCCAATATAAGCCAAAGTACCTAGATGGAAATATTTGAATGGCTTGTAATACATTTCATCATCATGATCTGGCATTTCATTGGCGTCGAGTGTATCGATTCGTTTTGCGAGGGTACCGTACATTTTAGCGAGGTATTTTCCTTGTTGAGCTGCTACTTGGGCAGTCTATTTCGTCAGCATCATCGACCAAAGGAAGATTCCAGAATGGAGAAAGAACATGGATACGAGAAGGACATTGCGGAGGGAGATGGCTGGGGACATACGGCTGGGTAAGAAGTAATTTTAGATTGTAATTTCTGGAAAGCAGCAACGACCTCGTTTAGACTGAGACGATTATCGTTATCCGTATCAGTCTCCACAAAGAGTTCTCGTCTAATTCATCAGCTTCCGCTCGACACATCCACACGACTCCCGAAGGAACAAGAATGGAAGGGAACCTACACTTTCTCCAAGTACTGTTGAGCTAGAGGGTATTTCTTTTTGATTTCACCAACCATTGTGGACCATTCATTATAATCACTTTTGATCAGCCCATCGACACATCACGATATGTTGCTTGGACGTACAGCTTGTTGTCTTTGTTCGTATCATATTTATCCCAGATTTCCATCATATCACCAACTAGATCAGTGTGTACCTTTTCATCAGCTTTCCACCCTAACTCTATGAAGTAGTGATAGAGGTGGCTTACAGTAGCGGCATCTCCAATAGCGTAAACAGTTCCCTTGGGAGCACCCCTAACTCGGAGGTATTGGTCTACCTCGACTGCTTTGGAATGGTACTGGTTCGGTAGAAGTTCAACAAGACGTTTGGTGAGGGGTTGCATTGCTAATCATCAATTCTTAAACTCTTTTCGAGAGGAAGTGTGACGTACCGATACCAGTTGACCAAAGGACGAAACCGGCTGGAATTTCAATAGCATGAGCCTCTGAACTTTTATCCTTGGGATTCTTTTTGATGGTGATTTTGACCTGGTCCTCCGTGACCTCTGCGACCCTGTCTATTAGCCTTCATCCTGTAATTGTGAAAAGAAAGGCAAAGGAGAAGACGCACCTAGCGTTGGTGATAATGGAGATATCACTCCTCTTGAACCTCTGTTCGGCATATTGAGAGATCTTCTCGGCGTAGGTGTTTAAGATATGATCTCGACTCTGGACGACTGTTACTCGGACCTCAGATTCTAGTAATTTGGGGTACTATCATTAGCCCTTGTCCCCTCAACAAACAATAGCTTACATATTTCAAGACATCCTCTGCCATCATATCCCTTAGTTCCGCTGCGAATTCTACTCCAGTGGGACCTCCTCCGCAGATGACGAATGAAAGTAGACGTTTCCTCTCTTCGGGTGAGGTCGTTGGTAGGGATGCTAGTTCCAAGTTGGCTGTCCATTAGCTCTTATCCTTCAGTGGGCAATATAGACATACTCATGACCCGTCGCCTGATTGCCTGTGCGTCTGGGACAGTCTTGAGCTGGAAACAATGTTCCAATCCTTTAACACCATGATCGTTCGAAGTAGATCCACAGGCAATGACAATCTTATCATCTAAAAATCAGCTCTTTTCTCCAAGCCGAGTGGGGTTGGCGTACAAGGAACATAAGCCCTGATAGTTCCAGTTCCCTGATCAGAGGGTACCTCTACCTCAACCAGCCTCTCACTCATATCGAGATCAACAGCTGATCCCATCAGGTAATGACCTCTGACCCTTGCTACCAATTTCCTCAATGGCTCAACTAGAGATCGAGCCTCGACGGTTCCTACACATGCAGAGGGGAGGAGGGGAGTGAATGCGAAATATGTTTGAGGGGAGATAAGGGTAACATTGTATGCGTCTGTTGGGAGGGATTGGATTAATCCCACAGCCTCCCTGTCAGCTTCGTCTCTTGTGAAAAACATTGGGAGAACCTACACCCCATCCACCACCAACAATGACCAATCTAGGCTTATCCTTCATACCCAACTTCTCCTCTTCTTCAGCATCCAGGTTGACTTCAATAATCGGTAGATTCTTCTTCCCGCCTCGTCTAGGATG